>Ga0078972_1012512_pt1 | contig 14546 bp, 17 predicted proteins | sample YelNatPaOPGAMG01_FD_67568 | JGI IMG/M metagenome (GOLD analysis project Ga0078972, IMG submission 67568) | Hot spring thermophilic microbial communities from Obsidian Pool, Yellowstone National Park, USA - OP-RAMG-01 (SPADES assembly) (version 2) | ecosystem: Environmental > Aquatic > Thermal... | reverse complement strand
TGGGGATATGGGCGGGCACCCTTATTATCCCCGAAGAGGTGCTCCTTTGCACGGGTTGATTTTTGTTCTGGGGGGCGTCAGCGCTGGGTTGAAATTCGGCCGAGACTTATTGCGCTATCCCGTGGTCGGCTGGGATTTGCCGCCCAAATCTGGCTGTGCTATAATCCCCGCACCCCAAGGAGGAAACCCACATGATCGCCTTTGAACTGACCCCGGAACAGAAGGATCTGCAGGCACGCGCGCGCCGCTTTGCCCAGGAAGAAATCGCTCCCATCGCAGCCGAGTACGACCGGCGGGGAGAACATCCGGCGTTCCTGGTCGATCGCGTTTACGAGGCCGGGCTGATCAACCTGGCGGTTCCGGCGGAGTACGGGGGTGGTGGAAGGGGAGTACTCGACAACTGCATTGTCACCGAGGAACTGGGAGCGGCCTGTGCTGGGATCACCACGACCATCATGGTGAACAGCCTGGCGACGACGCCGTTGGTGCTGTTCGGCACCGAAGAGCAGAAGCAGGCTTTCCTGCGCCCGTTGTGCGAACGGCGGGAGTTGGCGGCCTTTTGCCTGACGGAACGGGAGGCAGGCTCCGACGCCAGCAATGTGCGTACCACAGCGGCTCCCGAGGGAAATGGCTACCGGATCAACGGGCGGAAATGCTTCATCTCGAATGGCGCCATCGCGGCCCTCTACACGGTATTTGCGCTCACCGATCCCGACCGGGGTCCCCGTGGGATGTCCGCGCTTCTGGTGCCCGCGGACACTCCGGGCATCTCCGTTGCCAAGATCGAGGACAAGATGGGGCAGCGCGCGTCGAACACGGCAGAGATCGTGTTCGAGGACGTGTGGGTTCCCAAAACCAACTTGCTGGGCCGTGAGGGGCATGGGTTTGGGATCGCGCTGCGTACGCTGGACCACGCACGCGCGGGGGTGGCGGCGCTAGCCACCGGGGTCGCACGGCGCGCGCTGGAACTTGCCACCGAATACGCTCAGCAGCGGGTGCAATTCGGAAAGCCCATTGCGGAGCTGCAGGGGATCCAATTCATGTTGGCTGACATGGCTATGCTGGTCGAGGCGTCCCGGCTGCTGACGTGGCATGCGGCCTGGCTGGCGGACCGCGGCCTGCCCAACAGCAAAGAATCGGCCATCGCCAAGTGTTTTGCGAGCGACGCGGCCATGCGTTGCACCACGGATGCGGTGCAGATCTTTGGCGGTTACGGCTATATGCGGGACTATCCGGTGGAGAAACTGATGCGGGATGCCAAGCTGCTGCAGATCTACGAAGGCACCAACCAGATCCAGCGGCTGGTCATTGCCCGTAGCCTGCTCAAGGGGAGGTAGGCGGTGAATTTCCGGCTGAGCGAGGAGCAGGAAGCATTCCGGGAGCTGGCGCGGGACTTTGCCCGGCGAGAAATCGCGCCGGTGGCGGCGGCGTACGACGAACGCGAGGAGTTCCCGTGGGAGGTGGTACAGAAGGCGCATCGGGCGGGGCTCATGAACCTGGAGGTGCCAGAGGAATACGGAGGGCCTGGGCTGGGTCCCCTGGAAGTTGCGCTGATTGCGGAAGAGCTGGCCGTGGGCTGTGCGGGGATTGCGACCACTCTCCTTGGGAATGGTCTGGCGCTCCTGCCGATACTGCTCTTCGGCACCGCAGAACAAAAGGAGCGTTTCCTGCCCGAGTTTTGCGCCGAGCCCCGGTTGGCGGCCTTTTGCCTTACGGAGCCCAGCGCAGGTTCCGACATCGCGGCCGTTTCCACCACGGCCCGGCGTGAGGGTTCGGAGTACGTGCTGGAGGGCGTGAAGACTTTTATCACCAACGGCGGCGTAGCGTCGCTTTATACGGTGGTGGCTGCAACGGACCGGAAGAGAGGAGCACGTGGCCTATCGCTCTTTGTCGTTCCGGCGGGAACCCCCGGGCTATCCACGGGGAAAAAGGAACGCAAGCTCGGGCAGCGGGCCTCGGATACCCGAGAGGTGATCTTTGAGGGAGTGCGCGTGCCGGAAGAGAACCGCCTGGGCCGGGAGGGGCACGGGTTTCAAATGGCTCTCGCGACGCTCGAACGGGCTCGCGTGGGAGTCGCAGCGATTGCGGTCGGAGTCGCGCGCGCGGCGCTTGACGCGGCGCGGGCGTATGCGCGCCAGCGCGTGCAGTTCGGACAACCGATCATCGGGCATCAGGCGGTTCAGTTGATGCTCGCGGACATGGCGATGGGGGTGGAGACGGCGCGTCTCCTGACTTGGCGGGCAGCGTGGGCGTTCGCGCAAAGCGAGCCGGGGGCAGAAATGCTCTCTGCCATGGCCAAGTGCTACGCAAGTGACGTGGCGATGCGGGTAGCGACCGATGCGGTACAGGTGTTTGGGGGATACGGGTACATGCGGGACTACCCGGTGGAAAAGTACCTGCGCGATGCCAAGCTCCTGCAGATCTACGAAGGGACGAACCAGATCCAGCGGCTGATGATTGCACGCCGGTTGTGAGGCCATGGGGACGCAGTGCGGGGAGCTCACTTTGCTGGGTCCGGATGGGCTCGCGGCGGCGTTCGAGGAGCTAAGGGCGAGTTCGGCTGGTCTCTTCCGGTGGTTCGTGTACGGCCGAAGTCGGAAGGGGGAAGAGCTGTGGGGAGTAGAAGCAGGGGAGGGAAACCTGGTCCTTCTGGCTTACGCTTTTCCGCAACCGGATGAGCCCCTGGGCGGCGTGGTGTTGTTGGAGTTTGCGCGCCGCCTGACCGAGGAGCCTCGGCGGGCTGTCGGGGTGAGGTGGGTGCTATTGCCGTGCGTGGACCCGGATGGCGCGCGGGAGAACGAGGGGTGGTTTCTCCGCCCTCTCGACCTGGGGGCGTATGCCAGAGCGCACTTTCGGCCGGCGGAAGGGGAACAGGTGGAGTGGGCATTCTTCGTGGAAGAGCCCGGCTGGCGGTGGAAGGAAGTCCTTCCCGAAACCCGGGCCCTGGCTGCGTGCATCGCGGACCTCCGGCCGGTGCTCCTGGTGTCCTGGCACAACGTGTTGATCGGGGGAGCGTATGTGCTCCTGCGGGGATGGGTTGAAGGCTTGGCCCCTGGGTTGCGTCGAGTTTGGGAGGATCGCGGCCTGCCCACGCATCGGGGGCTGCCTGAGATCTCATTCGCTGAGGAGCTAGGTCCCGGCGTCTTTCGGCTTCCGTTGTTGGGGGAGATCGGCAGCGCGCTGGGTGGGGAGGGGATCGATGACCCTGCGGCCTTCCTCGGATGCGGGGCTCCGGCTTACGAGTTTGCCCTTCGCCGCGGGGTTGAGGGCGCTGTGGTCCCGGAACTGCCGCTCTTTGTGCCTGCCGGAGTCGGAGATGAGGGGAATTCCGGGTTCACGCTGCGGGAGTTGCTATACATCCAGTGGCGAGAGGATCGGGAGGCGTTTGCGCGGTGGGTGGAGCTATACGAGGGGGCACGGGGCCTGCTCACCGCGCAGGATGCACGCGTTCGCGCGCTGGAAGCGTATCGCCGTTTCCAGGAGGTTCAGTTGGCCAGCCGGAGGGCTTGGTTGCAACAAGAGGGTTGGGATCGTGGGGCGCGGGTGGCGGAGGTGGTCGATGCCCTGCACGTCGCTTCTTACGAGCGGGTATTGCCGTTCGGCGCCTTGTGGCAGGCGCTGGAGGAGGTTCGTTGGCCGCAAGGAGAAGCGTTGCGGGAGGCGGTGGAAGCCGAGCTGGAGCAGCGGCTGAGCGTGGCCTTGAGTGCCCTGCGAGCGTGGCCTGTGGGGAGGGAAGTGTTGGAAGCTGGGGTCGAGCTGATGTGCGTTTTGGGCGATGCGGTGCGGGGCCGATTTGACAAAACCGGGGGGTTGTGGTAGAGTACGCGGCCAGTTGCGAGGCCGGGCGCTTGTGCGGCGCCCCCAGGATGGCTCGCTGTCAAGCGGAATGCGGCCAGAAAAATCGGCCGGGCAGGGAACCACCAGGCGCCGGTCTGCGCAGATGGCCCGGAACGATCACCTCCGCCAGGCCTTGGCGCGTCTCTGCTAACCGTACCAGTCGGTGCGCGTCAAGGGCAGTCCGCTCTGCCCGCCCCCGCCCGGCTTGAGCAAGATGGCCACGCCGTCTTCGGATACTGCCGCGATTTTCATCTCATTCCTCCATGTCCTCGTGAGCCGAACTCACTGCTGCGGTCTTGTCGGACTCCTGGTCGTCTGGGGTCCCGAGTCCGGCGGTTCCGCTCGCGCCAGGTTATGGTCCACCTCAGTCCTCCTTTCAGATCAGCCTTGCCGCTGCATATCCCTCGGCGACGGCGTTGGCGATCTTGCGTGGCTCGGCCGCATCGCCGATGACAAGGGGGTTGAGGTCTTTGTGCCAGATCGTTCGCCGGTTTTACCCCAGCGGCCAGTACTACCAAGTCAGCAGGGATCAAGTGGGTTTCTCCGCTTTTGTCCCGCACCAGCATGCTCTCCGCTTGGATGGCCTCTGCCTTGATGCCCGTCATAACTACCGCCCCATGCCTCTCCAACTCGCGCAGCAAGCAAGCGAGATAAAGCGATTCACATCCCTGTCCTGCCCTCTCAAGCATTTCCACCACGGTCACGCGGTTCCCCTGTTCGGCCAGGTAGTCCGTCGTCTCCAGACCTACTGCCCCTGCACCGATAATGACCACTCGTTGCCCTGTGAAGCGCATCTGGCGGGCCAGGAGTTTGTGAGCCACCCACACGTTCGGCCTGTCCACGCCGGGGATAGGTGGAATAGCCGGCCTGGAGCCGGTGGCGACGATTACAACGTCTGGTTTCAATGCCCGCACCTTCTCCTCGTCCAGCGTCTCGCTCAGGCGAATCTCCACCCCCAGGCGGCCCAACTCGTGGGCGAAGTACTCCGTGAGCCAGTTGAGTTTCTCTTTTCCTGGTGGTACGGCCCCCGCGTTGAGCATTCCACCCGGGCGAGGTTCTCGTTCGTAGAGGGTCACCCGATGTCCCCGCGGGGCTGCCACCCGCGCTGCCTCCATCCCCCCTGGTCCGCCGCCGATGATCAGCACCTGTTTGGGAACCGGGGCCCGTTCGAGACGACACGCCTCCGGAGCATGGCCAACGGTCGCGTTGACCGAGCAGCGTAGGGGAACACCCTCCTCGTGGCGGGCCATCACGCACTCGTTGCAGCCGATGCATCGGCGGATAGATTGCTCCTCTCCGGCCTGTGCTTTGTTAGGCCAGTCGGGATCGGCGATGAGCGCCCGCCCCAGGGCGATGAAATCCGCTCTCGCTCCTGCCAAGATCTCCTCGGCCACCCGCGGTTCGCGAATTACCCCCACGGCGATCACCGGGATGGAGACTGCCCGCTTGATTCTCCCGGCCAGGTAGACCCGCCAGACCTGAGGATACGGCATTGGTTCCAGGCGCTTTTCCTTGTCCCCCAGACCGAAATCGGGGTGGATGGCATCTGCGCCTGCTTCCTCTAGGCGGCGGGCGAACCAGCACCCCTCCTCCGGTGTCACCCCACCCGCGACAAGGTCCTCGGCGACCAGACGCACCATGACGGGGAAATCGGCGACCACGCGGCGCTTGATGCCGGTCACGATTTCGAGCAAAAAGCGCAGCCTGTTCTCCCGATCACCTCCGTATTCGTCCTGTCGCCGGTTGGTCAGCGGGGAAAGAAACTGGTTGATCAATAACCCGTGGCAGGCCTGCAGTTCCACCGCATCGAAGCCGGCCTCCCTGGCCCGCCGGGCTGCTTCTACGTATGCACCGATCACCTCCATGACCTCCTCACGGGACGGGAAAGTGCCCTGGGAATGAGGCCGTCTCTGCGGGGCACGGCCGAAGGGGCAACTGGGATCTCCCCTTTGGTGTAGCGCAGCTCTGCGTTCATCCCTGGATGGCTGAGTTCCACGGCGGCCTTGGCACCACCCTGGTGGATGGCATCTGTCAGACGGCACAGTCCAGGGATGAATGCATCATCGTCGATACGCGGTTGCGCTGCGCCCTAGCGGGCCAACGGGTAGGCGATGCACACATTCTCCACTGTTATCAACCCCACCCCACCCTGGGCCCGTTCCGCATAGTGCCAGAGCAGTGCCTCGCTTACCGTCCCATCTTCCCCAGCCAGGTTGGTAGAGATCGGCGGCATGATGAGCCGATTCTTCAGGTTCATCGTCCCGATTGAACCGGATTCAAACAGAGACCGGAACATTTTCCCCCCACGCTGTCTATATCGCGCCCCCCACAAAGGTTATTTCGCAGTCGCCCGGCAAAAAGATGCCGGCGGCGACCTCCATCGCCTTCAGGATGGCGGCCGGCACGATGCAACTGTTGCGGCAGACGTGCTCCGTCGCCAGCGTGTAGACCTGCGTTTCGTTCAACGGACAGGACATATCGTGCGCCACGTCGACCCTGCCCAACGCGCCGGCCAACGCCTGTATGCGCTCACAGGTAGTTGTGATCTCAAAGACCACGTGCGTCGGATCAACCTTACGGGCCTCGATGCTCGTCTCCTGCCCGCATTCGCCTGCTTTGACCCAACAAACGGCCATTCGACTTTCTCCTATCTACGAGGCATGCCTGCTCACGCACCGGGCTCGCCTTTCTGCGCCTCAGCCTCCAGGAGCGCGATCAGTGCCCCGGCCACGGCCTGGACCTCCTGCTCCGTGAACTCCAGGCTTGTGAAGGGGCCCTGCTTGGCGATCCCCAGGTCTTGCTCCAGGTTCAGGTAAACATCGGGCCTGATCCCCACGCCTGCCAGCAACTCCCTCGCGCAGGCGTTGTGGCAGCCGTCCAGGACCACGATCTTCTGGATCTTGCCCACCAGGGCAGACTGCCGGGGGACCCGGTTCAGGATGGCCGGCAGGGAACAGATGCCCACCCGGGCGCTGCCCAGGCGTCTCACCGCCTCCAGGGCGGCCAGGCTGGTCAGCGAACCGGTGTTGGAGCCGCCGCTGAAGCAGCCAAAAAGCCCGATTGGGGGCAGTGTGGCACTCTTTTGGCCCATTTTGTCCACCTCCTGGAGCAGGTCGCCCCGGCGCACGCCCCCGGTGGTCCGGGAGCAACCACGCTTTAGAGGCGCTGCTCGCTGACCAGCACCCACCCGTTGCGGCGCACCAGGTCGCGCACCTCGCTCAAAAAGCCCCCGATGTCCTCCTGTTCGGTCGAGGTGATCTCGAAACGCATGAACGAGGGCGTCTTGGTCTTCATGCCTTGGATCGTGGGCACCTCCAGGCGCAGGTTGACGAAATCGAAGGGGCGATCCTGGACCAGCTCTTCCAACTGGTTCAGGCAGCGTTTCTCGCCGAACTCGCCGGCGATCTCCATCCGCGCCCGCGTGGTCACTTTGGCCACGGCATCTTCCGCCGCCGCGCGCGCCCTGAGCGCGTCCAGTCTGGCCTTTTTCTCCGCCGACTCCTGGCGGACGACTTTAAAGATCTTGTGCTCGCGTTCCAGCCTCCAGATCAGGTCGCGGTCCGGGAAATGGATCGCCTGCACCGGGCAGACGGTGCCACAGGTGCTACACCCGACCATGCAATTCAGCGGGTTGACCACCACCGCCTTGTTGTCCTGCATGTCGTACACGCCGCGCCCGCAGGTGGCAAAGCACAGCGTGCAGCCGATGCACGTGTCGGCGTCGACGGCCGGATACCAGGGGATGTCCTCACGGGGAATGCCATGCCAGAGCTCTTCTTTTGCCATTTGAACCTCCATGGCGGAATGCTTTCGATAGCCCGGAACAGCCTCTCGGCCGGCCAGATCACTACCGCGTCTATCTGCTTCGCCTGGCAGCTGAAGGTACGGCCTTCTGCTACCCGGCCCTATTACCAGATTTGAACGCCGAAATAGCCCAGGACAAACTTGAGCGAGACGTACAGGAAATAAAGGCCAAAGATGAACCTGAGCGTATGGGGCCGAAAGCGCTTGATCACGGCGGCGCCGACCTGGGCACCGACCGTCACCCCGCCACCCAGCAGCCCACCTGCTAGCAACACCACAAACCCTTGAGCCACTTTGATCAGGCCACCCACCAGGGCCAGAGGGACCATCACCGCTAGCGAGGTACCCATCGTGATGTAGACAGGGGCAGAGAAAAGGTAGATCAGCCCCGGCACCAGGGCATAGCCGCCGCCTAGGCCGGCAATGCCGGTGGCGATCCCGACCACAAAGCCAAAGAGGGCCATCCCCCAACCGCTGCCGGGAATAAGGTTCCCCTCCTTTTTCCCCGGCTCCTTGCCGGTAAAGCCCTGGATGCCCTCCCAGACCATGCGGATGGCCGGCCAGAGAAAGAGGAGGCCCAGGACCAGGCCCAGCAGTTGGGCCTGGTTGCTGATGAGAGTGAAAATCCACGAGCCCAGGAGGACGCCCAGGACTCCCCCGCCGCCCAGCCAGGCCACGGCCCGTCGGTCCACATTGCGCCGGACCAGGTGTCCCCACGCTCCGGAAATGGCCGTGAACATGACCGCGAAGAGGACGGTCCCCACGGCCAGATTGGTGGGGAACCCCATCCAAAAGTGGATGATCGGGAGCATCACGCTGCACCCACCGGTACCGATCAGCCCACCCAGGAGGCCGGCCGCCACGCCCACGACCAGCAGGAGGATGGCCTCACCGACGCCGATCGGGGGTTGGCCTGCAGCCGTCTGGCCGGTCAGCGCCGCCCAGATCACGATGCCGGCCGCAACGACCAGCAGGACCAAGGTGACGATTTGCGCCCGATACCACGGGACTTTTCGGGTAGTCATGTTTGACCTCCTTCGTCAGATTCCTCACTGCATATTGCCTACTGCCGCGCCTGTCTCCAGGCCCCCAGGAAAACGGCAAAGGCCGGCATCCCGGCCACCGGGATGATGGTGAAGGCCGTCTCCAGCAGTTCCTGCTCGCTGGCCCCGGCGTGCAGCGCGCCGGTGATGTGCATGGCCGTCGCCTCGCGGTCGTGCTGGGCGGCGGTGATCGCCGCGTGGATCAGGAACTTGTGCTTCTTCGACACCGCGCCTTCGTTCAGCGTCAGTTCGTGCAGCCGCAGGAAGGCGGCGCACAGCTCAGGGTCCTTCTCGTTCAAGAAGGCCACCGGGTCCAGCACCTTGCCGAATTCTTCTCCAAAGGCGGCCAGGCTTTCACTGATTTCGTTTGGACTTTCAGTTTTCATATTGTGTCTCCTGTTTCAAATATTGAGTGCAAGCAAAAGCGGCATTCATTCCCAGCCCGTTTTCTTTAGTGCTCCGCAGAAGGCGCTGGGGTCGTGCGACTGGTCAGCGCCTGTGTCGGCGGCAGCATCAGCATGCCAGCCAACACCAGAGCCGCGGCGACCCACAAGGCAAGCGAAGGGTTCCATAGCGAGATCAACAGTGCGCCGAGAGCGGGCGCATACAAGCCGCGCATGCCGCAGGTCAACAGATGCAGACCGGATAAATCATCCGTGCCATAGTAGATGTGGTGGATGGCGAACAGCCGCCAGCCGATCGAAATGGCCGAGCCGCCGATTCCGCACAGAATATTGGCGAAGAGCAATTCCCAGAAAGAACCGCCGAGGGCATACAGGATTGCCATGCCGACGATAGCAAGCATCCCCAGCCGAAAGGCGTTCAGAATGTGCGCGGGCGTCTCGCTCAAGCGCCGTCCCCAGAACCAGGAGGCCGCCACCAGCGTAAGGTTGTTGGCCGCCAGCAGAATGCCAATCTGGGTATTGTTTAGTTTCAATTGTGTTACTTCGATCAACGGGAAGGCGGGCAACATCATCAACATGCCCGTCCCAGCCACCATCAGGGTCAAGACCATGCGGCGGATGAGGTTGTCCTGTCGCAGAATCTGCCAGGGCGAAGCCGCGCCATCTGCTTCCGGGTTGGATAGATTGGGAAAGGGCAGGTAGGAAGCGGCGGCGACTCCCGTGCTGATGGCGGCCACTGCCAGCGTGATGAAGATGCCAAACGCATCCATCAGCCAGCCTGCGAGCGCGTTGGCGAGCGCACGTACTCCGCTGAAGACCGCCTGCACCCGTCCAAGGCTGGAACCTGTCCGTTCGGGATAGACGATTTCGGCAAGGGCAACGTAGAGCGGGTCGCCGATGCCGTAGAAGAGATAGTAAACCAACACCAGCAGGGCAAAGACCAGCGGCGAGCGCGTCCAGCCCAAAACGAACAGGACAACTGACGCTGCGCCCAACGACCCGACCATCAAGCCTCGTGTGCCCCAGCGCCGCGCCTGCGTCACCCAGAACGGGGCCAGCAGGTTGGCGAGATACGGCGCGCTGGTAATCAACGCCAACAGCCACGCCGAAGCGCCCAAACGTGTGGCCAGCACGGCGAAGAATGCCGCGCTTAATCCAGCCGCCAATCCCAGGCTGATGTGGATGATCGTGTCGCAGGTGGCAGTGTGGCCGCTCATTTTGCTCCTTGGGATTCAGGGGTGTCCCTGTTCGGCAGGGAACGCCCCTGAAAGCACCGTGCCACGTTATTCAGACCTCGGGTTGCGGAACCACACAGCAGATTCCTTCAATGACTTCTGCGGCGCGGGATAGCACCTCAGCGGGCAGTCCCACAATCATCTCTTCATTGGTGAAACCGGCCCGTTTGCGCGCCTGCTCCTGCGGGATGGTCGCCTGGGGCTGCGCCGACTTGAAGGGCAGCACCGTGCTGTACGCGCAGAAGGAGGTCAGAATCTGGAAGCGCAGGGGGATTTCCAGGCCGGTGTCAAAGTTGGTGGCGTTGAGCAGTTGCAGCGCCTGGTGTGGGTTGGCGGCGGCCAACACCACATCCGGGTCCACCGGCGTCTCTGCCAGCGGGGTGAGCAGAATGGCAACCGTGTGTCCGACCGGTAACTTGGGCGCCTGCTCAATCAGACGTTGACCCGCCCGCGCGCTCGCCACCATGTGCGACTTGGCATACGGCACGCCGTTGGTGATGGAAGCAGGCGCTTCCTTGACGCCCAGCATGTAGGCACCGCGCTGACAGCCGTGGTCGTCGGCGAGCATCAGGATCGTCTCGCCCTGCATGGCGCGTCCAACCGCTGCACAGTAGTACAACGCGCTTTGCGGACGGGGCAGCCCTTCCGGCACGGTGTGCGGGTCGTCGAACAGTTTGACCGCCACCAGCGGTTTGGTCAGGCCCACCGCCCTGGACAGCGTCTTAGCAATTTCAGCATAATTTGCGTTCATCTTTTTTCTCTCCCTGCGTTTGTATGGAAGGACTGAACTTCAATCACTTCCAGTCGGAAATATTCCTACCGCACCACCAGCACCGGACAGTTGGCGTGGCGGGTGACATTTTCAACGGTGCTTCCAAGCAGCAGTTCCTCCAGGCTGCGCTTGCCATGCGAGCCCATGACGATCAGCGTCGCGCCGAGTTCATCGGCAGCGCGAACGATTTCGCGCCAGGGCGTGCCTACCCGCAGGTATGTCTCCACCGTCACGCCGGCCTGGCGCAGCGGTTGGACTTCGCGCTCCAGGTGATCCAGCACCCGCTGCTCGTATTGCTGCTCCAGCCGCTGCTCCAGTTGCTCCTCCTGGGCCGGGCTGATGAACGGATCGGGCACATCAGCCAGGATGAGCGGCAGGTCCTCCGGGTCCACCACCGTCAGGGTATAGACTGTGCCCTCGGAGCATTGCGCGCATTGGAGCGCCCGCTGCCCGGCGTGCCGGGCGTGCTCGGAAAAGTCCGTTGCCCACAGGATTTTCTTGAACATTACGCACCTCCTCCCGTTGCCGACGCCGCAACGGGCTTAGTTAGGAAGACTCGCCGCTGTAGCCAGGGAGACAGGCGCAGAAAGGCGGTCATGAAGGCAATCTGGATGACCGGCTTGAGCGCCAGCACCAGCACCGTCAGCGGGCTGAAGAAGATGGTCGCCAACGCCAGGGCGATGGAGATGTTCTTGCCGGCCACACCGTAGGAGAAGGCGATCATGTCCTCGTAGGAGAACCTGGCCAGCTTCGAGAAGAGCACGGAGCCGGTGAACATGATCGCATACAGGAAAGCCAGCGGCACCAGCACGATCAGGAAGTACTGCGGGTGCTGAATCACGTTGTTGGCTTCCAGCGCCATGGAAATAAACACGATCATGTACATGCCCAACATAGACACGCCCGGGAGGATCGGTTTGACTTGCTGGAAGGTCTCGGCGCCCCGGAAACGGATGATTGCCCGGCGGGTCAGATCACCCAGGATCAGGGGGACGACTACGGCGACCAGGATGTCTTTGAACATCCCCCAGGCGTCAATCTGCACATATACGCCCGCCAGGATCGGCATCCAGATGGGAATCATGACGATACTGAGCAGCAGGCTGAGCGCCACGATCACCAGTGCCAACGCCACGTTGCCCCTGGCGTAACCCGTCCAACCCGCCACCATGCCCGCGCAGGGCACCGTGCCGGTCAGGATCAGGCCGACGGCGAAGTCGGGCCGGCTGCGCAGAAAGAGGTATGCCAGCCCGGCCGCCAGCAACGGCGAGAAGACGAAGTTGAAGAGCATGGACAGGCTGATGATCTTCAGGTTGGCGGCAGCCTTGCCCACCTCCTCAATGCGCAGGCCGATCATCATCGGATAGAGCATGACGAACAGCGCCACGGTGGTGTAGGACTTCAGCCCTTTGGCCTGCGCCGGGAACAGCCAGCCGAAGGCCACGCCGACGACGATGGAAAGGATGATAAGCCAGATCAGGTTTGCTTCGATACCCCTGGCGATTTTCTGCAATTGTTTCAACATGATATACCTCCGCAAGATTGAGAGTTGAACAACCTTTGTCAACCGGGCTTGCCATGAGCTGTCCAACCCTCTTCTGGCGGAGAGTGGGAGGCGCGGCAAGGGTGCCCGCGCACGCCACAACGACGATGGCCTGTCATGATAGCCTCACTTATCCCACGGTCAGCGAATGATCATCACCGGGCAGGTCGCGTGTTTGGTGACCTTCTCCACGGTGTTGCCCAACAGCAACGTCTTCCAGGCGTGCTTGCCGTGCGCGCCCAGCACGATCATGTTGACCTCCAGCTCCTCGGCCGCGGCCACGATCTGCTGCCACGGGACGCCGAGGCGCACCACCGGTTCGACCTCCACGCGGGCGGCCATGATCTCGGCCACCTCACGCGCCAGCCGCTCCGTCACCACTCGCTCCAGCTCCGCTTCGGTCCACGCCTCGGCGCGCGCCAGGTTCGCCTGGCTGACCTCCGGCGTCACCACGTCGGCCAGCACGGGCACATCGGCCACATCTACCACGGCCAGGGCGAACAACTTGCCGCCGCTGCACTGCGCGCAGTGGATCGCCCAGTCTCGGGCATGGGTCGCATGTTCGGAAAAATCGGTTGCCCACAGGATACGCTTGAACATCGTCCACCTCCGTGTTTCACCACGACGTGCCAGGCACTTCGCAAGTGCCTGGCACGTTCACGCTGCCTCTTCGTGCGGCCTGACCACGGCGGCCGGCGCGGTCTGGCGGCTGAGATAACGATAGAACAGGCTGGCCGTGAGCATCTGCACGATGAACGCCAGCGCCACCGGCAGGCCGGCCAGCTTGCCGAAGCTGGCAAACGCCAGCCCGACCGCGATGGGCAGATTCTTCATGCCCGACGAATAGGTGATGGCGATGCGTTGGCCCCGGTTGAAGGCGAAGCGCCCCAGCCAGTGCGGCACAAGGAAGCCGAGCGGGAAGATCAGTGCCACCGCGACCAGCAACGACGGCACCAACGACCAGCGCGCGATGATCAGCGGTACGTTGACGTTGCAGACGGTGAACATCAGCAACACCGCGGTCAGCGCGGAGAGCGCCGGCAGCAGCGGCAGATAGGGCTTCACGTCCCCATAGCGGTCGGCCAGCCAGCGCGCCGCCATGCCGACGATCAACGGGATCAACAGGATGACGGCTAACTGCTGGAACATGGCCCAGGGGTTGATCTTGACCGCCGAGCCGGCAAACAGCACCATCAGCGGGGGGATCAGGAATGGCCCCAGGATCATCGTCAGGCCGTTGATCGCCATGCCCAACGGCACGTCCCCCTTGAGCAGCGCGGTCCACACGGCCGCCATGCCGGCGCACGGTACCACGCCCACCAGGATCACGCCGGTCGCCAGTTGGGGATCGCTCACCAGCAGCCGGGCCAGCACCCAGCACAAGACCGGCATGTAGACGAAGTTCAGCGCCAGGCCGGCCACCACGCTCCACGGCTGGCGCGCCACCAGCGCGAACTGGCGCGGGGTGATAGTGAAACTGATGAACAGGATCATCAGGAAGGTCAACGCCTGGGTGTAGGGTTGCAGCGCCTGTCCCGGCACGGTCGTCCACGGGCCCAGCGCCAGGCCCAGGGCCACCGTCGCGATGATGATGGCCTGATAATGGCGCCGCACGAATTCGGCAAAGCCGTGCAAACGTTTCATGCTCCGTCGTCTCCTGCCGGCGCGGTGCGCGCCGGCCTGCGGTTTTTCTAAAGCCCTGGGCGTGCAGATCGCTCCAGTGCTCAAAGTCCAGCCCGCTCAGCCACTGAGAGAAGAGAGCGTTGGACATCGTTCATCTCCCAAAAATGGGATTGGGGTGGCCGAAGGCATTGCCTTCGGCCACCCTGAAACTTACCAGATGCGAATCCCAAAGTAGCCCAGGACGAACTTGAGAGCGACGTACAGGAAGTAGATGCCGAAGATGAA
>Ga0078972_1012511_pt1 | contig 14546 bp, 9 predicted proteins | sample YelNatPaOPGAMG01_FD_67568 | JGI IMG/M metagenome (GOLD analysis project Ga0078972, IMG submission 67568) | Hot spring thermophilic microbial communities from Obsidian Pool, Yellowstone National Park, USA - OP-RAMG-01 (SPADES assembly) (version 2) | ecosystem: Environmental > Aquatic > Thermal... | reverse complement strand
TAGACATTGTAACAAATTTATAACAAAATACAAACATAAAAATAAAATTTTTAAATTTTTATTTAAGTTTTAGATTATATATAATTTATAGCACTAAAACAATAAAATTTTTAAAATGAAATTAAAATTTAAGATTTAGATATATCTCTATGAATTAATTTTACTATATATCGTCTTGCTCTTAAATATTCATATATGCGTTCAGAAATTACAACTGATCTATGTCTACCCCCAGTACATCCAATCCCTATACCAAGATAACTTTTGCCTTCCTCAATATAATTTGGAATAAGAAAATCTAAAAGTTTTTCAAATATCATTAAAAATTCTTTGGTTTCATCTCTATTTAAAACATAATGAATTACTTCTTTATCTTCACCACTTAAATCTCTTAAATTTTCATCATAAAATGGATTTGGTAAAAATCTAACGTCCATAATAATATCAACATTTTGAGGTATTCCATATTTATATCCAAAAGAAATTATATTAATTTGTATTTGACTCTTTTTCTCAGATTCACTCATTAAATTATCAGTGATTGCTATTCTTAATTCTTTTGGTGTGAGTAAAGTTGTATCAAGAATAACATCAGATATCTCTCTTAAATTATGCATTTTTTCAATTTCTTTTTCTATCCCTAAGTCAAGATTTCCATCTTCTACTAAAGGATGTTTTCTTCTAGTAAGAGAAAACCTTTTAATTAAGACACTTTTAGAACATTCAAGAAATAATATTTTATAATTTATCCCAAGTTCTTTTAATTTTTCTAATGATTTATAAATATCATCGAAAAAATATCCACTTCTTAAATCAATTGCTAAAGCAATTTTATCAATTTTTTTACTACTATTTGAAAAAACATCTATAAGGTTTAATATTAGTTGCGCAGGCAAATTATCTATGCAATAATATCCTGCATCTTCAAAATACTTTAGTGCTTCTGATTTACCAGCACCTGATAATCCAGTTATTATTATTAATTTTATTTTATACTTTTCTTTTATCATTAAATTCCTTATAAAAATCCTTAAAATTAATTAAAAACAAACAAATTATTATTTTTTTTTATATGAATAAAATTTATTTAAATATTTATTTATTCTAAATTACAACAAATTTTAAATTAAAAAAATATAAATTATTAAAATTGTTAATTAAATTTATTATTTTTGACAACTTTATTTGTTATTAACATTATTTTATTACTATAATTTTTAATTAATATTAAAATTATAAAATTATTGCTTAAAATTTTTAGTCATCGTTGTGATTGCTATATTTTGAGTTTGTATTTTTACCTTTTCTTTCATAAAAAAAAATTTTTGTTAATATAACATTAATAACACTAATTAATAATGAGCACCAAATATAACCCCAAAAACCATTGACTTTAAATCCATCAATAAAAAAATCTACTATCCAAAGCATCCCTGCATTTATAAAAATATTAAACAATCCTAAAGTTAAAATATTAATAGGTATTGTTAAAAAACGAACAATAGGCTTTATTACTAAATCAACGAGTCCAAGAACCAATCCAGCCATAAATGCAATGCCAGCTCTTTTTATAGCAGTGTCTCCAGAAATTTGTATAAATGGTAATAAATAATAGGTTAATGTAATCGCAAAAGTTGTTATAATCCATCTTAAAATAAACTTTAAAAAACCCATAATAAATAATTTTTATATTATTTTTATATTTATTATTAAATTCTTTTTTATTGAATAATTTTTTAAATTTTTTTTTATTTATTTTATTTATATTCTAAACCATATAAAAATAAAATTAATTAGTTTATTAATTTTGTAAATTTAAATTCAATACTTAATAAATTTATATTATTTATGAAGTGCATTATATATATTTTTTGCATCATTATAATTAATGCCTTTTATATCTGTTAATTCTTTAAATGTAAGATTTTTAAGCTCTTCTATTGAATTATATTTTTCAAAAATATATTGCTTTTTCTTGTCACCTATTCCTTTAATATTATCAAGAAATGATTTTATCATATTAGAATCTCTAAGTTTTTTATGGAATTCAATAGCAAATCTATGCGCTTCATCTCTAATTTTAATTATAATTCGCATAAAATTTTTATTAGTTTCAAAAGATATCCCATTTTCAAAATTACTGCTAAAAATAATTTCTTCTTTTTTAGCTAAACTAATTAAATCAATATCTTTATCTAAACCAAATTCATTAAGGGTGTTTTTTGCTATATTAAATTGACCCTTACCTCCATCTATTATTATTAAATCAGGTTTTTCATAAAAACTCTCGTTTATTTGTAATTTTGAATCCTTTAAATATTTTAACCTTCTTTTTAAAATTTCATTAATCATTTTAAAATCATCTTGATAACTTATTGTTTTTATTTTGAAATGCCTATAATGCTCCTTAGCAGGAATTCCATTAATAAAAACTGCCATTGAACCCACAGGAAATGTATCTTTTAAGTTTGAAATATCATAACATTCTATTCGTTTTGGAATATTTTTTAATTTTAATTTTTCTTTTAATTCCATAATATCATGGAATGCTTTACTAAAATTAGTTTCATTTTCAAAATTTTTCTTTTCTAAAAATAATTTACAATTTCTTAAAGCTAAATCCATTATTTTTTTATTTTCATCAGTCTTAGGAGTTTTAATTTCTATTTTTTTATCCTTTACTTTTTTAAAATAATCAATTACTACATCCAAATCATTTATTTCAAAAGGAATATATATTATTGAAGGTAAATTATTTATGTTTTCATAATATCTAACTAAAAAATCTGATAATATTTCCTCTTGTATTTCAGAAACATAATTAGATATTATAACATTATTAAAACCTACAAGTTCCCCCTGTCTATACATAAATATGCTTGCAGCAGCAATATCATTATCTTTTATTATACTTACAAAATCCCAAGAATCTTCACTGCTTATAAATATTTTTTGATTTGAACTAACTTCATTAATCAGATTAATTTTATTTCTTATCTCTGAAGCTTTTTCATAATTTAAATCTTGTGCATATTTATACATCTCATTTTCTAAATCTTTTATTATGTTTTTATCTTTACCTTTTAAAAATGATATTATGTAATTTATATTTTTCTTATATTCTTCTTTACTTATTTTTCCAATGCAGGGCGCTGAACATAGACCTATATGATAATTAAGGCAAGGTTTATTTTTTTGTTTTCCGGGTTGGGGTTTTGTGCAATCTCTAATTAAAAATATTTTTTTTAAAAATTTAATAGCTTCACGTAATGTTTGTACATTAGTATAAGGACCAAAATACTTAGCTCCAATTATTTTTTTATTTCTTGTTATAAAAACTCGAGGATAATCATCATTTCCAGTTATAGCGATAAAAGGATAGGATTTATCATCCTTTAAATCAACATTAAATTTAGGATGATATTTTTTTATCAAATCTAACTCTAAAATTAAAGCTTCAACTTCGCTATCAGTTACAAGGTATTCAATGTTATTAATTTTTTTTACAAAATATGATACTTTAGGATTTAAAGATTTTAAGCTATCATAATTTTTAAAATAACTTCTAACTCTATTATATAAAATCTTTGCTTTCCCTATATAAATTATTTGTCCCTTTTCATCTTTAAAAATATAAACTCCGGGTTTTTTGGGAATATTGTTAAGAGTAGAAGTTAAGTCATTTTTTTTAATTTCTAAATTTTCCATTATTTAGATAATTCTTTAAATATTTACCAGTATATGATTGTTTAAATTGAATTATTTCTTCAGGTGTACCTGTTGCTATAATTTCACCACCGAGATTTCCACCTTCTGGTCCTAAATCTATTATATAATCAGCAGTTTTAATAACTTCAAGGTTATGTTCAATTACAATTACAGTATTGCCTGCATCCACAAGCTTGTTTAAAATTTTAAGTAATTTATTTATATCATCAAAATGAAGACCTGTTGTTGGCTCATCTAATAAATACAAAGTATTACCAGTGCTTTTTTTTGATAATTCAGCTGCTAACTTAATTCTTTGCGCTTCACCGCCAGATAAAGTTGTTGAAGGTTGTCCAAGTTTTATGTAACCTAATCCAACATCATTAATATATTTAAGTTTATTATATATTCTTGGAATATGTTCAAAAAAAGTTAAAGCTTCCTCTACAGTCATATCAAGAACTTCTGAAATATTTTTATCTTTATATTTTACTTCAAGAGTTTCTCTATTATATCTTTTACCTCTACAAACTTCGCAAACAACATAAACATCTGGTAAAAAATGCATTTCTATTTTTATTTCCCCATCACCTTGACAAGCTTCACATCTTCCACCTTTAACATTAAAACTAAACCTTCCTGGCTTATACCCCCTTAGCTTTGCATCAGTCGTCATTGCAAAAAGCTCTCTAATGTAAGTAAAAGCACCTGTATATGTTGCTGGGTTTGAACGAGGCGTTCTTCCTATTGGAGATTGATCTATTACAATTACTTTATCCAGATATTGTGCGCCTTTAATATTTTTATATTTACCTGGTCTATAACTTGAATTCATTAATATATTTGATAAAGCAGGGTATAATGTTTCATTAATTAAAGTACTTTTGCCAGAACCTGAAACACCTGTAATTACAATAAATTTACCAAGAGGAAAAGTTACATCAATATTTTTTAAATTATGCTCGCATGCTCCTTCAATTATTAAATTTTTCCCATTACCATTTCTTCTTTTTTTAGGAATAGGAATAAATTTTTCACCTGAAAGATATCTTCCTGTTAATGATTTTTTACAATCATAAATTTTTTCAAGCTCTCCACTAAAAACAATATGTCCTCCATGTACTCCAGCTCCAGGACCAATATCAACAATAAAATCAGCATTTCTTATAGTTTCTTCATCATGCTCAATAACTATTATTGTATTGCCTAAATCTCTTAATCTTTTTAATGCATCTAGTAATTTATTGTTATCTCTTTGATGCAAACCTATGCTTGGTTCATCAAGAATATATAATACTCCTACTAATCCAGAACCAATTTGAGTTGCAAGACGTATTCTTTGAGACTCTCCTCCAGATAATGTTCCTGCTTGTCTTTCAATTGTAAGATATCCTAGCCCAACATCATTTAAAAATTTTAATCTTTCTATTATTTCTTTAATTAGTCTTGATGCAATAGTTTGTTCTTGTTCTGTTAATTTTAAATTTTTTAGCCATTCTATACTATCTGTAACGGTTAATTCACAAAAGTCTGCTATTGATTTTCCACCAATTTTGACAGCAAGACTTTCAGGTCTTAAACGTTTACCATTACATGATGGGCAAGGCTTTTTACTCATAATTTCTTCTATTTTTTCTCTAGCATTTTCAGATTCTGTTTCTAAGTAACGTCTTTTTAAATTGGTAATTAATCCTTCATATCTTAGATAATAATTATGTACATGACCTTCATAATTTCTATATCTTATTTTTATCTTTTCTCCTTTAGTTCCATTTAAAATTATATCTTTTATATTTTCTGGTAAATCTTTAAAAGGAATATCTAAAGAAAATTTATAATTGTCTGCTAAAGATCTCATTAGTTGTGAGTAATAATTTGAATAACCCATGTTTATAAAAGGAATTGCTCCATTATTGATGCTTTTTTCAGGAAACTCAACAATCAAATAAGGATCAATTTCTTTTTTAAACCCAAGGCCATCACATTCTTTACAAGCTCCATAAGGACTATTAAAAGAAAACATTCTAGGGGTAAGCTCCTCAAAACTAATTCCACAATCTACACATGAAAAATTCTCAGAAAATGTTTGTACTTGACCAGAATCAATGAATTCAACATTAGCTATTCCTTCACTTTCTTTAAGAGCTATTTCAATATCTTCTGTTAGTCTTTTTCTAATATCAGGCTTGATTTTTAATCTATCAATTACAATTTCTATATTATGTTTAAAATTTTTATCAAGTCTTATTTCTTCATTTGAATTTAACTCTTTTATTTCTCCATCTATTTTAACTCTTACAAAGCCACTTTTTCTTATTGACTCAAAGACTTTGCTATATTCACCTTTTCTACCTCTTACAACTGGGGATAATACAATAAATTTTGTATCAACAGGGTAAGCCATAATTTGATCAACTATTTGATCAACAGTTTGCTTTGTTATTGGTTTTCCACAATTAGGACAATAAGGTTTCCCAATCCTAGCGTATAAGACTCTTAAATAATCATATATTTCTGTTATTGTTCCAACAGTTGAACGAGGATTTTTTGATACTCCTTTTTGATTTATTGAAACTGCTGGTGATAACCCTTCTATTAAATCTACATCAGGCTTTTCCATTTGCCCAAGGAATTGTCTTGCATAAGAAGATAAAGATTCAACATATCTTCTTTGACCTTCTGCATAAATTGTATCAAAAGCAAGAGAGGATTTTCCGGAGCCACTAACTCCAGTAAAAACAATTAATTTATCTCTCGGTAATACAAGATTAATATTTTTAAGATTATGTTCTCTTGCGCCTTTTATAACTATTTCTGATTTCATATTATTTATTATATAAAGCTAAATATTAATAATCTTTTTTATTTTTTTTATTTCATCTCTAATAAAAGCTGCTTTTTCAAATTCGAGATCTCTAGCAGCCATATGCATCTCTTCTTCAAGACTTGAAATTATAGCAATAATTTCATTAATATCCATATTTATTAATTTATCTTCATTAAAACTTACCTTATTTTCCCTAACTGCGGATTTTAATGCTTGTTTTTGTTTCTTTGATTTTGAAGTAATACCAGTTAAAGATAATATATCAGAAATATTTTTTATAATAGTTCTAGGTGTTATATTATTTTCTTCATTGTATTTAATTTGTAATTCTCTTCTTCTATTTGTCTCATCAACAGCATTTCTTATTGAATTTGTTATATTATCAGCATACATTATTACAACTCCATTAACATTTCTTGCAGCCCTACCAATTGTTTGAATAAGAGAAATTTCAGATCTTAAAAATCCTTCTTTATCTGCATCAAGAATTGCAACAAGAGAAACCTCAGGTAAATCAAGACCTTCTCTTAGTAAATTAATCCCTACCAAAACATCAAATTCTCCTTTTCTCAACCCAGTTAATATCTCTATCCTTTCAATTGTGTCAATAGTTGAGTGCAGATATCTAACTTTAACTTTTCGATTAGATAAATAATCCGCAAGATCCTCCGCCATTTTTTTTGTTAAAGTTGTTACAAGCACTCTTTCTTTTTTTGAAACTCTTTTTAAAATTTCATTAATTAAATCATCTATTTGACCATTTGTTGGCTTAATAATAACTTGAGGATCAACTAAACCTGTTGGCCTTATAATTTGTTCTACAACTTGCATGCTAACTTTACGTTCATAAGGACCTGGAGTAGCACTTGTAAAAATAACTTTCTTTACTTTATTTTCAAATTCTTCTAGCTTTAAGGGCCTATTATCCAAAGCTGATGGAAGCCTAAAACCAAAATCAACTAATGTTTGTTTTCTTGACCTATCACCTTCATACATTCCTCTTATTTGCGGAACTGCTATATGCGATTCATCAATTACAACTAAAAAATCATCTGGGAAAAAATCAAGTAAAGTATTTGGAGTTTCTCCAGGTTTTTTACCTAAAATATGTCTAGAATAATTTTCAATTCCACTGCAAAAACCAAGTTCTGCAATCATTTCCATATCATATTTTGTTCTAGACTCTAACCTTTGTGCTTCAAGAAGCTTTCCTTGTTTTTTAAAATAATTCACCCTTTCAATCATTTCTTCACGAATTGACTTTAATGCTCTATCAATCCATTCATTAGCAGTTAAAAAATGAGTTGCTGGAGAAATTAAAACCATATCTTTTTTTGATAGGATTTCTCCTGATATTGGATGAAACTCTATAATATCCTCAATATCGTCATCAAAAAATTGAATTCTTATTGCATTATCTTGATATGCAGGAAAAATTTCAATCGTGTCACCCTTTACTCTAAAGATTCCTTGCTCAAACTCATATTCATTTCTTTCATATTTTATTTCAATTAAATTTTTAATTAAATCTTCTCTATTATATTGAGAATTCTTTTTTATAAATATCCTTTTACTTTCATATTCTTCTGGGGAACCAAGATTATAAATACAAGATACACTAGAAACAACTATTACATCTGTTCTTGAAAACAAGGAGTTGGTTGTTGATAACCTTAATTTTTCAATTTCCTCATTAATTGATGAATCTTTTTCAATATACATATCTTTGCTTGGTATATAAGCTTCAGGCTGATAATAATCATAATAACTAACAAAATACTCTACAGCATTTTCTGGAAAATACTCTTTAAATTCGTTACATAATTGAGCAGCAAGTGTCTTATTTGGTGCTAAAACTAAAGTAGGTAATTGAATGTTTTTTATAACATTTGCTATCGTATAAGTTTTACCAGAACCAGTAACACCTAATAATGTTTGATATTTATAGCCTTTTAAAATTCCATCTGTTAATTGGCTTATAGCTTTTGCTTGATCACCTTGGGGGCTATAATTAGCATGCAATATAAATTTTTTATTAATTTTATAAGATTCAAATGACATATTTGATGTATAAAAATTTGAATAATTTTTTATAAGAATTCTTAGTGCGATAATATATTAATAGTATAATAATATGCTAAATTGTTTAATATATTTAATGTTAAATATCTTATGATATTTCATTATTTTTTATTTTTTTCTATATTTATAAATTTTAATTATGAATTTTCAATATCTTTTATAATGGTATCTAATTTTTTATATAAAGAATCAATAGAAGAATTATTTTCAACTATAAAATCTATTTTATCTTTATTAATTTTAATCTTTTGATTCTTAATCCTTTGATTTATATCTTCATCACATAAATTTAAATTTTTGCATTTTAAAAAATCTTTTCTTTTAGACAAATTACTTCTTATAAGTATAATTTTATCACAAAAATTATCTAAATTTGCATCAAAAAGTATTGCTGCATCTATGATTATATAATTTTTATTTAAGTTTTTATTAATATAATCCTTAACTTCTTCAAATATTAATGGAAACATTATTTTATTTAATGTTTTCATTTCTTTTTTATTTGAAAAAACTTTTCTTCCAAGTTTTATAAAATTAATACTACCATCTGAATTAATTACTTCGTTACCAAAAAAATGAGCAATTTTATCTTTTATAAAAATATTTTTTTTATAAATCTCTTTAGCCAACAAATCAACATCTAGTTTAGATGAAAATTGCAATTTATTAGCTAAATAATCAGAAGCAATACTTTTCCCACAACCCATCTTACCAACAATGCCTATTACCTTAATTTTTACTCCTTTATTCATTAATAAATAATTAAACTATTTTAACTTGAAAGTACAAAAATTACACTTCTTTATAAAGTATTAAAATTAAAGTTTTAAAACATTTACTTTTTTATATTTATTTTAAATTTAAAAACTTATAAAAAAACAATTATCCCTTAATTTTTAATCATAATTAAGGGATAATTTAATAATAAATTAATTTTAATTAAATATAAAATAATTTAATTTTATAATAAAATATAATAAAAATAATATTTAAAAAATAAAACAAATATTATTTTCAATTAAAGATTAGCTTCACTTTTCATTTCTTTTAATATTTCTTTTATAGCTTTTTCTCTTTCTTTTTCAGGAGAATTATCATCTATTTTAATATCTTCTGCACTAGATTTAGCTTCCTCAGCATTTAATTGCTTTGCAGTTTCAGTATTGTCTGTTTCATTTGAAGAATCAGATTCCTTAGATGAGGTTTCAGGATTAGTAACTTGTTTTATAGAAAAAGCCATTCTCCTTTTATCAAAGTCTATATCTATAATTTTAACTATAACTTCATCACCTATCTTAGCAACATCACTAGGTTTTTTAACTGGTTCTACACTTAGTTCTGAAATATGAACTAAACCTTCCATGTCTTCTTGAATTTGAACAAATAAACCAAATTTTACAATCCTAGTAACTTTTCCAGGAACAATGTCTCCAACTTTATAATTTTTTATTTTTTCAACCCATGGGTCTTTTTGAGTTTGTTTTAAACCAAGAGAAAGCCTTTGTTTTTCATAGTCAATATCTAAAATTTCTACATTCACTTCTTGGCCTACTTTTACAACCTCTGATGGATGTTTCACGTGATTCCATGAAAGCTCTGAAATATGAATTAATCCATCAATACCATCAACATCTACAAAAGCTCCAAAATCAGCAATACTTGTAATTGAACCTTTTCTTATTTGTCCAATTTCTATACTGTCTAAAACTTCTTTTCTTTGTTCTTTCCTTTCATCTTCAATTATTGCTTTCCTTGAAAGAACTACATTATTTCTATTTCTATCAACCTCAATAATTTTGCAGGCATACCTTTCTCCAATATAAGAAGAAAGCTCCCTTGTTTTTTTGATATCAATTAATGAAGCAGGTAAAAATCCTCTAAGTCCAATGTCTAAAATAAGTCCACCTTTAACATATTCAATAACTTGACCTTCAACAACTTCATCATTTTGATAAATACTTTCAATTCTATCAAAGCTTTTCTCTATTTCTGCTCTTTTCCTTGATAAAATCAATCTACCATCTTGATCTTCTTTTTGAAGAACCATAATCTCAATTTCTTCTTCTAAAGATAAAACGTCTTCAGGTTTTACCCCATTTCTTATTGAAAGCTCATTTAAAGGAATTACACCCTCAGATTTAAATCCTACATCAACTAAAACTTCGTCCTTATCGATTTTCACCACTTTTCCTTTTAAAATATCGCCCTCGTCAAAATCTATGATAGTTATATCATAGTTTGGAACCATTTCCCCTTTTTCATTTTTAATCATACAGTTGTCATCAGTAACTTGAGTATACATAATATTTTTAGTCATGCGTAAAAAATCCCTCCAATTTTAAATTTGTGCGTAAAATATAACACGGCTTAAAATTTAAATCAATATCTTATATTTTTTTTATAAATTATTTTTAAATTATTTTTTTATATTTTTTGTTTATAATTTAATAAATTAATTTTTTATTAAATATTGTATTGTCATTTAAAACCTAATTATACCAATTCTTTGCTATCTTGATATCAACCTTAATTGCAACTTTAAGGTTTACACAATTTTCCATTGCATTTTTTATAATTAATTTAGAAATTTCAACATCTTTGTTTTTTATCTCTAGTACTAATTCATCATGAACTTGCAATAAAATATTTGCATCTATTTTATTATTTTTTAGTTCATTATATAAATTTACAGTTGCAAGTTTCATTATATCAGCGGCAGTTCCTTGAATAGGGGTATTAACAGCAAGTCTTTCCCCTAAACTTCTTAACCTTGCATTTGAACTTCCTAATTCTTTTATATATCTCCTCCTTCCAAATAAAGTAGTTGTATAGCCATTTTTATATGCTTCTTTTATTAAAAAATTAATATAAGATTTAACTTTAGGATATCGATTAAAATACAACTCTATATATTGTCTTGCTTCATCTTCATTTATTGATAATCTTGATTTTAAACCATATTCTGTCATTCCATATATTATTCCAAAATTTATAGCTTTTGCCTTTCTTCTTAATTCTTCAGTAACATCTTTTATATCTACTCCAAATATCTCTGACGCAGTAAAAGAATGTATATCCCCATTTTTATTAAAAATATCTATTAATTTTTCGTCTTCTGATAAATGTGCTAATATCCTTAATTCTATTTGCGAATAATCAGCAGATAATAAAAAATCATAACCTTCACCAGGTATAAAAGCTTTTCTAATCTGTCTTCCCAACTCAGTTCTAACTGGAATATTTTGTAGATTAGGTTCACTAGAGCTTATTCTTCCAGTAGTTGTTCCTAGTTGATTATATGTTGTGTGTACTCTTCCATCTTTAGGATCTATTAGGTTTGGTAAAACATCAATATAAGTATTTTTAAGCTTAACTTTTTCTCTATAGTCAATAATTTTAGAAATAATAGGATGTTTATCTATTAAAGTAATAAGAGTATTTATATCAGTTGAATAACCAGTTTTTGTCTTTTTTGAATATTCTAACTTTAATTTATTAAACAAAATATTCGCAAGTTGTTGAGGAGAATTAATATTAAACTTTTCTCCACTTAATTCATAAATTTCATTTATTAATTGATTAATTTCCTTATCATATTGCTTAATTAATAACTTTAAATAATCTTTATCAATTGCTATTCCCTTATATTCCATTTCAGCCAAAACTTTAATAAGAGGACCCTCTATTTTTTCGTAAAGATCTTCTAATTTATTCTTTTTTATATCTTCTAACAAAAATTCTTCAAGTTTTTTATAATTTAATAAATAATTTATTGCATTTTTAAAATCATTATTTTCATTAAAATTATTATAAAAATTATAATTACTTTCTATTAAATCGGCATTTGATTTTTCATTAATAATGCTGCTTTTATCATCTTCTTGAGAGTAAAATGAAAGCTGGTTTTGATTATTACTAGCAGTTAAATTTTTTTTAATATCTTTATTAAAATTTGAAAATTGTAAATTTATGATATTGAAATTTATGTCAGGAAAATAAATTTGAAATAATTCATTAATACTAATAAAAGTTTTTTCTGGATTTAAAAGCAAATAAAAAATAAAAAAATCATTAAACTTGCCTTTAATTTCAATATCAAAATCTTTTAAATATTTATAAATTTCTTTTAAATTAAATCCAACTTTAACTATGTTCTCATTTTCAAGAATAAGTTTAATTAAACTAATATATTTTTTATCATAAAAAAAATTATGTTGGAATACATATGGTGGTTCAAAATTATTATATATAATTAAATCTTTTTTATTTCTATTATTTTCATTATGATTATCTTCAATATTATTAAATAATTCTAAAAAAACTTTATTATTTGAATTTTCTATAAATTTTTGTATATCAAAATTAAAATCTATAATATTAAAATTAATATTTATTTTTTCTTCTTTTAAATTTTCATTATTAAAACTATTATCTTTGTTATTTAAATTTGAATTTAAAACATTACTATAAACTGAAATTTTTTTTATTCTTTCTTTTAAAGTTTTAAATTCTAAACTATTAAAAATATCTTCAATCTTTTTAAAATCAAATTCATTTAATTTTTTATTAAGTAGCTCATTTATGTTTAATTCTAAATTTGTTACAAGTTCAGTTAATTTTATACTATTCTTAACAAGTTCTTGATTATCTTTAAGTAAATTTTTAGTTTTTTCATTTTTTATAGCATCAATATTATTATAAATTTCTATTATATTGCCATATTGTTTTATTAATTCTAGTGCTGATTTTGGGCCTATTCCTTTAACTCCTGGAATATTATCAGAACTATCGCCCATTAATGCTAGTAAATCCTTAATTTTATCAGGGGGTACTCCAAACTTGCTTACAACACCATTTGAATCATAAATGATTGTATCTGTTATTCCTTTTTTTAATGATAAAACTTTTATTTTATCATTAACAAGTTGTAAAATATCTTTATCGCTAGAAACTATTATTATTTCATCAAAATAATCTTTTAATTTATTAGCAAGCGAAGCAATAATATCATCAGCTTCATATCCTTCTATTTCCAAACAATTTATATTTAAAGATTTAAGAACTTCTTTTATTAATGGAATTTGCGAAATAAGATCATCAGGCATTTTTAATCTTTGAGCCTTGTATTCTTTAAATAGTTCGTGTCTAAATGTTGGTGTTTTACTATCAAAAGCAGCGATTATATTATCAGGTTTATATTCATCTATTAGCTTTAATACCATTGTTGTAAATCCATAAACAGCATTTGTGATAGTTCCATCAGATGTTGAAATTGTTTGAGGTAATGCATAAAATGCTCTATAAGCAATATTATTGCCATCAATTAAAATAATTTTTTTACTCATCTTTTTCACTTTTAAAATATTCTGCTATGCTTTTACCAAAATTTTGAGCAGCTTTACCTACGTCTTTAAATTTTTCTTTTACTTCTTCATCTTTAAATCTAGAAATAAAAATTTTTGCTGATTCTTTTGCGCTATCTCCAAATTCTTTTGCTTTATTTTTTAAATTTGGATCATTTAAAATTTCAGCAATTGCGCTTCCAAATTCTTTTAACATTTCACCAAAATTTTCAGCTGCAGATTTATTATCATAATCCTTTTTTTCTTCCATAATTTTTTATAATTTTTTTATTTTTTTTATTTAAATAATTAAAACTTATAAATACATAAATGTATAAATTAATTTTATCATAATTATGTATAATTTTTAATAATTATAATTAATAAGCCAGTAACTAAGATTTTATCATATTTACAAATTTATAAATTTTATAAATTAGCTACCTAATATACATAAATTAGCTACTATATATTTAAAAGACCTTATGAATGCTAAGCTAGCATGGTTCCTCTCGTAAGAGAGGTAGCTTAGCATTCATCAGAGCTAGCTTTGACTCGCTGGGGCAAAGCTAGCGTGTCTTTTAAAT
>Ga0078972_1006754_pt1 | contig 14549 bp, 9 predicted proteins | sample YelNatPaOPGAMG01_FD_67568 | JGI IMG/M metagenome (GOLD analysis project Ga0078972, IMG submission 67568) | Hot spring thermophilic microbial communities from Obsidian Pool, Yellowstone National Park, USA - OP-RAMG-01 (SPADES assembly) (version 2) | ecosystem: Environmental > Aquatic > Thermal... | reverse complement strand
CCGGGGCGCTGACCGCGGCCCGCGGACTGTCCCACTTCGGCGAGCACAGCATCGGCTGGCTGGCAGTGGCGTCGGCCGGGGCGGTCCTGTCCCCCGCAAGCGGGCGGTACCCCCAGCCGGAGCGCCGCCGGGAGTGGCTTCTCGCAGGCGCGGGCACGTTGGCGGCGCACGCCGCCGCGGTGCTGGTCAAACGCGTGGTGCGGCGGCAACGGCCGCATCACCCGGCCGTCGCGGTCAACGTCGGCACCCCCAGCCGGCTGAGCTTCCCGTCGGCGCACGCCACCTCCACGACGGCGGCGGCGATCCTGCTGGGCCGGGCCACCGGGCTGCCGGCCGGGCTGTGCCCCGCGGTCCTGGTGCCGCCGATGGCGCTGTCGCGGATACTGCTCGGCGTGCACTATCCCAGCGACGTGGTTTTCGGCGTGGCGCTCGGCGCCGCGGTCGCCCGCCTTGCACTCTGGGTGGATGGTGATCGGGTCTCGGCATCAGGCCGATACGGAGGGTCGAAGTCGAATGAGTGAGGACGTGGTGGTCGAACCTCCGGCGAACCTGATCACCGGGGTGGTCAGGGCGGTGCGCCCGCGGCAGTGGGTCAAGAACGTGCTGGTGCTGGCCGCGCCGCTGGCCGCGTTGGGCGGCCCGCTGCACTACAACCACTACACCGAGGTGCTCACCAGGGCGTCGGTGGCGTTCGCGGTGTTCTGCCTGGCGGCCTCGTCGATCTATCTGATCAACGACGTGCGCGACGTCGAGGCCGACCGCGAGCACCCCACCAAGCGGTTCCGGCCGATCGCGGCCGGCGTGGTGCCCGAATGGCTGGCCTACACCCTGGCGGCCGTTCTGGGGGTGGCGTCCCTGGCGCTGTCCTGGCTGGCGACGCCGAACCTGGCGCTGGTGATGGCCGTGTACCTGGCCATGCAGCTGGGTTACTGCTACGGACTCAAACATCAAGCGGTGATCGACATCTGCATCGTGTCGTCGGCGTATTTGCTCCGCGCCATCGCCGGCGGCGCCGCCACCGATATCCCACTCTCGCAGTGGTTCCTGCTGACGGCGGCGTTCGGGTCGCTGTTCATGGTGGCCGGCAAGCGGTACGCCGAACTGCAGGTCGCCGAGCGCACCGGGGCCCGGATCCGCAAGTCGCTGGAGAGCTACACCAGCACCTACCTGCGGTTCGTGTGGACCATGTCGGCCACGGCGGTGGTGGTCTGCTACGGACTGTGGGCGTTCGAGCGCGACCACCATTCCGGATCCTGGTTCGCGGTGTCGATGGTGCCGTTCACCATCGCGATCCTGCGCTACGCCGTGGACGTCGACGGCGGGCTGGCCGGCGAGCCCGAGGACATCGCGCTGCGCGACCGGGTGCTGCAACTGCTCGCGCTGGCCTGGATCGCCACAGTCGGAGCCGCGGTTGCCTTCGGCTGAAGCCCACCCCGGCGCCGTCCCGGTGACGCGCCGGCGGCCGCCCGTCCGGCGGGTCTTCCGCACGGCGTTCCCCTACGACACCGTGGTGCGCACCAGCCTGTGGGCCGGCGTGGCGGTGGTCTGCGCCCTGTTCGCGTGGGGTGCCTGGCAGCGGCGCTGGATCGCCGACGACGGGCTGATCGTGCTGCGCACCGTGCGCAATCTGCTGGCCGGCAACGGGCCGGTGTTCAACGCGGGCGAACGGGTGGAGGCCAACACCTCCGCGGCGTGGACCTACCTGATGTATCTGGGCAGCTGGGTCGGCGGGCCGCTGCGCATGGAATACGTGGCGCTGGCGTGTGCGCTCGGGCTGTCGGTGCTGGGCGTGGCCCTGCTGATGCTGGGCACCGGCCGGCTGTACGCGCCCAGCCTGCGGGGCCGCAAGGCCGTCATGCTGCCCGCCGGGGCGCTCGTCTACATCGCGCTGCCCCCGGCGCGCGACTTCGCCACCTCGGGTCTGGAAAGCGGGCTGACGCTGGCCTACCTGGGCCTGCTGTGGTGGATGATGGTCCGCTGGGGCCAGCCGGTGCGCAACCGCCCGGAATCCCCGTTCTTCCTCGGCGTGCTGGCCTTCGTCGCCGGGTTCAGCGTCCTGGTGCGGCCCGAGCTGGCGTTGATGGGTCTGTTGGCGCTGTTGATGATGCTGATCGCGGCCCGGACGTGGGCCCGGCGCGGCCTGATCGTGGCGGCCGGGGGACTGCTGCCCGTGGCTTACCAGATCTTCCGGATGGGTTACTACGGACTGCTGGTGCCCGGCACCGCGCTGGCCAAGGACGCGGCCGGCGACAAATGGTCCCAGGGCATGACCTATCTGGCGAACTTCGACGCGCCGTACGCGGTGTGGGTGCCGGCGGTGCTGCTGATCCCGCTGGGCGTCCTGCTGGCGGCGGCGCGCCGCCGGCCGTCGTTCCTGCGCCCCATGCTGGCGCCCCACTACGGGCGGATGGCGCGCGCGGTGCAGAGCCCGCCCGCTGTGGTCGCCTTCGTGCTGGTCAGCGGGTTGCTGCAGGCGCTGTACTGGATCCGTCAGGGCGGCGACTTCATGCACGGGCGGGTGCTGCTCGCGCCGCTGGTCTGTCTGCTCGCCCCGGTCGCGGTGATCCCGGCGCCGATTCCCGACGGGCAGGACTATTCGCGCGAGACCGGCTACTGGGTGGCCGGGGCGGCCGGTGCGCTGTGGCTGGGTGTGGCCGGCTGGTCGCTGTGGGCGGCGAACTCGCCCGGGATGGGCGACGACGCCACCCGCGTCACCTACACCGGCATCGTCGACGAGCGCCGTTTCTACGCGCAGGCCACCGGCCACGCCCACCCGACGACCGCCGCCGACTACCTGGACTACCCGCGGATGGCCGCCGTCCTGTCGGCGCTCGACAACACCCCGGACGGCGCGTTGCTGCTGCCGTCCGGCAACTATATCCAATGGGACATCGTTCCGATGGCCCGCCCAGCGCCGGGCAGTCCCGCGGACGATGTGGCGTCGCAAACGCCAGCGCACGCAGTGTTTTTCACCAACCTCGGCATGGTCGGCATGAACGTCGGGCTCGACGTCCGGGTGCTCGACCAGATCGGGCTGGCAAATCCACTCGCGCAGCACACGCAGCGGCTGCAGCACGGCCGCATCGGCCACGACAAGAACCTCTTCCCGGACTGGGTGATCGCCGACGGCCCCTGGGTGAAGGTGTATCCGGGGATTCCGGGCTATCTGGATCAGCAGTGGGTCGCCGAGGCGGAAGCGGCCCTGCGCTGCCCCGAGACCCAGTCGGTGCTGGGATCCATCCGCGCCCCGATGACACCGCACCGCTTCGTCTCCAATGTCCTGCACTCCTTCGAGTTCACCCGGTACCAGATCGACCGGGTGCCGCGCTACGAACTCGCCCGGTGCGGGCTGCCGGTGCCCGAGGAGACCCCGCCGCCGCGCGAGTGAAGTCGTGCGGCCCCGCGCGGTCCTTGCGGGAGGCGATTTTGTGACAAATCTCGAATCGGTCACGACGACGGCGCGCCCCCCGCGGACACCGAGCCGGCAGCAACCGCGCATCGGTGCCCCACCTGCGCGCCACCGCGGTCCGGCACATGCGCCCGAGGGCGGATTCCCGGCCGCCACCGCGCCGGTAATCCGCCGGAATCCGCGGCCGGACGGGGCTTTGCGCGCCGCTCTCGATGTGAGCGGGGGCCCGCAGGTGTGGTTGACTACACGAGCACTGCTGCGCCTTGCGTATGCAGGACTACGTAATTCGCGTGGTAATTCGCGTGCGAGATGACGCGATAGACCGCGATAGGACGATGCACCCGGATTCGGATGCACCGAAAGGATGAGGAAGCAAGGATGACGCTTGTCGACAGGTTGCGCGGCGCCGTGGCGGGGACGCCACGTCGGCTCGTGGTGGGGGCCGTTGGCGCGGCGCTGCTCTCGAGTGTGATCGGCGCCGTGGGGGGCTCGGCGACCGCGGGGGCGTTCTCGCGCCCGGGTCTTCCGGTGGAGTACCTGGAGGTGCCCTCCGCGGCGATGGCTCGCGATATCAAGATCCAGTTCCAGAGCGGCGGCAACGGTTCGCCGGCTCTGTACCTGCTCGACGGCATGCGTGCGCAGGACGACTACAACGGCTGGGACATCAACACCCAGGCGTTCGAGTGGTACTACCAGTCGGGCATCTCGACGGTCATGCCCGTCGGCGGTCAGTCCAGTTTCTACTCCAACTGGTATCAGCCCGCCTGCGGCAAGGCCGGCTGCACCACCTACAAGTGGGAGACCTTCCTGACCAGTGAGCTGCCGCAGTGGCTGAACGCCAACCGCAGCGTCAAGCCCACGGGCAGCGCCGCGGTGGGTCTGTCGATGGCCGGTTCGTCGGCGCTGATCCTGGCGGCCTACCACCCGCAGCAGTTCGTCTACGCCGGCTCGCTGTCGGCGCTGCTGGACCCGTCGCAGGGCATGGGCCCGTCGCTGATCGGCCTGGCCATGGGCGACGCCGGCGGCTACAAGGCGTCGGACATGTGGGGCCCCAAGGACGACCCCGCCTGGGCGCGCAACGACCCGACGCTGCAGGTCGGCAAGCTCGTCGCCAACAACACCCGCATCTGGGTGTACTGCGGTAACGGCAAGCCGTCCGACCTCGGCGGCGACAACCTGCCCGCGAAGTTCCTCGAAGGCTTCGTGCGCACCAGCAACCTGAAGTTTCAGGACGCGTACAACGCCGCCGGCGGGCACAACGCGGTGTTCAACTTCGACGACAACGGCACGCACGACTGGCCGTACTGGGGCGCGCAGCTGCAGGCCATGAAGCCCGACCTGCAGTCGACGCTGGGCGCCACGCCCGGCGCCGGCCCCGCCGCCACCAGCTCCGGCACCGCCAGCGGCGCAGCCGCGGGCAACGCCGGCGCCGGTAACTGAGCCACAGCAAAGCGATCAGCGGCGGGGACCCTTCGGGGTCCCCGCCGCTGATCGCTTTCCGGCGGTGTGAGCTGTTTCACCACCCTGGGTTCCGGCCGGGCCGCGGCCTGGCTACTGTGCAGACAGCGACGAGACGATGGAGGGTGGCCATGAGGGTCGTACGGGGTCTTCCGACGCTGCTGCGGATGCTGTGCATCGCCGCGCTGTCGGTGGGGTTCAGCGGTGTGGTGGCGGTGGGCGGCTCGGCCGGCAAAGCCGACGCGGCCGGCTACGAAAGCCTGATGGTGCCGTCGGCGGCGATGGGCCGCGACATCCCGGTGGCCTTCCTCAAGGGTGGCCCGCACATGGTGGTGCTGCTCGACGCGTTCGACGCCGGCCCCGACGTGAGCAACTGGGTGACCGCGGGCAACGCGATGAACACGCTGGCCGGCAAGGGGATCTCGGTGGCGGCGCCCGCCGGGGGCGCCTACAGCATGTACACCAACTGGGAGCAGGACGGCAGCAAGCAGTGGGACACCTTCCTGTCCAGCGAGCTGCCGGACTGGCTGGCCGCCAACCGGGGCCTGGCGCCCGGCGGTCACGCCGCCGTCGGCGCCTCCCAGGGCGGCTACGCCGCGATGGCGCTGGCCTGCTTCCACCCCGACCGCTTCGGCTTCGCCGGCTCGCTGTCGGGGTTCGTGTACCCCTCGGACACCACCACCAGCGGTTCGATCCTGGCAGGCCTGCAGCAATTCGGCAGCGTCGACGGCAACGGGATGTGGGGCGCCCCGCAGCTCGGCCGCTGGAAATGGCACGACCCCTACGTGCATGCCTCGCTGCTGGCGCAGAACAACACCCGCGTGTGGGTATACAGCCCCACCACCGAAGGGGCCAGCGATCCCGCCGCGATGATCGGCCAGGCCGGCCAGGCGATGGGCAACAGCCGGATGTTCTACCAGCAGTACCGCAGCGTCGGCGGGCACAACGGGCACTTCGACTTCCCCGGCGGCGGCGACAACGGCTGGGGCTCCTGGTCGGGCCAGCTCGGCGCGATGTCGGGCGACATCGTGGGCGCCATTCGCTGAGGCGGCGAGCCGGTACCGTGGAGAAGGTGCAGCAGGAGGCTGGCCGGCCGCGCCGCTGCGACTTTCCGACTGTGCCGGCAGGAGAACATGGCAACCAACGCGCGGCGTAAGCGCCACCGGATGCTCGCCTGGGCCGCCGCCCTGTCGGTGGCGGGCGTGGTGTTGCTGGTGCTGGTGGCCGTCGTGGTGCTGCTGCGCAGCTCGCAGCCGCCGCCGACCGCCGTGCCGCCCGGGGTGCTGCCGCCGGCCTCGACGACGACGCACCCCCACAAGCCCCGCCCGGCCACTCAGGACGCCTCCTGCCCCGACGTGGACCTGGTCGCCATTCCCGGCACCTGGGAGTCGGCCCCGGACGACAATCCGCTCGACCCGACGGAATTCCCGAACGCGCTGCTGCTCAAGGTGACCGGGCCGCTGCGCCAGGAGTTCCCGTCCTCCCGGTTGGAGACCTACACCGTCCCCTACACGGCGCAGTTCAACAACCCGCTGAGCGGCGACACGCAGATGTCGTACAACGCGAGCCGGGCCGAGGGCACCCGTGCGACGGTCAAGGCGATGACCGACATGAACACCAAGTGCCCGTTGACCAGCTACGTACTGATCGGTTTCTCGCAGGGCGCGGTGATCGGCGGCGACCTCGCCAGCGACATCGGCAACGGCCGCGGCCCGGTCGACGACGACCTGGTGCTGGGCGTGACGCTGATCGCCGACGGGCGCCGCCAGCCGGGGGTGGGCAACGACGTCGGCCCCAACCCGCCCGGGGAGGGTGCCGAGGTCACCCTGCACGAGGTGCCGATGCTGTCCAACCTCGGCCTGACCATGACCGGTGCGCGGCCGGGCGGTTTCGGTGCGCTCAACGACAGGACCAACGAGATCTGCGCCCCCGGCGACCTGATCTGCGCCGCCCCGAACGAGGCCTTCAGCGTCACGAACCTGCCGACCACGCTGAACACGCTGGCCGGTGGCGCCGCGGGACCGGTGCACGCGCTGTACGCCACGCCGCAGTTCTGGAGCCTGGACGGGGAACCCGCGACCGCGTGGACGTTGAACTGGGCGCGGGGACTGATCCAGAACGCACCGCATCCCAAACACGGGTGAGGGGACACAAGCCTCAGGTAGGTCGGAGCCGGACGGGATCAGCTGTACCTTGTGATTTGGTGTGCCGCGAACGGCCCCGTAACATTAAGAGAAATTTAAGAGCAACCAGGATTCAGTCGCGCACCCGATCGGGTCGAAGCCGGCCAGCGTGCACAGAGAGCACAGGAGAGCGGTATGCCTTACCACAACCCGTTCATCGTGAATGGGAAGATCAGGTTCCCGGACAACACGAACCTGGTCAAGCACGTCGAGAAGTGGGCGAGGGTCCGCGGCGACAAGCTGGCTTATCGGTTCCTCGACTTCTCCACCGAACGCGACGGCGTGGCGCGCGACATCGTGTGGTCCGATTTCAGCGCGCGCAACCGGGCCATCGGCGCCCGTCTGCAGCAGGTCACCCAGCCCGGTGACCGTATCGCCATCCTGTGCCCGCAGAACCTGGACTACCTCGTCTCGTTCTTCGGTGCGCTCTACTCCGGCCGGATCGCGGTCCCGTTGTTCGACCCGGCCGAGCCGGGCCACGTCGGCCGGCTGCACGCGGTGCTCGACGACTGCACCCCGTCGACGATCCTGACCACCACCGAGGCCGCCGAAGGGGTCCGCAAGTTCATCCGCGCCCGGTCGGCCAAGGAGCGGCCCCGCGTGATCGCCGTCGACGCGGTGCCCAACGAGGTGGCCGGCACGTGGCAGGAGCCCGAGGCCAACGAGGAGACCACCGCCTACCTGCAGTACACCTCCGGCTCCACCCGCACACCGACCGGCGTGCAGATCACCCATCTGAGCCTGCCCACCAACGTGCTGCAGGTGCTGAACGCGCTGGAGGGCACCGAAGGCGACCGCGGGTGCATGTGGCTGCCCTTCTTCCATGACATGGGCCTGATCACGGCGCTGCTGTCGTCGGTGCTGGGCCACAACTTCACCTTCATGACGCCGGCCGCGTTCGTGCGCCGGCCCGGCCGCTGGATCCGCGAACTGGCGCGCAAGCCCGGCGAGACCGGCGGGGTGTTTTCCGCCGCGCCGAATTTCGCGTTCGAACACGCCGCGCTGCGCGGCCTGCCGCGCGACGACGAGCCGCCCCTGGACCTGAGCAACGTCAAGGGGATCCTCAACGGCAGCGAGCCGGTGTCGCCGGCGTCGATGCGCAAGTTCTACGAGGCGTTCGCGCCCTACGGCCTCAAGGAGGAGGCCATCAAGCCGTCGTACGGCCTGGCCGAGGCGACGCTGTTCGTCTCGACCACCCCGATGGACGAGAAGCCGAGGGTCATCCACGTCGACCGGGACGCGCTCAACAAGCAGCGTTTCGTGGAGGTGCCCGCCGACGCGCCCAACGCCGTCGCGCAAGTTTCCGCCGGCAAGGTGGGCGTCGACGAATGGGCAGTCATCGTCGACGCCGACACCGCCAGCGAGCTGCCCGACGGGCAGATCGGCGAGATCTGGCTGCACGGCAAGAACCTGGGCGTCGGCTACTGGGGCAAGGAGCAGGAGTCGACCGAGGTCTTCCGCAACATCCTCAAGTCGCGGATCAGCGAGTCGCACGCCGAGGGGGCCGCCGACGACGGCCTGTGGGTGCGCACCGGCGACTACGGCACCTACCACCGGGGGCACCTCTACATCGCGGGGCGGATCAAGGACCTGATCATCATCGACGGCCGCAACCACTACCCCCAGGACCTCGAGTACACGGCGCAGGAGTCCACCAAGGCGTTGCGGGTCGGCTACGTGGCCGCCTTCTCCGTCCCGGCCAACCAGCTGGCGCAGGTGGTGTTCGACAACCCGCACGTCGGCATCAAGTTCGACCCGGACGACTCCTCCGAGCAGTTGGTGATCGTCGGGGAGCGCGCCGCGGGTACGCACAAGCTGGAATACCAGCCCATCGCCGACGACATCCGGGCTGCCATCGCCGTCGGGCACGGGGTGACGGTGCGCGACGTCCTGCTGGTGCAGGCCGGGAGTATTCCGCGTACCTCCAGCGGCAAGATCGGGCGCCGCGCGTGCCGTGCCGCTTACCTCGACGGAAGCCTGCGCAGCGGCGTCGCGTCCCCGACCGCCTTCGCCAACGACTCCGACTGAACCCACCGAACCCATGGCTGACACAGAATCTGGACCTGGCACGAACCCCGAAAACCTGCCCGCGGTCGCCGGCGGCGACGCCACCGGCACAATGACGGTCCCCGAGATGCGCCAGTGGCTGCGCAACTGGGTGGGTAACGCCGTCGGGAAGTCGCCGGACGAGATCGACGAGTCGGTGCCGATGGTGGAGCTGGGGCTGGCGTCGCGCGACGCCGTGGCGATGGCCGCCGACATCGAGGACCTGACCGGTGTCACGCTGTCGGTCGCGGTGGCGTTCCAGCATCCGACCATCGAGTCGCTGGCCACCCGCATCGTCGAGGGCGAACCGGAGGCGGACACGTCCGCCGACGGCGACATGGACTGGACGCGCACGGGCCCCGCCGAGCGCGTCGACATCGCGATCGTGGGTCTGTCCACCCGCTTCCCGGGTGACATGGACACCCCCGACGCAACGTGGCAGGCGCTGATGGAGGGCCGCGACGGGATCACCGACCTGCCCGAGGGGCGGTGGGAGGAATTCCTGGCCGAGCCGCGGCTGGCCGAGCGGGTGGCCAAAGCCCAGACCCGCGGCGGCTACCTGAAGGACATCAAGGGCTTCGACTCGGAGTTCTTCGCGGTGGCCAAGACCGAGGCCGACAACATCGACCCGCAGCAGCGGATGGCGCTGGAGCTGACGTGGGAGGCGCTGGAATACGCCCGCATTCCGGCGTCCAGCCTGCGCGGGCGGGCCGTGGGCGTGTACGTCGGTGTCTCCAACAACGACTACGCCATGATGGCGGTCTCCGACCCGACGAGCGCGCACCCGTACGCGATCACCGGCACCGCCACCTCGATCATCGCCAACCGGGTCTCCTACTTCTACGACTTCCGCGGGCCGTCGGTGGCGGTCGACACCGCATGCTCGAGCTCGCTGGTCGCCATCCACCAGGCCGTGCAGGCGCTGCGCAACGGCGAATGCGACGCCGCGGTGGCCGGCGGGGTCAACGCGCTGATCACGCCGGCGGTGACGCTGGGCTTCGACGAGATCGGCGCCGTCCTGTCGCCGGACGGCCGGATCAAGGCGTTCTCGTCGGACGCCAACGGCTACATCCGCTCCGAGGGCGCCGGCATGCTGGTCCTCAAGCGCGTCGAGGACGCCCGCCGCGACGGCGACCAGATCCTGGCCGTCATCGCCGGCACCGCGATCAACCACGACGGGCGGTCCAACGGCCTGATCGCCCCCAACCAGGACGCGCAGGCCGACGTGCTGCGCCGGGCCTACAAAGACGCCGGCATCGACCCGCGCAACGTCGACTACATCGAGGCACACGGCACCGGCACCGTCCTCGGCGACCCGATCGAGGCCGAGGCCCTGGGCCGCGTCGTGGGCAGGGGCCGTCCCGCCGACCGCCCGGCGTTGCTCGGCGCGTTCAAGTCCAACATCGGGCACCTGGAGTCCGCGGCGGGAGCGGCCAGCATGGCCAAGGTGGTGCTGGCGCTGCAGCACGACAAGCTGCCGCCGTCCATCAACTTCGCCGGCCCCAGCCCCTACATCGACTGGGACGCGGTGCATCTGAAGGTGGTCGACCAGGCCACCGACTGGCCGCGGTACGGCGGGTACGCGCTGGCCGGCGTCTCGAGCTTCGGATTCGGCGGAGCCAACGCCCACGTCGTGGTGCGCGAGGTCCTGCCCCGTGACGTCGTGGCCCGTGAACCCGAACCTCAGGCCGAAGCCAAGGCGGCCGCCGAACCCGCCGAGGCGCCCACCTTGGAGGGCCACTCGCTGCGGTTCGACGAGTTCGGCGAGATCATCACCGACACGCCCTTCGGAGCAACCGCGGCGGAGGAGGCCGAGCCCGAACTTCCGGGCGTCACTGACGAGGCGCTGCGGCTCAAGGAAATCGCGCTCGAAGAGCTGGCGGCCCAGGAGGCCGCGGAACCGACCACGCCGCTCATCCCGCTGGCGGTGTCGGCGTTTCTGACCTCGCGCAAGAAGGCCGCCGCCGCCGAGCTGGCCGACTGGATGGAAAGCCCCGAGGGCCAGGCGTCCTCGCTGGAGTCGATCGGCCGGTCGCTGTCGCGGCGCAACCACGGCCGCTCGCGCGCGGTGGTGCTGGCCCACGACCACGACGAGGCCATCAAGGGCCTGCGGGCGGTCGCCGAGGGCAAGCAGCGCCCGAACGTGTACAGCGTGGACGGGCCGGTGACCAGCGGGCCGGTGTGGGTGCTGGCCGGGTTCGGCGCCCAGCACCGCAAGATGGGCAAGAGCCTGTACCTGCGCAACCCGGTGTTCGCGGAGTGGATCGAGAAGGTCGACGCCCTGGTGCAGGACGAGCTGGGCTACTCGATCCTGGAGCTGATCCTCGACGATTCGCAGGACTACGGCATCGAGACCACCCAGGTCACCATCTTCGCGATCCAGATCGCGCTCGGCGAGCTGCTCCGCCATCACGGCGCCAAGCCGGCCGCGGTGGTCGGCCAGTCCCTGGGCGAGGCCGCGTGCGCCTACTTCGCCGGCGGCCTGTCGCTGCGCGACGCCACCCGCACGATCTGCTCGCGCTCGCACCTGATGGGTGAGGGCGAGGCGATGCTGTTCGGCGAGTACATCCGGCTGATGGCGCTGGTGGAGTACTCCGCCGACGAGATCGCGACGGTGTTCGCCGACTTCCCCGATCTGGAGGTGTGCGTCTACGCCGCTCCCACCCAGACCGTGATCGGCGGCCCGCCCGAGCAGGTCGACGCGATCATCGCCCGCGCCGAGTCCGAGGGCAAGTTCGCCCGCAAGTTCGCGACCAAGGGCGCCAGCCACACCTCGCAGATGGACCCGCTGCTCGGGGAGCTCGCCGCCGAGCTGCAGGGCATCAAGCCGATGAGCCCGACGGTCGGGATCTACTCGACCGTGCACGAGGGCAGCTACATCAAGCCCGGTAGCGACCCGATCCACGACGTCGACTACTGGAAGAAGGGTCTGCGGCATTCGGTCTACTTCACCCACGGGATCCGCAACGCCGTCGACAGCGGGCACACCACCTTCCTGGAACTGGCGCCCAACCCGGTGGCGCTGATGCAGGTGGGCCTGACGACCGCGTCGGCAGGTCTTCATGATGCCCAGCTGATCCCGACGCTGGCCCGCAAGCAGGACGAGGTCTCCTCGATGATCTCGGCCATGGCCCAGCTCTACGTCTACGGCCACGACCTGGACATCTGGACGCTGTTTTCCCGGAGTTCGGCCGCGCGCTTCGACCCGCAGGACTACGCGAACATCCCGCCGACCCGGTTCAAGCGCAAAGACCACTGGCTGACGGTGTCGTTCTCCGCGGGCGCCAGCTCGGTGATCATGCCGGGCGCCCACGTGGCGCTGCCGGACGGCCGCCACGTGTGGGAGTACACATCCCGGGGTCTGACGAATCTGCCCGAGTTGGTGAAAGCCGCTGCCGCCGAGGTGCTTCCGGATGCGCAACTGACGGCCGCCGAGCAGCGCGCGGTTCCCGGTGAGGGCGCGCGGCTGGTGACGACGCTGACCCGGCACCCCGGCGGCGCCGCGGTTCAGGTGCACGCCCGCATCGACGAGTCGTTCACGCTGGTCTACGACGCGCTGGTCACCCGGGGCGGTTCCGAGTCGGTGCTGCCGGCCTTCACCGCTCACGTCGGCGCCGCGACGGCGGTCGCCGCGGCTGCGCCGACCGCGCCGGAGGCCCCGGCCGGCGACGCCGGGGCCGAAACGCTGACGGACAGCCTGACCAACCGGTACTTCTCGGCCGCCATGGGCAAATGGTCGCCGGACTCGGGCGAGAGCATCGGGGAGCGCCTCGGCCTGATCGTCGGGTCGGCCATGGGTTACGAACCCGAGGACCTGCCGTGGGAGGTGCCGCTGGTCGAGCTGGGCCTGGACTCGTTGATGGCGGTGCGGATCAAGAACCGCGTCGAGTACGACTTCGACCTGCCGCCGATCCAGCTGACGGCGGTGCGCGACGCCAACCTGTACGCCGTCGAGCAGCTGATCCAGTACGCGGTCGAGCACCGCGACGAGGTCGGCCAGCTGGCCGAGCACCAGAAGACGCAGACGCCCGAGGAGATCGCCAGGGAGCAGGCGCAGCTGCTCAGTGGCGTCACGCCGGCGCCGGATCCGCAGGCCGAGCCCGAGACCCAGGGACCGCCGGCGTCCGGCGTCCCCGTCCCGCCGCCCCCGACCGACCCGTCGGGCCCCACGACCAACGGTGCCAAGCCGGATCTGGCCGAGGCGATCAACCAGCAGGCGGTGGCCAAGGCGCTCAACGCCGACGTGCCGCCGCGCGACGCCGCCGAGCGGGTCACGTTCGCCACCTGGGCGATCGTGACGGGCAAGTCCCCGGGCGGCATCTTCAACCCGCTGCCCAAGGTGGACGAGGAGACCGCCGCCACGATGGCGCAACGGCTCTCCGAGCGCGTCGACGGGGCGGTCAGCGCGCAGGACGTGCTGACCGCGGAGACCATCGAGGCGCTGGCCGAGACGGTGCGCGGCCACCTCGAAGCCGGTGAACTCGACGGCTTCGTGCGCACCATCAGGGCGCCGCGGGACGATTCGCAGATACCGGTGTTCGTGTTCCACCCGGCCGGCGGTTCCACCGTGGTCTACGAGCCGCTGCTGAACCGGTTGCCGGCGGACACCCCGATGTACGGCCTGGAGCGCGTCGAAGGGACCGTGCAGGAACGGGCCGCCCAGTATGTCCCCAAACTGCTGGAGATCAACGGGGACAAGCCGTTCGTGCTGGCCGGGTGGTCGCTCGGCGGCGCGCTGGCCTACGCGTGCGCGATCGGGCTCAAGCGGATGGGCGCGAACGTGGCGTTCGTCGGCATGATCGACACCGTCCGGCCCGGCGAGGAGATCCCGCAGACCAAAGAAGAGACCCGCAAGCGCTGGGACCGGTACGCGAGGTTCGCCGAGCGCACCTTCAACGTCGAGATTCCCGCGATCCCCTACGAGCAGCTCGAAGAGCTCGACGACGAAGGCCAGGTCAAGTTCGTGCTGGACGTCGTCCAGCAGAGCGGCGTGCAGATTCCGGGTGGCATCGTCGAGCACCAGCGCACGTCGTACCTGGACAACCGGGCGCTGGAGACGGTCCGGATCGAGCCCTACGACGGCCACGTCACCCTCTACATGGCCGATCGCTACCATGACGACGTCATCGAGTTCGAGCCGCGCTACGCCGTTCGCCGGCCGGACGGTGGCTGGGGCGAGTACGTGTCCGACCTCGAGGTGGTGCCGATCGGTGGCGAGCACATCCAGGCCATCGACGAACCGATCATCGGCAAGGTGGGCGCGCACATGACCCACGCCCTGAGTGAGATCGAGCGCCACACGAGTGAGGTAGGCAACTAGTGACGGACACAGCTCCAGGGCCGGCTCCCGTTCAGCACAACACGGCCGAGAAGCTGGCCGAGTTGCACGCCCGCCTGGAGCTGGCCAAGGAGCCCGGCGGTGAGAAGGCCGTCGCCAAGCGCGACAAGAAGGG
>Ga0078972_1012508_pt1 | contig 14550 bp, 10 predicted proteins | sample YelNatPaOPGAMG01_FD_67568 | JGI IMG/M metagenome (GOLD analysis project Ga0078972, IMG submission 67568) | Hot spring thermophilic microbial communities from Obsidian Pool, Yellowstone National Park, USA - OP-RAMG-01 (SPADES assembly) (version 2) | ecosystem: Environmental > Aquatic > Thermal... | reverse complement strand
CTCCCGCTGAGGTAATTGAAGAAGCAAAGAAACTTGTGCAATCTTTACCTGATAAAACACGCGTGATATTCTCATGCGGTGGAGGAATGCCTCCAGGAGTTAGTACCGAAAATATAAAAGCATTTATAGAAGGCGTTCAAAGCTAGTTAGATAATATATTGATTTAAAAGGAATTAATATGAAGAAAAACCTATTGTTATGTAAATCGGGAAAAGTTATTTTGCTTCTAATTACCGAGTTGTTTTTTTCTTTTGCTTACTTGCTATCAGACGAGTTGTCAGTAAAAAAGCCTGTAGAAATTCAAGGCTCTCAGGTCATCAAGCTTAATTCATCAATTACGGGTCAGGAATATGTTCTTTATGTTTGTTTGCCAAGGGGATACGAAGATACCACACGTAATTTTCCTGCTATCTATGTTTTAGATGGTCAATGGGATTTTGCCCTGGTTCATGCTCTTTATGGACAGCAGTATTACGATGGCTTTATTCCTGGCGCAATCATTGTGGGAATTACATGGGGCGGAGAAAATCCAGATTACGACAAGCGGCGTGCATTTGATTTAACTCCAACTGATGTAGGAAAACCAACCGATTTTGGAAACGCCAGTAATTTCTTAGGTTTTATTAAAAACGAAGCAATCCCTTACATAGATTCGAGATTTCGTACAAAAAGGGATGATCGTGCTTTAATAGGAAGTTCATTTGGTGGCTTGTTTGTTTTGTATACGTTGCTAAAAGAAAGCGAGGTCTTTAATCGCTACATATTAACAAGCCCAGCCTGGAATTGGGATAATAGTGTGATATACAAATACATCTATGAATTTTCAAATACAAAACTGAAGAGGCAAATCAGGTTATATATGGCTGTTGGTGAATATGAGGATGTTAAGGGCTTTGAGAAGCTTAAGAAGACTTTAGAAGAACTGAAACTTGATAATCTGGAGATTGAAACAAAGGTTATTCAAGGCGCTGGGCACTCGGGTGCGAAAGCAGAAGGGTTTACAAGGGGTTTGCAATTTGTATTCGCTCGTCCGTGTATAGATCTCGATCATGCCTTATTAAAGCAATATGTTGGGGAATATGAGGGCAACGATGGTTCCAGAGTCAAAATGGAAATTGATGGAAGTAAGTTAGTAGCTGTATTTCCTGGAGGAATGAGAATAAATATATGCGCTGAGTCCGACAAAGCTTTCTATGTGAAAGGTGCTTTTTTTAACATACAACCTGATTTAGATAGAAAGGGTAATGTAAAAGGTTTTAAGATTGACCAATATAATGGTTCGATGTTTTTGAAAAAGGTAAAGTAGTTCTGCAACTTTAATGATATTATACACTAAGATTCTTAACTAATCATAGTTTGTTACCTTGAGTCATTCCTGAAGTTGAGTAATTTAATTTTCAAAGGGATACTTCTATGAAAGTTTTATTTATTGGTGGTACAGGGAATATAAGTGCTTCTGTTAGTATGTTAGCGATTGAGAGAGGTATAGAGCTCTATTTATTGAATAGGGGAAAAAGGAGTGCATATTTACCCGGTGCCCATGTAATACATTGTGATATTGGTAACATTGATGAGGTTCGTAAAATGCTTAATTCTTATACTTGGGATGTTGTTGTAAACTGGATAGCTTTTAAGGAAGAGGATATTTTAAGAGATTATGAATTATTTCGTAATAGAACCAAACAATATATTTTTATAAGTTCCGCATCTGTTTATCAAAAGCCTCTAGCATCACCATTCATAACTGAGTCGACCCCGTTATCAAATCCATACTGGCAATATTCAAGGGATAAAATTGCAGGTGAAATGCTATTAAATAAGCTTTACAGAGACGAGGGGTTTCCAATAACCATTGTTCGACCTTCCCATACTTATAATACCATCATTCCAGTTGCCATTGGAAGTGGCTCAGAGTACAATGTGATTGATAGGATGAGAAATGGGAAAAAGATTATTGTACACGGCGATGGAACAACTTTGTGGACGGTTACGCATTCGAGAGATTTTGCAAAAGGATTTGTCGGTTTGCTTGGTCACCAGCAGGCTATAGGAGAATCATTCCACATTACATCGGATGAAGTACTTACATGGAACCAGATATATGAAGCTATAGGGGACGCAATTGGATGTAAACCGAATCTAATTCATATCACATCAGAGCTTCTGGTAAGATTCGATAACGGTTTGGAAGGACCATTGCTTGGTGATAAATCTTCCAGTGTTGTTTTTGACAATTCCAAAATTAAAAGATACGTTTCCGACTATATCGCAACAATACCGTTTAAGCAAGGAATACGTCACACAATTGCATGGTTTGAGGCTGATCCAAGACGCCAAATTATAAATACAGAACTGGAGAACTGGACAGACCAAGTCATTGAACGATATGAAGAATTTTTTGCGCATTAAAATGAGTGCGTATGGCTAAGTATAGTTAGCAAGAATCCAAGCTATGTATATATTTGGTTTATGTCGAAAATTTTGCTCTCACCAGTAAAGGCAAAAGGTTGCTGATATTTTTGTTTTCGTAGCCAACCCTTTTTGTAAGGCAAGAAAATAGCAATTGCGTTACCTTCTATATCTTCTAGTTCTACACAAATAGCATCTGTCTTCTCTGTTTTACCTGGAGGTGTAACTCTTCCATCATAGCATATGGCCGTAGCTCTTATTTTGTGTTGTTCCGCTTTTTCTCTAAATATTCGTAACAATTCGTCAATAACCTGCTGAGATCCTGGGCGCTCGGTTACAAAATTTGGCTGTGCTAGCAGTACCTCGCCTTCAAGATCTATTATTGCACCAATAGGATACATTTCCCTGTTTTTCTTTAAGAGATGTTGTGCAGCAGTAACTGTTACTTTTAGGAGTTTTTCTAAATCAGTTTTTGACATTATGAAAGACCTTATTCATTAATCTGATGGATTAGTTAGTAGAGCAATAAAAAATTTAGACAATTTGAGACATAGAAGCAATTTGCTTTACGTCTAGTTGATTTTAAGACTCGCAGAAGTTGCCGAAAGAGATATGTAGTTTATATTGACTTTTATATGAAATGCAGTGAAAATTAAATATTCTTAATAATTATAGATGCGGATGGACAAAGAAAATTTTAGGTATTATATTGTTACAAACGTGCTCATCTTACGAGTATTTTACTGCCTTTCGGAAGCTTTGGAAAGGCCCAAAATAAACCCAATGGGAGCAAATCACATGTTAAACTGTATAAGATTGTCGAAGTATTTCTGTGTTATTTTGTATTTATCGTCACTTTGTATTTATGCAGCAACACCGATACAGCAAGAACCAGCGATTGTTGAAGTTCGCGCAGCTGCGCCTGGAGTAATTTCAGTAATTGTCCAAACAGGCCCACATCATGGCTATGATATGGATACGATAGATACCAATCCATCATCTTATCGGATTGATGGGCAAAGCCCTTTGGCAGTTTACCTTTACTCCATACCTTATGATGAAGATATCCCCACAGATGGAGATTGCTGGGTAACAGTTCGCCATCGCATATATTTAGATATTGGAAGATCTTTTGAGAATAATCATTCCTATTCAATCTCAACACCTTATGGTGATACGACACTCGTTTATAATGACCGGACAACATTATGCGAAGCAATTAAGGTCAATCAGGTTGGATATCACAAAGACAGCCGGGTCCGTTATGCAATATTAGGAGTCTATCTTGGAGATGGCGGTTCAAGATATTTTGAAACATTACCAGGCTATCAGGTAATCCGTGAATCGGATGGAGCTGTTGTAAAATCTGGAACAGCGGTTTTCATCAAGGCTGATACTGCATTGACCACTATTCCGACTACTTCGGGAGAATTTGTTTATAGATTGAGTTTAAGTGAAGTTCCTGAGGGAGGTCCATATTTTGTGTTAGACCCCGGTTTTGGCAGGTCATGGCCATTTGGAATAGGGACAGATTACACAAGATTCATTGCATGCACTTATATGAGAGGAATGTATCACCAGCGGTGCGGTATTGCTCTGGAACAACCTTTTACAGAGTACACGAGAGCTATTTGTCACACCCACGCTGAAGACATCAGGTATCCATTGGAAGGCAATGACAAAATTCCCATTTTTGATTTTGATGAGCCGATATTCGAGATAAGAGGTGGATATCATGATGCTGGGGATTATGACCGTAGGCCCCTTCATGTGATTATTCCAATTATGACTCTTGGATATTACGAGGCTTTCAAAGACCACTTTATCAATGGGCAGTATAACATTCCGGAATCGGGTAATGGTATACCGGATATATTTGATGAGGCGATGTGGGGAGCTCTTGTATGGGAATATCTTCAGGTAACAGACCCAATTGACCCGGATTAAGGTGGGGTAAGAAGTGGAACGGAAATGGACAGAACCACAAACTACGGCAATGCCAATGCAGCAACTGAAGAAACCGTTATGGGACTTATCTACGGAACTTGGGAGGTATCAATAGATGTCACATCTAGCTCTTGTGGGTTGTTTGCCCAAATTTCCAGACTTCTAACAGAAGGCGGATGGCTACCTGAGAAAGCGTCAGCTCTTAGAACAAGAGCTGAACTGGCCTGGCAGTATTTGGAAAGAAATATTGATATAAATGATATAAGAAGCCATAGGTATTGTTTTACTTATGCAGCACTCCAGATGTATCTCTTAACTGGAGAAGAAAAATATCACAATATATTCAAAACTGCTGCTGAGCATTGTTTTATTAATCCCGATACAGCTGCTGCCAAATACCCGGATTGCTGGGGAGGAGGTAACACATATACTCATGCAACCACTTGCCATTTTATCAGTTATCTACTACCACAAAAATATCCGATTGATGAAACAACAGCTCAAGGACTGAAAGACATTATATTTGCATCTGTTAATCTAGGTGGATATATGAAGTTTTTCCCTGAGAATGAATCATATCCCAGCGGCTGTATTCAATCAATTGGCTGGGGCGCTGGAGTTACTCAGGGGGTATATGCAGATATTTATGTGTTTGCATATCTTTTAACGGACGACGCTGAGAAAAAACAGCAATACTTTGATATTATAAGTCAGTTTTCAGATTATGCTCTTGGGTTGAATCCTCTTGGAATGTCATTTGTAACAGGTTTAGGATATGTTCAACCTGTTTCTCCGTTACATGATGATTCTTACTACACCAAGTATGGTCTGTCAGATGGAGTTACTTCTGAGCATGTCGGCAAGCCTAAAGGAAATGTGCCAGGCCTTTTGATTTTTGGCACAACAGGTAGTTATCCCCAGAAAAAGCATTATCTTCAGGTAATAAGCAAACTGCATCCTGCCTGGGAACAGCTTCCATATTATAGACACTGGTCAGATGGATGGACATTAGTTGCAAATAACGAAGTAGGAACAGATAAAACTTTATGGAATGCATTGATGTACGCATTCCTTTATAATGCATCGCAGGACCCAAATGTAGGTGGTGTTGATTCGAGAAACAACGGTCAAAAGGATGCAATTTTGCCTGCAAAATTTTCATTGCATCAGAACTATCCGAATCCTTTTAATTCCAGTTCAAGAATAGTTTTTGAATTACCTTTGCAGAGTAATGTGGTTTTGAAAGTATTCGATGTCTCGGGCAGGCAGATAAAGACTTTAATTGATGAGGTTAGACCTGCAGGCATACATGTTGTAGAATGGAATGACACAAGCGATGCTGGTCAACAAGTTGCAAGTGGAGTTTATTTTTATCAAATTGAATCTGGATCGGGCCTTGTTGAAACCAAGAAAATGATTGTTATAAAATAGTAATAGTCCAACTAATAGGTAAAAAGTTGGTGAAAACATTAAAGACTTTATCTACATTGCTAATTCTAAATTTCTTAATTGCACAAGCCCAAGTTATGCCCGATTATTCTGGGCCTCTGTTTCCAGCAAACCATGCGCTAAATATGCCAATAGATTCATTGCCTGTGCATCCGAATTCGGATAACTATATAAATACAATTGGTAAAGATGTTGCTATTCACCCTGACTTTGGTACTTACTATGAGGGCAAGCCAATTGGAATACCTTATAATTTGGTTGGTGTAAGTCAGTTCTTTGCACCTATAGTCTTTGAATACGAGAGCGATCCTGGTCCGTATCCAATTCCGTCAGACCCGTTAATTGAAGGTTTAAATAACTACACGGAGGATTTGGATGGGGATAGGCATCTTATTGTCATTGATACAATCAACTTTAAGTTGTACGAAACATGGTATACATGGCCACCTGGACATTCTATGTCTGAGCCTAATAATTGGGAAACTTTTCCTCCTTCGAATCCATCTGCCTGGTGGGCAGGCTCGGATGCAATTTTCGATTTGACATCTAACAGGCTGAGACCTGATGGTTGGACTTCTGCAGATGCGGCTGGTTTGCCTATCTTTCCCCTACTGATTCGTTACGATGAAGTTGAGCGTGCCTTGAAATCGGATAGTGTAATACATCATGCAATTCGTTTTACAGTACAAAAGACTCAGAAAGCTTATGTATGGCCTGCCAGACATTATGCATCAAATTCTACAGACACCAACCGACCACCGATGGGATTAAGATTTCGATTGAAATCGAATTTTGATATATCTGGTTTTTCACCTAGAATGCAGGTTATTCTTCGAACAATGAAAAGATACGGACTAATTCTAGCGGATAATGGAAGCAACTGGTTTTTCCAGGGAACTCATGATGATAGATGGAATGATGAGGAACTCAGCACATTGAAACGTGTTTACGGTAAAGATTTTGAAGCGGTTGATATAACTCCATGGACAATCAGGTCTGGGTTTGATCCTAGTTCAGCAGAAGTGCCAGGAGAATCTAATTCGCCTGTTGAGTTACCTAATTTCGACTTAATCTATGAATACAAGTTATACCAAAATTATCCAAATCCATTCAATCCAACCACAAGAATTAAATTTACGGTGAAGGTTAGAGACTTTGTCTCTCTGAAAATATTCGATGTCTTAGGAAGAGAATTAATAACCCTTGTTAATGAGGTGAAAGAGCCAGGATCATACGAAATTTCATGGGACGGGAAGACTTCATTCGGATTTAACTCGGAAAGTGGGGTTTATTTTTGCGAAATGTTAACAGGAAGTGGATACACAAGCATTAAAAAAATGGTATTAATTCAGTAAAGAAGTTATATGGTAAAAAAATGCGCATACAGTGTAATGTGCAATCTTTTTGTACGTGGCTAATAAGAAAGTAATTAACTTTACGAACTTAATAAGATGGAATAGGAGAAATTATGCGTACAGGATTCATCATGTATTGTATGATTTTGCTGTTTCTTTGTATGTTATTAGTACCAAGCCAACTATTATCACAATCAGAGAATAAAAATGGTACCCTCAGTGTTCGCAAAATTTGTGCGATCATCGATGGAATAATTAAGGGGCCGGTTTTTCATTTTGTTGACCAAAAATCAGGTAATTTATGTAAATCAACGATTGGTATAGAAAAAGAAGCACAACTTATTTTAGCTAGTCCTTACAATGATTGGAGGTATTGGAATGGTGTGCTGAACATTGCAATGCTTCGTTTAAGTGAGGTGTTTGAAGAAAAATCTTATAGAGATTTTGCAATAAAGAATATAGCCTTTGGATTTGATAATTATCGATATTTCGAAGAGAAACACAGAGGCGAGAATAAATGGACTTATCCTTTTGGTCAATTTTTTATTATGGAAGAACTTGATGACTGTGGCGCTATTGGTGCGAGTGTTATAGAAGTCTATAAACATGATAGGCAGAAACGATATTTTGAATATATAAAAAAATCTGCCAACCATATTCTTGTGAAGCAATCACGACTTCATGACGGTACATTTGTACGTTCTTTTCCTTATAAGTGGACAATTTGGGCTGATGATCTCTATATGAGTGTGTCTTTCCTTTCTCGTATGGGAGAATTAACAGGCGAAACAAAGTATTTTGATGAGGCAGCGAGGCAAGTAGTCAATTTCCACAAATATCTTTTCAATGAAAATATGCATTTAATGTACCATTGCTGGTATTCAGATGTACGGCGTAACGGAGTTGCTTTTTGGGGGCGAGCAAATGGATGGGCAATATTAGCTCAGGTGGATTTGCTTGATAGACTTCCTCCAGGCTATCCAGAGCGTGATACATTGCTTACTTTGTTTCAAAAACATATACTTGGAATAGCTCAATATCAAGGACCAAATGGCTTGTGGCATCAATTGCTCGATAAAAACGATTCCTACTATGAAACTTCTTGCAGTGCAATTTTTACATATGCAATTGCCCGAGCTGTGAATAGGAAATACCTGCAACCAAGATATGCATCAATTGCTTTCAGAGGATGGGAAGGAATAATGAGCAGAATTAGAGATGATGGACAAATTGAAGGTGTATGCACTGGAACAGTAGTTAGCGATGATCTTGTTTACTATTACAATCGCCCTGCACCTATAAATGATGTGCACGGAGTTGGTATGGTTCTATTGGCAGGAGCTGAAGTAATTGATTTGAAAAAGAACCATTTTAAGGATTGATTACCTGTGGAATGAATTAGCAACTTTTTTTCAGTTTTGCCGTTATAATAATAATATGAACGCATGTACACTAAGAAGCCCTCGCAAATTTCGATTTATCCTGAATTTGGATCTCTTATGCAGAGTTTACAGAGAGGATTGAAAAATTCGGTGATTTAATTGATTTATTTTGAATCAATAGTATCTATTAAAGTGACTTTTAACTAATATTAAGTTACATAGGGAATTAGGCATTAAGTTTAGGTCCATTCGCGGTTCTAACCAAAAAGAAAGGATAGTAATTATGCTACATTTAAGTCGCGCAAAAACCTTAATAAAAATTACATTTATTGTTTTTTTAATTTCCTGTAATTTGTTTTCACAATCCCACAATGAAACTTTAAGGCTTAATGAGTTGGGGTATTTTGAGACACGTGGTTTGAATATTCTAGTTTTCAGTAATGAGTACGATGTTATGTTTCAAGATGCTAAAATGGCAGGAGTTGAGATCATACACCATGGAGTAAGAACAGTAACAAATGGTGATGTAAGGTTGGATCCAACACCGGAGCAATGGGATTCTATTTCGAAGCTTGTTGAACGCAAAATTCAAAAGGACAATAGAATAGAGGTTAATAGGTTTTATTCATCTTATGATTTTTATTATAAAATAATAGCCGAAGGTATTAAAAATGGCATAAGATTAGCAGTGTATATTGAAAAGCCCCTACCAAAAGAGTTAGAGGGTCGTGCTGGATTTAATTTGGAGTTTTTACCTTCTGCTTATTTTGAGAAGTCTTATTTAATGGATGGAAAAACTGGTATTTTTCCGCTATATCCTACAGGACCAATGGAGTTTGACAAAATAACTGGAAATATACAACCGCTACCTATTGCAAAAGGTAAAAAGTTAGTTCTAGCGCCAGAAGATCCAGAAAGGCGTATTGTAATAGAAACAAATAGTTCTGAGTTAATGCTTTATGATGGAAGAAACAAAGCTCAGAATGGATGGTTTGTTGTTCGGACGTTGATACCGCCAAAGAAGAGAGGTGTTGTAATCGAATGGTTTATTACGGCAAATACAATTCCGAATTGGATACGTCAGCCTATGCTCGCATACTCACAGGTTGGTTACCATCCTCAACAGAAGAAAATTTGCTTTATTGAGTTAGATCCAAACGATACACCGAGGGAATACGCACGGTTACTAAAAGTTGATGACAATGGGCAATTTACTGAGGTTCTAAAAGCTGAAGTAAAAAAATGGGGTAAATATCTTCGATATCATTATTATACATTCGATTTTTCTCAAATAACTGAAACCGGTATTTATATTATTGAATATGGTAATGTTAGATCTAAGTCCTTCAGGATTGACCAGAATGTTTATGAAGATGCATGGCACGCTACATTGGATATATATTTTCCTGTCCAGATGGATCATATGTATGTAAAAGAAGCATACCGTGTATGGCACGGTCTGTGCCACATGGATGATGCACTTCAGGCACCAGTTAATCACAGACATTTTGACCTTTATGCTCAGGGACCTACAACAGATTCTCCATACAAACCGGGTGAACATATTCCCGGGCTAAATGTAGGTGGATGGTTCGATGCTGGTGATTTTGATATCCGCACTCAGACATTATACAGTACAATTGAAATGCTCGTTCATTTATGGGAAATGTTTAGAATTACTAGAGATGAAACCTATATCGATCAAAACTCCAGAGTTGTTTATATGCACCATCCCGATGGAAAACCTGATATACTACAACAGATTGAACATGGCACTCTAGCACTCATATCACAATATCGTGCAATTGGACATGCTATTCCGGGCATAATAGAAAATGACCTTTCGAGGTATACGCACCTTGGTGACGCTGGATCAAAGACGGATAACAGAATCTATAACCCGGCACTAAAACCATATGAAACAGATGGCTTTTATTCAGGTACATTTGATGATAGATGGGCTTTCACTAGTAAATCAACTGCACTCGATTACGGTGCAATAGCTGCTCTTGCTTCTGCAAGTCGCGCGTTGAAAGGATTTAATGATTCCCTGGCTACTGAATGCTTAGTAACAGCTAAGAGGATATGGGATGAGGAACACAACCGCAAGCCAGTAATATTTAGATACGGTAATACCACAGGAGGTTTTTTATTTAGTGAGGAATTTAAGGCAGCAGTTGAACTATTGATATGCTCTAAAGAGGATAAGTATGCAAAGAGGATCGCTGAACTTATGCCAGATACGGGCATGGGATTTATGCTTAACGCTTTCTACGCATTGCGCGCTATACCATACATGGATAATTCGTATAAGGAGAAAATCAGAACACATGTAATAAAATATAAGGATATGATTCAAAGATTCGAAGAGCAGAATCCTTTTGGCGTCCCAATCACTACAGGGCTCTGGGCAGGTAATGGTGCTGTAATAGGTTTTTCAATTACAAATTATATGATATGTAAAACGTTTCCAGATATTCTGGACAAAGAGCACGTGCTTAGTGGGTTAAATTATATTTATGGGTGTCATCCTTACTCGAATGTTTCTTTTGTTTCTGGTGTAGGTACTGTCTCTAAAAAGATTGCTTATGGTAACAATAGAGCTGACTACTCATTTATTGCGGGCGGAATTGTTCCTGGTGTCCTGGTGCTAAAACCTGATTTTCCAGAAAACAAAGAGGATTGGCCTTTTCTGTGGGGAGAAAATGAGTATGTTATTGGCATGGGACCAAATTATATGTTTCTGGTTAACGCTGTAAATGATTTATTAAATGCGGGCAATAAGGCAAAATGAGATATTAGGTAATTGAAGGTTAATTTTCAGCAGAAATGCCTGATATTGAGAGCATGTGACCGTTTATAGACTTAGAGTTTTCAGGCTTTAAAATATCTCTGGAATAGTAAAAGGGTAATTTTCGGGCAATTATGTGGTTATTCTAATAAATAGCCCTTCCGACCCATTTAAGCAATCGGAAGGGCTATTTTATTTTATTTCGATGATTGCAAAATGCTGCCTAGCATGCTTGCCCATTTGTTATATAATTCAGCGTATTTGTTTGCATCTGCTTTCTTTGGTTCGATAACTTTCAGTCGCTCCAGGCCTTTAAACATTTCCTCGCGTGATTTGTAGTATTTTATTCCGTAAGCTGCACCCCGTGCTGCACCTTGAGAACCATCAGTATTATAAAGCTCAATGGTCACATCTGCAACTGTTGCTAAAGTTTCGCGGAAAATTGGACCTAAGAATAGATTTGCCTGGCCTGCACGCATTACATTTGGCTTCATATCCATTTCGTGCATGATATTTATTCCATAATTGAAAGCGAATGCAATTCCTTCCTGCACGGCGCGCATTAAATGAGAAGGTGTATGGATGTTAAATTGAACATTAAGAATGTGTGCACCGATGTTTCTATTTTCAAGCATTCGCTCAGCACCGTTTCCAAAAGGCAAACATATTAATCCATCAGAGCCGATTGGGATATTAGACGCAAGCCTGTCAAGCTCAGAGTATTTTACCGATTCCTGTCCGGTTATTCTACGCATCCAGCTGTTTGAAATACCCGTTCCATTTATACATAACAATACTCCAATCCGACGTTTTTCGGCTGTGTGATTTACATGTGCAAAGGAGTTAACTCTAGAAGGTGGATCATACTTAAGCGTATCGCTAATTCCATATACAACTCCTGAGGTGCCAGCAGTGGCTGCAATTTCACCAGGTTCCATAACGTTTAGCGACAAAGCATTGTTCGGCTGGTCGCCAGCACGATAGGTAACCGGGATGCCTTTTGCCAGTCCTAGTTCATTTGCTGCGCTTTCTGTTAAGCGACCCTGCTCTCCAAATGTTGGCAATACGGTTGGAATTAACTCTTTGCTTATACCGTAATGCTCCAGAAGAAATGAAGCTGGGGCATTGTTTTTGAAATCCCATAAAATTCCTTCTGATAATCCAGATTCAGTCGTAACTATTTCTCCAGTTAGTCGCATTGCTATATAATCACCCGGTAACATAAATTTGTAAATTTTTTCATAAATGTTGGGCTCATTAATCTTTACCCATCTTAATTTTGAGGCAGTAAAGTTACCAGGCGAATTTAGCAGGTGACTAAGGCATTTTTCCGGTCCAATAGAATTAAACGCATCGCGGCCTATTTCTACTGCTCTACTATCACACCATATTATTGAAGGACGCAATACATTTTTATTTTTGTCTACAATTACTAATCCGTGCATCTGGTATGAGATTCCGATAGCAATTATCTTTTCGGGTTTTACTTTTGATGTAGCAAGAACTTCTGCAGTGGCAGACTTTAAATGTTCCCACCACATATTTGGATCCTGTTCAGCCCACCCTGGCTTAACAGCAGTAATGGGCATTTCAGTTTTGGGGGAATATGCACTGGCAACAAGTTTGCCAGTCTCCACATCCAGGATCGAAACTTTGACTGAAGAACTGCCAACATCATATCCTATTGTATACATCTTGATTACCTTTCGTTTTATTTTAAGTTTTGATTATTTTCTGGTTGAGAATTGGTATATTGTTGTTTGCTTGTACGTTTCCCCGGGTCTCAGTATAACAGGTGGGAATTCAGGCTTATTAGGAGAGTCGGGATAATGTTGAGCTTCAAGGCAAAAACCGGTTCTACGATTGTAAATAACGCCACCTTTGCCCTTGATCTCGGTAAGGGAGTTGCCCGAATAAAATTGCAACCCAGGCTGATCAGTATATACCGTCAATATTCTTCCGCTGTTTGGTTCATGAACTTCAGCAGCTTTTCGAACTTTTCCATTAAAATTTCTTAAAACAAAATTATGGTCGTAACCACCACCTATTTGTAACTGTTCATCCTGGGTATCGATTCTCTCACCTATCGTGTGTGGTGAGCGGAAATCGAATGGTGTGTTTGTTACATCAGCTAATCTGCCAGTTGGAATTTGTGTTTTATCAACAGGGGTGTAAAAATCTGATTCAATTGTGAGGACATGGTCCAAAATTGTCTGCGAGAGTTTCCCGGAAAGGTTGAAGTAAGAGTGTTGAGTTGGATTAAGAATTGTAGTCTTATCTGTTGTGCCATTGTAATCAATTCTAAGTTCATTTTTGTTGGTAAGAGTATAAGTAACTGTCAGAGTTACTGTACCTGGATATCCTTCTTCTCCATCGTTGCTAATATATGTTAAATTTACCGCAGGTTCATTAGCATCTACAATTTCTGCATTCCATAAAACTTTGTTAAATCCTACATTACCACCGTGAAGATGATTTTCACCATTGTTTGTTGCAAGCTGATATGTTTTCCCTTCTAGCTGAAATCTGCCTTTTGCTATTCTATTTCCATATCTTCCAACTATTGCTCCGAGATATGTTTTATCTTTAATGTAGTCTTCGAGAGTGTCATAACCCAGATTTACATTCTCGAATTTCCCGTTTTTATCGGGAACAATTATAGATGTTACAATAGCTCCATAATTTATTATAGATACTTTACATCCGTTTGAATTGCTCAATATAAATTCATATACTTCCCTGCCATCAGATAATTTTCCGAAGAGTTTTTTTTCTATCACTTTTTTACCCTTTCTTTTGTTAAACAAATCAGCCTGAGACTATTTTCTCAGGCTTTCTATTAAGATTATGCTTATGCTAATTTAGCTTAAGTGAGCCTGACTTTTGCTTCTTGGCTCCGCAGGTAGGACTCGAACCTACAACCCTCCGGTTAACAGCCGGATGCTCCACCATTGAGCTACTGCGGAATTTATTGTAAATATATTTGCAAATCTCAGCAATGTCAAGCCCATTTCTACAGAAGGATTGTATCAAATTAATTGGGGTATGGGATTTACTTTAAGAGAGTGTTTATTAAAGAATTTTGCACGCAAGGCTAGAATGTTATTTGCACCTTCCTTAGTCCAACGCATACCTTGTCTCTTCATGCGTTTTTTTACAATAAGATCAGCCATTTTTTCAATAACACCAGAGCCATGTATACGGTTCGGCTGATATA
>Ga0078972_1012507_pt1 | contig 14551 bp, 10 predicted proteins | sample YelNatPaOPGAMG01_FD_67568 | JGI IMG/M metagenome (GOLD analysis project Ga0078972, IMG submission 67568) | Hot spring thermophilic microbial communities from Obsidian Pool, Yellowstone National Park, USA - OP-RAMG-01 (SPADES assembly) (version 2) | ecosystem: Environmental > Aquatic > Thermal... | reverse complement strand
TCATTCTATTCTTAAAAAGGAGCCAGGATAAGGCTTTTAAAAAGCTTACTTTTCTCCATACAGAAGAGTCGGTTGAGTCGGATACAGGACCAGATATTCATGATAAAAAATTGCTAAAGTCACCACACTTTTTAAGGAGGAGCCGAACTCGGGTCCTGGGAATGAAACCGCCGCTAACCAGGCTTCAATCAACAAAACCTGTTTCTCAGAACGTCCCGGGTTCATCAATAACTTGGCTGGTCAGATTTTGCTTAAGAGGAAAGGCTTCTGGCAAAAGGCCTTCCCCAAAATGCCTGGGTATAAATAATTTTTAAGCCGGACCCTATTTTTTCTGGTCCAGACAAGAAATGATTTTATTAAAAGTGAATTTCTAATAGAATTAGATTGAATCATTAAAGGAGAAAATAATGGCCAGAAAAACGCAAATCAGACCGCTCCTGATTATTTTCAATCTTTTGGTGATTTTTGCCCTGCTATCTCTGCCCAACCAATCATCTGCCAGAGTGACCGCCGCCGAAACCCAGAGGCCGCCGGCTCCTTATGATTTGAGAGTTGAATACCTGACCAACCCCCTTGGCCTGGACACGCCTAAACCGCGTTTTTTCTGGAAAAATTCCCACCCTGAACGCGGTCAGAAGCAGACGGCCTTTGAGCTGGTGGTTTCTACCTCTCCTGAAGCTGAGAAAGCTGACATGTGGAATTCGGGTAAAATCAACACTGACTCTTCCATCCAGATTGTCTACGGCGGTAAACCGCTCCAAAGCAACCGCACTTACTACTGGAAAGTCCGGATTTGGGACGCCCAAGGGAAAGAAAGTCCCTGGAGCGAAGTTAGCCGATTTGACACCGGGCTTTTCTCAGTTTCAGACTGGAAGGGCGAATGGATTGGTGGAGAGAACCTGCTGCGCCGGGAATTTAACCTCCCGGCCGAGCCGGGCCGGGCCCGAGTTTATATCTCAGGCCTCGGCTATTATGAGCTCAGGCTCAATGGACAGAAGGTCGGGGGCCATGTCCTTGACCCTGGCTGGACAACTTTTTCCAAAAGAGTTCTTTATGTTACCTATGATGTAACCCCTTTCCTGAAAAAAGGAAAAAATGCCATCGGGGTAATGCTGGGCGAGGGCTGGTATAAATCCAGAGCCCTGATGTTCCAGCTTTATGTGGAATGTGAGGATGGAGTCCTGATGGAAATTCACTCCGATATTTCCTGGAAAACAGCTGCCGGGCCGGTCCTCCAAGACAGCATCTACCACGGCGAAACCTATGATGCCCAGCTGGAACAGCCTGGCTGGGACCTGCCAGATTTCAATGAGAAAGGCTGGAAGGCGGCTCAAACGGTCAAAGCTCCTGGCGGAGTTCTTTCCGCTCAGCTCATGCCAGCCATTAAGGTCGTGGATACCATTGTGCCCCTGGTCATGGCCAACCCGGCTCCGGGCGTTTATGTTTTTGACCTCGGTCAGAATATCAGCGGCTGGGCCCAGCTCAGAGTACGCGGACCGAAGGGCACAGACGTCAGGCTGCGCTTTGCCGAGCTGCTTTACGAAAACGGAATGATTAACCAGGAAAACCTGCGCGGAGCCCGGGCTGAAGACCATTACATACTAAAAGGAGAAGGCGAAGAAGTCTGGGAGCCGCGCTTTACCTACCATGGCTTCCGCTATATTGAGGTTACCGGTTATCCCGGGACGCCTAAGATAGACTCAGTTCGCGGCCGGGTGGTGCATACAGCTGTTTCCCCAGTCGGAAACTTTTCTTGTTCCAAGCAGATTCTTAACGACATTCAGCGCATTATTCTCTGGGGTCAGAAAACAAACCTCCACAGTATTCCCACCGACTGCGACCAGCGCGATGAACGGATGGGCTGGATGGGAGATGCCCAGGTCACAGCCGAAGAAGCTATGATGAACTACGATCTGGCTGCTTTTTATACTAACTTTTTGCGAAACATTGGCGACGTTCAGGGTGAAGACGGCTCCATTACTGACACTGTCCCCCACATCTGGGGCAGCCGGCCGGCGGACCCGGCCTGGGGCACTGCTTATCCGCTCCTCGCCTGGTATATGTATCAATACTACGGCGATAAAAGAATCCTAGAAGAGCATTACTACAGCCTAAAAAAATATGTGGAATTTCTGCGGAGCAAAGCCGAGAACGGGCTGGTCAAATACAGTTATTATGGCGACTGGGTAGCCATAGACAAATGCCCGGGGAGCCTGGTTTCAGCTTTTTACTATTACTACGACCTAAAAATCCTGACCGATGTGGCCCAAGTTCTTGGCGTACATCAGGAAGCTGAGGCTTACTTAAAGCTGGCTGCTCAAATCAAGGAAGCCTTCAACCGTGAATTCTTGGACCCGCTTACCAAGAACTACGCCGGCGGCAGTCAGACCAGCAACACCCTGCCTCTTTTCCTGGGGCTGGTGCCGGATAACGCCCGCAGCGGTGTCTGGGGAAATCTGTTCAACGACCTCGTTTACAAGCATGATTCTCACCTGACCACCGGCATCATCGGCACCAAATACATCCTGGATGTTCTGACCATGTTCGGTAACTCCGACCTGGCTTACGACATCCTGACCAAAACCGACTTTCCGAGCTACGGCTACATGATTAAAAACGGCGCCACCACTCTCTGGGAACTCTGGCAGAAACGTGAAGGTCCTTCTATGAATTCTCATAACCACCCGATGTTCGGCAGCGTCGGAGCCTGGTTTTATCGGGCCTTAGCTGGAATAAACCTGGCTCCTGAGACCCAGGCCTTCAAAAAGCTCATCATCAAGCCCCAGATGGTCCGCGACTTGACCCACGTCTCAGGCTCCATCTACACCATAAACGGTGAGGTCAGTTGCGCCTGGGAAAAAGCTGACAGAAAAATCAGAGTTGAAGTCACCATTCCTGCCGGCAGCCAGGCTGAGATTTACATCCCGGTCTTCAAACTCAGAAACCCGAAGCTCTATGAAGGTGGCACTTTGGTCTGGGCCGAAAACCAACTCAAAGTCAGACTGCCCGGGATTGAAGAAATTCAGTTCAAGTCAGGAAATGTGGTGGTCATGGTTGGCTCCGGCCGATATGCGCTTGAACTGACCGGCGATTAAGAGAAGTCTTGAACAACAGGACAATCTAAGAGTCTATTAAGCAGCAAAGCCGGGAGCTGCCAAGAAGAATCGCCTCATTGAGGCTTCATCTCTATCAATCTTGACCTCTTAATTATGAAGCTTTCCGACGGAAAAAAGCTAGAAAGAACCATCCTGCTTAAATTCCAGTCGTTCGCCAACTGAGGAAGAAAAATAGTAAGCTCAAATAAACTGAACCGCCGATATCACTATCTTGTTTTATACAGAAGGGTTTCTGGAAACTGAAATGGTGGCTAAAATAAAGTAAGCCAAAGAGGCCATAAGAAAAAACAACTTGAAAGACGGCCTGGTAATCCAGCCAGTAAAATTCAGCCAGGCCAGAGCCAGACAGATTAAAAGAGCCAGCCCGGAAGAAATCTTAAAAACTATTTTTTTCATTTTCTTCACCTTTTTATGACCTTGTATTTTCAACCATCTTTAATTCAGTTTTTATTCGGCAATCATTCACTGTCTGATCTTATCTTTATCCTCTCCTATTTTTATAACCCTGTTTTCATCCCTTTTATCGCCTAATCTTTTTCCCGTCTCAAACTTTCACCGGGCAGCAATTTCAGGCCTTCTTTGCCTGGACCGAAGGTTAAGCAAAATATAAAGGACCAAAGCAAAAAGATAACCGGGCAGCCAGCGAAAATAAAGATGAATGGGCAGAAGGAAAGAAAAAACTAAGCTCACTGCCCAAACTACAAGAACCTTCCAGTTGAAACTCTTCCTTTTCTCTTCAGCCTGATAACGTTTAATCCTCAGCTTGGGGAAAATCCAGTGTTCGGTAAAGACTACAGCGCCGATGGGCATCAACACCAGCCCGTAAATAGCTACATAATCCAGCAATTTCATGAAGAACAGTGGAAAACAGGAAAGAACCGAGGTAACCAGTCCAGCTACCAGGGTAATCTTCCAGCGCGGCCAGCCGGTTACAGTTTGAAGGGCCAGCCCTGCCCGGTATAAGGTGGGATTGGCAGTGGTCCAGCCCGCCAGCATCACGGCCCCAGCTCCAGCCAGGCCCAGAGCCTCAAAAGCCATTTTTCCCGGATTCATTTCCCGGCCGATAGCTGCCACCATCACCCCAGAGCAAATCCAGGCCAGAAAATGTCCTGAATACATCCCAAAAGCTGAATAAAAACCATAAGTCCATTTCTTGGCATACCGGAAAATGGCCATATCCGAAAGCCCAACATGCATGGCCAGATTGCAGAACCAGGCAAAAAAGACCACCTGCCAGAACCCGAATTTTTCCTGGCCGGCAGTCACTACTCCGTTCCAGATTTTAGTAACTGCGACTTGCCAGAAGTTGCTGAAATCTGCCCTGACTCCAAGCTTGGGTAGAGAGACCAGAGCCCCGGCGACAAACGCCAAAAAAATCCAGGGCGAAGCCACTTCGGCAAACCGGCTCAATTTTTCAAAACCCAGAATGGCTAAAAGGGTAAAAAGTAAACCGAGAGCCAGACAGACTAAGACCCAGAGGGCGTTGTTGGGCAGGACATCATTCAATCCCGGGACCTTCATCCCGAAACTCAGGCCCACGGCAGTAGCTGAAACCGAAATCATAGCTCCGGCCAGGATGCAGTAAAGGAAGGCATTGGCTAGGTTGTAAATGAGTGTAACCCCAGGCCCGGCTATCTTCCGCAAATACCAATAGAGGGTCAGCCTGGTGTCAACGGCAATGGGAGCGCAAAGAAACGTCCAGCTCAGCACCGCCAGCAGGTTGCCCACAAATAGCCCAAAAACGAGGTCAGTGGCTTTAAGGCCATGAAGGACAAAGAAAGCTCCTATGACAAACTCGGTCGCTGCCACATGCTCGCCGGCAAAAACGCTGGCAAAAAGAATTCCTTTCTTAAATTTATCGGGTGTAACTGGCTCCCGGTCAAATTCGTAAAGCCGATCAAGGCGGGAAGTAATGTTGGACAAATTAAAGGCCATATGACGCTGCTCCTCTCTTACCTGCTATATCTTCAACAGGCAATTATAAACAAAAAGACTTTTAGAAACCAAGAGTTATTGATGGCTCCAGGCTGGAATCCAAATCCCAGATTCCCAGATCAACTTTATACCAATTTATACTAATTCATACTAAAACCTGGCCCTCGGTCCTTACGATATCATCATGTGGCTGTTAATTTCTTTTCAAGCTTAGCAGCCAGAAACAGCGAACAGCTTTTCTTTATTGTCTTGATAAGCTAATTTATAATGGTTGCTGCTTTAATTGCCTTCTCAATATGAATTATGAATAAAGACAAGGAGGTAAACCTTGGGCCGCTACGAAGAATTCGTTCGCTTTCGTCAGGAGATGAACAAAAAAATTCTGGAAGAAGGGACTCTGGAGATTAAGAGATTTTTCGGGCTGGATGAACAAACCTACAAGGCCGGAGCTCTGGATGAAAAGACCAAAGAATTGCTGGGCCTGGTAGCTTCAATGGTGCTGCGCTGCGATGATTGCGTAAGTTATCATATATTTCAAGCCCTAGAAAAAGGAGCCACCAAGGAAGAGCTGTTTGAAACCTTTTCCATAGCGCTGATAGTAGGTGGCTCCATAGTAATCCCCCATCTGAGAAGAGCCGTGGCTTTCTTAGGAGAGGTAGAAGCCAAGGCCAAGGTTTGAATAAAACCAATGATGAGGATTTCGGATCCCAGAATAAAGCACCGTTGCCATTAAGGGATTAAAGGCTAAATTGAGACCAGGCAAAGGGCTAGCTAGATTAAGAACCAAGCTTGTTCAGAATATTCTTACTTATTGAAAAAGCTAATCACCAGATTAGAAGAGGTCTAAAAGAGCGGTTACTGACTATGCCGCTGGAAAGATTCCAGTTAACCAGCCTGAAAATGTTCGTTTTGAAATTCTCGGTGATTTTAGGGAAAAAATAGCTGTGGTTCCTCTCCTCGCGCCGGTGCTGGACCTGGCTTACCTTTCCAGTCGCTGGAGATCGCGCTTAAGAGCTGAAGCCTACCCCAGTTGGCTCTAGTCAATCCTCTGGCGATAAACAAATACTCAATTGACCATGAGGTTCAGGGCATGAAAACCACTCTTGCCTTTTATGGTTATCATTAGGCCTTTGGTCCCAGCCCGGAATATCAGGCAGAAATTCATTATAAACGGCTTAATCTCAAAGGTTTTGCCAGTTATCTATATTACCGCTCCTTTCAGGGCTGGGACAGGTTCCAGAGTTCATTCCTTGATGATTCTGTAATCAGAGAGTCAAGATAGCATACTGGAATGAGTCTGAATCTCGGGATGCTGAGAACTTACCCGGGTCTATTCAGAGCCCTGAAATGGGTCAGGAGATGGGGGCAATTCACCAAGTTGAAAAGCGAACCCTGGAATGCGCTATTATCTTGGAGTGAAATATTATCCTTGATTGAAACTATTTCCCGTCCTTTTTTATTAACAACTCTCTGAAAAAATGTTAAAATGAAGCGTAAAAATAAGGGAAGGAATTATGGCCAAAAAAAATAGGTCCCCAAAAAATTTAATTTTCTGGATCGCCTCGCTGGTGCTCCTGATCCTTCTCTGGAGTTTCTTCCCCACAGGTTCTAAACCCAAAGAATTCACTTTTTCTGAATTTATGGACCAGGTGGAACAGAAAAATGTCCAGGAAGTTACCATCCAGGAAAGCCTGGCCCAGGGCAAACTAAAAGATGGCACCGGGTTTAAGACCACCCTTCCTCCCCAGTATGCCGACCTGATCAAGGTCCTTAGGGAAAATCAGGTCAATATTGTGGTCAAGGACACCTCCAAGAGTAACTGGCTGGCTTTGCTCCTTAACTGGTTTCCCATACTACTGCTGATTTTCTTTTGGTTTATGTTCATGCGGCAGATGCAAGCCGGGGGCAACAAAGCCCTGTCTTTCGGCAAAAGCCGGGCTAAACTTTTCTCCCCCCTGGCCAAGAAGATTACTTTCAGGGATGTGGCTGGAGTGGAGGAAGCCAAGGTTGAACTTCAGGAAATCATTGAATTCCTCAAAGACCCGAGAAAATTTCAACGGCTGGGCGGCCGCATTCCAAAAGGGGTGCTGTTGGTCGGAGCACCCGGCACAGGAAAAACTTTATTAGCCAGAGCCGTGGCTGGAGAGGCCAACGTCCCCTTCTTTTCCATCAGCGGCTCGGATTTTGTGGAAATGTTTGTCGGCGTCGGAGCTTCCCGAGTCAGGGACCTATTTGACCAGGCCAAAAAACATGCTCCCTGCCTTATTTTTATTGACGAAATAGATGCTGTCGGAAGACAGCGCGGGGCTGGGCTGGGCGGTGGTCATGACGAACGCGAGCAGACCTTGAATCAACTTCTGGTGGAAATGGATGGCTTTGATTCTAATGAAGGCATCATCGTCATCGCTGCCACCAACAGACCCGACATCCTGGATATGGCCCTGCTCCGGCCGGGGAGGTTTGACCGCCGGATAGTGGTTCCCATGCCCGATGTCAAAGGCCGGGAAGAGATCCTGAACGTTCATGTTCGTAAAGTTCCCCTGGCCGAAGACGTGGACCTAAAGGTGATCGCCCGTTCCACTCCCGGTTTTTCCGGGGCAGACCTGGCCAACCTGATCAACGAAGCTGCCCTCTTGGCTGCTCGTAAGGGCCAGAACAGCGTCACCATGAAAGATTTAGAAGAGGCTAAGGATAAGGTGCTGATGGGCGTGGAACGCCGCAGCATGATTATCAGCGATGAGGATAAACGCAATACCGCTTTTCATGAAGCCGGTCATGCTCTGGTCGCTGCCCTGATTCCAGAGGCTGATCCAATCCACAAGGTAACCATCATCCCGAGGGGACTGGCTCTGGGTTTGACCCAGCAGTTGCCTCTTTCCGATCGTTATACCTATACCAAAGATTACCTGGAAGCCCAGCTGGCAGTGCTGTTAGCCGGCCGAGTGACAGAAGAGATGATTTTAGGCAAAATCACCACCGGAGCAGCTAACGACCTGGAAAAGGCCACCGAAATTGCCAGAAAAATGGTCTGCCAGTGGGGCATGTCTGAGCTGGGACCGCTGTCATTCGGAGAAAGAGATGACCTGATTTTCCTGGGCCGGGAATTGACCACCCATAAGAATTTCAGCGAACACACAGCCGAGATGATAGATGCCGAAGTAAAAAAGATAGTCAGCCGCTGTTATGAACGGGCTAAAGAGCTGATTGAAAACAACCGGGAAAAACTATTAAAAATCGCTGAGGCCCTGCTGGAAAAAGAAATTTTATCCTCCGATGAAATCAATGAACTGATTAATGGTCAGCCCAAACCGAAAAAAGAAGGCGGAATGGAATTAGCTCCAAACAATCTGCCTCTGGATAAACCGACTGAATCTTGAATTAATCCTGAGAGCTGGAACCATGCCCCGGGCAACTGATGATAAAAATAAAATCACTCCCAACCGAAAGAAATATCAGATTGATATCCGGGGAGAAAAACTGACCATAGGTCCAGACCCCTGGCTGATGGGCATCCTGAATGTGACCCCTGATTCTTTCTCTGACGGCGGGCAATTCTTTGAGCCCGATAGAGCTGCCGAGCGAGCCGCAGAGATGATAGACCAGGGCGCCAGGATTATTGATATCGGAGGCGAAAGCACCAGACCAGGAGCCAGAGAAATAGCGGTAGAAGAAGAAATCAAAAGAGTACTGCCGGTTATCAAGAAGTTGAGGCCCAGAACCAAGGCTTTAATTTCCATAGACACCAGAAAAAGCCGGGTGGCCCGGGTCGCTCTGGAAGAAGGAGTTGACCTGGTCAACGACATCAGCGGACTTGGCCATGACCGGGAAATGACCGAGGTTGTGGCTGAGTTCCAGGTGCCGATAATAATAATGCATATGCTAGGCACTCCCGAAACCATGCAAATAGCTCCGCATTACAATAATCTTCTCTTTGACCTTAAACACTTCTTCCTGACTAGAATAAGACAGGCTTTAACGGCGGGAATACCCGAAGACAGGATAATCATTGACCCCGGGATAGGTTTCGGCAAGACCCTGGAACATAATCTCCAGTTAATCAACAATCTGGAGTATTTTCTGGACCTGGGAAAACCTGTTCTGGTCGGCCCTTCCAGAAAATCTTTTATCGGCCTAATTCTCGGAGTCCCTGCTGAGCAACGCCTGGAAGGAACCATCGCCGCTTCTATCCTGAGTTGGCTCCACGGAGCAGCTATCCTCAGGGTTCATGACGTCCTCCAGGTAAAAAGAGCTTTACAGGTGACTGAATCTATAGTAAAGGAAATAAAGGTGGAAGAATAAGATGCTGGAGAACTTGCTCATCGTCCTCAGACATATGCAGTTTACCGACATTCTGGACATCCTGCTGGTGGCTTTCATCCTTTATTCCATATTCCTGCTGATCAAGGACACCAAGGCCTATCAACTGACTCTGGGAATTATTCTGGTCATCTTTTTCTTCTTGGTTACTCAATGGGCTCGCCTTTATGTTTCCAACCGAATAATAAAATCATTCATCAATTATTTGATCATAGCAATCATCGTCCTGTTCCAATCGGAACTAAGAAGGTTTTTTACTGGAATTGGTTCGCGAACTTTCCGGAGACCGCTAAAAATGTATTCATTGAAGGGTAAGCTGGATGACATCCTGCTTGCAGTGGATTATCTGGGTCAGAAAAAGATTGGGGCTCTGATTGCCATTGAGAAAGAAATTGACCTCTCTCCTTACGTTGAACGGGGAAAATTGGTTGAAGCTCTTCTTTCCAAAGACCTCTTGGTCAGCCTGTTCTTCCCCAAATCTCCGCTTCATGACGGAGCGGTTATCATCCGTGGAGACAAGATAATCGCCGCCGGCTGCCTGCTGCCTCTGCCTCAGACTCACACCCTTGGGGAGAACTTCGCTACCCGCACCAGACATCTGGCAGCTCTGGGCTTAGCCCAGGAAACTGACGCTGCGGTCATCGTGGTCTCCGAACAGACCGGTGAGGTCTCTCTGGCCTTTAAGGGACAGATAGAAAAAGTCCAGAAAAAGGATGGTTTACGGGATAAATTGATTGATTATTTAAGAATTAAATAAAGATGATGATAAAAGAACTGGTTACCAGAAATTGGGAATTGAAGCTCCTGGCTTTATTCTTATCCTTGGTTCTGTGGATTGTTTTAATACCGGAAGAAAAATCTTTTGCTGAAAAGAACTTGGTAGTCAGCCTTGAGCTGGTCAACATCCCGCCCGAGGTGGAAGTGGTGGAAAGCCCGGATACCTCTCTCAATCTGAAAATCAGAGCCAGAAAAAGAATCCTCAACGAGCTCGGACCGGAGGACTTCTCAGTGCAGCTGGATATGAGCAAAGCCAGCATCTACCAGCAGGAATATCCGGTAGATGCCAATATGATTAAAGCTCCTTCTGAGGTGGAAATTGTTAGCTTCGCGCCGGTCTACGTTCATGTCAAGCTGGAAAAAACCAGAAAAATAGAAATGGATGTGGTTCCGACCATCATCGGTCGCCCCCCTGATGGTTACAGAATCAGCAAAGTGGAGGTCACCCCGGCTAAGGTAATGGTAGCCGGTCCGGAAAGCAAAGTCCGCCCCAGAGACAAGGTCATCACCAGCCCGATTGATGCTTCAGTCCTGACCGAGAGCATAATTCTGGAAGTGGACCTGATCCTTCCCCGGCCAGAGCTCAGGCTGCTCGCTCTTTATCCCCGGGCTAGGGTGAACATAGTGGTAGAAAAAGCCAACAGCAGCAATAACGGAAGTTCGGGAGGGAAAGCAGCCAGCAAAAGAAGCAATTATGAATACTTATCATTTTGAGCTTATACATACTTAAAGAAATCAGTGAATATGGGAGCAGGTAAACATCATGTCCAGACTATTTGGCACAGACGGACTCAGGGCTAAAGCCGGCGATTTTCCTCTTAACGAAAAATCTGTTTTTATCCTTGGGCAGGCCCTTTATAACCTGCTGGCCAGAAAAAACCTCCCTCCCAGAGTAGTCCTCGGTCGTGACACTAGAGAATCGGGCAGCTGGCTGGAAGAATGCTTTTATTCAGGCTTTGTCGGGGCGGGTGGTGAAGCGGTCTCAGCCGGAGTTATCACCACCCCCGGAATTTCTTTTCTGGTCAGAACAAATGGCTTCAGCGCAGGGGTAGTCATCTCTGCTTCTCATAATCCTTATCAGGACAATGGAATCAAGATCTTTTCCCACCGGGGAATAAAAATCCCGGAAGACTGGGAAGAAGAGCTGGAGCTGGATATTTTGGCCGGCGATTGGGCTTTGCTCAGGGCAGAAAAAATTCCGGTAAAAATTAATCATTCTCTGCGGAAGGATTATTTAGATTTTTTAAGACAGCTTTTTCCCGAAAAATTAAAGAAAAAGTTAAGATTGGTTGTGGATTGTGCCAACGGAGCCAGTTCGGAGATAGCTCCCGAGTTATTCCGAAGCCTGGGTTTTGAGGTCATCCCGATCAATAACCTCCCCGACGGACAGAATATTAACCTCAGCTGTGGTTCCTTGCACCCTGAAAAATTAGCTCTGACTGTGAGGAAAGAGGGGGCTGACCTGGGAATTGCTTATGATGGGGATGCTGACCGGGCAGTTTGGGTAGACGAGAAGGGCAACGTCCTTAACGGCGATCATACTCTTTTTGTCCAGGCTCTGTACTTAAAGGAAAAGAATGCCCTTAAAAAGAATACGGTTGTAGCAACCATAATGAGCAATATGGGTTTAGAAAAAATTCTGGAGGAAAACGGGATTAAGCTTCTCAGAACCAAGGTCGGTGATAAATATGTCCTGGAAGAAATGCTCCAAAATGATTATAACCTGGGCGGAGAACAGTCGGGCCATACCATTTTCCTGGATTATTCTGTAGCCGGAGACGGACTCCTGACTTCGCTCAAAATGCTAGAAGTGATATCCGAAAAAAAGAGGGGCCTTTCCGAACTGGTCAAAGACTTTAAGGAATTTCCCCAGATATTGCTCAACGTCAGGGTCAGAGAAAAGGTGCCGTTGGCTCAAATACCGGGTTACCAGGAGATGGCTGAAGAAGTGAAGAACAAATTGGGTAAAGATGGCCGGCTGGAAGTTCGCTATTCCGGAACTGAACCGCTGGCCAGGATTATGATTGAAGGCCGGGAGCTGAAACAGATTGAGGAGCTAGCTGGTCGGCTGGCCAAGGTTATTGAAAATTATTGCGGCTTAATAAAATAAAAATGATAAGAACCTGGAGGTTAAGATGCGATTAGCAGTAAACATTGATCATATTGCCACTATAAGACAGGCCAGAAAAGCCAAAGAGCCAGAACCCCTGCTGGCAGCGCTGCTGGCTGAGCAGGCCGGAGCCGAGGGTATAGTATGCCATCTACGCGGGGACCGGCGTCACATTCAGGAACGTGACCTAAAATTGCTCCGGGAAGTAATCAAAACCAAATTGAACCTGGAAATGGCAGCTTCCACAGAGATGCTGGCCATCGCCAGAAAGGTAAAACCAGATGTGGTCTCGCTGGTGCCGGAAAGCCCGAACGAAGTCACGACCCAGGGCGGTTTGGATGTCATGGCCAATAGGAAACATCTCTCCCAATACATTCCCCAGCTCAAGAAGGCGGGCATCAGGGTCAGTATTTTTGTTGACCCGGATGAAAAACAAATTGCGGCCTGTAAGGAAGTCGGAGCTGACCTCATTGAAATTAACACCGGAAAGTATGCGGATGCTGAAAAAGAAAAGGAAAGGGAAAAATGTCTGGCAGAAATTAAAAAAGCGGCGGCCTTTGCTCACAGCCTCGGTCTGGAAGTCCATGCCGGACACGGCCTTGATTATCACAATGTCCAGCCCATCGTGGAGATAAAAGAAATCGCTGAGCTGAGCATCGGTTTTTCTATCGTCGCCAGAGCAGCCCTGGTCGGTTTGACTGAGGCGGTCAAAGAAATGCTGGCTCTTCTGGAGAAATAAGCCTCCCGACATGCTGAAAGTAAATTTTGAGCGACTGCTAAAAGACTTGGAAGAACTTGGCCAAATCGGTCAGGACCAAAGAGGTGGGGTTTCTCGTCCCTCCTTCAGTCTGCCCGACCTGGAAGCCAGGAAATGGCTTAAAAAGAGGATAGAAGATGCTGGCCTGATTTACAGACAGGATGGCGCCGGCAATATTTTTGGCTCCCTGCCCGGTTTACAACCTCAGGTAGTGATGGCTGGCTCCCACCTTGATACCGTAATAAACGGGGGACGTTATGATGGCTCGGTAGGAGTCCTGACCGCCCTGGAATGTCTGCGGAGAATAAAAGAAGAAAACCTGAGTTTGCCCAAAACCCTAGAAGTTGTTTCCTTCACCGATGAAGAAGGCAACCTGGTCGGCGATTTCCTGGGCAGTCGGGCTTTTACCGGACAATTGTTAATAGACCAACTGAAAACCATCAGAACCCAGTTTGGACCTCCTTTGGAAGAAGTGCTGCTCAAGGCTGGATTGTCAGTGGAATCTGTTTTCAGAGCAGCCAGAACCCGTCCGGAGATTCTGGCCTTTCTGGAGGTTCACATTGAACAAGGTCCGGTGCTGGAAGAAGAAGGAGTTCCGATTGGATTGGTTTCTTCCATCGCTGGCAAACGCTATTATCAGGCTACTTTTATCGGCCGAGCCGGGCATTCCGGAACGACCCCACTGGAGCTAAGGCAGGATGCTTTCATCACCCTGGCTGATTTTGCTTTAAGAGCCACTCAACTGGTTGCCAGAAAATACTACGGCGACATGATTACCATAGGCAGGGTCAGCTTGAAACCCGGCTCTTTCTCCATCATCCCGGGTGAGGCTGATTTCACCCTGGATCTCAGAAGCCAGAAATCAGAATCATTACGGGCTATGGAAGAAGAAGTTTTAGTCCTGGCTTCTCAAGTGGCTTCAACAAGAGGGCTGTCTTTTTTCAGGCAGCTCCTGGATGCTACTGAACCCGTGACCATACAGGAAAAGATGCTGGAAAAGCTTAAGGCGCTCTGCACCAAACTTGGCTATGATTTCCGCCTCATCCAGAGTGGAGCTGGCCATGATGCTCAAATTCTGGCCTCAATCTGTCCGGTAGCCATGATCTTTATCCCCTCCATAGACGGAATCAGTCACTCGCCGGAAGAAGCCATCAATCCAGAAGATTTAGAAAAGGCAGCCAACTTGTTGCTCCAGGCTCTGCTAACTCAAGCCTCTGAATAAATTACTCTTTCGTCTTAACCGAGCCCAGAATACGGCCGGTGAGTCCAACTCAAGACGAACCGCATAAAAAAGGAATTTTTCCATAGTGACCGACCTCTGAGTCGGGGCGAACCATAAACCTGTCCGCTGATTTGCTTAACTCTTTGCTTATCAATATATTATGCGATATTTTATTGTCCCATTAATGATGGTTTTAGGCTCATTCGTAAAAAGTGTGATAATTTATTATGCTTATAGCGTCTGTAATTTTTTTAAGTTCAATAAATTAAAAGATTTTAGACGAAGTATGAATCATTTCTCTTATTAAAACACATTTT
>Ga0078972_1012506_pt1 | contig 14553 bp, 15 predicted proteins | sample YelNatPaOPGAMG01_FD_67568 | JGI IMG/M metagenome (GOLD analysis project Ga0078972, IMG submission 67568) | Hot spring thermophilic microbial communities from Obsidian Pool, Yellowstone National Park, USA - OP-RAMG-01 (SPADES assembly) (version 2) | ecosystem: Environmental > Aquatic > Thermal... | reverse complement strand
CAAACGTTTTGATCGCCTGCACGCCACTTGCTGCCGGTCAAAAATTAAATTATAGCGACCAACCCCTACTTACCGCAACCGACGAGGAAGACAGATCGCATCGATTCAGGCCCGCCTGCATTGAGCAACTGCGCACCAGGGATGATATAAGGGGAAAGTTAGAAAAATTCTATTTTTGTAGTCAGAATCACAAAAAATTCGTTTAAATTGAATTTTCTGGCGGAAGCGGTGTCTGTATGCTTGACGTTTCAGACAATTTCCTGTTGTCGCAATAGCCAATGTTTTTCAAGGACTTAGGCTTTTCCGTTGTTTCAGGTCGTTTCCCGTGTTTGATGACAGTCTCACCGTTTTTGATGACAATTTTGTGGACATCATTTTCGGCGGACTACGCAATGGCAAAAGGACAGCTTACGGCGCAGGAAGTGCGCAAATTATCGAAGGTGGACGGCCTGCACCGGGTCGCCCCAGGTTTGTATCTCCGCGTGCGCGGGGGTTCGAGTCTCTGGACCCTGCGGTTCATGGTCGATGGCCGCGCAAGCGAGCATTCACTAGGCTCGCAGGCCGATTTGACCTTGGCCGATGCTGTCGCAAAGGCAGCCGATCTGCGGGCGCGGATCAAGCGGGGCGAGGCCGTCGAGGGGCGTTCTGCGGCAACGAAAGGGGCTGTCATCAAAACGAGGTTAGACACCTTTGAAGAGTTCGCAAACCAGCTCCATGAGTCCATGAAGCCGGGCTGGAAGAATCCCAAGCATGGCGACCAGTGGATCAACACCCTGCGCACCTATGCCTTTCCGGTGTTCGGGGGCAAAGCGGTTTCTGAGGTGGCGACCGACGATGTGCTGTTCGCGCTCACCCCAATATGGCAGACCAAGCACGAGACGGCCACCCGTGTGCGCCAGCGCATCGAGGCGGTCTTGTCTGCGGCGAAAGCGCGGGGCCTGCGCAGCGGTGAGAACCCGGCGGCCTGGCGCGGGCATCTCGACGCCTTGTTACCGACGATCAGCAAGCGGCGGCGTGTGGAGCATCACGCGGCGATGCCCTGGCAGGACGTGCCCGCGTTCATGTCCGAGTTGCGGCTGCGGTCGAGCATGAGTGCCTGGGCCTTGCAGTTCACGATCCTGACGGCCTGTCGAACCGGTGAGGTGATTGGGGCAAGGTGGAGTGAGATCAACCTGCGTGCGGGCCTGTGGACGATTCCTGCGGCCCGCATGAAGGCCCAACGGGAACACCGCGTTCCGCTGTCCCCTCAGGCGCTGGCGCTGCTCAAAGCCCTACCCCGCACGGACGGCAGCGATGCCGTGTTCTGGGGAGCCCGCAAGCCCACGATCTCGAACATGGCGATGCTCGAACTCCTACGCGGCATGCGCCCTGGACTGACGGTGCACGGGTTTCGCAGCGCGTTCCGGGACTGGGCAGCGGAGAGCACCAGCTTCCCGTCAGAGGTCATTGAAATGGCGCTGGCGCACACCATCGGCAACCAGGTCGAGGCGGCCTATAGGCGCGGCGATCTGCTGGACAAGCGCAGGGAGTTGATGCAGGCGTGGGCGGACTACCTGGGCAATCTCAAGGCCAAGCCCGGGGCCGAGGTAATGAAGCTGCGGGCTTGATGCATGCTCCCGCAACGCTTAGAACAAGATGAAATCGTCCGTTCCAATGCGGTGTGAACCGCGCAGCACCTGGAAACGCTTCCCCAGGGCCGCCGCCCTATTTTGTGCTGCGGCTTCACATCCTTCGACGCTATCCAGTTCCCAAGGCTCTTTGCGAACAACACCGTACCCGTGTCGCCACCCTGGATTTACTGGATCAACTGTTTGCAGAAACTCGCCTATGCGATGAATCGCTGGCAAGCACGCCGCCCAACCCGCGCCCGGTGTCGAGCCATCCGATAGCAGTGATCGGCTTACAACGCCCACGACTTCACCTTGCCTGTTGAATACCGGACCGCCACTCATTCCAGACGGCCATTCAGCTTCAACTTCAAAGACGGGGGTCGGGTTTGCCTTGTCGCGTCCAGTACGGTGAAGTCCTGTGATAGTTCCGTAGGCACCATATATGCCAGCCGTTATCACCGTTCGCAGACTGACCTCATCAGCCTGTTCACACTTGAGACCAGGAAAGCCAACTGCAAGCACTTGCTCGCCGATTCTTGGTTGCCACCCACTCAGTCGAATGGGAAGAGTGCATGGAGCAGGTCTAACATCAGGCGAGAAACTGACCTGCATTCTGGCTAGATCAGCGGCGACCTTGTGTAACGATCTCCCGGCCAATTCAGCCATCGGGTCATCATTTTCAGCAACTATCGTCACGACGTGTTCAACGGGGGCAATGGCCCAGTCAGGCAAACCTAGCCTGCCATACCCTAGCCCAGTGCCAAGCATCAGCACAGGGTGATCCATATCCATTGGCTTCAGTATTGCCTCTTTTGAGGGATTGAGGCCACACTTCGGAAGAGGTTTGCGCATGAAATCGACGACATGATCTGCCGTCAGAAATCCACCCCATCCATCAAAATGGAATGCGGTGCCCATTCCAAAGATGTCCCCGTTTGGCCCACGCCGAACAACAGGTACGACAGCGGTTCGCAGGCCGAATGGATCGGAAATTTCAAAAGGGTCATAAGGCGCGCCTTCAGTGCACTTGAACGGCAATCTCTGTTCCCCTCTGGCGCTCGCCTCACAAGTACCGACATAGAAAGGTGAAATAGTCATACTCGTCATAGTAAGGAGGTGCATAAGCCAAAGATCAGCCAATCCGGCAGTTTGGGCGGTTCATGCCTTCCTTCTGCCTTGTGGCTTCGCAACAGGCAGCAGGCTGGTCATCCGCTGGTACAGGCCGAACAGAAACGCCACCCGCGGCGCGTCGGCCTTGTCGCCCTTGTAGCCATAGGCGGCGTCTACGGCTCGGTCGTTGGCCTGGTGCGCCTTGCGCAGTTCGGCGGGCATGGTCAGAGGGTCGTAGAGGTCGGCCAATGTGGCGTCGGGATAGAGCGCGCGGGCATCGAGGATGGCCTGTCCTGCGGCTTCGATGGCGGTCCGCTGCGCCTCGGTGCATACCGGCCAGGGAAAGTTGTTATAGACGATGCTGGCGGAGTAGCGATAGTCACTTTTCAGTCTGCCGCCCACGGCGCGCAGCCAGGCATTGTGTAGCGTGCTGTTGAGGATGGCGAAGTGGTAAGGCGTGGTGCCGGGGATCGTGAAGATTTCAGAATTCGCAATAGTCGTCGCGGGCACGAAATCGATAGGAACAAACTCTCGGCGCTCTGATGAAGTCTTTGGAACTGCAAGGTAGTCGGTTTCTGGTTGTCGGTTTTCCTGAAAAAGATACGGCGTGGCGGCGCTTTCCTGCGTAGGCAGCTTGGGGCTTTGTAGCCGCATGGCCTTGACCGCCTGCACCCGTCGGTACACCTCCGGCATGGTGCGCAGCCCTGCCGGAGAAATACCAACCATCCACAAGCAGTAGCGCCGCAGTCCATTGATGAACTCTTCCGCCCCAATGATTGGGCGAATCAACGCGGCGGCAGATGGCTCTGCTTCCAACAAAGCATTACGTTCTTCTGGTGTCATCAACAAATGGCCACCATCAGTCGGTTTGCTGCCGAATGTCATCGGCGGCACGTTCTGAATTGCGGTTCTGCGGCTGAGCATCAACACATCTGGCGCATCGACCAGATAGGGGTTGATGCGCTTGGCCGCGATGCGCTGGCCGTCGCCCTTGATGCCATCGCGGTAGTCGAACAGGGTGCAGTGGACGGGTTCGCGCACGCCGAAGCCGATGATGACGCAATGCACCGCTGCGTTGCCCTTGCCCTCGTTGCTCCACTGAAAAGTGCGGTGGGCAAAGCGAATTTTCACCCCTGCTTGCAGCAGTGTGGGCCAGAGTACGGACACTTGCTCGCCCTGAGTGATGGAGTTGGTGGACACGAAGGCCACGTCGATTTGCGGGTTGCGCGCAATGTAGGCGGTGGCTTTGACATACCAGGCGGCCACGAAGTCCAGCACGCCTGCACCCTTGACCTTGGCGAACACCTGCGCCATGTCGGCCTTCTGTTCGTCGCTTTGGTTGCTCTTGCCCACGAACGGCGGGTTGCCCAGCACATAGCTGCACTGCTCGGGCGGCAGCACGCCAGCCCAGTCGGTTTGCAAAGCGTTGGCGCAGAGGATGTGTGGGCTATCGACCAAGGGCACGGTAGGCCGGGTGGTGCCGAAGCGCTCGGCGGTTTCCAGATTCATCTGGTGGTCGGTGATCCACAGTGCCACGCGGGCGATGTGCGCGGCCGATTGGTCAATCTCGATGCCGTAGAACTGGCTCACGCGCAGGCGCGACAAGGTGGACACGTCGAGCAGGCCGCGCGTCTGTCCGCCCTTGCTAAACAGCAGTTCAATGACTTCGTTTTCCAGGCGGCGCAGTTCGCGGTACGCAATCACCAGGAAGTTGCCGCAGCCGCAGGCCGGATCGAAAAAGGTCAGCGTAGGGAGCTTGTCGTACAGCGCCTGCAAGCGGGGCTTGCTGTGGCTGGCTGCGGCCAGTTCCTCTCGCAGATCGTCCATGCACAGGGGATTGAGCACGCGCAGGATGTTGCGCTCGCTGGTGTAGTGCGCGCCCAGCTCACGGCGCGATGCCTGGCGGCGCTCGTCGGGTGAGTGCGCTTCAAGCACTCCCTGGAACATCGCGCCGAAGATGGCCGGGGATATGCCGCTCCAATCGAGGTCGATACAGCGCATGAGCATGTCGCGCAGCTTGGCATCGAAAGCCGGCGGGCGGGTGCGCTCGGCAAACAGACTGCCGTTCACATAGGCGAAGGCCGTCAGGTCGTCGTCCAGGGTGGACTGGCGCTCGGCCTCGGCGGTGTTGAGCACGTCGAAGAGTTCCGAGAGCATCGGCCCCAAGTCCTTGCCGTCTTCGCGGGTGCGCTCGACCAGGCGACGGAACATGCCGTTGTCGCCAAAGATGCCGGTGTCATCGGCGAACAGGCAGAACAGCAGGCGCGTGAGGAAAACTTCAAGGTCGCGGCCCTTGAAGCCAATGTCCAGCAGCCCCTCGTGCAGCTTGCTGATGGCGTAGGCGGCATTGCGATTGATCGGCGATTCTTCGACGATCTCGGGGGCGTCGTCGTCCAGCAGGAAGTTGAACCAGTTGGCCTTGGCTGGCAGGGTCTTGAGGGTGCATTCCCAATGCTTGCCCTCTTTCAGGTCGTACAGCCGGATGCGGGCGAAGTCCGAGGTGATGATGTAGCGCGGGCGCTCGGCTTCGGGCAAGGCGATGAAGTAATCGGCGGCCTGGTCAAAGGCTTTGTCCAGGTCTTTGCCACGGCTCTTGTGCTCGACAATGAGCTTGCCGGGGATGAAGCTGTCGATGAAGCCGCGCGCCCCGCCCAGCTTGTCCACGGCCTTCTCGTAAATGGTGGCGGACTCGGCGCGGATGCCGTAGCACTCATAGAAGCGCAGCCAGAAGGTCTTTGCATCGGCGGCCTCGCTGTGGGCGTCTTGCCATTCCTTGGCGAAGGCGGACAGGCGGCGGCGGATTTCGATGCGGGAGAGGCTGGGCATGGGCTGTGGTAGAAATTTCTTCCTCGATTATGCAAGGGCATCCACATGCAGCATCGGAAAAATAGGTTCTATGCGGGGTTTCTCACCACAGAAAGTGCGACCGAGGGCATGCGCCTTGCTGGCGCACAAGCTGCTCAGCTTGCTCATGATGCGAAGGTTCTTCTTGACGCGGGGAGTTACCCAACCGCCGCGGCACTCGCCACGCTGTCGATCGAAGAATCGAGCAAGAGCATCGCCCTGCGAAGCGTGTTAGCGGCAGATTGCACCGCCGACCTCAAAAAGGCATGGGCAGGCTACAGGAGTCATGGCACCAAAAGCATTCTGTGGCGTCTTCTTTCCGCTGGCCTCATCAAAATGACGGATGAAAATCCTCCGAGAGTATTGATTGACTTTTCAGGTGCTGTGCAGCGGTACACCGACCTCGACAGCGAAATGCTGAACGGCATTAAACAAGCTGGGCTATACACGGATTGCGTAGGCGAAGAGCCTCATTGGGTCGAGCCGAGATCGACGATCGCCAAGGAGTTCGCAGAGAGCCTAGTGGCGGCTGCTCAGGCCATTGCGAGTGTTTTCGCCAAACCGCCTACTAGCGCAGAAACAGAGCTTTGGGCAAAACACATGGCGCCCATTGCGACATGCAGAGGCAATGAGGCTGAGATCGCAAAGGCGGTAGATCAATGGGTCAAAGGACTGATCGAGGGAGGCTTTCTTCCTGCGGCGATGCCGCCCGATCTTGTCATCAAGTAGGCGGTGGCAAACTGGTGCAAATGACTTGCGTGAAGGGCAGTGGCGAGCATGACCGGCCACAAGAGCCTGTCCATGCTCAAGCGCTACACCCACATCGAAGCGGAAAAGCTGGCGAAGAAGCTGGGTTGAGAAATGGTGTCATTATTGATACCATTCTAATATGAGCGATACGCACAAAATCCTTGAACAGATGCGCCGCGAGCCTGCGAGCGTGCGGTTTGCCGATCTACGCAAGGTGTGTGTGGCGCACTTCGGAGAACCCCGCCAGTCCGGCACGAGCCATGCGGTGTTTCGCATGCCGTGGTCTGGGGATCCCCGCATCAACATCCAGTCGGACAAAGGCAAGGCCAAGTCCTACCAGGTTAGGCAGGTGCTGGCCGCCATCGAGAAATTGGAGAACATGCGCCATGAACGCTGATCACTACACCTATCGCGTCACCTGGTCGCCAGAAGACGGCGAGCATGTGGGGCTTTGCGCCGAGTTTCCATCGCTATCCTGGCTGGCTCCGACTCCCGAGGCCGCCCTTAAGGGAATCCGGCGTGTCGTCGCGCAAAGCGTCGAAGACATGCGCCATTCCGGCGAGGACATTCCGCAGCCTCTGGCTGAGAAGCATTACAGCGGCCAGTTCAAGGTGCGCATCCCGCCGGAACTCCATCGTGCGCTTGCAACGCAAGCCGCTGAGCAAGGCGTGAGCCTGAATCGGTTGGCAAGCGCGAAGCTGGCCGGCTGAGGCGATCTGCTGGACAAGCGCAGGGGTTGATGCAGGCTTGGGCGGACTATCTCGCGGCCTGAACGTGCTTATACAGCGTTGATCGTGCCACCCCATAGCGCCGGGCCACGTCCCGGGCCGTCACACCGCCTTGCAGCAGGGCGTTGATCTCGTGCAGGGCCTTGGTATCCAGCTTCGGCCTGCGCCCGCCCTTGCGGCCCCTGGCTCGTGCTGCGGCCAGTCCCGCATGTGTGCGCTCCCGGATCAGGTTGCGCTCGAATTCGGCCAGCGCAGCGAACAGGTGAAAAACCAGCTTGCCCGTGGCGCTGGTGGTGTCGATCCTCTCGGTCAGGCTCTCGAAGCCCACACCGCGCTGCTCTAGCTCTGTCACGATGCGCACCAGATCGGGCAGGCTGCGCCCCAGCCGGTCGAGTCGCCACACGACAAGGGTATCGCCCTCCCGCAGCGCCTTGAGCGCCTGGGCGAGTTCTGGCCGGTCGGCAGACTTGCCGCTGGCCTTTTCTTCATAGATGACCTTGCAGCCCGCCTTGGTCAGCGCGTCCCGTTGCAGGTCAAGGTGCTGGTCGTCGGTGCTGACGCGGGCGTATCCAATGCGTTCCATGTTTCTATCCTGATGGGGGTTTATCGGACATTGATAAATGGATGGGTTTTCAGACACGAAACAGCCCGGATGGGGGCGATTTGGGCAGCTTTGGCAGGGTGTCTGAAAATCGACCGTTTGATGGATTCACCCGGCAGCGAATCGAAGGGCAAGCGGGTATTGCAGTTTGCTCTGGACATGTCCAGCTTCTCACCCCTGCGCACAGGGGAACAACGCGCGCCCTGCAAGGCGTCACCCCGGTCTATGTCTTCTCACCCCTGCGAACAGGGGAACAACTTACGGTTGGCTTAAAGGCAAGAACAGTACTCTGTGAACTTTACCTCGGCCTCATGCGCAGCGATTTCCAGCGCTTCGCGTGCGTGCTCACGATCTGTGCCGCTCAGATAGACGGGTGCCCAGAAGTCACCGTAGCTCTCACGAAACGCCATATCGACCGCCTGATCGCGCGCATCACGGGCAAAGTAGGTGTTGCTGACCAGGGTGAAATCGTCTTCACCCGAGTAGTACAACCGGTACCCATATTTCCCAGCCTCAACCTCCGCCGCACTTTGTGGGTCATCCAAATCATCCATCAGCTGGTCAAGCAGCAAATTCAGCGTTTCAGCTTTCATGATGTCTTTCCTTTCATTCCATCTTGCCGCTGATCCGCGCGGCCCGGTACTGCGATTCACCGCCCGGCGAAATCGCTGGGCTTGTAGCTTGATCAGATGATCTTGAGGGCGCGGGCAGGATCGATGCGGCCTTGAGAGGCTTCTCTGATGTATCTGCTGCACACAGCGAGCGCTTCGGCCGGGTTTTGGTAAATAGCGCTTTCCATCCACCCGGTTCTCGTGACTTTGACGCGACTGCGGAATCCTTCATTGGTCTGGATGACCTCGGCACGCGGGGCACGGCAGGTTGCATAAATGGTGCTGGTGTTTTGCATGGTGTTGTTCCTGTTGTTGGGTGTTTGGTTTTGGCTGCTCGTTGGGAGTGAGGGAGGGGGCTTTTTCTGTGGTGTGCGCGTCGGTCAGTCTGGCGCGGGGCTTTTGAGGGTTGCTGCGGGCACGTTTGTTCTCCGGGGTTTTTCAGGTACTCGTCGGTCGGTCGGTCGGGTCAGTTGACGATCTTTCAAGCCGGTGCCCGCAGGGCATGCCGAGTTGCAAGGACAAGTGACAAAGCTGGAGACCAGCGAAGCGGCTCCAGCGTCCCCGCGTAGCGGGGTTGGCGCGCAGGACTTGCTTGCGAGGCAAGGCGCAGAAAGTCGCCCCGACCGACCGAGCGGCGAGTACCGCCCGGAGAACCGCCCGCCGCAACCCGACCGCGACAGATTGACCAGAGCGCACATAGCGCCCGCAGGGCGTATCCCTCGCCCGCTTGCGGGCGCTGACTGGTACTTACCATCGAAGGGCAGAACCGCGCAGCGTGGCTCTGCCCGCGAAGTGGTTTGCTTGGCCGTTTGCTTGCGTTTTGCTTGGACGTTTGCTTGAAATTTGGTTAAGCAAAACTCACCCGCCCTCGCCTATACGTCGATGCTGTCTGCCGCCGCACTGGACACGTCGATGCTTGCCGCCGCATTGGACACGTCAATGCTTGCCGCGCCCGTTGCCGCCGTGCTGCCCTGCGCAGGGGTCGGAGTGATCGCCGCTTCGTTGCGCACGGTCTTGGGCGGGCTGGTGTAGCAAAAGCGCGCCAGCGTGCCGGGCATCGCCAGCACCCCGCAGGACTTCGGCAAATTCATGAACATATTGGTGTCCACCAGCGGGCGCTCGGCCATCGACACGCGCCGTTCCTTGTCCACAGTCTCGGCGGCGGCAATGTTTTTCTTGATCGTGCGCATCTCGTCGTCCACCAAGATCATGCCGGTTGCGGTGCTCAACCACAGCGCCGTCTCAGGGTCTTTAATGGCATAGGAAAGCTGGATAGCGCAGTTCTCCATCACCGCGCCGCGCACCATGTCCTTGTCCAGATCGGCGGGGCAGTCAGCCAGGTCTTGCAGAGACTGAAACGCCAAGATGCAGTGCAGGCCCCAGCCAGCAGACGCGCCCAGGCTGGTCATGAAGGGCCGAGAGATATGCACCTTGAACTCGTCGGCGAAAACCGAAATAGTGCGCGGATCCGAGTCGATGACCTTGCGGTTCTTGGCAAGGAACAGCAGGCGCAACAAGATCATGCGCTGCATGCGAATGATGCGCGGGTTGATCATGTCGCCCACGACATACAAGCATCCGCCTGTCTGCTCCCCTGCTGCGATGTCGATGCCGCCTGACACTGCGTTCACCGCGTTCAGGTCGGCCATCTCAGCCATGTAGGCATGAAAGGCGGGCGCTGATTCGATCCAGCCCTCACCCAGCGCGGACAGCGCGTCCCTTGCCGTCATGCCGGGGTGATCTGCAAGCCACCCCGCACATTGCCGGGCAGCTTTTCGATCTGCAAGCCGGTAGAAGTCTGCGGCTTCGCCCTTCTCGGTCAGGCTGAATCCACCCACCAGCATGTTCTCCAGCGTCTCGGCATCGCAGCCCAAAAAGGGGTTGCACTGCGCAGGCGCAGACTGGCGCAGGTCTAGAAAGTGATACGGCTTGCCTGCCTTGACGCACGCATCCCGAAACGCATGCGGCATCCAGTTGTCCACCTTGGGATCGAGGATGACAACAAATTCCCCGCGCGCGATTTGCTGCGGGATGATGATCTGCGCGGCCACACCTTTACCGCTGCGCGTGCGCCCGGTCAGTAGCATGTGTTGAATCCGCGATTCCTTGTAATCGACATAAACCGGCTTCTTCTTTTCATCCAAGCCGATGAAAAAACCCCTGCGTTCATCGATGAACCGCTGCGGGTCATACCCGCCGATTTCAGCAGGCAAGAACTTGCTGATTTCTCTCACATCGGTTTTGCGGTTGCGCTCCAATTCCGATGTTTTGGTGAAGCGCGCCGTTACGCTGTTCAATCGCGGCACCCAGACCCGCAGCCAGTAAAACGCAAGGCCGAGGCCAAGAGAAAAAGCGAAGGCCCATGCAATCGGATACCACAAACCCGGCGACCAGTCGGTGTTAAATGCCCTTCGCGCCATGATCGACAGCGCAATCATAGACAGCGGAGGAAGGACAGAAGGCAAAGAGATCAGCGTCAATAGCTCGCCCTTCTTTTCTTCACCATGCGCTTCTGCGTTCTTGGCAAAAACGAAAAACGAGGACAGGATTCCAAGCATCGGCGCGTGCATGACGAACAACAGCAAACGCGCAAGCAGCGACAGCATGACGCCTTGAAGATTTCCAGTCATTTCGGGCTCCGAGGTTGAACTACCAACATTCACCCGGCGGCGAAACTGGCGCTCCGAAGGAGCAGCCTCAAGCGCCGAAGGCGCAAGGCGGGCCGAAGGCCCAGCCTCACCCGGCGCTCCGAAGGAGCAGCCTCAAAATGGCGACCGAAGGTCAGCCTCAAGCAGTTGGCGCTCCGAAGGAGCAGCCTAAAGATTTTGGCGCTCCGAAGGAGCAGCCTCAAGCAGTTGGCACTCCGCAGGAGCAGCCTAAAGCAGTTGGCGCTGCAAGGCAGCAGCCTCAAGATTTTGGCGACCCGCAGGGTCAGCCTCAAGGTGGCGACCGAAGGTCAGCCTCAAAAAAATGGCGCGGCGAAGCGCAGCCTCAATCAACAATTGCTCACGTGCATGGTGCCGCCCAACGAGGCGGCTTGCTTGGTGACGGGCGTCCAGCCCGTCTTGCCTCGGGGGGGCCGCTGGAAGCCGAGAGGACGGAGAGGGGCTTGACAAGCGACAGCGCAGTCGAGTCCCGAACCGCCCGAGGCAGGCGCCGCCCACGGCGCCGGTTCCAGTGGGGGCAGAGCCCCGACGGCACCAAGGAACGGACGCGGGACATGACGAGCCAAAGGCGAGGAATGCCAGCGCCGTGACGCAGGTCGGCACAGACGGCCCCACAGGGCCGGATGTGGCCGATTCGAGGGCAGCCGACAGGCTGAACTCGAACGAGGGCGAAGGCTGAGCGAAGCGAAGACTGAGAGGGGGCTTTGCATGGAACGTGACAGATTCGCGCAGCGCAGCGAAGCGAAATCTGGCGCGGGCCATGCTGCCCCCATCCCGAAGCCCCGTAGCGTAGCGAAGGGGTGGGCGGCAGTAGGCGACGATGAATCGACCGCGTAGCGGGCGATTCAGCCCGAAGGGCCGAGCGAAGCGAGTCGGCGTCTACTGCCGCCCACCCCTTCGCGCAGCAGAAGGGGGTGCCGTCGCCGTCTTTGGCGGGGATGTGAGGGGGGAGCCGCCCTAGCGGCTAGGTGAGGTCTGCCGGGCGTCCAGCCCGGACGAGGGCGAAGCCCGAGCCTCACCGACCCTCTCACAGCACCGTGCCTTTGCGCACACTGACGCGCCGCACGACGCGCTACGCTGACGCGCCGACAGCTTCACGCGACATTCGGCGCGATACAGCGGCGTGTCGGCTCTCGTTTTTTTGCGGCGGGCTTTGAGCAAAACTGCACGGCCCGAGGGCGGGCCGCAATGCGAAAAGCGCGCAGGCTGGGGATCAGTTTTGCGCGGGTTGCGATGCGCTGGCTTGCGCAGAACTCGCTGCGGGCGGCGGCTGCACAGCGCCGCGAATCCGGGCCAGCAGCGGGCGCAATTCGAGTAGCGCAGGCTGCATACGCTGCTCGATTTCTTGCAAGGTCGGCAGGTGCAGACCGGCTGCGCTCAGGCCGGTGTCGATCACGAAAAGCACCCCGCACAGGATCGCCAGAGCGAGCAAAACGCGGGCAACGACGAGAGTCAAAAGCAACATCAGCCAGCGCAGCAGGGTTTTCATTTCTGTGCTCCCGGCTGCGGCCAGTCGGCCAAATTTGAGAAGCTGAAACGCGCCCAGTGCTGCTCGCTCAGCTTCACAGGCTCGCCACCGACTTTGACCGATTCCACGCGGCGCAGGGCACGCTCCACAGCGTCTGCGCGGTTTTGAGGTGAGATGTATTGCACGCGGTCATATCGACCGGCTTTCACATCGCGCAGGGCTTGCGGGATGATCTGCTGATAGCGCAGCGGGGTCTTGATTGTGCGCTCGATTTCGATTGCCACGCGCTCGCCGGTTGGTGATGTTGCCAGCGCATCAGGCACTTTCAATAGCCCGGTGTTGTACAACAACTTGCCCGCTTTCCACGCCCAGCCTGCGGCTTCGGCTTGCAGGCGTGCGCGCTGGGTGTCAAGATGGTGCTGCATGAATTGCAAGGAAGGCAGGCTCTCAAAACGCGGGCAGTCAGGCGCTGCGTTTTCTGAAAAAGCAATCCCGGTCGGTGTGATTCCCCAAGCCCAGCGCAGCCGACCAAAGCCCTCCACTTTCTCTTGCTTCAACAGCCCATCCCGGGCCATGCGGGCAAGCAAAACTTGCACGCGGCGCGGGCTGAGGGAAAGCAGATTGCACAAGATCGGCTCTGTGGTCCAGACTTCGCCGCTCGCCAAAAAATCGAGCACGGTTTGCTCCTTGGCCTGCGCACGGGCGTTGATCTGCTCCCGCGTCATGCGCGGAATGTTGGTCATTGCGAAACTCCGTTCATGTTGGAGTTGCTAACCTGCGGCTGCGGCAACTTGGGTTTGAGCGCGGCAAGAATCTGCTCGTCGCTCAGGTCGAGCAGAGCATGCTTTTCAAGCAAGGCGACGATCTCAGATTTGCGCTTTTCCTTACGTTGCGCTTCGGCGATTTTGGCTTCAAGCGCGGCGCGTTTTTTGAGCAGAGAGTTGATCGTGGACATGGTTTTTCTCCTTCGGTCGGGGCGGTGGAACAAAGGGGTAAATGACAAGCGCTGGACGGCGCAGCGATGGCAGCCTGCGGGGGAAGAGCAGACGCCAAAAGTGGCGGCCAACGGTTTTCATTTCGCGGGCTCACCCGTCGCGGAAAACTTGCAGTCGGCAACCGCGCTGCCGGGCGTCGTGACGCATTGCGCGGCAAGCTCGAAGCGGTGCGGGCGCCCCAGGGTGGATAACGTGTCTTGATCCACTTGCAGCCGGGCATTGCCGGTCGATTTGCATGCGCTGCCGTCCACACTACACCACACCATGCCGGGCGCTACGTGCAGGGACAAGACGACGGTTGACGCGGACGCTTTGCAGTCCCATCCGTCGCGCAGGCCCAAGAAGTTTTTGTGTTGCACGCACGTCAGCCCTTCGGCGTGGGATGGACGGGCGAGCAACATCGCCAGGACGAAGGAAAGAGAGAGGATGAAGAACAGCCAGCCCAGCACGGCTGGCAGCAATTTGAGGTCGAGCTTGAACTTGCGCATGGTGAACTCCGTGGTATGGGCACGTCGCCCACTCATATTCACCGCGCAGCGAAATGAAAAAGAAAAAGCCCGGCGCTTGGCCGGGCTGGTGTGTGGGTGGGTGATGGATGCTCACTTCACCCCGGCGCTCCCGCCTGCGCTTTGCTCGGTCCCGGTGCTGGTCGCGGTGCCGCTGCCGCTGGTTTGGCTGGTCGATTTGTCCACGGCGCTCGCAAGTGACAGATCACGAGCCTGCCCACTGAGGCGCCCGTCGCCGAACCACGTCACGCCAGATTGTGACCACTTCCAACCAGTCGGCCCGGCCTGAAAATCGTTGTTGCCAATTAGAAAATGAACGGGCGACGGGCCTGAGCCGGTGAAGTCGAAGTTGACCGAGCCCTTGACCTGTTCTCCCGCCTGCCGCCACGCGGCGAGAATTGTGTCGGGCGGCAACTTCTTCCATGCGGCCTGCACAGCCTCGCGGGCTGCGGCAGGGTCGGCGAGTGCTTGGGAGCCGAGCGAGGGATAAAGCTCGCTCAAAATCAGGTTGGCATAAACGACTTCCCGCGCCATCCCGCGCGCCAGATCAATCCCGGCGGCGGCCGGCGACGGAACCAGGCCATGTGCAGCGCTTCGATGACCAGTTCTCGCCGCATGTGCGGCTGCATCGACCAGCCCACGATCTGACGGCTGAACAGGTCGA
>Ga0078972_1010061_pt1 | contig 14557 bp, 10 predicted proteins | sample YelNatPaOPGAMG01_FD_67568 | JGI IMG/M metagenome (GOLD analysis project Ga0078972, IMG submission 67568) | Hot spring thermophilic microbial communities from Obsidian Pool, Yellowstone National Park, USA - OP-RAMG-01 (SPADES assembly) (version 2) | ecosystem: Environmental > Aquatic > Thermal... | reverse complement strand
ACTTTGAATTTGTTTTAAGTTAAATATGTCCTTAGGCATAAAACTTACTCCGGCAGAACCTGAAGTATTTCTTGTAACATCTTTAGTTTTTGTTGATGCTGAATAGTTATAATCTTCAACAATACCTATTTTGTATCCTAAACTTGGCTTAAAAAATGGTAAAATGTTAATGGATGAATTGAGTTCTGTATTCCATTCGGACCGTTTTTCATAAGAGCTAATAACAATAGAGTAAGTTGTATAATACATCTCATATGTCTTCTGTAAATTTGAGATTGAAAAGAATGTCAGTTTAGTATAATAATCAAAAATATCTTTACTGTTGCTTAAATTTGGTACTATTAAATCATCTTCTATTTTTCTATTGAATCGCCTTAATTCAGTAAATGTATTTCCTGTTCCTAAGGAAAGATTCAAGGTAAGCAAATTCCAGAAGTTAAAAGGGAGATTCAAACTTATATTTCTTGTATTATCAACAGTGGGGAAAGTAGAAATATTTATCTGCCATGGATACAAAAGTAATTTTTCTTCAGAGTATGCTAAAGAAATATTTTCTAAGGGAAGATATTTTGATAAAGGATTTTTATAACTTAAAGTTGTCCTAAAAGTATCATTCATATCAGTCCTTGACAATGCTGTTGCAGAAGTAACTGACTTTGTATAATTAAAACCTAATTGTGGCAGTTTTGAAATATTAAGATTTGTTTCAAACTTACCTTCTGTGTAAATTTTTTTCCCTTCATCAATTGTAGAAACTAAATTGCCAGCATCTATAGCGGAAGGAGTTATTGTTTGTTCTTGTTTACCTTGAAAATTTATTGGCATGAAGTTTAGTTTTATAAAATTTAGATAGCTTGAAGTAGTAGTATTGTCTTGATTAGTTATAGCAGATGTAAATGTCTCAAAATTTCTATCAACACTTCTAATTTTACCACCAAAGTTTATCCAACCTGGTAATGACATATTAAGTTCTAATTTTTTTGCAATACCTTTTCTTTTCCAACTTTCAGAAAGATATATATCATTTACATAAATCGTACCCTGCTGTGTACCACCAGAGATACTTTCTAAAATTATCTCTATTCTACTAATTCTTTGTAAATTAGGATTACCTATTCTTTTGCACTCTCCACCTAAAAAACCGTCTTTAGAAACATCCCAATCGTCAGGAATATTGTCATAATTTCTATCAACTTGGTCAATGGTAAACTTCACCCATTCATTTAGTGGTAAGTTAACTGTAATTGTAGAATATTCAACATAATTGTTGGCATCTGTATAACAGCGGATTTTAAACTTTACATTATTTGCTGTTTTGTTAAATAAAAAGAAGTTGAATTTGTGGTGATAAGAAAAATTCTGTGCCTGTGAATAAAGAAGTTGAACCACAGAAGAAGAGTTTATTGTGTCAAAGTTGTAATCAATTGCAAGTGCCTGCTCAACTGTTTTTTCTTGTGCAAATTGTGTACCATATATAGAACTATATTCTTCTAACTCTGTAAGTTTTTTATAACTTGGTTCATTTTCATTATTTACAGAATAAATCTTTGTAGTTGAAGAGGTTAAAACTTCAAATCTATTTCCTACAACCGAAATCTTTGCAATTTTTAAAACACCGGATTTTTTGTTTCCTCTTATTCTTAATCTCAATTGTTTTACAGAAGACCATTTTGTTTTATCATCAACTTCAATCGGAATCTTAATTGACTTCCAACCAATAAAATCTAAATCTGCAATTTTGTATCCAGTTGGAGGACTTGCAAGTTTGTCATAAGTATTTAACACACCATCTCCATCAATGTCTTCAGTGTCAAGTTTACCATTTCCTTTATTAATAAAATATTTATCGCTACCTCTGTTATACTCAAAACCTGTATCTTCTCCGACATCCAAAACTCCATTTTTATTTTGATCTTCTGTATCTAAATTATCATCCCGGTCTATATCTTCACTCATCTGTCCTAAATCTAAGTATAACTCACCACCTTTACCATCACTATAAATATTTGCTTCTATATATAATTTTTTTGTAAAATCTAAACCTATCTTTGAAAACTGATAAACCATTGCAACCTCTGTTGATTGGTATAAATTATAGTTTATTTTTAAAACTTGCTGTTTATCAGTAGTCCCGCCTATTGCGGGATTTGGATAAATCTCTTTTACATCAACATCCTCATTCTCCCAATTTAACTCTCCACCGACAAGCTTGTCTAATTTGTCATCATATAAACCGGGAATATAAACATCATTACAGGATGAATAATACCACATATGTCTATAAGTAGAAACACTGTCTTCTAAATTAATCCCTTCCATATTTTCAACAATTGCTTTATCCCAGATATTTGGGTTTTTTTCACTTTCAGCATATTCTCCAGAAAAGGAGTTTATATTTAAAGGTAAGAATGGTATTTTAAAATCAACAAGTCGTGCGTCTGTCTCCCACACTTGAAGAGAACTTGGTGTGCTTCTTATATCAGGGACATTCGTCCCTTTTGAAGGTATGCTACCGATCCAACTTGTTCCAACAAAAAACTTCTTTGCCAAAGGTAACTCCAACCTACCTCCAGCAATTGTCTCCCCGCCCTGTAACCCAAGCATACTATATTCATAACTTACCTCTATTACTGAGTTATCTGTAATCTCTTCTTCTTTCAAAAATGTAATAAATCCTGAATCATAATCAATCCAATAATCTACATTTCTTTGTTTCACTTTTCCATCAATTGTAACTCTTTCAGAATATGGAACTATGAATGGTTTTAAAAAATAAGTTTTAGACCTATATCTATATTCAATAAGGATATTGTATCTACTTACTGGTGTCTTACTATAACAGTCACCTGCAAAAGGTTTATCAGATAAAAAATAAAACTCTCCATTTTCAAAATCCACTATTATATCTCCTGCATTAACAGATTTGTAAACGGGAACTGGCTTATCTCCGGGCTGAATTTTATCCACATTAGGGTCTAATACATAGTTACTTTTATCTGTAATTTTTAACAAAAAATTTCCTGTGCCATCATCTCTTACAATATTTGTTCTACCAATCTCATATCTATTTTTTAACTCTGTAGTGATACCATCTGTTTCCTCTTTGTCTTTTATCAAAATGTAGTTTGTCGTTCCACATAAACTACTAAGTTTAACATTTGTATTTTCATCAACATAATCAATTGCTATAACCCAGTTTGGTTGTATGCTTCTGTTAGCAAGTGTAAAAATTATAATACCTTTTGCATAGTCAATAATATAATCTTTACCTAATGCTAACTTTTCAAAACTTCCTTTATAAGTAAAAGTAGAAATGCTAAACGCTTGTGCAGTAAGCTCTTTTAAAGTGGCGGGGTCTCGTGTGGTCTCCAATGTGTCTAAATAAACTTCCACTGTATCTTTCTTAGGTTTATAACCACCAAAAGATATATCATAATATTTTCTTCTTTTGTAAGAAGTATCATACAAAATCTTTCTTTCAAACTCTGTTTTCCCTGTAAATCTTTTTGTTTCAAAATTACCTTTTGATTGTGATGCTATAAGATAAAGTTTAGCTTGATTATACTGAGCAGTAACTTTCAAACCAAAAACCTGCCTTGAATAACCAACAAACTCTGTATTAGGTAAACTAAGTTGTATATCACCGAATGCTGCTTCCTGAATAAAAGCGCCTGGTTTTGCTTTATAACCAACAGCACCAGGCCCAACATCAACACCTTCTCCACGATAAACTATAGATATATCCCTTTTGTCCGGTTGGGTGTCGTCAATATCAATGTTTACATCTACATTTTTGCCCACTTTACCACGAATGCTAACTTGTAATTCTTGGTTCATACTAACATCTGTCCTATTGTACTCAGAACGATTGGGATATTGCGTTGATTTTATCTGCATACCTATAAGTTTTCTTCCACTGATACTAAGTTGTGTTCCTTCAATAAACTCTATAGTAGTAGGAGTTGCTACAGGAGGAGGTGTTGTAGTAGAAACTGTTTCTTCATACAAAGGTAAGTTTTGCTCAATTCTTTGTCTTACATTGTTCCATTTTTTTTGGTCAAATTTAAAAATTTTTTCTTCAGTATCTGTTTTATTTTCTTGTTGCGCAATAACTGACAAGTCAAAACTGAAAATTAAGCATAAAGCAATAACAAATCCACACTTTTTTTTCACCATTATTTTTTATAAAACTTGTTGTTATTTTTGAAGTTATTTAGTATAACTATATAAAATGAACAAATTTTTCTATATTTTACAAAAAATTTTGAACATTATGAAAATTGTGAACAAATATATATTAAAAACTTTTTTTTCAAATTTTTTAACATATTTTTTCCTCATCACCTCATTGTTTTATTTAAACTACATTTATCAAATCATAAACCCAATATTAACCAGAAAACCTGATTTAATTGTTGTAATAAAACTACTTCTGTCTTTGCTTCCTTCAATAATCTCACTTGCTTTACCAACAACATTTTTAATATCCGTACTTTTAACATTCTCTACTTTAAATGAGACAAAAGAACTAACTATACTGCAAACAATGGGTATCAAAAGTTTTTTTTACACAAAAAACATTGTATTTTTATCTGTTTTATTCTCAATAATATTAACATATTTTAATATCTATACCGTGCCACAAAGTTATAAGAGTTTTAAAAAAATATATTTTTCATCAATATTATCTAAACCTTATATAAAATTTTCAGAAAATTCTGTTTTAACCTTAGATAACAAAAATTTCTTTGTGCAAAAGGTAAAAGATGATAAACTATTAAATGTTTTTATACAAAACACATTAGGAGAAAACCTTATACAGACAACTTATGCAAAATCTGCAAAAGTTCATACTGATATAAATGACAATATTATATTTGAACTTCAAGATGGAAAAATAACAATAGTTGATAAAACAAGTCCAGCTGAACTTACACACTTGAGATTTGAAAAATACATATTCATCATCTACAATAAACAGATGAAAACTTTAATAACACAAACAAAAACACTTCGTGAAATGACAAATAAAGAATTATTAGATGAGTTTGAAAATTCAAAATCAAAAAAATATAAGTGTTTAATTTTATCAGAGTATTTTTTAAGATATTCTTTATCAATAAGTATAATAATCTTTGCAATATTAGGTATTGCTATTTCTTTAAGAATAAAAAAACATGCAAAACCACTAAGTTTTGTTTTCACCGCAATAATAATTTTAATATATTATTTTTCTCTATCAGCAAGTTTGTCTATTATTGACAGAATGGAACTTAAACCATCTTTTAGTTTAATAGGAACAATAATGCAACTACCAAACCTAATTTTGTTTTTTATATACTTATTTTTAGCTTTCGTATGAAAACAAAAACACTACAAAAATATTTTTTGTTTGAATTTATAAAATTGTTTATTCCAATATCTTTATTTTTTATTTTAATCTTTGCATCTTCAGAATTTTTTTGGCGTCTACCTGATTTTATAACATATAAACCTAAAATTTTAACAATCTTAAATTATCTTTCATCCCTTGTTCCATTGTGGTTTGTACAAACTTTGCCAATAACTACAATGTTAACATCTTTAATTGTTATAACAAACTTTATGTATACAAAAGAACTTATTATAATACAGACCTTAGGCATAAATTTAAAGAAATTCTTTCTATCCTGGTTAATATTAGGAGTAGTTTTATCTATAAGTTCATTTTTAATAAATGACAAAATAGCAACTAAAGGATTTTATATATCTCAAAAAATTTTCAATGAAAAGATAAAAAATCAACCATCTTCTACTGATATATTAAAAAATCTTTTTTATTATGACACAAAAGAGAAAAGTTTTGTTACCATAGGAATTTATAACAAAAAAACATACGAAGTAGCTGATGTGATAATAGAAAAATACGATGATGAGAACAACTTAGATATACAGATTTTTTCAAAATATGGAATAAAAAAAGAAAGGATTTTGTTACTTAAAAATTGTATATTAAGAAAATTTGAAAAAAACAAAATATCTAAAGAGTCCTCTATTGACACTTATCAATATAACCTTCCTTTAGACATTGAAGATTTCCAATATGACTATACAACTATGCAGTTAGACCATTTAAGTATAAAAGAATTAAAAAATGTTGTTAAAAACTTAAAAATAAGAGGACAAAATACTTCAAGAGTATTAACAGAGATAAGTTTTAGATACGCAATATCTTTTTTAAATTTTATCTTAATTTTTTTATCAATTTCTTTAGGACAAAATTTATCCTCACAATATGGAAAACTTACAAGTTTTGTTTATACAATAGCTGCTTTAATAATTTATTGGATAACACTTTCTTTTTGTAGAACATTAGGAGAGCTAAACATTGTGGCACCTTTAATCTCTGTATGGATACCTAACATTTTATTTCTTTTGGCAGGATCGTTTTTATATTTTAAAAAATAAAATTTACAACTTCAAACTCAAATATATATTTTGCAAACTACCTAAATATTGATGCTGAGCAAAAGAATAACCTAAATATATTCTTTTTAACTTTATCTCAACACCTGAAGAAAAACTATTTGTGAACTCTCCTAAGTTATAACCTAAATTCAAAATTACTTCATAATTATTATCTTTAGAAGAATAAATTTTACCTGTAGTTGCAATTTTAAACTTATCCTTAGAAGCTTCAGGATAAAAATTTTCATAACCAAATATAAAGTTTATAGGTCCTACTTGTGTAGATATTGCTTCACTATGAAGAAGATTCTTATTCATTCCCAAACCTTTTATAACACTTCCTATACGAAAATTCTTAAACATAGAATTTTGAAATCTTTGTTCATAAACAAGCCCTATATCGCAACCAAAATACTGTGTGTCAACATTAATTTTTTCTGAAATATAATAACCAGAAAAACCCAAGGATGCAAAATAATCTTTGCCTGAAGATAAATTAGTAGAAAAGCCAAATGCTAAAATTTTATTTGAATACTCAGCTGTCTCACCTGTAGGTTGCCCTAAAATATCAAGAACTTCAATTTTGTCAGAAGAAAAATTTCCTACAACAAGACCGACATTGCCTTCTAGTTGACTTACAGAAAGTCCAAAAACATCATATCCTGTATCTCCATAATAAAATAATTTGTTATACTCTAAACTATAACCAAAATCTATATAACTCAGCATAGCAGGATTTGTTAAAACATTGAATACTTTATTATCTACCAATGCTGTCTCACCAGATAAAGATACACTCTTTGCTAAAGGTAAATAAATAATTTGGACATCATTGGCAAAAACTTTTGTAATAAATATTAAAATCATTAATAAAAATTTTTTCATTTTTTGATTATAAATTTTTCAATTTTGTGAATGTCATTTCCTTTTACAACAACAAAATATAACCCTGGAGCCAAATCTTCATTATTTTCATCCTTTACAATCCATTGTATAGTATTTTCTCCCGCTTGATAGTAATTTTTGCCAAAACTTTTTACCAATCTTCCATATAAATTGTAAACTAAGACCTCAACATCAGATGCCTCAGTAAGATTAAAACCTATCAACATCAAACTTCCTGAATAAGTATAGTTGTTACCAATTTTAACCTCACCTTTGGTAAGGTTTTTAATTTTTAACTCTTCATACAAAATATCAAAGTTAACAAAATTTTCACTTGTTGAAATGTTTAAAACATATGTAAGTATAGGACTGCCATTGTACGCTTGTATGTTATAATCTGATGGAGCAAAAAATGTAACACCACTACTTCCAGGGAATGTGTCTCCGGAATCACCCAAATTACCACCTGCAGATGTTTTATCCGCCTCAATTAAATCAACACCTAAATGTGGATTACCGGAATTTATATCATTATTTTTTAATCTATCATCATTAGATGCGATACTATCATCAATATGCCAGATTAAAAGTCCTTCACCTGGGAGAGAACTATCAAAATTTGTTTTTTTTCTATATTCTAACAAAAAATATTCATTTTCTGGGTTATCTGCAGTTAAAATTTTTAATTTTACGACTTGGGATGAAGTTTCAACATATGGCAAACTATAGTTTTTTGTTGTAGTTGAAACTATATCTACATCAAGCCAACCCAAAAATTTTTTACACCAAGCAGACAAGTGTGCGGGCTGGCTACCTTGAGGATACCCTGCCCAACAACCATAATCCATCAAACACCAAATACCTACCACAGACTTGCCTCCTAATACAGATGTATCATACAAATCAGGAAGTCCTAATTGATGCCCAAATTCATGACAGGTGACACCTACCGGTGAAGCATTATACTCTGCTTCCGGGACTATTATTCCGTCAGTAAAACCATTGACTGGACTACTATCTGTCCAATTAACATAAACAGACCAAATATCGTTTGAATCACCTGTTGATTCGTTCCCATATCCTGCATGTAAAACCATAACACAATCGTAAGGTGGTGTACTTACCACAACCCCGGTTGCAGCTATTGCATCTTTTACAAGTTGTGCCAAAGTATCGTCTGTATCTTGTCCATAATAACTCATATTTTGTGGCATTCTATATGGTGTTTCGGTCCCTGTAAGTGTTTTTGTTGAACCACCATTGTAAAAAAATGTTATATCAAGTTGAAGTTTACCATATGAAACTTCATTGTAGTAATCTTTTAATCTTTGAAAAGTAGTATTTGCTTGTGCTAATTCTGTAAATTGTTTGTCAGGAAAATCAACAACAATAACAGCAACTTTTTTTTCTCCAACAGATCCTATCGCCTTTGCTATCTCTATTGCAGGAGCACCTTTTCTACGAAGGTATGACACATCTGGAAGGACTTTTACTTTGTCTTTTGGCTGACCTTTTATGAATTTACCAGAAATATGTGGTGCAGAAATAAGAGGTTTGAAAGTAAAAAAGCAAAAAAGTATGAAAGCAAAAAATATAAAATTTCTTTTCACTTTAATAACTATAACTAAACTTCAAGCCAAAATAATGACCTGAATAATTATAAGGATAATACTTTTCAAACTTCATATTAGAAGTTTGTTGTTGATAGGTGTAAAACAATGAAACCTTTCTATGTTGGTCTTGACTTTGTGAGGTATAAACAAGAGAGTATAACAAAAGTTGGTTTTTTTGTTTTTCACCTTCTATAAAATTGTTTTCTTTATTCCTTGGTTCACGAGAAAGATATAAAGTAATTTCTATTTCAGGCATAAAAGTTAAAACTTTTGTCTTTGTCAAATAAAAGTTAATTGGCAAAGATAAAGAGAATTTGTTGTAGTCATAGTAATTAGGACAAACAATAGGTGTTGAGGTTGTAATATCATAAGATGTTAAATACAAAAATGCTTGATTTGAATCTTTTTGTTTGAAAGAAAAATATGGCGAGAAAGTCATCCAAGATGCTATCTTTATTACTTCAGGATAATAACTTAATTCTAAAGAAAAATCTTTTTGTTTTTCATCAGAGTAAGAAAATGAACCAGAAAGTTCTTCTAAAACCTTTTGTTTCAAATAATTCTGTAGTATAACTAAAAGATTTAAGTTGTGAATTTTATAAGTAGTTTTAACACCAAAAATATACATATTATTATCTTGTTTACCAGCTGCTGTCTCTTCAGAACCAGAGATATATTCTTCAATTAAACTTGTATAATTTGGAAATTTTATAAAATTATAGCCAAGTTTACCAATAACTTTTAAATCTTTTGAAATTCTCCATTCAACATCTTCATTTATCCCTATTCTTTCATTATCATACAAACCTAAACCCCAAAGTTCATTTGTCCCTGAACGCCAAAAATCGTATCCATAATTAAACCTCGTTTTAAACAAAAATGATGAGTTTAATTTATAGGTATATTGTAAAACTAAAGTATGAGCCATCACTCTTTGTTCAAATTGTTCACCTTCTTGTCTTTTAAGCCCAGGTCCTTCGTATTTTAGTTGATAGTAAAACAGACCTGTATGTTGGTCCAAAGGTTTTATTATAAAACCAATATCATTTGATAAAACTGTTGTCCACCCCCATTTTCCTACTGATGGTAAATATAATCCTTCAGAAAAATTAAATGAATAATATGGAGACCATTTTTGAGAAAAAGAATAAGAAAATAAAACAAAAATTGCCAAAGAAATTAAAATATTGTATTTTTTTATTTTAGTCATAATTTTCTCCTATTTAATAATTTATTCTTGTTTTACACGAACAAAGTTTGTGTCTAAAATTCCATTCACTATGAACTAATAACTATTAACTATCAACTATTAACTACTCTAAAACTGCCATTTATATGCTATGTATGGATGGAAAACAAACAATCCTTCAGGAAAAACATCTAAACCTAATTGTAGATGTTTATATTCAGCACCTAAACGTGCAACAATTTTTTTATATTTTAATCCGTAGGACATATGTGCTGTTATTATTTTATCTTTCTTGCCAACAGGCAACATTATACCTGTGAACAAAAATGTATCATTTAGATTAAAATTTATCTCACTTAAAGTTGAACCATAAAACTCAACTTCTTCTGGAAGTTTTACATTTAACATACACTCAGAATATTTAGCACCAAAATATAAAATTGTGTTTTCAAATGTCTTAGAAAGAACTAAACCATAATAATAAACATTGTTTTCCGGCTTAGGAATTTCTTCACCTTTATCATTTTTTGCAGGTATCATATTTAAAGCAAGTATTCTTCCTAAACCACCAACGATATTAAATTGTGGAATATATTTTGTCTCAGTGTTAAACCTTGCTTTTAAAGAGATATTACCTAAGGTTGTAGGAAAAAGTGTTGGAAAAACATTGATTCTAAAACCAAAATATTTTTTTGGTAAATTAACCTGTCCTGCAGGTAAAGGTGTTATATCTTCAATATCTTGTTGTAAATTAAAAAATAAATCACCTGGATTCTCTATAAAGTCAAGTCCTAAATCTATAATCTCTTGTGGTAAGTCAATTGAGAAACTTTTGGTAAAACAAAATAAAGAAATTATTAATAAGAATGTAAAAACTTTTTTCATAAAAAACTCCTTATTAAATTTATTTTTCTTCAGTATTTAAATCTAATTTGGTTAAAGAAGGTGCTATTTTTTTGACTAAAGCTAAAGCAATATCTGGTGTTGCTACTAAATCAATGTTGCTTTTGAAGAACGCTTCACCAGGTTGTCCATTATTGTCTTTTCTCACAAAAATTATACTTTCAAATGCAATCTCTTTGAGAATAGTGAACGGATCTTTGTTAGAACTACTTGTGAAGTATGATGATGTTAAAATACTTCCACTATTGTTAATTATATATCCTTCTGTACATATCCAAAGAATTCCTTTATCATTATTTCCGTTATCATACCAAACAGGACCTTTTGACCAAGACCAAAACTCATCTTTCCCTTCTTGGCTCTCACTTTTAGGAAGTTCTTCTTCATAATCTACATCTATATTATAAGTTTTTTCTCCATTTGAAATTTGGAATATTTTATCTTTCTCTTTCACCTTATCACCTGATTTCTCAAAAGTTATTTCAGAATAAATTTTGTCCTTTGTGTTGCTCAACTCACTATAAAATCTTGTTGGATAGAAATTTTCACCTTTTTTTGCAATATAGCTTGGCCATTCAGAAATGTTTTCTGGTAATGTGTCAGAAAATTCCATACCTAATTTGAAAATATCAACTCGTGGTTTGTTTGATTCAACTTGGCTTTTATAATCCTTAAAATATCCATTGTATTTATAACTATCTCTCTTTGTGATGTTTATAAATTCTATTGAATTTCCTTTATTCCTGGATACAGTTTGCTCAACACGAGTAAGATTACCATGGACATCTAACAATGTTCTTCCTGTTTGAAAATCTGCTTCTTTAACCTGTTGTATAGTTTCAGTTACATAATATCTTTCTAATTTTACATCAGAGACAAATTCTTTCAACTCATTTCTTAATTCAGCAAGTTCATTACTTTTTTCTTTTTCTTCGGTTGTTTCTTGTTGTGTTTGTTGCTCTTCTTGTGGCTTTTGTGTTTTCTCTTCCTTTTGTTCTGAACCTTCGGATTCTGTTTCTGCACCTTTAAATTCATTCAATATTCCATCAACCTGTTCCCTGTTAACATTAGATTTTCCTGTCAAACCAGTTCCTTCTAAAATACCACAAGTTTCTAACTCTCCAACCTCAACAGATTTACCTGACATATCACTAAACAACACATTACCTTCAATAACAATGATCTCTGAATTATTGTTAACATAACTTATAATAAATTCTGTTCCACGGACTGATGCAACAGAGACAGGCGTCTTTAATTCAAACACTTGTGCTTTTTGTAATGGTTTCACTTTAGTATATACTTTCCCATTTTTTAAATAAACAGATAATTTCTCTGATAACAAACTTTCAATTTTTATTTGAGTATTTTCAGCTAAAGTAATAGTACTACCATTAGAAAAAAGTAAAACCACTTTGCTTTTTTCCAAAGTTTTAATTTCATCTTTTTCATTTAACCCTGTCCCCTTTTCTACTTGCACCCATTGATTATTTTTCCAAACTAAAACATTTCCAGAAAACATTGAGACCACAACTTCTTCTGCTAAAGCTATATAATATCCAACTACTAATGTTATTATTAAAATAAAAATTTTTTTCATTATTAACCTCCTTCGCTGGAAGCCAGCGAAAATTTTTTACATATGTATTTACTATAATAAATAAGCACATTTGTCAATATTTATAAAAAATTTGATAAAAGTGAAAATTGTAAAAACAAAAATTCGTATTTTATCGTCGGGGAAAAACCAAAAATTTTTAGTGCGCCTAAAAACTAATTTGTGATAAAAAATCAAGCAAAAATAAAATCAACAAAACCTGTCTGTAAAATAATAGGTAAGTTGACATTCTTTAAACGGTGAGGCAAATTTTTCTCTCAAAACTTTAAAATACCTGTTGTCTCGTCAAGTTTATTTATTTTGGTGGATAGGATTTCTGCCGGTAATTTTTGCATTAGAGTTATAATTCAATAACATTAGATAAAATTCACCAATTTTGCCTAATATTAACATAAAAATTCGCCAAAATTGTCAATAGGTGAGAAAAAACTTTAGATTATTCTAATTCTGATAACTTATCGTTAATCTTTTCAATTAAGTATTTAAAATTTGACTTAATATAGTATTTTCTAACTTCGGGTTCTAAAATAGAACCAAGTGTTACTTTATAATCATTAGTAGTAAAACTTTTTATTATGCTTAACATCTTTTCTAATTTTTCTTTATTCAACTCAAGTTCTTCTCCTCGTCTCAAAATAAACTCTATATCAAAACAATCACGGATTTCTTTTCGTTCTAAAAACGCTTCTATCTTGTTTTTCAACATCTGCTTAAGTGTAGCACATTTAAGTAACACCTGAATATTAGTATACTTAGAAAAAGCAATTTTTTCTTCATACTCACACTCTTTTTCTTTTCTTATTTCTACCTTTAATTTTCTTGGATATTTATCTGATTTTATTTCTACCAAAATTGTATAATACTTTATTTTTGAATCAGTAATCGTGTAATATTCTTTTAAGACATCAACAATTTTGGTAAAATATTTTTTTATATCAACTTTTTTAATTAACCAAAAATCTAAATCTACTGAATAACGATTTAAATCATGACATAATCTTAACATTGTCCCACCAACAAAAACTAAAGGTTCTAATATACGATTGTTTTTTAGTTTTTCTAATACTTCCAATTCAAAAATTTCTTGTTTTATTAAATCTTGCATAGATTCAAAATCGCCTTTGAAATTTTTTTAGGATATTTTTTTAAAATTTTTAAAATTATGTTTTTATCAAATTTTGAAAAATCAACTGCTGATAAGTCAAGTTTATATTTATCTTTCACCATAAAATATAAAGAATCTACTAATGCTTTCTCAGGTGTCGCAATAAAAAAATTGTCTTTTTTAACAAAACCAAAATAAAACTCTTTTTTAATCTTTGAGTACTTAAAAATATTACCATCTATCTCAGTTGTTTTTGTTCTGTACAAACTTACTGATTCAAAAAAATTTTGTTGAACTTGAGTTGTTAATCCATAATAAGAAAGTGCTGTAGTAAAAGATATGTAAGATGGAGAAACTATAAAATTAGCCAATGTAAATTTCTGTTGTGTGTCCAAATTATCAAACTTTTCTTTCAAAACAAACAAGTTTCTTCTTAACCTTAAAATATACCCTTTTTTAACATATCTTGATAAAAAAACTTTTGCTGATGGATATTTTAAACCCAAAATCTTTCTTACATCTTCTAAAGAAAACAAAAGTTTTTTTATTTTTTTAATAACTTCGTATTTCATTTGACAAAAACAAAAGGTTAACAATTTTGTTAACTTTTTATACTTAATAAATTTAGAGTTGTCAATAGGTGAGGGAAAAAAGAAACTATAATATGAGAATCACGAAAAAATTTTAAATAACTATGTTTAGTTGTTGGTTGGAGTTTGTGTTTGGATTAAAATATGATAATCTAATTTTTAGCTCCCATTTTTAACAATCATAATGTAAAAAAGTAATTTTTAATT
>Ga0078972_1012503_pt1 | contig 14563 bp, 4 predicted proteins | sample YelNatPaOPGAMG01_FD_67568 | JGI IMG/M metagenome (GOLD analysis project Ga0078972, IMG submission 67568) | Hot spring thermophilic microbial communities from Obsidian Pool, Yellowstone National Park, USA - OP-RAMG-01 (SPADES assembly) (version 2) | ecosystem: Environmental > Aquatic > Thermal... | reverse complement strand
TCAGTTGTCCAGCTAATCTTAGCATAATCTGGCCCTACTTCAACCTGAGGAGATTCTCCTGAAATTATCGGCGAAGAAATTACTTTTGGTGCAATCTCAGTAATTGAAGAAATAAAATCTGCTTCTGGAATTTCTTTTAAGAAAGGATTTTTAGGTAAAGATTGCAAAACTTTAGTAATAAAAGTTTGCGAGGCTTTTTTTACTAATTCTGAAACTCCAAATTCTTCAATTTTGTGTTCCATTTCTTTTACCGCTTCTGGAACTCTTTCAGCACTTTTTGGCTCTTTATGACAGGAATTATCATACCAATATAATTCCATTTCATCGCAAAATTGTTTTTCAGTCTTGTAGCCAGGGGGGATAACAATTACTACCCCGCCACCACCGCCGCCACTTATGGTAATTGTTTCGCCGGGTGCTTTGGTGGTAGTAAAGGTATAACCTGCACCAGAATTATCATCAACTGCCTCGTTACCTGAAGCATCTTTAGAAATTACTTTGAAATAATATTTGGTTTCTTTAGTTAAACCAGTAAGAGTTACTGAATGCTGAATGGTTAAAGTAGTATTTTCGGTAGTTTGGTTACCATAAGATAATGAAGTGCCATAAATTACCTGAGAAGTCGATAATTCGTTAGTTGTCCAAACAATTGTAGCTCCATTATCAGAAACAGTTGAAACATTTACGCTAGAAATAATAGGTGGCGTGGTATCTTTTTGTGTAGTAAAAGTATAATAATTTCCTGAATTGTTATCAGTAGCAATATTTCCAGCTGCATCCTGGGAACGAACCTGGAAATAATAAGTAGTAGAAGCTGAAAGGCCATTTAAGGTTACTGTATGGGAGGTAGTTAATTCTTCAAAATTACCAGCCAATGAACCCAAAGATTTAGTAGTACCATAATCGATTAGTGAATTTGAAGACTCATTGGTTGTCCAGGTAATTGTAACTGAAGTTTGAGAAATTGATGAAATATTTACCGATGAAATAATTGGAGCTGTTACATCTTCTTTTTCTGCCTTGGTAGTGAAAGAATAAATATCTGAGGTTGCAATGTTTCCAGCAATATCCCTGGAGATTGCTCGATAGTAATAGGTTTCTTGAGATAAAAGATTAGGAATAATTACTGAATGTTCTAATCTTGGATCAGTAATTTCTGAAGTAGTAGTTGAGTTTGATAAATCAGAAGAGGTAGAATACTCAACTTTTGAAGTTGCTGGTTCATCGGTGTTCCAGGTAATAGTAGCTGAATTTCGGTCAACTACTGGTGATGAAACATTAGAAATAGTAGGTGGCGTGGTATCTGGTTGAGTAGAAAAGGTAGCATCTGAAGATTCAGAAATATTTCCTGAAGTATCTTTAGATGTAACTTTGTAATGATAAGTTGTGCCAGGTAAGAGATTTGTAAGGCTAACCGAATGGGTTTTTGTTGAAGTGGCCGAATCTCCAGCCAACCATTGGTAATTAGTAGTTGTTCCGTAATGAACGATAGAGTCAGCATTTTCATCTGTTGTCCAAGTAATAAGAGCAGAAGTGAGAGTAATGTTTGAAACTTGGATATTAGAAATTACAGGTGGAGTGATATCTGGAGCTAAAGTGGTAGTAAAAGTATAGTTGGCTGAAACGGCTTCAGTTTGGGCAGTGCTTCTTACCCTGAAATAATAAGTGGCTTTAGAGAGTAAGCCGGTTAAGATAACCGAATGGGAAGTTACTGAATCATTTTGGCCAGTCATTTTTCCATAGGAAGTATCTAAGCCATATTCAACAAAGGAATTGGCTGAAATGTCGGTGGTCCAAGATATTTTTACTGAATTATAAGTAACATCCGTAATCTGAATATTAGAAATTGTTGGTGGATTTGCACCTGAAAGGGTAACGAAACTAAAACCTTGGCCAGAATTATCTTCAATTGCTCGATTTCCAGAAGGATCAGTTGATCGAATTCTAAAATAATACTGAGTTTCTGGTTTTAAACCAACTAAAGTCACTGCATGTTGGGTTGTCATTATTGGAGAACCTTGAGATAATACAAATGATTTATCAGTTGAATAATCTACAAAAGAATCTGAATCCTCGTTTGTTGTCCAAGAAATCGTAATTTGAGTTTCGGAAGGTTGGCCAATTCCTGTTGAAGGTTCAAAAGTAATTGTAGGAGGAGTAGTATCATTTGGACTTTGAGAGGTAGTAAAGGTAAAATCAGGAGAAATAGCTTCGTTCCCGGCTAAATCTCTTGACCTTATTCTAAAGTGATAAGTTGAACCTGGGGTTAAATCTTTTGGTAACTGGACCGAATGAGTTGTTGTTGATTCATCTTGGCCATAAATTCTTCCATAAGAAGTTGATAGACCAAATTCAACATAGGAATCGGAATTTTCATCTGTATCCCATTTAATAGTTGCCGTGTTGTAGTAAATAGCCGTAGAAGTAACATTAGAAATTGTTGGCGGAGTAATATCACCTACTACAGGAGCTTCTAAAGTAGTAAATGAATATTGAGAAGATACAGCCTCATTTCCGGCTAAGTCTTCTGATCTAACTTTAAAATAATAAGTTGTTGAGGCATTGAGATTTGGTAACAAAACAATGTGGGCTGTAGTAGCCTCTTTTTGGCCAATCATTGTTCCAATGGCAAAATCAGAGGTAGTTGAATATTCAACAAAAGAATCAGAAGATTCATTAGTAGTCCAGGAAATTTTGGCTGAATTATAAGTAATATCACTAAAAGCAATATCAGAGATAGTCGGTGGAGTATTATCTCCAGCTAAAGTAGTAAATTGGCCAGCTAAACTTTCTGAACAATTGTTAGAAGCATCACAAGATTTTACCTTGAAATTGTAAGTTGTATTGGCATGCAAACCAACTAAAGTAACAGCATGGGAAGTATCGTATCCGGCCACTCCTTGAATTAGAGAAAAGGAGTTGTCTGTTGAATAAAGAACTTGAGTTGAGGCTGGTTCATTAGTTTGCCAGCTAATTTTGATTGAAGAAACACTGAGAGATGAAGTAGATAGATTAGAAATCTCTGGAGGAACAACATCTGATGGTTGTCCTCCAACAACCTGACACAAAATTGAAGTTTCAGAATAATTCCCCATATCATCATAATACCTTGTTTTGTAACAGTATTGTTGACTTTGAATTAAATCTTGATGGAGAATGTAGTTTGAATCTCTATTTTCAATAGTTTGCAAAAGAGTAAATGGTCCTTCTGTTGAAGTTGCATAATATACTTCATACTTTGTAAAATCTGATTCTGTTGCCTTTGCCCAGTTAAAGAATATTCTCCATTCTGAAGTTTGGGAATTAGAAACATCTTGAATAAATGGATTTTTAGAAAGAGGTGGAGTGGTATCTAAAGTAATGGTGTCTGAGTAATTCCCTACTTCATTGCCAAAAGAATCCTTGAACTTGACATAAACAGTTTTCAAACCATCTCCAGAAGTTAATGTGAATGGAAAAGTTGGAGAATAATCAACCCAACCACTATCTTGACCTCCTTGCTCCCAAACTCTCATTTTTAAAGGAGAATCGTCAGTGGCAGACAAATAAATAGTAACAGAAGTGTTAGCGGTTTTATCATTGCCCAAAGAAGTGGTTGCATTCTGATTGATATTGATCCCAGTTCCTCCACCAGGCGGAGTACCAACTGATGGGTCTTTCGTATCTAAAGTAAAAGGACCAACTGTAGTCGCGGTAGTGTTGTTTGCTGCTTCGTGGTCATCAATGGTGATGCGAATATAAGTCGAAGTTGAATAAATGTTTGGATTTTGAGCTTTAGCATTCCAGAAAGTGGTAGTGGCGACAAAAGTGGAAGTAGAAGTTAATTGGACTGGAATATCATCTCTTGGACCAGTTAAAGTAGTGGTTGAGATTGAATACCAAGTCGTTCCGTTATCTATAGAGTATTCAAAAGAGGGCCACAATTTCCACTGATTTTCAGGAGAACCTTCGTTAGTATCAGGATCTCTTATTGAATAAGAAATTTGAATCTCAGTAGAGGAAGCAACATTTACTGAAGGAGGCTGATCAGGATTAAATTCAGGTGAAGCATTAACAACATAGGTTATTGAAACATCATCTAATACAGGGGTTTTTGTTGGATCTTGGGTTTCCAAAACCACTTTGTATTGAATCCATCTATCATCTTTTCCATCTTTAAACATTTCATCGATTGGCTCAGATCCTGAAGGATCAGTAAAGTAAGTTGAGGTTGAACAAGTTGAAGTTGAATTATCTGGGTCATCAGGACCGCACCAATCAGTCCAATTTGAACCATCAGGAGAAGTCCTTATTTGGAATTTAATTGTCGTTGAAGCAGGAGTGGTTGCTGTCCATTGAATTTTTGCTACAACATTGGAAGAATCAGATGTGTCGTAAGGTGAGGAAATGAGAGTACCTGGAGGTGGAAACCAACCTATCGTCACATCGTTCAAATAAGGAGTTTGAGAAGTATCAGTGGTTTCCAAATATGCCTTGTATTGAATGTATCTATCTCCGTTGTGTCCAGACCAAATTTGGGTTCCAGAAGTAGTGTAATAAGTAGAAGTTGAGCCATCAGGACCGACAAAATCTCTTGAATTTAACTCATCTATAGTTTTCCCAGATCTTAATTGAAATTTAATCGTCGTGGAAACAGTAGTTGTGGCAGAAAAGAAGAAATTAGTGAAATTTGAATTTTGCCCTGAATCCAAAATTGAAGAAATAAAAGTGCCAGAAGGAGAATAATAAGCTTCCTCTATCCCAACACTTATTGTTGGTTTTGGAGAAATGTATTTGCGAACTCTAACCCAATCGTAACCCGTATCTTGAATATCATAAGTAGCATCCCTGCGAAAATTACCAAGTTTAACGTAGTTCAAGTTTTTATACCATGTAATTCCAGTTGCTGTAACTATAGCTGTACCATCTCTCCACAATTTCACTTCTCCTTCTCTAACACTTATTCCGGTTATGTACCACGTATTATCTGAAGATGTCCAGCCGGTTGATGGAGCATTAGCAACATTAAAAGAAGCAGCAGCACCGTTTCCGATCCAGTAGTAAACTGTAGCACTGCTACTTCCTCTCATGTAAAGTATTGTAGCGTCTGCGTTAGAATTGCTAGAATCAGTGTAAGGCGAAGAAGCTACTTCAGGAAGTACTCCTCCGTAGCCACCTGCAGAAGTATAGTAAATAACTTTAGTTTCTGCTATATAGCCATCTTGAATGTTGAAAGGAAATGCAGAAGTTCTTTCTATTCCTCCTATGTTTACTCTTAAAATAGAATTTGAAACTGAATAGCTGTTAGCATAAGCAACCCATTTATTTGTATCTAAGCTTGTTCCCAAGAAATCATCAAAGAAATCAAAAGTAGCATCTCCATTACTTGCAGAAGTTGCACTTGGATGTCCATAATAAACATAAATTGTTTTTGATGAGCTTGCTGGGATTGAAGGAACTTTTACCCAGATTGTTGTTGAGGCAGTGTTGCAGCCAGACTCTAACCAGTAATTCAATTGAGTTTGACCATCTGAATCAGTAAACCTTATATCTCCACAATCAGACCTCATTTTTTGAGCAGAGATTAAAGTTTGAGTATCTAAAGTTACCAAAACTTGATAATCCGTTAAAGATGAAGTAGAAGAATTGGAAATTGTAATTGATTTTCGATAACAAGTTCCATTTGGACCATCACAAGTCAAAATTACACTCGCATCTGCTCCCGTTCCTACAACTTTGGTATGAGCAAAGTTCCCCGCGTTAAAATCGACGTCTGAAGTTAAAGAGAGTTCAGCCCCAATTTTTAGAGGTTGATATTCATAATTTATCGTCACATCGTTCAAATAAGGAGTTTGAGAAGTATCAGTGGTTTCTAAATATGCCTTGTATTGAACGTATCTGTCTCCGCTGTGTCCTGACCAAATTTGAGTTCCAGAAGTAGTGTAATAAGTAGAAGTTGAGCCATCAGGACCGACAAAATCTCTTGAATTTAACTCATCTATAGTTTTTCCAGACCTCAATTGAAATTTAACCATCGTTGAAGCAGTAGTTGAAGCGGTGAAAACTAAAGTTCCAAATCCTGCATTCTCAATTGTATCAATAATCGAAGAGGTAAAAGTTCCAGAAGGAGAATAGTATAGTTCTTCTGTCCCAACGCTCGTTGTTGGTTCTGGAGAAGCATATTTTCTTACTCTAATCCAATCAACAACAATAGGTTGAGAAGATGCTGTGCAGGTTGTTCCTAGACCTACATACATACGTGATGGTAAAGATGCTGTAGCGCTGGCTACTATTGAACCGTCAATAAGCCACTGTTGAGTAGAAGAAGAATAAACAATTGCTAAATTATGAGGCACATTGGAAATATCTTTTTGATAAACATAAGTAGCAATACCACCAACTGAAGTTACATAAACACCTACATCAGTTAGTACATTATCTCTTCCATTCGAAAAAAATACTGAAGGCCTTGTTTGAATGCTCCCACCACATCCATCCGCTGGAAATCTTATATTATTTACATCCATAAGCAAGGGCATTCCACTTCTTGCACCATCTACAGTAGAATGTGAGATTACATATGCTTCAATCATTAATTGGGGGGATGGAGAAAAACTGGTAGTTGAGTAAACTGCAGAATCAATTCCGTCTAATGTTATTCTTGAGTTTGAAATACTTGGTGAACCCCTAACGACCCACTTGTTTGTATTCACATTCGTTTCATCGAAACTATCATAAAAAAGGAAAACATTATCTCCATTGCTTTGGCTTGTTGCACTTGGATTTCCATAATGAACATAAATTGTTTTTGATGAACTTGCTGGAATTGAAGGAACTTTGACCCAAATTTTTGTTGAGGTAGTGTTGCAGCCAGATTCTAACCAATAATTTAATAATGTTGTTCCATCTGAATCTGTAAACCTTATATCTCCACAATCAGAACGCATTTTTTGAGCAGAAATTAAACTTTGAGTATCTAAAGTAACTAAAACTTGATAATTTGTTAAAGTATTGGAATTTTGAAAATTATTAATTGTGATGGGTTTTTTAAAAGGGGTGACATCTGGACCAACACCGATCAATCTCACACTCGCCCCTGCTCCAGTTCCCTCAATCGTAGTTGAAGCAAAACTTCCCGCATTAAAATCAGCGTCCGAAGTTTGAAAGAGAGAGCCAGCGGTGGTTTCCAAAGAGAGTTCAGCCCCAATTTTTAGAGGTTGATATTCATAATTTATCGTCACATCGTTCAAATAAGGAGTTTGAGAAGTATCAGTGGTTTCTAAATATGCCTTGTATTGAACGTATCTGTCTCCGCTGTGTCCTGACCAAATTTGAGTTCCAGAAGTAGTGTAATAAGTAGAAGTTGAGCCATCAGGACCGACAAAATCTCTTGAATTTAACTCATCTATAGTTTTTCCAGACCTCAATTGAAATTTAACCATCGTTGAAGCAGTAGTTGAAGCGGTGAAAACTAAAGTTCCAAATCCTGCATTCTCAATTGTATCAATAATCGAAGAGGTAAAAGTTCCAGAAGGAGAATAGTATAGTTCTTCTGTCCCAACGCTCGTTGTTGGTTCTGGAGAAGTGTATTTACGAACTCTTATATCATCATAATATTGGTCCCCAGTATCTAATGTATTTTCATTCCAAATTCTTGGTAAAATTAAATATTTTGTTGCTCCTATAGTTACTGTTTGTGCACTTCCGACTTGAGCACCATCTTTAAAGAAAGTAAATGTAGAACCAGCAACAACAATTCTATAAAGATTATAAGTGTTTAATGAATAGCTTCCAATCGAGCCTTGTAAAAGTGTCCAAGTTCCAGATGCTCTTTTATAGAGATTAAAAGCATATGTTCCTGATGATGGTTGAGCAAAAAACGGCCAAAAACCATTACCATCTGCCTGGTTAGCATCTATAATACCTAAACCTAAATTACCAGTACCGATACTAACTGTTTTTGCTTTATATTCTACAATAAAGTTTCCGCTTATCCCATTCTTAGTTTGAATAGTTTTTACTGGTGAAGTGTCATCTTGATAGCTTCTTAACTCACCATTAACTACGGCTATTACATCGTTTGTAGTTCCAGAACTCACCACCCATTTGTTTGTATCTATAGTTTCAGAGTGGAAGTCATCAAATAAATCAAAAGTAGCATCTGGATTGCTTAAGCTTGTAGTGCTCGGATTTCCATAATAAACATAAATTGTTTTTGATGAGCTTGCTGGGATTGAAGGAACTTTTACCCAGATTGTTGTTGAGGCAGTGTTGCAGCCAGATTCTAACCAATAATTTAATAATGTTGTTCCATCTGAATCTGTAAATCTTATATCTCCACAATCAGAACGCATTTTTTGAGCAGAAATTAAACTTTGAGTGTCTAAAGTAACTAAAACTTGATAATTTGTTAAAGTATTGGAATTTTGAAAATTATTAATTGTGATGGGTTTTTTAAAAGGGGGGACATCTGAACCAACACCGATCAATCTCACACTCGCCCCTGTTCCAGTTCCTTCAATCGTAGTTGAAGCAAAACTTCCCGCATTAAAATCAGCGTCTGAAGTTTGTAAAAGGGAGCCAGTTCCGTTTGTCGTCGAAAAATAATAATTCCAACTTTCTCGATTATTAGGATGGACAGCTGCGCTCGTCGTTGCTCCTCCTGACCAATCAGTTTGGATCCAAGAATAAGTTGCACCAAGGGCAACTTGGGGAGAATACCAAAAGATACTCGAGAAAATCAAAGAAACCAACAAAATCAAAGCCACTGCCTCCTGCCAATATCTCTTGAATGGCCATAAAACCTTCTTTCTTACTCTTACCACAGCCAATTTCAATTGCCATCCCCAGATGGTAAAAAATATCGGAAATTCAACCCTCTCTCTTTTTTTGTAAACCAACTTTCCTTTTAAACTCCTAAAAGATAAATTCTTCTGCCAATTCTTGAAAATCCTCTTTATTTTCACTTCATAACTTTTTATTACTTTTTTACTAAAACAAATCAATTGTTTTCTTTTGGTAAATAAAACTTTTTCTTCTCTTTTAATAAAAACTTTTGCTAATTTTAAAAACTTTTTAAAATAATTTTTCTTAATTTTCTTTAAACCCTTTTTTACTTTTATTACCAAAAGCATTCTTAAATTCCGCGAAATATTAGAAATTTTCCGTTTTTCCAAAAACCAAAAATTCTCCAAATTTTTAGAGATAGAATTAAAGAAAGATCTATTTTTAATTTTATTTCTTTCTAAAAAATCAGCTATTTTTTTGTCCAAAGTTGAGTTTAAAGAAGGCGTCTTGAGATAGTTAAATCTAGGCTCTATTTTTGTAGGCTGTCGAGAAGAATTGTTTTCTTTTTTTAACTCTTGATTATTTATAAGCTTCTTTTTTCTTTTTTGTTTTTGTGTTCCTTTTCTTTTAAGTTTAGATTTTTTTGTTTTTACCATAAAAATTTTGCTTTTTGAATCTTAAAAATTTTAGAAGTAAATTTATACCATAATTTATCGTCTAAACACCATATTTTTTATATATTATATAACTGATTGAATTTCAAGCCCATTTTAATTTTTATTTTTTATCATTTTTTTCTATCAAAAATCAACCCATTTTTTCTGCTTGATATGCTTCATAGTAAATCAACTCTATTTCGCCCTTAATTTTTTGATGTTCAGTAAATCTCTTTTTTAAATCATTTGTATAACCAATGTAGTATAAATGCTTGGCGCGATCTCTAATTTTAATGAGATAAACATAGAACATACTTTTTACATTTTAACATATAGGATGGGATTGCGAGGTTGTACCTCGCTTGGAGGCAAATTTTTCTGATTTATTTTAGAAAATTGGTTGAATAACGATACTTTCCTTCAAACAATGTAAAAACAAAAAATGGCTTTTGAGAAACCAGTTTAACAATCGCTGTTTGCCCGGGTGCCACTAAAATTTTTCCATCAGTAATTATACCATTTTCTACCTGTAACATCTTATTCTTCTTTGTAATGGGGATAATTTTACCGTCAACACAAATATTGGTTATTGAAGAGGAATTGTTACTGTCTTGATTAAACATATTGGCGGTAAATGTGTAGATATTATGGGTTTCATCATAAGACATATGATATGAAGCATTATTGGTCAAAAAATGAGATAGACCCTCACCACCCGTACCGCCAACTTCCGATGTCCCTAAGATAACTTTTGGAACATACAAAAAAGGAAGAAAAAATAACACCAGACTAATAGTTAATAAAGAAATGACATTTAAACTTTTTCTGTGGGCGGGTTTTAATCGAGCGATGATGTCTCCCACCAAGAGAAAAAGCGAGGCAGTCAAGAAAAAATATTTCGTGACGGCTAACGGCCCGGCTGGACCCATAAAAGCCAAAGCAGGGGTGATTAATTTGGGACAAACAGATAGTTCTATACTTTTATATAAGGAAAAATAACTGACATTTCCTGTGAAGTTAAAAAAGTAAAATAGAAAACCGGGTAAAAGAAGGAAACTGTCAAAAACCAAATGATATCGATAATTAAAAAATAAATACAAAGCAAATAAAAATATTGGTAAACTTAAAATCAAACCGATAAAAGGAAGAAGGATAATCAGCGGGAGAGCGCTGACTATCAAAAGTATTGCCAGTAGTCTACGAAGGCCTATTTCTACTGCCGTTGCTCTAATGCCTTTTTCTTCTTCCTGTTCCCATTTAATTTTATTTATTTCTTTGTTCTTTGAAACAAAATCGCGCAGGGTTTTTATAATTCCGTATAAAAAGGCGAAAACACAAAGCAAGCCAATAACAAAAGCAATTTTATTGGTTATCGGATTATTAATAAGGTTACGATTTCCCAAAGTTAAAAAATCTAAGAAAAAAACAGCTATCGAACCAATAAGTAAATAGGCAGGGTAAAATTTCATATTTATTTTTAGAAAAATATCAAAAAAACAATTACTAAGTTTATTGTAGAAACTCTTTAATGACATCGAAAACCGGCCTTTTGGTTCCATCATGCCGAATTAAGCCCCAATTTGCACCTCCGCCAGTTCCCTCATAATCTTTTGGCAAACGCTCATCGCTCCAGTAATACCAGGTAACTGGCAAATTATTTTTAGCCGCTTCTGTATAAAGAAATTTAGCCAATCTTGCTTGCTCTTCTTCTGAAACCTCGCTAACTGGCTGACCAATTTCGCCAATTACCAGTAGCCAGCGATTATTATATTTAGTGACCAATGATTTTTCGCAAGCAATTGCTTCTTTAATTAAATCTTCCTGCAAATATGGATTAGCGCCGTATGGATGAAAACTTAAAATATCAAAATAATCACCGCCACCCAAAGCCAAAACTTGATCCTCAAAGCCAGTATTATCTCTTCCTTCGGCGCTTAAAGTGACAATGACCTTAGCATTGGGATTGGCTTTTTTAATAACTGGATAAGTTGCCTTAAGCAGTTGGACAAATTCTTCTGGCGAACCATATTTAAATAATTCAATGCTTGGCTCGTTCCATATTTCCCAAAAATAAATAATATCTTTATTGTTTTCTACTTCTTCAGCCACGAACTTTTGCCAATTAGCCATTTCTTCGGCGGTGAATGGTCGAGCCTTGGGTTTGCTATTTTCTCCGTGTAAAACTCCTATTGGATACAAACCTTGTTGGGCTGCATGAATTGCTATTCGGTTAACCACATAAGTATTGGCTCCAAAATAATAATCTAATTTTATTCCATCAAAACCGGCTGATTTAATATTTTGCAAATCTTTCTCTATCTCAGTCGTTAGCTGCGGGGCCGGCATATTTTTATCGCCAAAAGTTACCGTAAAACTACCTGTTGTGGCTCGAATAAAAAACTTATAGACAACGCTTTGACGCGGATATGAAAAAGTTGGCGTATTAAGCTTAGTTAATTTAGGGGTAATAAAAAGTTGATATAAATAATAGCCGATTATTAATAAAATAAAAAATACTACAATGGATAAAATAATTTTTAGTGGTTTTTTCATAAAAAATATTTATTTACAAAAAATATTCTCAATCTGCTCAGTAGTTTTTCAAGAGTAAGTATTATGAGATTATTCAGCTCTGCCGAGCTTGTCGGCAAATTCTTTTAAATCCCTTCCATTTTTTCTTTTGCTACTTGTTTAATTTTTTGTTGAATTTTTTCTTTAAACTTCTTACCAACTAAATCAAATAATTCTAACAAATTTTCAAAAGTATTATCGCCACCAAGAAAATCCCAATATTCTTTACCAATTAAAAATTCTTTTCCTCTTTCAAGTACCCCTTGTTCTGTAAATCTTTCGTAGGGTTGTGGATGATAAGGATTATAAGGAAATGCTAGAAATACCTTTACGGGTTTTCTGCGCCGAGCCACCCATTCAAGAAGTTTTACTTTTGATTTGGTAAATACGTCTATATTCGGTTTCACAGTCTTTATTTCAAAATAATGCTCTATACCATTTCTTAACATATAAAAATCAGCGATCCTTCCTTCTTTTTGAGCCTTGCCATCTTTAGCTGAAGCGCTTAAAATTTGTTTTATTTCTTCATCGTGATTAACTTTTTTTTCTCCATTTCTCAATTTTCTTATAATATCGTCTATAATATATTTTTGTTCGCGAGAGATCACACCGCCAACATCATATTTTGTAAAACATTCTTGTGAGTTTTCCTCCGCAATAATTTTAGAAACATCTTCATAAATAGACATTCCCAGTGTGGTTGCTATTGAATGAATAAAAGAATAAGCTGCTACTTTTTCACTGTTTTGAATTAATCGCGTCAAAAATGGCATCGAAGAAGTTTCACGAGTATACCTTCTTAACTTGTCTTCAATTTTCTTCTCTAATAATGAAGTGATATTGTATTTTTGTTTATTAGATAAACTCATATTATTTCCTTAGTTGACTAAAATTATTTAGATATTTTTCTATATTAATATTAGGTTTCCCTTTTTTAGATTTTATCATCCAATTATCTTTTAGTGTTATAGTGATTTTCCAATTTCCTTTATTATCTACCCGAACATCTTTTAAAATTTGAAATAAATCTAAAGAAGGAATAACAAAAATTCTATTTTCATCAAGCACAAAAAGCAAATATAATTTTTCATTGGGGGAAAATGTTGATTTATTTATTCCAAACCAGTATAGATCAAATTTTTCATAAAACCTCGAAAATTTTACTTGAATATCTTTATGATTAATTATCCCTTTGTGTTCATTACGAATGATCAAATCTATCCCTCGATCATCAACTATTGTCATAAACATCAAACCCCAACTCGGTCAATTTCCTTATTGCTATTAACTCCCCAATTTTTCCTTTTCTTTTAGGATTTAAATCCATATTCAGTATTCTTATTGTTTTATAAAATAATAAATGCTTTCTGAAAAACGGGTATTATCTCTTTCCGTCCTCATAAGAACGGGGCGATGGTATATTTTTTCGATACTATAACCACAAGCATCGGCAATTTCTGGATATAAATTATCTCTATCACTTACTACCACAAAAATTTTTGCTTTTGGTTTTAAAAATCTATTCATATTCTGAAAAACAGTAATCATATCTTTTTTATATTCTTCTTTTGCCTCCCTACTCCTTCCTTTCGAAGCGGGACCAATTTCTTTAAAACCATTATCAGTAAAACCAAATAGTTCATAAGCATAACGATGTTGATCGTGATAATCTATTAAACCAACATAGGGAGGGGATGTAAAAATACCATCGAATTTAACTCCTTCTAATCCTTCAATTTTGTTCAAATCGATTTCTCTTGAATCACCTTGTACGATTTTTATCATTGCATCAGTTCTTAAACTATCGAATTCTTTAATGCGTCTTATTGTATCCCAACTATAACGATTAATAAATTTCATCGCCTCATTAACAGGCTCGCAAATACGATGATGTTTTATGCAATAATATTTTTCTCTTACTGGTTTTTTAGGTCTTGCTAAATCGTAATGTGGGATCAAACGAGCACTTCTAGTAGCTCTGCTTAAAATTATTTTAAGAATATCCTGATTTTTATAATTTTTAATTTGATCTCGATAAAATAAAATTTCTTGTAATGCTCTATCAGATAGCCAACTATTAAGATATTCACTATTGGTACTGTATTTCTTAAAATTATTATCTAAAAAAGTTCCTTGTTTTTGTCCTTGCGATACCCAATTACTGAATTCCTTAGTTTTATAAAGGATATCTTTTATTTCTCTCTCTACCAATGGAATATCGTATTTTTTTGTTTTTACTTCGGTTATTAAACAATTAAATACTGATATATCTATACCAACAGAAGGCATTCCTAGAACATTTGCTTCAATTAAAGCTGTTCCTGAACCCATAAAAGGATCAATAATAAAATCTCCTTTTTTAAAATAATATTTTAAAAATACTTCTACAAGTTGAGGAATAAATTTTCCCAGATAAGGGTGAAGACGATGAACATGTTTTGTCCTTTCATATTCGCTAACATTAGCGAAAGACAAATCTACGCCATTTAGAGAAGTTTCAAATACAGCAGGAATTTTTACTTGTGGTATTGTTTTAGTATTTTGCATATTTATTTTATTAACTCCTCGAT
>Ga0078972_1012502_pt1 | contig 14565 bp, 8 predicted proteins | sample YelNatPaOPGAMG01_FD_67568 | JGI IMG/M metagenome (GOLD analysis project Ga0078972, IMG submission 67568) | Hot spring thermophilic microbial communities from Obsidian Pool, Yellowstone National Park, USA - OP-RAMG-01 (SPADES assembly) (version 2) | ecosystem: Environmental > Aquatic > Thermal... | reverse complement strand
AGGCTTCGTATCCCTTCTCATAGATGCCTTAGCTGATGGAGGCGTTAAGATTGGGCTTCCCAAGGAGCTTGCCATCCAGATAACAGCACAAATCTTCAAGGGCACAGCCGGTCTCATTATGCACACTCAAAGGCATCCGATGGAATTGAAGGACTCGGTCTGCTCGCCGGGAGGAACCACGATTGCGGGGATTAGCAGAATGGAAAGAGCAGGATTGAGAGGCATATTGATTGAGGGAGTAGAGGAAGCATTCCGAAGAGCAAAAGAGCTACAAAAGGGAGGATGAAAGATGAGGATATTGCCCGTTGATATTTTGGAGAAGAAGTTCAGCAGGAAATTCAGGGGCTACAATCCAAGGGAGGTGGACGAATTTCTCAATGAGGTATCGAAGAGTATGGGGGAGATATTGATGGAGAACGCCTCTCTTAAGGAGGAACTGGAGAAGGCAAAGGAGAGGTTATCCTACTTTGAGAAGATGGAGGAAACCCTAAGAAATGCAATAGTTCTTGCCCAGAAGACGGCAGATGAGGCGATTGCAACCGCTCATAAGAAGGCGGAGGTTATTTTGGATGAAGCAAACAATAAGGCAAGGGAGATAATCGAGAAGGCTTATTTGGAGAAGCAGGAAATTCAGCGGGAAATAGAGGAATTAAGGGAAAGGAAAAACAGCCTGAAAGCTCAAATTCTGGGCATCATCAATACAGTCGCTCAACTGCTTGATAAGGAGGAAGAATGCGAAAAGGACTCCCAATCGCCGTCATCACAATCCTCTCCCTCTTAATCCTTATCCCAACAAACTTCTCAACGAAAAACCTCAGTCCTCGTGTGCCAATTGAGGATTTGCGTGCCCTCTCCAAGTTTCTCTCCCCACTTGCCCAATGGGATTGGGGATTGGAAACCCTTAAGAGTTATTCAGAACGCAACGATAACCCGCTCTTTCTCATCCTTGTTGCAATAGCCCTGGGAGAAAGAGGAGATTATCCTAACGCCATATCCCTTTTAAAAAGAGCTGAATCGCTTCTCCCCTCTGATTCTCTCCCTCCCCTGCTACAGAAGCTATACAACCCAAAGGAAAATCTTGATGAGGAAACCGTTTCCCTCCTCACCCAAGAGCTGAAAAACAGGCTTAGGGGATGGTTTAGGGATAAGCCTCTCGCTCGCCTTTACAGGCTTTCTGGAAATATCGCTTTAGCAAGGAAATTGGAAGCCAATTTAGCAAGATACAACCGTCCGATGGCTGAACGAATGGCTTTCCTCGCCTTTTATACCTTTTTTATCTTCCTCGCCGGCATATTCATCCTAATTTTTTACTTATCAACCGCATCCAAGAGACTTCCCTCCCACCCTGAACCACCACCTTCAATAAGTTGGGGTTGGGCGATAGCGATTATCTTAATATTCATCATCCTCACTTCCGCTATCGCTACTATTCCTATTTTCCTCGTTGCTCTTCCCATTTACTCCACCCCTTTCTGGAGAAATTCCGTTCCATTCTTCTACCTCTTTTCCGAAATTACAGGCGGGCTTCTCGTTTTCTATCTAACGCTCAAACTCCTATCCCAAAATCAGCTCAGCCTGAAGGATATCGGCTTTAAGATTGAAGGCTTAGGGAATTTCCTTTGGGGCCTTTGCGGCTGGCTATCCTCCTTCCCTCTTGTCCTTTTAGCCCTCATCTTTTCCTATCTCTTCCGCTTATCCTCAATAAAAGGAAGAGCAGATATCCCCATCCTTTTCCTAACCTCTTCCTCTTGGGGCAAAGTAGCCCTCTTCTTTATGGTCTTTGCACTCGCACCAATTTTTGAGGAACTTATGTTTCGGGGAATTCTCTATCCTTCCCTCCGCCGAGAGCTCGGCGTCGCCCCAGCAATGGCTTTGAGCTCCTTTTTATTCGCTTCTATGCATGCCAATGTCTCCCAACTACTCCCCCTTATGACCTTGGGAACGCTCTTCGCCTTCCTCTATGAAAAGAAACGCTCCCTCATCCCTTCCATCGTCGCCCACGCCCTTTGGAATGCCCAAAATGCCCTTTTCCTCTTCCTTCTCTATACTTGAGATGCTAAAATCCTTTTAGGGAGTGATTTATATGAGAAAATACTTTTGTTTATTATATTTTACGCTTTTGCCTCTCTTCTCCTTTCCCCAACCTCTCCTTACCATCCCCTTCATCTCCCAACCACCCAAAATAGACGGCAAACTCTCCCCCGATGAATGGAATAATTCAAGCGCTATAGGAATTCTCACCCCCTTGGGAACAAGAAATCTCTCCCCAATCCCAGCCATCTTCTACCTCTCCTACGACGAAAACAATATCTACATCGCTTTCTCCTGCCCATCAGCGAGTAAACCAAAGGCTCAATTGCGGGAAAGGGATGGGAATGTGTGGGAAGACGACGCTGTGGAGGTTTTCCTCTCCCCCGCCTTTCCCAAATATTTCCAGTTCATAGTGAACGCGGAAAACTGCATCTGGGATAGCGAGGGAAAGGATGGGCGATGGAATGGGGAATGGCAACACGCAGTTTCAATAACGGAAAATGGCTGGGAAGGCGAGATAGCCATTCCCTTCTCCACTCTCGGAGTCTACCCCAAAGCGGGCGATAAATGGCGCTTTAATTTGGCGAGAGATTTCTCCGAACCCAAAACAAATCCCCTCACCTTCTCTCCCTGCCAATTCTCCCTCCACGAGCCGGATAATTTCGCCATATTATCCTTTGGAACGGAAGCTGACGCCATCCGCATTTACCCTTCCGATTTGAGCAATCTTTTCCTTCCCCCATCCGCTCCAAATTCCGGCAACATATCCCTGATGGGCGAAAGCTCGGAAAATCTCCAGTTTTATGTAGCGATTAAGAAAAACGGAGAAAATAAAGATTATGTAGCGAATTTGTCTCCAAAGGAGCAAAAAGAAATCTTATCCCTTCACTTAGAGCCGAGGGAAAGGGCTTCAATTCGGCTCATAGCGAGAAATCCTCAAGGAAAGGAGTTGGTCAATTTGCACATAGAAGCGGAGAGACCGCCTCTTCTGAATGTTTCCCTAACGAGAAGATTCCTCACAAAGGGAACCATAGAGTTCTCCCTCTCCTCGGATGTCCTCGCCCAAGAGATGAGGAAAATCGTCGCATCACTAATGAAAAATGACAAGGAAATCGTAAAGGAAGAATTGATGGCAGAAAACGGTAAGGCAAAAGGGGAGATTAAGGTCGCCAATCTGCCCGAAGGCGAGTATATCCTCCAACTGAGAGCTTATGATGAGAAAGGAAATCTCATTGCCGGTCACGAAGAAAAGATTAAAATTCCTCCAAAACCTTCCTGGCTCGGCTCAAAGGCGGGAAGAACGGATGAGGTCTTGCCTCCCTGGACGCCGATAAAGGTAAGGGGAGAGGAAGCGGAAGTCTGGGGGAGGAAATATAAGTTCTCTAAAACCGGTCTCCCCTCCTCCATCATCTCAAAAGGAAAGGAGCTCCTCTCCGAGCCCATCCAATGGGAAATTGAAGCCGAGGGGATAAGGATAGACTTAAAAGGGAGCAAATCCGTAGTGGAACAGAAACCTTCGGTTTACACCCAAATCTACTCCACTCCCACTTATAATTGCAAAGCGACGCTTGAATACGATGGAATGATTAGATTTGATGTTTCCTTTCATTCCCCTAGCGGCAATCCCTTCATCTTGAAGAAGCTTCGCCTGTTCATTCCCCTCAAAACAGCCTATGCCAAATACCTCCATTATTTTCCCGGAATGTGGGGAACTTCTTCAAATTCCTTCGGCATAAAGGGAGACTGGCATAGTCCATTCCGCCCCCTCATATTTATATCGGATGAGGAAAAAGGGCTCTGCTGGTTCACGGAAAGCGACGAGAATTTCCGTTTATCCCAGCCCGAAAGAACTATAGAGCTGAAGCGTCAAGGGGATAAAACCTTCCTCATCATCAATATAGTCGATGTTCCAAGGGAAACCTCCTCCTATAATTTAACCTTCGGCATTCAGGCAACGCCCGTTCGTCCCGTTCCCGTTGCCTGGTGGCTCAAGGAGAGAATCTGCCATTGGGGATACTATGGAATGGAAAAGACGCCCGCCTCGGGCAGCCTAAGCATAACATATCCAGCGGAAGGGAATATAAATCCCAAGCAAGGTTCACTACAGGCTTGGGTGAGGATAGATTTTGATACAAAGGAAGAGGTGAAGGAAGAGGCATCTCGGGGAAATTACAACCGCGATTTCCTCGCCATCCATCTTCCCAACGGCGATACAGCCAGTCTTTACTGGAATATAGATGATAGGGGAATGCGTTTCTATGCCTACGATGCCTCTCAGAAAAGCTACCCGATAATCCTCGGAGCGCCGGCGAAGCTTGATAAGGGCTGGCATCACATCGCCCTCAGTTGGGGCGATAGGATAAGGATTTTCGTTGATGGAGTTGAGACGGCGGAGAGGGAGTTCTCGGGACTTTTCGGCAAGGATGTCAGCTTGGATGAGGGAAGGATAGTCATTGGGGGAGGAAGGTGCGAAATGGCAATTGCCCAACTCGCCATTTACGATAAACCCATAGAGAATGTTTCCCCCACAAATCCCCTGCCAAAGGAAAATGCCCTCCTCTGGGACAGCTACGATAAGCTCGTCCCCGGAGAGAACAGGACATTCCCCGCTTTAGGAAAAGCTGGGGAAATATCGGGGAGCATAAATCTGGAGGAAAGTCCCTATGGGAAAGCCCTCTGTCTTTGGAGGAAGGATTTACAAGGCAAATTGATGCTTGATGTTGCGAGGGAGATGGGCGCGAGGACAATAGTCTTCCACGAGCATTGGACGGACATCCAAAATTACACGGAAACAACCCACTCCGAGGAGCTCCGCTCTTTAGTGGAAGCTCTTCATAAGAGGGGTATGAGGCTTGCGGTCTATTTCGGCTACGAGATGTCCGATATAGCTCCTGAGTTTCCCTTCTACAGTCAGGAATGTCTTCGCTGGCGTCCCGGTCAATGGTATTACACCCGGAAGCCGGAGCAGAAGGCATACGGCGTCTGTTATAATAGCCCCTGGGCTGATTTCCTCGCCGATGGTATAGAGAAGGTCCTGAAAAAATACGATATTGATGGTGTATATCTGGATGGCACAGTGGAACCAATGGGATGCGATAACAGGCTCCACGGCTGTGGCTATTACGATGAAAAAGGAAACCTCCATCCTACTTATCCCTTCTTTGCGGTTAGGGATTTGATGAAAAGAATCTACACCATCTGCTACAAACATCGTCCAAATGAACCATTCGTCAATGTTCACAACTCAACCTATTTCGGTCCGCCAACCCTCGCCTTCGCCACCTCCTATTGGGATGGTGAGCAGTTCGCGGGAGCGAAAAGGGACAACAAACACCCCCTTGAGCTCCTCCCACTTGATTCCTTCCGCTGCGAATTTATGGGACATAATATAGGAGTTCCTGCCGACTTCTTGGTTTACGAGGGCAATCCTTTCACTTATCAGGAGGGACTTGCTATCGCTTTGATTCACGATGTATTTCCCCGCCCTCCGGGATTTGGTAGCGAGGGCTTTGAGCTCGCGAGCAAGATATGGAAAGCCTTTGAGAAGTTCGGGGCAACGGAATCCGAATGGATTCCCTACTGGAAAGAGGATAGACCCGTTAAGACAAACAACAATGATATATATGCGAGCACATACCTGAAGAAGGGGAAGGGAGCGCTAATAGTGGTGTCAAACTTGGGGAGGAAAACTTTACAGGCTGAGCTTAAATTGGATGAAAAGAAGCTCGGCTTTCATCCAAAGAGAGGGGAAGAGATAATCACAGGAAATAAATTAGAAATCAAGGGAAATTCAATCAGCTTATCGCTTCCACCCTTCCGAGTGCGAGTCATTTCTTTGAAGTGAGGAGGGAAAGGGTGTTGCCAAACATATGACCCCATCACCACTGCGAGATTAGGAAGCTATTAGAACCCCATTCGTGGTGGAGGGGCTTGGGAGAATGCTTCCGCTCAATCTATGCCGCCAAATAGCACCAGCTCCCAGATAATAAAAGATGCAGATTTGTTTAGCCTTTGGACTTTTTCGCGTTAAACTTAATAAATATGAGTTTAGAGATAGAAGGATTAGAAACGAGAGAAAGAGAGACGCGGGTAGCCCAAGCCGCCCTCGTAACCACTACCATCATCCTTCTCGCCCGTATTCTTGGCTTTCTTCGGGAAATTGTAATAGCGAAGCTTTTCGGGGCGACGAGGCTCGTTGATATATATGTCGCTGCTTTCACTATTCCCGATATCCTCTTCTTTCTCCTCTCGGGAGGAGCTCTCTCTTCCGCCTTTGTTCCCGTCTATACCCAATATTTAGCGACGAAAAATAGAGAAGAAGCAGGGAAAATGCTCTCAAGCCTCCTAACTCTCCTTACCCTTCTTCTTCTCTTTATGGTTGCCATTGCGGAGATATTCGCCTACCCGTTAGTGAAAATCGTCGTTCCCCACTTCTCTCCTAAGGACCTTGCTTATTGCGTTTTCCTCACCCGTCTGATGCTTCCCTCCGTTATATTCTTCGTTTTGGGTGGGATTTTCACGGGTGTTGCCTACTGCTATCAGAAATTCCTCATCCCCACAATCAGCGGGGTTATCTATAATCTTCTTATCATCCTTGGGGGAGTTTTCCTCGGTCCATCAATTAAAGTTACTGGTTTATCTGTTGGAGTCGTGGCTGGCTCCTTCATCGGGAATTTCCTTCTCCAAATTTGGTATATCTTTAAACTTGGGGAAAAACCCTATTTCTACTTGGATTATCGTCATCCCGGCGTGAGGAAAGTATTCCTGATTATGCTTCCTATTATTTTCACTCTCTCCATTGGTCAGGTCACGGTTGTCATAAATCGCGTTTTAGCCTCGGGATTGGGAGAAGGAGCGATAGCGGGACTTAACTATGCCAATAGGCTAACGCAGTTTCCATTGGGCATTTTCGGACAAGCTCTGGGAATAGCTGTATTCCCCACCCTCTCCGCCCTCGCCGCAGTGGGTAAGTTAGAGGATTTGAAGAAAACTAATTCATTGGCTATAAGAACCCTCTTCTTCCTCAATATCCCTTCTGCCATATTTTTCATTCTTTTCGGCATACCGATAGTGCAGTTCGTTTATGAGAGAGGAGCTTTTAAGCATAGCGATACGATTATGACAGCCCAAATTCTCGCTTTTTACTCTTTAAGCCTTCCACCTCTTTCCGCAAATCAAATCATAAATAGGACATTTTATTCTCTTCAGGATTCACTTACTCCCTTGTTTTGTGGCGTTGCTTCCGTCATTCTCTGCGCCATTTTAAATGTCCTTTTCGTTGGACCTTTCGGAGTGAGAGGATTAGCTCTCGCTTCTTCTATCTCCGCTTATTTCAATATGCTCCTCCTTCTTTGGTTCCTTCGCGCCAAGATTGGAAACATAGAGGGAAGGAAAATGGCTTTCTCTTTTCTGAAAATCACCGCGCTTTGCTTGCTCGTCTCCCTACCATTCGCTTTATTTTTCTCAAATAATCCATTCGGCAAAGGGATGAAAGGAGCGATTATTGAGATAGGGATTATTATTTTCCTCATCACCCCTCTTTTCCTCTTATTCTCCTCCATCTTCCGCCTTGAGGAATGGGAGTTTATAAAAAACTCCTTGTTAACCAGACGGCTCAAAAGGAGAGAGGGTTAATTCATCTTCCTTGATTGTCAACTTAAAGATGAGAAAGGTAAATTTATTTGTGAATTCTTCCGCTTTTCTTGAGAATCTCTCATCTATATGATGGGCAAAGGAGAATTTAGCGGCTTTTGGATGTTTTATAATCATTATCAACATAGGGATGAAGCCCAATTTATCTCCCTCAAACAAAGCTAAAAGCTGGCGATAGCCCCTCACCGTGGGCGCATCGGGGAAATAGGCGGTTTCCCCGATTAATAGGGTGCTGCTTTTCTGCTCTATGATATAAATTCCCTTCTCTCCCTCAACGAGAAAATCCAACCTCGTCCCTTGGATGATGGGCGCTCTTTTCCATCGCTTAATCTTCCCTATTATCGGGAAAACCCCTCCTTTCTCCCATTCCTCAATTAATAACTTTTCCCCTATGAAGGAATCCACTACAACGACATCTTCACCATCCTCAACGGAGAAAAGCCGATATCTCAGCTTTCCCTGAATCGACTGAAGGTTCACGATGTTCCCTTTAATTAAAAGCCTATCCAATCTACCAGTGTTTGGGATATGAACGAGCTCTTTTCTCCCTTCAATCTCAACTTCACCAACGAACCTGTTCAATCTATTGAGGAAAATCGCCTTTTTGAGGGGAGGAATCCGCAATTCAATCCTCTTTTAAGCGTTCATATGCCATCTGCATTCCCGCAGATAATGTGGATATCCCTTTTTCTCTGTGTAGCCTCAAGAGCTCTCTAACCCTTTCCTTTATCCCCTTCACTCTCTCCTCAGCCTTCTCCTTGGTGAAATTTCCTTCTATCTCCACCGAGAGGCTAATGATTCCTCCCGCATTGGCAATGAAATCGGGAATGTAGAGAATTCCTCTCTTCTCGAGCTCAATGACATCCTCATCTTTTTCCAGCTGATTGTTTGCTCCTCCGCAGATTATTCTGCAATTCAACTTGGGGATTGTTCTCTCGTTGATGATTCCCCCTCTGGCACAGGGGGAGAGGACATCGCAGGGGAGGAAGAGGATTTCCTCGGGAGGGACGATTTCCACCCCCAATCCCCTCGCCAATTCGTTTCTCTCATTAGATATATCGCTTCCTATGACTTTTGCTCCCTCCTTCAACAAGAGCTTTGCGAGATTTAGCCCTACTTTCCCCAAGCCCTGAATAGCAATCGTTTTACCTTGAAGAGAGAAGGAGTTATATAGGAATTCAAAAGCAGTTTTTATGGAGAGGAAGACACCCAGGGCGGTATATGGGGAGCAATCTCCCATCCCTCCCAGATGTTCGGGAAGACCGACGACATATTTAGTTCTGCGGGAGATGACGGCTAAATCCTCAGAGGTGATGCCGATGTCCTCAGCAGTGATATAGGTCCCGCCGAGGGATTGGACGAAATCGCCGAGGGCTAAGAGGAGCTCTTCCGTTTTATCCCTATTTGGGTCGCCGATGACGACGCATTTCCCTCCTCCCAGGTTCAAGCCCGCTGCTGCGCTTTTAAGGGTCATAGCTAAGGAGAGGCGAAGGGCGTCCTGTATCGCTTCGTCTTCGGAGGGATAATTCCACATCCTTATTCCGCCGCAGGCGGGACCGAGCTTCGTGCTATGGATGGCGATAATCGCTTTTACTTTGTCCTTCCAGCCGAAGGCGATGAACTCGTGTTTGTTTAGGGATAATTTCTCAAATATACCCATTATTTCGCCTCCTATCTTTCTTTTATTGTAGGAGAAGCTCGCCGAGCCTGTTTAGCTGATGGAAATCGCTGGAGAAGTTGGGGCTCCAAGCGAGGAGCTCTCGCAGTTTTAAATCGTCAAGAGTGAAGGAGGCTCTGTAGAAATTAGCGTAGAGCCTTTGGCTTTGCGCAGCGCCCTTCAGGTTCTTTAAGGGAAGGGCGATTGAGACTATCCAGCGGTCGGGCAAAATCTCCGACTTCACCTTTGCCTCGCTTTCCCATTTCTTCATCCCCTGCCTGATGCCTTCATAATAATAGGAAGCGGAACGCCCATCGGGAGCGATTCCAATCTGATAGTAGGGAGCATCCCTTTGCTCGGCAAGGAATATCTCCCAATCATCGCCCGTCCATATATCCCCGCTGTTCCTTAGCCTCTCTGTTTGAAGCTTTTCCTCAAGCCTTATGTAAAGATATCCTTCGTCCTTAACCAGCCTCCCCTCAAGCTTCCTTTCTGTTGGATAGCCCTCAACTGTATACCACTTATCCAAAACAACGGCGTTATCCCAATTCACCTTATCTAAATCCCCACCGCAGGAGGGTATGGAGGGGACGGAGATTCTGGGTGGTCCCTCCGCCCTTAGCTTTTCCCTCTCTGGCTCAAACACCCTCTTTTTCTCCTCAATCCCTTTCTTCCTCAAATACATCTCCCTTCCCTCCACCATATACTGCCAGACTCCCTTCTCAAATAGGGACACCCTCTTCTTCTCTAAATCAGTTTTTGCCAACCTTTTAGCTTCCTCCATCAATTTGCCTAATTCCCTCATCCTTTCCTCCGTTCCCAGATAGCCCCAGGCTATCTCTTCCGTTTGATGGAAGTGTCGTTTTTCCTTCTGCACATATTCAGGATAATTCGCAGGGTCGCTATAAATCTTCTCAATCATTAAATACATCTTCTTCATCGGCTCGCTTGCGGAACCATAGTAGCGGGAGAAAAATTCATCAAGGAGCTTGTCAACATCTATATTTGGGTCATCAAGGAGTTTAAGGGTCACATAAGTGTCTATCTGCTCGCCCAATCCATTCAGGAAGACGCCCCTTATTCCATCCTTCGCGAACATCTTGAAATACTTGCTGGCGGTATGAGCGAAGAAGCCAGGGAAGCAATGGAATCCGCCGTTCATAGCTATCTCCTCGGGGAAGCAGTAGTAGAGCCAGAGGTAAAATCTTCTTCCCTTCTCTTTAGCTATCCATTCCTTATAGAGGTTCAAATCGTTATCCCTCATAGCGGGAGCCCAGAAGTTGCGGATGTGGAGGCACATTTGAACGGAAATATTGGGAAGAAGCTTGACCTTCTTGGGATGATAGGCATATTCCCAGTAGGCGAGGGTAGCGATGAACTTCTTGGGATGGGATTTTAATATCTCTCCCGCCACTTTATTGACGAAATTGAACCAGTAATCGCTGGCATATCCATTGGAGAAGAAATCGTTTCTCCGCTCGGGGTCTAATTGACTTTGGCATTCCTCGCATTTGCACCATAAATTGTTATCCATTGGGACGAGGGCGAAATAATCTCCCGCTGCAAAGGCGCCGGGATGGGTTCCTTTCCCATCAAAGTAGTCCTTTGCGTCCTGAATCACCTGAGCTATGAAGCCGGGATTGGAATAGCACATCTGAGGAGGCTGTCCCTCGTAGCCCTTTGCGAAGAACTCTGGATGGGTTTTCAGGAAGCGGTCATAATAGCCATAGAAGGAATGATTGCAGGCGTATTTCTCTCCGCCAGCCTTATGTCTTGCCCAGAAGAGGTTCATCTCTCTTTGGCTTGGGTTATCCCAGAGGGTCTGGACGATTCCGAAGGCGAAGGGAGGCCATAATCCACGATAGAGGAATGTCGGTCTCCTCTGGATATTTTGGGGTTTGACCGCGAGGGTCTTCTTTTGGGGATAATAAATCATATCCTCCTTTGGTCCATACCAGCGGACATCACAGAAGCGTTCAAGGAAATCGTGGACGGCGTAGGATGTCCCCTGTAGGGAGAACATATCTGGCGGGCTAATAGGACGCTCTAAGCGAATCCCTCTTGCATCTTTAGGCACCCCTTTGCCTTCGTCTAAATGGAGAAGGAGGATAGTGTTTGCATCAGCTTGGTAAGGCTTATCGGGTAGGGCGGGGCTTCTTATTATATTGGAGATACGCACTTCGTCTATTCTGCCGGAGAAAGCGTTGCCGACCCTATTCTGGCTAACATCGGGGAAACCGCCTATGAGGAGGGTTGTGCCATTGCAGGTAGTCTTTTTGTAATCCGTTGTCCCCTGGCTTTGCCCGTCAATGAAAAGCTCCATCTTGTTTTGAGGGGCGCTATAAGTGGCGAGTATGTGGTGCCAACCGGGAGGTAGCTCCGAGGAGAAAATGCAATGTCCGTTTTCGCCATCATAGGTTATGTAGCGAATGCGATTTTTCTCCCATCTTCCTATGATGTGATAAGTCCAGGGATTTGCCCCATCCAGACGGATGATTGTTCCTTCGCCCGCTTCCTGCGGTTTCTCTTCCAAATAGACCCAAACTTCAAATGAACCCTCCTCGTCGTTGAAATTGAAATCGTCAATGCAAAGCGTCCCATTGCCCGAGAAGGAGAGAGCCTTTCCGAACTTGCCCTCATCCCAGCCGATATCTCCGAAGATGCGGATGTTATCGGAGAAGGGAATTTTCTCATCTCTACCCAATAAAACGAGGGAATCGGGAAAGAAGCGGATGATGTATTCCTGCTCCTTGAGATTCTCGGACTTTATCCCCAGCTTCCTCGTGGCTTTGCTTTCACCGATGTAAATCTTATTTCCCTTTACATTCTCATCCTCGAAGGCTACTGGGAGGAGGACGCCTGTGATTTTCTGGATGTGATAGCGGAAGTCCCAAACGGCGAAGGCGGTGGAATGATTCATTTCTCTTGGAACGACGATTGTAGCCATCGGCTTTCCCTCTTTTACGATGAGAAAATCAGAGGGATAGAGATTTAGGGGGAGAAAAATGAGGAAAAGAAAGAGCAAAATGACATACTCTCTGGACACTAAAGTCACCCCTTTAGAAGAACTCAACTTCAAAAAATTTTTAGAGAAATCAAAATATTCTCTTCTTCCTTCTTCCTCCGCTTCCTTTCAAATAGATATTTCTTCCAATAGTCCTGCCGATTATTTTGTTGATTCCTCTGCGTGCGATTCTTGAGGGGTCGCCGGAGCTCAAGGCTTCGAAATCGTTCGCCATCCTGGCGAGCCTATAAAAGAGGCGAGATAGTTTCATTATTTGACACCTCCATTTACATTGTAAGGAAATTCTGAAATTTAATCAATATTTTATTATGTCATAAAAGTTGAGACTCTTTCCCTATCCCCTTGTCATTGCGAGGAGCAAAGCGACGCTAAGCTTTTTGTCATTGCGAGCCTGAACGCTAAAGCGTTCAGGCGTGGCAATCTCGTTTTTGGAGGAGGGATTGTGATACATTCCATTAAAGAATAGATTGCCACGGCTTCCCTTCGGAAAGCCTCGCAATGACAAAAATGGGGAGACTGCCACGCCTCCCTTACGGGAGGCTCGTATCTATGGGTAGAGGTTTTCGATATTGTATTGACCTCCTCTACTCTTTTGGGACCATCCTCATAACCCCAAATTATAAAATTCATTTTTGCTATCCAAGATACCTCCTTTTCTTCCCCTTAATTAGATTAGAAAAGACTTAAATTTTATTTACAATAGCTATTTCTACTCTTTATCCTTCCTCAGTTTCAAAAACTTTTACCTATGCCAGAAATGACAAAGGGATTGTCTTCTCAAATTCAAGCGCTTACTTTAAAGAAACTATTGCCCAAAGCCCCAATCCCTCTATCCTGAAGCTCACCCTATCTTGTTCCACAAGCAAATTGATTTTCTTCGCAGGACGCTGAGGCATATAAACTATCGCTTCCTTTGGCGTTTTCTTTAGTGCTTTTGAAAGCAATTTTAGGCTTATTGATATCTCAACATCTGTAGGACGCACATCGTCTTTCTCCAAATCGTAATCCTGATTGAGGATATGGCAGACAACGGGAGCGTTTGCCTCTTTCGGTTTATAGCGGAGGGAAACCCTCACTTTATCGCTCCCCGAAACCTTGATTTCCTCTCGCAAGTTTTTTGGCAAACCCTCTATCCCATTCCATTTGATTATGTCGCCCTTGAAAGAACTAAACTGCTCCCTAACTTTTTCTGGCAGGGGATTCTTACCAACTATTAAAAGCTCGTATTTAGAGACCTCGCCCTTGTTTATTTCCCCTTCCAGACTCGGCTCAGCGCATATGATGCTGAAGGGGATATTTTCCTTCAACAATTCCATTCCCGCATTTTGGATATCGGAGAAATTATCGTTGGTGTAAACTAAAGCGATATCGGAAAGGGACTTATAATCGTCAAACAGATTCGCGTTTTGGCGAACGAACTTATAAAGGAAGGCGAAATCGGATGGCTTGCCCTCCCACCAATGGCTGCCTTTCTCCTGGGTATAGCACCATTGATGGTGGGGAACCATAAAGAGGCTGCCGAAAGCGTAAGCTTGGGCAATCCAGGTTCTCACAAGACCCGGCTTATCATTTTCCGCTATCCAAGCCCCATCATAGCCTCCGGCGGTTGCAGATTGCCTTTTGCCCAAACTCTCCACGAGGCGAAAGACGAAAGCGGGTTCAATGGGCACTTTACCTCCGCTTGCCCGGTGGTCCATCTCTCCACAGAAGAAATCAACTAAGGGGGAGACGACGAGAGCTTCCGGCGATGAGGCGCTTGAATTAACACTGCGAAGGAGGGGTTTGCCTCTCAACTTCTCCGCGTATTCAAAAATGGATTTCACGACTTCCAGCATCTTCTCCGTTTGAAATTTCTGATACAACTCCCCCAAGGGCAATTGTGCCCTTTGCCTCCGCCAGCTCTCAGCGGTTACTCCTTTGCTCTTAAGAAACGATTTAATATCAAAGTTGTCAATATCATCTATTCCCATTGATTTTAATTCCTGTTTTGAGAAATGCTTCTTCAGCCACTGGCGGAAGGATTCCTTACAATGTTTACAGAAGCAACCGCCGAACCAGGCGGAGCAAGCGGATGTGCCGCGCCAATCGTCTATATGCAAGCCGTCGATGGGAGCAAGGCATGCCCTTTCCACTTGGTCCTTTAGATATCTCTGATAATCGGGGCTGTTGGTGCAGAACCAGTAGGCGGGATGTCCCTTGT
>Ga0078972_1012501_pt1 | contig 14566 bp, 14 predicted proteins | sample YelNatPaOPGAMG01_FD_67568 | JGI IMG/M metagenome (GOLD analysis project Ga0078972, IMG submission 67568) | Hot spring thermophilic microbial communities from Obsidian Pool, Yellowstone National Park, USA - OP-RAMG-01 (SPADES assembly) (version 2) | ecosystem: Environmental > Aquatic > Thermal... | reverse complement strand
GAGTAGTCTTGTAACGCATTGTGCAATAAGGATACGCAAAGAAATAAGTGGAGCACATCGAGGAAGGGAGGAGAGCGGCAAAGAGGCGGTGACAAGAGTTCCCCCTCGCGGAGGGATCTGCCTGACTCAATCCGGGAGGTGATCCCGGGAAAATTTTAAAAAATCGGGAATTTTTTCGAGGAATCCCCTCGGTCAAACTTCTATCGCGGAATTAGGGTCTTTGTTCCAACTTGACCCTCATTCCCCATTTTCTAACCAGATTCCAATCAACCGTTCCGTCGCTCCGGTCCATAACAACCAGCGTGACGGGCATATGCGTCAGGCCATCGATACTGGCCATACAAGCTATTCGCCAAATACTCTGGGCGGGGGATGCCCGATGCAGGCTGGTGCCGGCATGGGTGGTTTCGTCAGCTATATGGAGAAGATCAATGGGCAGAAACTGCCCGGCAAGAGCGAGAAATTTTTTGACCATTTCAGTCAGGCTGCGCTTTTCTTGCACAGCCTGACTGATTGGGAACAGGCACACATGGTGAAGGCCTTCCAGTTTGAATTGGGGCGGAAAGAAACAAGCGGAGCATTAAGCCCCGTCGTCTTCTGTCTCACCCCGGATCAACACTAGTTACATAACTCCCGCCCGTCTTGCCAGGAGCATGATCAGGTCCTGGACCTCTTTGTCGTTTTCCTTCTGAACTTTCTGCATCCTCTCATCGAGCCTCCCGAAGACGCCCCAGAACCGAAGCGGGTTCCCCTCTTTGTCCAGAAAGCGTTTTTCGGCCCGATCCAGGCGCTCACAGATTGCGGCCATCCTGTCCCGGGCCGCCACCGTCTCGGGAGGGATCCCGTTCGGGAGGATTCCCCTCTCCAGAAACTCCCGGATGATCCGGTCCTGGTCGTTCGTCGCAAAATAGAGCCGGTCCTTTTGTCCCTTCGCCCTCTTCCTCTCACGATACGCCTTCTGTCTCTCCGCTTGTGTTGCCATGGAGGCTCCTTTGTCCTGTGGGGTCAGACATGATAACTAGTGACAATCCTACATCTTGTTACTAGTTATGTCAAGGGGCCTCGACCCGACGAAGCGCCGGGCCGCGAGGCCAACGCCGCGCACGGAGACCCCCAAAAGGTCTCGGTGCCGCAAGCGAAAGGCGCAAGGAAGGGAGAGTGCAGGGGCAGAGGGGAACCGAAGCATTATCCCGTTTTCACAAGAAGGATAATCTGACGGCCTGATCATCATCCGGCCGTCACGCCGGGAAGGATTCGGTCCATGAGGAGGTGGAGTCGTTACTAGTGACGATTCGGGAGGAAACATATTGTCCTCTTTTTGCCCCGGGGAAACCTGAGAGTCAAGGCTTGCGATACCACTGGATCAAGTTCTGGCCAAGACCGGCGCCGGAATCTGTTCGAAGGAAAAATAGGGGATATCCGCGCGTTCGCCGGCATGTTCCACGGTGATGGCACAAATCTGCCCTTTCTGGTCAAGATCGATCATTGTGTTTTCATCAAGATCCCGCGTTTCAGACACTTCCGCTTCCCTGAATTCGATATAAAGAGTGTCCGTATCTCTGAAGTATTTGACTTTCACGGCTCAAACCCCCGGTCAAAAAAAGCATTATGGACAGTTTCCCTGTCTTCCAAGAGAATCACTCTCAAGTATTTTCCCTCAAACTCGGGAACAGTCCCCCACATGCGAATCCGCCCATCTTCCTGAACGATTTTCTTCACTGGATTTTGAATCACTCTTTCAATCCACATCAGTTCGATTAAAGCGCGGTCCGGGCGTTGACGGATGGAGAGAAAGTATTGGGTATATTTCAAGATTCATCTTCCGCAGCAATGGATTCTCCACCATATCGGGAATCCGACCCTAAAATCCTGATATCCCCAACAAAACTTTTCAGACTCACAAGATGAGGGCGCACGGATCCTGGATAGGCATTTTGGAGACCTTCAGGAACGACTAGGGTCATGGACTATTCCTTTACTCCTTCAATAACTCTGCCAGGTCCTCGGCCTTCAGGTGGGTATAGCGCTTGAGCATCTGCAATGTCTTATGTCCCGTGATCGCGGCCACCTGCATGGGATTCAATCCCTTCTCGAAGAACCGGCTGGTGGCTTCGTGCCGGAGATCATGAAAAGTCAGATCGACCAAGAAGCCGGGATCCGGCTTTTCTCCCTTGCCTTCGCACTCTTTCTCGTAGGTTTTTCGAGCCCGGTCCACCGCCCGAATAAACGCCTGAGTGATCGAATCCGGCTCCATCCCCCACATTGTCCCGTCGATTTTCCGGGGAAGATTGGACAGGATCCGGACGGCCTCCGTCGAGAGTGGCACGATCCGCTTCTCTCCGTTTTTCGTCACTAGTAACGTCACCGTCCGTTTCTTGAGATCCACCATATCCCAGGTCATGCCGGCCAGTTCTCCGCGCCTCATCCCCGTTTCCACGGCAAATCGCATGAGATCCGACAGGACGGGAGATTCCGAAATGGCGCAGATTGCCTCAAGCTCCCTGGACCGGATACGTCGGTCCCGAGACCGAGGCATTTTTGGTTTACGGATCTGGGAAACCGGGTTGACCAGCCCGCCCATTCCCCATTCCTTAATAGCGGTATTGAAAAGCCGGGAGATAAGATTCAGTTCGTGGATAACGGTTTGTGGGGAGACTGCTTTGAGCCGGGCATCGCGATACGAAGCGATATCCTTTCCTTGGATAGTGGCAAGGAATCGGTCTTTCAGTGAGGATCTTTTCCATATTCGAATCAGGGAGGCGTATTTCACCGCCCCCTTCTGTGTCGAAGCGACTTCCCTCTCATACCGGTCAAGTGCTTCGGAAAGACTTGTACTTTCAGCTTCTTTCCGGACGACAAAGAGGCCCTTAGACATTTCTGACTCAATGCTTACAGCCCATGTTTCGGCCTCGGCACGGGAATTGAAGGTCTTCCGCTAGACAGGATAGCCCTTGCGGCGGATCTGTGCCCGCCATTGCAGATCGCCCCGCTTGTCGAATGTCGCCACTGAAACCCCTCCCGAAGACAATCACGATTCTTCGAGATTCAGTGTTCCAATATTGTTCCAAAAAGTCAATTCTCGAGGATTATTTTTCAGGATATTTTCATGAGAATGGCTTAGATATTGGAGCGGGATATGGGATTCGAACCCACGACCTTCAGCTTGGGAAGCTGACACTCTACCGCTGAGTTAATCCCGCCCTCATCGTGATGTGATGATTCCTTTTACCATACCTTCCCGAAAAATTTCAAGTCGTTTTTTCGGGATTCCAATAAACGTGCGCCGGAACGACTACCGAGATCGAGCCTCGCTCACGAAAAAGACCTTCTGCGCGCCGGCAGATCTCAGATCACCCCCCGCCCACGAAGCCGATAATCTCCACGACATCTCCCTGGCAGAGCACCGTCGTCCCCCAGTCCTTCCGGGAGACGATGGAGAGGTTGACCTCGCAGACCACCGGCTTCTCCTCGAGCCCCATCTCTCCGACGAGGAGATTGAGGGTTGTCCCTTCCTGCAATGACCGTCGCTCCCCGTTTACCGTCACATCGACCATGCCCGCGCTCCGCCTTCCAGCTTCAATGTTTTTTTGCCTCTCTTTGTATTATAATGCAAGGAGGTGACCAGTTTGAACTTTTTTCCGCGCCCTTTTTTTGCCCGCAGTGCAACGTGGGGAATCAGTGGACACCATCAGCATTGCCCCCATGAAAAAATGTTCCTACAGGGGCAGGAACTGTCCATTGGCCGGCTCTCCGGAGAGAGCCCCTCATTTATAGGACATAGCCGTTCAACGGCAGGACTCAGGATGCTCGACACGCGGATCCAGCGAATATTCCTTCTCGGGCAGATCGCCCTCGTCTCGGCCACATCCTACATGGCGGCCGATGCCGTGAACGAGACCATTCGCGACCATATCGCGGGCTCCTACACTGTGCCCGAGATCCACTCCCTGATGGTTGGCCCCCGGGAGACCCTTCCCACGGCGACAGACTTGGCCTCCATCGTCCGAGGGAACCTCTTCGATCGGGCACGACGGGGAGCGGATGCGATTCTTCCCGGGGATCTCGACCTGGGAAGCGCTCCCGCCTCCCGAAGCGAGGAGCCGATCGTCGCCATCGGCGGGTGGCAGAACCAGAAAAATCTTCCCGTTCTCAAGAGCGAGAGCTTGAAGCTTCGCCTCGTGGGCACTCTCATGGGGTCGGGAACCCTTTCCGGAGCTGTCCTTGAGGACACCGCCAACAAGAGCCAGAAATTCTACCATGTGAACGACAGCGTCGTTCCTGGCAAGGTTCTTTTGGTTCATGTCGAGAAAGCGGCCGTCATCCTGCGGGTAGGGAGCTCCTACGGGATTCTCAAGGCCCGCTACACTGCCGAGGACGACGGGGGACAGGCCCTCGCACTCGCCGGATCCAAGTCGGACCATGGCATCAGGAGGCTCGACGGCACCCACTGGCTCATCGAGGCCCGGGCCATCCACTCGGCGGTCAGGAACCTGAACCAGCTCATGTTGCAGGCCCGGGCCATCCCCAACATGGTGGCCGGGAAGCCCAACGGCTTCCGCATCGTCGAGATCCAGCCGGGAAGCCTCTATCAGGAGGTGGGGCTCCTGCCGGGGGATGTCATCGAGTCGATCAACGGGATGTCGATGAGTGATCCCCAGAACTTCATGAAGGCCTTGTCGACCTTGGGGACGGCCTCCCAGGTGAACATCGACCTCGTCCGGAACGGCGCCCCCCAGACCTTCAGCTACCAGGTCCAGTGACCGGCGAACGATCCGGCCTATATCGGCTCAAAACAACAATGACAGGACGATCCTCTTGAGACCGACCAAGACTGTGGACAGACCGATGACCATCACTTGCCGACAGCCCTTCAGGATGCCCTCTGTGCCAGGCCTTTTTGCGGCCCTCCTGGGCGCTCTCTGGATCCTGGGAGGGACGGACCCGGCGAAAGCGGCTCCCCCTCCCCTTCCTTCCCCCCTGGCGGTCTCGGCTCCGGTTCAGAAGGTCTCGATGAACTTCAGGAACGTCGACGTCTCCGTCCTGGTGCACTTCATGAGCGAGCTTCTGCAGCGCAACATCGTCATGGACGAGCGGGTCAAGGGCAAGCTCACCATCCTCTCCCCTGCGGAGGTCACCGTTCCCCAGGCCTTCCGGATCTTTTCCGACGCTCTCCGGATGAAGGGCTTCGAAACGGTGAACAAGAAAGGCATGATCTATATCGTCCCGGAAACCCAGGCCCCCCCCGACCGGGAGATGTTTCTCTACACACTCGAGAACACCTCGGCCAAGTCGATCTCGAAGACGGTCAACGCCATCCTCTCGAAGGGGTTCGCGCCCCGTCCCGTCGGGGGCGTTCGCGAGGGCGGCTTCGACGGTCCCATCCAGATCGTGGCCGACAAGGGGTCGAACAGCCTGATCATCTCGGCCACCGTCCACGACTACGACCGGCTGAAACCGATCCTCCACTCCCTCGACGCCCAGCCGGGGGAGGTCTACGTGAAGGCCTCCCTCATAGAGATCTCGACCGACAAGCTCAACAACATCCAGGTCAACCTCCTGAGCGGCCTCCTCGGAGCCAATAGCTCGGGACTTGTCGGCATCACCAACTACGGCATTCTGGGCGGGATCGTAAACGGCGCGACCGGCGCCTCCTCTCTAGGGTCGACGGGAACCGGGGCCGCCGGCTCGCTCGGGGTCGTCTCGGGGGCGGCCGGGGCCGCCCAGTCGCTCTCCGGCCTCAGCGGTCTTGTCGCGGGCGTCCTGACCGGGGGCACCTTCAACTACAACGGCGTGAGCTATCCCAACGTCGGAGCCCTCCTGAACGCCCTCGAGACCTACTCCGACGTCCGGACGCTCTCCACACCGGAGATTCTGGCGACCGACGGCGTAAAGGCCAAGATCACGGTCGGCGAGGACGTCCCCTTCATCACCGGCCAGAGCCAGACTGTGGGCGGCAACGTCATGACCATGATCCAGCGGCAGAACGTGGGGATCACCCTCGAACTTACCCCCCACATCCTCTCCCACGACCGGGTCCGCCTCGACGTGAAGCAGACGATCTCCGCCCTCACAAACGCCTCCCAGGTCATCGGAACGATCGCGGTCGGCCCCACGACCACAAAGCGCTCGGCCAAGACAAACCTCACCGTCTCCTCGGGGCAGACGGTCGTCATCGGGGGCCTCATCTCGAAGGAGACCAGCATCAACGACCAGGGGATCCCCTTCCTCTCCGACATCCCCATCCTGGGCTACCTCTTCTCCAACACCAACCACGAGAAGAAACGCGACGACCTCCTGATCTTTTTGACCCCCTACGTCATCCGGAGCCCCCAGGACCTGGCCGTCGTGAAGCACGACGCCCCGGAGGGTCTAAAGAAGTTCGCCAGCAACAACAAGCTTCTCCAGAAGCTGATGCTCGATCACAAGACCATCTCCGTCTCGAGCGAGCAGTTTCTGAACACCGTCGATGTCCCGGGAGATCCGGGCGCCCCCGAATAGGGGCAACGATGGAGACGACTCCGGCAGGGATCCTCGGAGCGATCCGGACAACCTTCACAGACTCTCCCGCCTTCGACGACCGGCTCGAGGCGGCGGGTTTCTCGCGGGAGACACTCTGGAAGGGCTGGGCCGAGGGCCAGGGCTACGGCTACCGGAGTACGGTCGCCCTCTCCGATCTCGACGGAAGCCTCATCCCCCGGATTCCCATCGGCTTCGCGAAGAGCCATCTGGTCCTCCCCCTCTCCCTGGCGGAGGAGGCCGGAAGCTTCGACCTCTCCGTTCTCTGTGGGTCACCCGCCTCCTTCGAGGCCCTCGACAGGGTCGCAGACCTCCTCCTGCCCCACGAGCCCCCGGTGAGGATCAGGCCCATCCTTCTCCCTCCGCCCACACTCCTCTCCCTCATAAACAACGCCTACGAGCGCCACGGGCAGGCCGAGACGGGACAGATCCTCGACCGGGCGGAAGAGCAGACCGACGATGCCTTCGACCTCCTCGCCATCCAGGAGACGGTCGACCTTCTCGATGCCAAGGATGACGCTCCCATCATCCGTCTCGCCAACTCCATCCTCTCCCAGGCAGTCAAGCAGAAGGCCTCCGACATTCATCTCGAGCCCTTCGAGGAGGAGGTGAAGGTCCGATACCGTCTCGACGGCGTCCTCTACAACATCCTCTCGATCCCGCAAAAGCTCAAGGCGGGGATCCTCTCCCGATTCAAGCTCATGGCCAACCTCAATATCGCCGAAAAGCGCCTGCCCCAGGACGGCCGGATCCGGATCCGGGCGGCGGGCCGCGACGTGGACATCCGGGTCTCGACCATCCCGGTCCGCCACGGGGAGCGGGTGGTCCTCCGTATCCTCGAGCAGGGGACCCTGCTTCTTCCCCTCTCAGAGATCGGTTTTGCCCCGGATGATCTCGCCCAGCTGAACCGGCTGATCTCCCTCACAAGCGGCATCGTCCTCGTCACAGGACCCACCGGGGCCGGAAAGACCACAACACTCTACGCCATCCTCAATACCATCAACAGCCCGGACAAGAACATCATCACCATCGAAGATCCGGTCGAGTATCAGCTCCGGGGCATCGGCCAGATCCAGGTCAACCCCAGGATCTCCCTCACATTCGCTTCGGGGCTCAGGTCGATCCTCCGGCAGGACCCGGACGTGATCTTAATCGGAGAGATCCGCGACACCGAAACGGCCGAGATCGCGATCCAGGCATCCCTCACCGGCCACCTCGTCTTCTCGACGCTTCACACCAACGACGCCCCTTCTGCCATGACGCGCCTCATCGACATGGGGGTCGAGCCCTTTCTTATCTCCACCTCGGTCCGGGCCGTCCTGGCCCAGCGGCTTGTCCGCAAGATCTGCCCCTCCTGCCGGACCCCCTACCGGCCGAGCCCGGACGAACTCTCCCGGCTTTCGATCGATCCCGCGATGCTCCCCGACGGCAAGCTCTTTCACGGGGCCGGCTGTCCCGACTGTCTCGGGACAGGCTACAAGGGACGCCAGGGAATCTACGAGCTCTTCGTCCTCGACCCCGACATTGCCCACCTCGTCAACATCCGGGAGGATGCGGCGACCCTGCGGGAGGCCGGACGAAAGAAGGGGATGCAGAGTCTGACCGACGATGGACGACGGAAGGTTCTCGAGGGGATCACCACCATCGAGGAGGTCCTCCGGGTGGCACAGAGCGAGATCGAGGCCGGCTAAAACGCCCAAGGAGATCCATTGCCCGTCTGGAACTATTCGGGGGTGCGGGGAAACGGCGAACGCACCCGAGGACTTGTCGACGCCGACAGTCTCGCCTCCGCCCGCCAGAAGCTTCGCAAGGAGGGGATCCTTCCCCTCTCCCTCGAGGCCCACTCGGGGGAGGGCGAGCGCTCCGGGCAGGAGCGTGCCGCACGGGGGGGACGCCGCCCCTCTGCCGCCGACCTTTCCCTCTTCACGCGCCAGATGGCGATCCTCGTGGGAGCGGGCGTTCCCATCGTCGAGGCCCTCGGAGCGATCCTCGACCAGGGGCCCGAGACCCCCATGGCCCGAGTGGTCTCGAAGGTCCGGGAGCTCGTGAAGGAGGGACGCCCCCTCTCAGCGGCCATGTCCACACTGCCCGTCGTATTCTCGGAGATCTATCTCAGCATGGTCCGGGCGGGAGAGGAATCGGGAACCCTCGAGATCATGCTCGACCGGCTGGCCGACCTCATGGAAAAGCAGGTCGGAACCCGGAGAAAGGTTCTGGGAGCTCTCTTCTACCCGATCCTTCTCATGGGCGTGGGCCTTCTTATGGTGGTCTTTCTCCTTCTGGTGGTCATGCCCCGCATCACCGCCGTCTTCGAAGGTCTCAAGGCCACCCTGCCGCTCCCGACACGGATCCTGATGGGAAGCTCCCGGTGGCTCAACGCCCATCTCCTCCTGGCGGGGGGGGTGGCCGGAGGAGCGGTTCTCCTTTCGATCCGGGCCGTCCGCACGCAAAGGGCCGCCATCGACCGTCTCGTCCTCTCCCTTCCCAAGGTGGGATCCCTTCTTCTGGCAGGGCAGGTGGCGCGGTTCGCCCGGACGCTGGGAGTTCTTCTCGCGGCGGGGACCCCCCTCCAGAAGGCCCTCGAGGTCTCCCAGGCGGGGATCACCAACGGACCGGTCCGGGAGGCGGTCATCCGGGCGCGCGAAGAGATCTCCGGGGGAGACTCCCTCTCCCGGAGCCTCCGGGAGTCGAAGGTCTTTCCCGTGCTCGCCGTCCACATGATCGCGGTGGGAGAGAGAACCGGCAAACTCGAGGAGCTTCTCATCAAGCTCGCCCAGGGCTACGAGTCGGAGGTCGACCAGACCGTTGCCACGCTGACATCCCTTATCGAACCGGTTATGATACTCTTTATAGGGGGACTCGTCCTTTTCATGGTCCTCTCCGTCCTCCTGCCCATCTTCGAGATGAGTCAGGCGGTCTCCTGATATTCCTACGCCCCGGAGGCAACGACATGCCCGAAATCTTTACCTCTCTCGACCTTTTGACGCCGAGACGCCGCTTGAGGCGCCACCGACGCCGGGACGGAGGGTTCACGCTGATCGAGATCATGGTCGTCATCTTCATTATTGCCCTTTTGGCCGCCCTGGTCGTTCCCAAGATCGTGGGACGGACCGAGGAGGCCAAGCGGACCGCGGCCATGACCCAGATCCGGGAGTTCGAGAATGCGCTCTCCCTCTACCACCTCGACAGCGGCTCTTACCCCACGACCGAACAGGGGCTTTCCGCTCTGGTAAAAAAGCCCACCCTTCCCCCGGAGCCGAACAACTACAAGGCGGGGGGCTACATCTCGAAGATCCCCAAGGATCCCTGGGGCCACGCCTACATCTACCTCTCCCCCGGCAGCCACGGAGAGTTCGACATCATGAGTTACGGGGCGGACGGGGCCCGCGGCGGCAAGGACAACAACAAGGACATCGTCTCCTGGGATCTCGAAAAGTGATCCGGTTTTGGGAGAAGGGCTCAAGAACCCTTACGACGAGGATCGCCTCAAAGGTGACACCATGGCTCTTATGACGGGGATCGCTCGCCTTGCGGCACATCTGGGAGCCCCTCTTGCGCGTCTTCGCCGGGGGGAAACCCCATCTCCCCCCTCTCGAGAGGAAGGACTCCGCCCTCCCTCGTCCAAAAACATCTCCCGAACACATCTTCTCCTTCTGGGCTCCGTTGCCTTTTTAGCCTTTTTCTTCGGGCTCTTCCAGGGCTTTCCCCACCAGGAGCTGGCACGCTACTTCCTGGGTCTGGCGGGACAGCAGGGGGGAGTCGGGCTTTCGGCCGCCTCGGGCCGCTTCGATCTTCCCGCCCGCCTCTCCTACCGAAACCTTGTCCTCGTCGCAGAAACCCCCACCGGACCGGCGAGCCTCTCCGTCGACCAAGCCGAGGGCGCCCTCGTTTTGTCGAGCCTTGCCACAAGGAATCCCCGGATGAACTTCCGGGTCCGGGCCTACGGAGGGCTCTTCGAGGGACATCTCCGGCGTCTTGCCCATGCAGAAAACCACCTCAAGGGCGCTACCGTCACCCCCGTCGACCTTCGCCTGACCGAGGCGGTCCTTCACCAGAAGATCGGAGGGACCCTCGCCCTCGACACCGACTATACCTGGCGCTCCGGGGCAGAGATCGACGGCCACGGCGTCGTCAGGGCGGTGATCCGCCACCTTCTCCTGAGCTCGCTTGCCGTGGGGGGATTCCCGCTGCCCCCCGTGGCCTTCGACGCAGTACGCTCGCAGGTCTTCGTCTCGGGAGGGCGGGGACGGCTCGAACGGCTCTCGGCCACCGGTCCCCTGGCCGACATCAACGGGGACGGAACCTTCATCCTCGCCACCCCCTACCAGAACACCGTCCTCCACTTAAGGCTCAACATCCATCTCAAGGGCGCCCTCGCCTCGATCCCTTTTCCCGGGGCCACAGGATCGGGGCCCTCCCGACTTTTGATCCTGACCCTCGACGGTCCCGCCCAAAATCTGACCATCGCGATGAATGGCATCCCGATCCCTCACTGACAGGGCCGCCAGCCTGCGCCGCCTGTTCTCGGACGCCCAATTTCTCACAGGGCGCCTGACCCCGGGCACCCTTCATCTCTCCCTGGCCTCCCCTGACGGCCGCCATCGGGAGAGCGAGGAGACGGCCATCGGGCTCGAAGAGCTGGAGCAAAAGCCGGACCGGGAGCTTCTCGGCCTCTCCCGGGAGGCCCGGGCACGGCTCCCCTTTCTCCTCTTCTGGCCAGACGAGAGGACCTTGACCGCCACCGTGACCCTGCCCCCCTCCGTGACGGCAAAAGAGCGGGAAGCAGTAGCTGGCGTTGAGATCGAATCCCTTCTTCCCTGGCCTTTGGAGGAGGCGCTCCTGGCCTTTCTCCCCCAGAAGAAGAATCCCTCGAAGATCCAGCTCTGGGCCGCCCATCGCCCGGAGATCTCCCGCCTCATCGCCCGGCTGGGGGAGGCGGGGCTCGAACCGCGGTGGATCCTTCCCGAATCCCTTCTTTACTTTATCGGGGAGGAGGGAGCCCTGGCCCCCTCGACGGGAGGGCTCATTCATGTCGACGGCCACCGGGTCCTCTGCCAGATCCGGGAGGGGGGCGCCATCGCGGGAGTCGCGGCCGGACGCCTCTTTCCTGCGGCCTCTCCCCTCGAGAGAGACCAAAGGATCCTCGACCTGATCCTCTCCCTGGCCGCCTCGGGAGTGGCCCTTCCCGAGCGCTTTGCCATCAATCTTCCCGTGGCGGCGGAGAGCCCCCTCTTCCCCCTTGTCCTCCTCCGGAACCCGGAAAATCTTCCCCCGGCCTCCCGCGCCTTCGGGCTCCTTTCCGGCCTTTCCCGGGAGGAGCAGTCGGCCCTCTCCTTCCGGAAGGGATCCCTGGCCTGGCAGGGAGAGACCGCCGAGCGCCAATCGGGGATCCGGATCCTCGCCGTCCTCTCGCTTTTTTTGGTCGCCGTCCTGGTGGGCGATGCCTCGGCCCATCTCTCCCGGATGGACCATCGGGTCGCCCGGGCAAAAAAGGCCCTCGACACCGAGGCTCGCGCCGCACTTCCGGGACACCGGATCGTCATGCCGGTCGAACAGCTGACGCAGGAGAAGGCCTCACTTGACCGCCAGCGACACCTCCTCTCCCGGGGCCCCGACATCATCCGCCTCATGAAGGCACTCACCACCGCGCCTCCCGCGGGAACGAGCTACGAGCTCGTCTCGCTCTCCATTACCCGAAGGTTCGTGACCCTCTCCGGCAAGACGGACAGTTTCAGAAGCGTGGACACCCTGAAAAAGTCCTTCGCCGCCACGGGGCTCATGCACGACATCTCCATCATGAGCGCCGGACTCGATATCGATCGGAAGACCGTGACCTTCCGGATGCGGGGGCACCATGACTAGGGGCTCTCTCCTGCGGAACATCCGCGAGAAAATCCTGACCACCTCGGAGCCCCTCCTGCGGCGCGCCCGGCTGACCTTCGAGCGCCTCACCCTTCGGGAGCAGAAGCTGGTCCGCCTCCTGGCATCGCTCGTGGCAGGGCTTATCCTCTGGCAGGCGGTGACGGCACTCTTCTGGGACCCCTACCAGGCGAGGGAGGCGGAGATCGCCGATCTTCATTCGGAGATGCTGCAGGTCGCCTCCCTGGCGCGGGAGATCACCTCCTCGCGAAACCTGATCCAGGCACAGTCGCAACGGCTTGCCAGGGAGGAGAGAGGGTTCTCGCTCATTGCCACACTCGAGGAGGAGGCCGACCACGCCCACATCAAGTCCAAGATCACCCGGATGACCCCACGGACCCTTCCCCCGGAGGGGGCCTACCGCATCGCCATGGTCTCCCTTGAGATCGATTCGGTGGACCTTCCCCACGCCCTCTTCTTTCTGGCCAGGCTCGAGCGCTCCCCGCACTTCATCCGGGTCACCCGGCTCTCCATGAAACGCCGGTTCAACGATCACTCAAAGATCGACGTCAGCCTCGATGTGGAAGCCGTCCAGCCCTCCTGACCCCGGCACGCGACCGGGGGCAAGGGGAGAGTGCCGGGGTCAAGACCGGGGCGTTGTCCTCGTTCTGGTCCTCTTCATGATCCTTCTTCTGACGGGGGTCATCACCCGGTTTGTCCTTACGAGCCGCGCCTTCCTCCGCCAGACCGAGATCTATGCCCACAGCGTCTCGGCCCTCTACATCGCCCGGGCGGCCGTCAGCATCGCCAAGGTCGCCCTCGTCGAAAGCCTCCAGATGGCAACCCAGACGGGAATGAACGTCGTGACGACCTCCCAGCCCTGGGCCACCCCCATCATCAACTACCCCGTCGCCAATGCGGGCTTCGTCTCGGGGCTCGTTGCCGACGAGTCCGGCAAGTTCAACATCAACATGCTCACCGGCACCGGGGGCTCGATCGACCCCCACCGCCTCCTCCAGTTCACCCGGCTCTTCACCTCGGTCGGGGCCGATCCGGCCCTCCTCCCCGCCATCTCGCAATGGGTCACCATCGCCCCCAACAATATCGGGACTCCCGGGCCCTATGGCGGCTTCTCTCCCCCCTATAGAAACCGCGGCGGCCCCATGGACGTCCTCTCGGAGCTCCACCAGATCGCGGGGATGACAGAAGGAGCCTACCAGGCGCTTGAACCCTACCTCACCGTCTACACCCCGGGACAGATCAACGTGAATACCGCAAGCCCCACCGTCCTGTCCGCCCTCGACCCGGGGATCACCCCGGCCATCGCCCAGCAGATCGTCGCCCACCGGCCCTTCCTGACCATGGCCCAGTTCCAGCAGGCGGTTGGCGCCTCCGTTTACGGGAACATCTCCGGGGACGTGACGCTCACCAGCCAGATCTTCTCCGTAAGCGCGGTGGGGATCGCAGGGGAGACGAAGGTGGCGATCCGGGCCGTCCTCTCGGTCAATGGCATGCAGACCCAGACGCTCTCCTACCGGATCGGAGGCAACCGGCTCCTCTACCAGATCGACACCCTCCTGAAGAACGCCCCCCTCCCTCCCGCCGGCGGGGAGACTCCGACAATTCCCGTTCTTCCCGCGGGGGGGGGACCCTGAGGGATCCCGAACAGGGCCCTACCGATAGCGGAATGGAATTGACAAGGATCCAAAGTATGAGCAGAATGTCTGTATGAAGATTGTTACAACCCTCGAAAAAAACATTTTGTGGCTTGTCTTTCTTGTCGGGCTCGCCTGTTTTCTTGGCGGGACCGGAAAGCCGTCCGTTTCCCATGCCATGAGGGCGTCGATGCCACAAATGGGAAATGGCATCGGGGCCGGAAAGATGCCCGCTTCCTGTCCGATGAAAGCCCCCCTTCCCTGCTGTCATAAAAAAAGCTTGACGGTTCTTTGCCGTGCGTCGCTCTGCGATCTGTGCGTTTTATGAACTCTCCCGCCACTAAGCTGACGCTGTAGTGGGGGTTTCCGATCTCACGAGCGGACGTTCCTCTTTCGCCGAGGATGCGCAAAGGCGTTTGGGCCTTTGCGTCTTATGATCCTCTCCGGAGGCTTTGACTTCGGACAGTTCCTGCCCTAGTTGTTTCTCTTTTCCGATCCCGCACCGCCGGACCCGTTTCTTCTGAATATCCCCCTCC
>Ga0078972_1012500_pt1 | contig 14567 bp, 8 predicted proteins | sample YelNatPaOPGAMG01_FD_67568 | JGI IMG/M metagenome (GOLD analysis project Ga0078972, IMG submission 67568) | Hot spring thermophilic microbial communities from Obsidian Pool, Yellowstone National Park, USA - OP-RAMG-01 (SPADES assembly) (version 2) | ecosystem: Environmental > Aquatic > Thermal... | reverse complement strand
GTTTACCACTCCTATCTCATTGTCCTTCTGGAGGACGTAGGTCACAGTTGCGTTCATGGCACACTTACTTTCAAAGAAGTTAGGTATCCTTGCAATCTCGTACCAGTTTCCGACATATCTCGTCAGGTCAACATGGCTCACAGGGACGGGTTGACCCCCACTTGATTTCATATTCTCATTTTTGGGGTTCATTACGCTTGCCAGCACCAATACCATCACAGGAAAATAGTATATGTTTCTCACCATTTTACTTACCGAAATTTAATTACGGCCTATAGGTAATGTCAATGGTGCGAATTGAATCATCGAAAATCTGTACGAAATGGATACGATGCCTCGAATGAGAATGTGTGGAAAAAAAACGTCAAATACGATGTGAAGGATTTACCGGTTACCTCCGCCCTGACTGTCGCAAGAAGCAAACTAAAAAATGGAGCTAATCATGATAAAATAATCAAAACAAAAACATTTGTAGAAAAAATCAAAGCTATTTCCAGTACATCAGCCGTATTTTTGCTGAGCGCAAGACGATAAAAGACCATGCTTTTCATCCGGCGCTTAAGCTCGCGCAAGCTCCAGTTTTCCTTCTCACATTGCTTGACGTAGAAGCTGACTTCTAAATCGTTATCGGCTTTCAGGATTCCAAAACAATGGGTCCAACTCAATTGGTGAGACAGTGTCTCACTTTTTGCGAAAGCCAGATAAAACTAGCAGACATGAACCAGATTGGACCGGCTGAAGCCTTTGCCAAACTCTACTGAGAGATCTCTGGAAAGTCGATCAAGCAGTTCACTGCCGTATTCCGCCTTGATGTTCCCTTTTTGATCAAACTACGAGATATGCGGCCAGTAGGTTTGTACTAGAATGGGTTGGGAAGCCCATATCGGAACTGGAGATATTATAAATGCACGGTATTTTTGAAGAAGTCCTTCAAGTTATCTAGGATTGGGGTGTCCCCGGTCGGCAACTAAGTCCGCCTCGGCCGACTTGTTCCTTTTATGGGAATAACTTGAGTCCATACCGCTTTCCACCTTATATATAAAACTTAGATTCTAAAACCTCGAAAGCACGATTTGCCCGGGTCGGATCCATTACATATCTGGCAATAGGATAAGCAGTCAGGTCTGCAAGCTGCAATCCGTATTGACGTTCATGTCAAACGGAGAAGAAGCTCGCTGGTTCTTTTGGAGCAAACGTCCAATCCATTGTTCTGGAGCATTGACTATGTCCATACATCCCGCATTACAGTTCTTCTTAAAACCTCCGAGCCCTTGCTTGATCCGATGTGGAAACAAGTTATGTGTCGCCTCTTCCTTTTCCTTACACACTTTGCTCCGGCAAAGAATAAATTGCCCCAGCACCCCTGGTGATGGACAAAGTTTTAGAGTCACCCGTGCACTTGTCGCCGACTTCTATCCATAAGATACTGTTCGAACTTTCTTAGTTGACTCTTCGGTGTGCCGATAATGCAACGGTGTCCTTCATATATCAACCCCCAATCACTCCTCTTTCCACTCTTTTATCTCCGCATCTATTTGCTTTAGGGTTTCTCTGACCTTGGTATCTAAGGTGGCCCTGTCAAAACCTTCTATGGATTCCGCTTTGATTTCTACGGTAATACTGGACAGGGTACCCCTGTTCTTCAGCGGTCCGATTACGCCACCTACTACATGAGATAGCTTATCCCAGGGAATCTCAGCCCTTAAGGTTAGCTTTCTGACAGTTCCTCCATTGTTTATCTTCTCCACCTTTTTCGAATCCGGTTCTTCGGGTTTCTCCTTTTCTTGCTCTTTTCCAACGTCCGCTTCTTTTATTTTCTTCGCTACTTCGCCACGGAGAACAACAGAATCTATCGTTGGAGTGGTTTCTTGCTTGTAGTAAACCTCATCACCCTCTCTAACTCCGACAAGTCCATTTTTGACGCCTTCCCTTATTGCGTCAGTTATGACCTGCTCGCTCGCCGGGATAGGCATACCCGGTATCTTGAGAGAAAGTTCGTAAATCTCTCGCACTCCCTTTTCATTCTCATCCCTGGCAAATGCCTTTTCTGTGATATATTTAGGACTTAGGCGAGCAAGGATTCTCTCCTGATCTTTTAGGTAGTCCTTGACTCTTTCTGAAATGGTTGCACTTGTCCCAACTGTAGGAATGCCCAGGTCTTTCCAGTCCAAACCCTTTTCCTCTAATAGTGCCAAATGTCTGTACGCGGTGAGAATTTTAAATGGTATTTCATTCTCCGCATCTCTTAACTTCTTTCTAAGTTCTTCCTGACTTTCCCGAGAAAGCGCCTGAAGAAGCCTCTTATCGTTTTGAATCTCTCTAAGCGCCAGAAAACGCTTCAGTGACTTCAAAAGATTCAGGTATTGCATATTCTCCATTGAGATGACAAAAAGTGCGTTTTTATACACCCTGAAGCCTGTGCCAGCCTTTTCAAAAAGCTCAGATACAAGTTTCTTCTCTTCTTCTGAACCGTGCATGAAATCAGGGGAAAGAACAGCAAGTTTGAGGTTCTTGTCGTCAGGTATATCCGATGCACCTTCCGGCCAGAGGTAAACTCCCAGTGCTCTACCTGCATTCTTCTGGATATTTTCCTTGAGTTCTTCTCGAGTTTTCTGGCCCGATACCGTTTCCTCTCTCTCGACTATTACACGATTCAAATTTGGCTGATTACGAAAGGCGTACTGATTTCTCTCGGAGTGGAAATACCAGAGTTGCTCCTCCAGCTTGTCAATTGCATCAGCCACTATCGTATGAGGAATACCTTCTCTCAAAATAGCGACCCTGACTCTCGGTAGACTTGTCTCCCTCTTCTCCGACCCGCTGAACGAATACAGGAAAACGCTTGTTGCTATGCCAGAAGCAATCCCATACTTTTCATATTCGCTACCCATCTCTTTATCTATCCTGGGTGCCTTGGCGTTGATTCCAGCAATGTCTGCAGTAATTACAGCCTCATATTCATTGCCTATGTGTTTGATAAACTCCCGGCGAATAGTTTGATTCCCCAGATCAACCAGAGATGATTGTATTAACGGCGAAACCACTTTACGATTATAGAGGTCTCTAACAACTTCTGCCAGAAGCCTCAAGACTCCTCTTGTCCTTTGAAAGCTTGAGTAAGAGCCCCAACGCTCATAAAGGACATCGATGAGCTCAGGATGAAATGGATAAGCATGTTCTATTCGCTCTCTATATTCAATTAATCTTGCTTCAGGCGGCACATCCGTGTAAAGCTTTTGATACAGGTCGAAATAACTTTGAGCAACTTTTCTTCTTGAACTTTCTCCTCCGAGATCATCAAACAGCCTCTTCCGGACCACTTCGTATATTTCGATGCCTTCCACAGGCGTGTAAACAGCCTCGACTCTTCCATATATTTTTTGCAGTTCACTAAGTGCCCGCTCGCCTTCTTCACCATAAGGTGCACTTGAAGGAAGAGTACAAACAAGGCAGCAATTGTTCTTTGATCTAACTACTTCGGTTAATTCCTGAGAGAATGCGGCAATCTGATCCAAAAAATCCTTTGCTTTGACGGCGTATTCTACAAGTTCGTCCATCAAGATCAGCACAGGCCCTTCCGCAAGTATTTCTGATAGGATTTCCTTTCCTGGACTGCGCCGCCGTTGATCATGCTCCTTAACCTTATTATAAACTCCCAGTTGATTCGCAACCTCTCCCCAAGGTGTTTTACCATTTATGGGGTCCGCCTGCGTCCCTACGAAGACAACTACTTTTGCATCTTTTGGGTTGGGAAGCCTTGAGATGATATCAAGGCGTCCTCTGTTCTTCACAGCATGGTACAGCGTAAGAAGAGCATGGGTCTTTCCACCTCCAAAAGGTGTTTGAAGTTGGATGACAGGGTCACCTTTCCCTCCAGTCAGCCGGGAGAGCACGTTCTCAAGGAGGTTCTTTAGCCCCTGCGTCAGATAAGTTCTCTGGAAAAATATGCTTGCATCTTTGTACTCTAAAGGCGCCTTGCCATAAACAACATCCCCCAGGTCAGCGGCAAAAACTGCCTCGTTCATTCGCCCTTCCCTTATATCCTTGTGAGGTGTTGTTACCTCCCACCAGTTAGGCAGTGCCATATTCATTCCTCCTCAAATAATGTCTTTTGGGATTTACCTATATTTGTTCTTGCTTTGCTGTAGCTTTCCCTTCCATAGAGAAAGCCCTGAAGCATTTGCTTCTCTTTATCTCCTTCAGGTAATACTTCCGAAATTGCCTGTGCCACCTGAAAGAAAGCATTATTTTCTATGTTACCTGTTTCCTGAAGAAGCTGCGATATCGCATCCCTTTTGTTCCCCTCCCAGTAGAGGAGGCATGCATGAAGCACATCTATCATGCTTTGAAATTTCGCCTTCTCCAGAAAGCTTTTGCCTCTATCTCTGGCGCCCAGTACGGAAATAAACTCCTTTTCCTTTTTGACAAATCCGTTTCCCCATTCTTTGGTGATTTCTATTCCAACAGCCTGTGCCAACTTTCGAGCATCATCGAAGTGTACTTTCGAGGAGTTGTAAGTCCAGCGCCAGAGGAGATAAAAACGGGTCTCCTCGTCTACAACTCCAAGCTGAGGGTTTTTGAGTATCTTTGTAAGGGCATACTCGCTCACCCTTTCACGTATGAACTTGAGGAGCTCCTCAGCAGATACCTTCTCGCCTGACAGCTTCTCGACACTCTGATACTTTCCGAATACCTCCATTGCAGGCCCGATAGCAGAGATAAAGAAGTCTGCTCCAGCAATGCCTTCGTTCCAGAACTGGTCAAGTTTTTCTTTGACTCTTGCTTCGATCTGCGGCTTGATTTCGTTGAAGTATGCGGTTTTATTCTTTGTGAGCTTGCGGCAAACCATGTAGATGGATGAAGCAAGGGCTGCTGATTCTTTTGCACGAAGACGAGCTTTCATCTCAGTATGTACGGGCCAAGATGCCGTAAGATATAAGCCGGAATTCAAAAGGGCATTGATGATGGTTTCCCATGCCGCCGTGGATTTGTGAGCAAAGACTATGCATGCAATCCCCCCCGGCTTTAGAACACGCTGAATTTCCTGAAAAGCCTTTGCAATCATATCCTCGAAAAATTTCTTTCCGCCTTCAAAGCCACCTTCTCCGTGGGAGTAAGCCACGATCTCGTCTGACTTAGGCGTTAGCGGTGTGGCAAAGAGTTCCGGATACAAATCTCCAATTGCTCTCTTAAGCCAAACATAGAAGAAATCGGATAGATAGGAGTAAGGTACATTGTCATAATAGGGTGGGTCTGTAATAACAGCATCAAAGTAGTTGTCGGGATAGGGCAGAGAGGTGGCGGAGGATTGAGTGAGGACAGCAGGGATATTCATATTAGAAAGAAATCCTATAACTTTCCAAATTCTTCTGAAAGCCATACTTTCCCATCCACCAACAGTAGAAGATAGCGGGTTTAACTCTGAATAATCCCATACCATTGGGAGTGCCTGTCTTCCGAAAACATGAACCGTTCTTTCTTGTCCATTATCCCAAATGCAAAGACTATTGAAATAATCAATCATCCTGCTTATTCCCAGCCCCAAGTAACTCACCACTGCCTTTGCATACTCTTCATCGTATCCTTCTTCAATCATCTTTTTATACGCCTGTTTCACCTTCGCCACAAAGGTGATCAAAGCTAATTTCTGACGAGGGTTGAAAAGGTCGCCCCATGTGTTTAGGCCATAATTACGAACGGAAAAAGCTCTCTCAGCTCCAGACCCTCTGCCTTCTGGAGTATCTTCATCCGGCACAGGGTCAATGCCCCACTCTTCCATCAGTTTTGCTCTTTTTTCTTTAAGGTATTTTTCTGATTCTTTAAAGATTTCCAGATCCTTTGCTGTTGCCAATCTATAGGTTTTACCTTGTGTTCTTGGATGATGTAGAACAACTGCAACCATCCTCTGCCCTGCCTTTCCTTCCTGGAATTGCCTTCTAACTTCCTTATCGCTCAATCCTGAGTTACAGCACGGGCAGATCACCTTTGCTCTTGAGATTGTTCCCGTCTCCGGGTCAAAGTCAATTGCCTTGCCTTCCCTAATTTCAAATTCAATCTTATTGCCTTTTGCAATTATTTTGTAGGCAACTTTCTTTTTATCTTTTTTTACAAGCCATGTTTGCCGTACTAATGGAATCTCAGCCCCGCATGCAGGGTTCTGACATTTTACTGTGCGAGCCCAGATGTAGCCGACAGGAATTGAGCCGTTTGGCTCAGAAGGATAAAATCTGCCTATCTCTTTCCTTGCCTCTTCTAAAACCCATTTTCCCCATTTCTTGACATCTTCAAGCAATGGATTTATTTCCTGCTCACCAAGAAGGTCGTCAGATTTTACTTTCCTTCTACTGTATTTTTGTGGATACTCAAGCGTGCATTTTTCTATAAGGACGGCAACTGGATTCAGGTCACTGGCGTAGGTTTCGCATCCCAATCGCAAAGCCTCAAGCGGGATTGCGCCTCCACCAGCAAATGGGTCAAGGACTTTGGGCGGCTTGCCACCGTTAGCCTTCAGGATTTCATCTCTTGCCCTTTCAATGAGTTTTTTATTTAATGAGTTCTCCCATTTGGAAAGATTACTAATGAACTGCGCCCGTTTCAGCCTGTCTTCTTCGTCTTCTGCCTCCGGTACGAGTGCAGCATAAACGGATGCTCTTGAAGAAGCTAATGGGCGACGAGCCCACCAGATGTGCAGTGTAGAAATATGACCATGTCTTATATTTTTCTCTCTTACAGATTCCTCACTAACCTCTTTTACTGGAAAGTCCGATTCAATCAAGGATTTAGTTTCCATTTCTGCCCTTTGTTTGGCGTCTTTGTTGCGCCTTTATGACGTTATTGACTTCTTTAATGTATTCTGTTTCTATTTTTCTTTTTATGTTGGCAAACGCTACGCATGTCCCTATTGTCCCCCTGTTGAATTCTTCTTTATACTCTATGTTCTCAGATTCGCCTTTCCCCATCAATTCTCTGATGTCATGTATCATTTTGCCACCTCTGCCTCTTTTTTCCAGTCCTTGACAACATATCTTACAATATCTATCTCTTTGTCAGGTTCAAGCTTTGCATAAGGATTCTGAATCCAATATAGGCAGGGGTTTTCTGCCGCGTTAACAACAATATAAAGCCAATACTCGTCCTTGAGCCTTTGTGCCATAAGCCATTCGTTTGGCGTGAGGGCAACAGCCCCTTCCTTAGCCCTTGCTTTTACCTCAATGTAGCGATAGTTTCCATTATCATCAAAAGAACGAATATCGTACCCGAGGTTTTGTAGCGAGACATCTTCGGGGGTTCTTCCATTGTTCCTCTCATATTCAATAGCGACATCCATCCCAATCCGTTCTATCTCCTTATCACTAACCATATCAGCATGAAAGCTTCCTGGAACTACCCTTACGACCCCGAGAATCCTTGGGTATCTATGGTAGAGACTTATTTCAGCCTCAATCTCTTTTTGTAATCGTTGCTTCTTGTGATCCAGGTCCTCTCTTTTTCGCTTTTCGTTTTGAATCGTAGCCTCAGGAATGTTTTCGCCCTTCGTCCTTCTTATTTCATACTCTGAAATCTTCTCCTCCGATTCGCAAATCTTTAAGTCAAGGGAGCCGATTCCATACTTCCTCTTTATCTCCGCATCTCTTAGGCGACTGTCCAAAAGCTCTCTTTTATATCCCTCAAGCCCCTCATTTATAATAAGGGATGCCACGGCATCTTTGTCCAGCGAAATCTCCAAATCTTCTGAGTGCTCTCCACCTGGTCTCAAATCCCAGAGAACCGCAGGGTTGACAAAAGAGAAGGCGTTGTTCTTATCCTGGTAAACTGTAAACACCCGTTTCCCAGCAACATTATTACTCCCGTCCTTTATCTCTCCCTCCAAAAACCAGATTATACCATCCATTTTACCTTCAGGATCAATGAACGTTGCACCATCCTCTGCACTTCGAGCATAGCGCTGCAGGACAGTGGCGACTACTGCCTCGAGAAGAGGGTGTCCCATTGCCACAAATTCCGCCTGGGTCTTGAAGGCTCTATCCTTGTCGAAGGATATTTTTGCATAATCTTTTTGAACTTCTCCAAACTTTATCTTAAACTCATGGGGTTGATTGCGGATCTCGGAAGGTACAGAGCTGATACGCCAAAGACCATCCTCTCTTTTTTCCATCTTGATGTTTAGCTTCTGCGAAGCTCTCTTGAAAAATTCCTCGACATACTCTGGAACAAGCCTGTTCTCCTTCGCTCGGCGCTGTTCACCCAAAATTCGGGTTAAATCAATATGCTTCGTTGCAAGAGCCTCCAGGCTCGCTTCCTTTACTTTGTTGATTGCATCTTCATCAGGAATTCTCTCAAGGTCTTTTAAGATATCATCCATTGTCCTTGAATTAGCAATAGCCTCCATGATCAGGTCTTTCAAGCTTTTCTCATGTAAAACCTCGCCGATGACGTCGAAAACCCTATCTGAACCAAGGCTATCTTTTATTCGAATAAGCTTCTGAAAAACCGTATTATAAATTTTACCCTCTATTGTATCCGTGGTTATCAAGTTATAAATATGGACTTCATGCTGCTGACCGTAGCGGTGGATTCTCCCCATTCTTTGCTCAAGTCGATTTGGATTCCAGGGAATATCGTAATTGACCATTAGCCAGCAAAATTGCAGATTTATGCCCTCTCCACCTGCCTCTGTAGACACCATAATCTGAACTTCGTTTTTGAAATCATTCTCAGCTTTAATCCTTTCGTCAAGATTCATCCCTCCGTGAATATAGACAACGGAATACCCCCACCGTTTGATTTTTTCAACCAGGTAATCCAGAGTGTCTCTAGATTCTGTAAACAGTAATAACTTAGTCTTTGTCTGCTGGAGCCTTTCCGAATCCATTAATTTTATGAGTTCACTGAGTTTTGTCTCGATCTCCTTCTTTTCAACTTCTCTGGCAAGGTCCACAAGAGCTTTAAGTTTTTCTATCTCATCTTTGAGTTCCTCAAGCGTATCAGCGGAAGTGAGTTTTTCCAGCAATTCCTCTTCTTTACTCCATCGCTCCTTTTCCTCCAGATCCTCAAGATAATCCTCGTCTCCCACCTCTGAATCGGGAGACAGATACCTAAGCTCCTTGTTGAGCTCCACATTTCTGTATAATTCCTCTAGGCGTTGATGTCTCCTCTCGAGAGATTTTCTTATAGCACGGGCGCTTGATGCGAGGCGGCGCTGCAAAATGGTAAGCGCAAACGCTACGTTACGCTTTTCTTCCTGAAGGGCTTTGTTGAAATTTTTCTGGACATATTCTGTGACTGCATTGTAGAGTTTCTTTTCATCCTCCGAGAGGTAATACTTAACTGTTTCCACCTTTCGAGGAGGAAAAATCGGAGTTCCATCGAAATTCTTTAGATCTTCTTTTAGTCTCCTTAAAAACAGTGGATTGTCCTTATTTCTGATGGACTCGGAGAGCATTGCAGCATCAGCGAAAAAACCAGGTTCCAATAGGTCCAGCAGAAGATGAAAGTTATCAGGGTCCCCTCTGTGAGGAGTTGCAGTGAGGAAAAGTAAGTAATTGGTTCGAGATGTAAGAAGCTCGCCAAAGTTGTATCTCTGTGTTTTGTTGATTTTGTTACCGTATCTAGATGCAGACATTTTGTGCGCTTCATCAACTATGCACAAATCCCATCTTGAATCTTTTAGAGCAAACATAACATCGTCTTGCTTAGCAAAGTCCATGGAGATTATGACCTGATTCCTGTCAGTGAAAACATTTTTCCCCCATTCGGCATTCATCTGGTTCCTGTCTACAACGGAAAATTTCTCCTGGAACTTCTCCTTCATCGGTCTTAACCACACATCTCTGAGATGCCCTGGAACGACAATAAGCACTCTCTCTACAAGCCCTCTATACTTCAGTTCTTTTAGAAGAAGTCCTGCCATTATAGTTTTTCCAGCACCAGGGTCGTCCGCCAAAAGAAATCTGATACGGGGATTTTTCATTATGTAATGATAGACAGCCTCAATCTGGTGGGGGAGCGGATCGATTTGAGAGACATTTACCGCATATAGGGGGTCGAACTGGAACGCGTTCCTTATGCGATGAGATTCTAAGTAGAGAAACGTAGATTCCGCGTCAGCCGAGAATGAGTATGGCTTTACCTCCTGGATTTCGATTGCCTTTATATCTTCCGCTGAAAGAATGGGATCGTAGAAGGTTCGAGTTTCAAGCCCCACAGCTTGAATACTTAATTTATCGCCACTAATGTTTCTTACAGAAACCACTTCGAGTCTCTCCGGCCAGAACGAGCCTTTCAAGATACTGCCTTGTTGGATCGGTGCCATTCTAATACCTTGCTTTAGATTCTAATATGAAATATAACGAGTATATCTGAAAAGTTGCGAAGCATGATTTGAGCGAACCCACAGAGGCACTGTTAAACCCATTGCTAATCTTCAACAATGATACATGCCATCTCCTCATAGATGATGCACCATCAATGTGAATTGAGAGGAGGCATTGCTGTGATACGGTTCACGACATGGCGATATATAAATACCATCATCTTGACTAGTGTGAGGCTCTGGTGGCAGTGTATTCCCTTTCATAGCAAAAACCTCCTCTCGTTCGAGGACCTTTGACAAGATGAATCTTTCGCCCAGTCTTGCATAACAAACTGAAGATATCGAACTAAGTTTTGCATCTGACCAGATGAGTAACATACTCCATTGTTGTACCGTGTTTGTGTGAAAAAGGCAAGTTCTATTTCACTTTTGCACTATCTTCTATATTGTCGATTCCGTTAGCCTCCAGGCCTTTCAAATCTCGTTCGTGATCGCACGCAAGTGAACACGAGCTATTCTCACACTGCTATGTCCAGACAATCGAATTTAATACCTGTACCCTGTTCCAACAAATGCATATTGCACGGAATTGGATCTCCTGGTTCTAACCATGTCTCCCATTTCCCCAGTTGAATTTGAAAAGGTCCAGCTCCGTCAAAAGTAAAACATCGATTTTCGCCGCAGAGGCGCAGCGACACTTCGAAACAGTCAACCCTTTGCACCCTTATGACTTTCTGGTCTGAAAACTCTGTTCGCGGTCGAGGCTAATTCATGGACGCCGTTTATACGATTGGAAAGTCAGGCTATTCCGGTTTAATAATAGTTTGCCTGCGTTTGCTTTTTCCAGAACCCCCACTTAATTTCATTGGTGGCACAAAGCAGGACCGGACGTGGTGAGTCGGTGTCCGCAAAAGGTTTGAAATGCAGATGGAGAAACCAAGATTCTTGGCCTTGGTGCCTCTGGCAGTCAGGATCTACCTCGAGAATTTTAAGGACATAGCTCTCTGAATACAACGATCATATATATTCTATTTGGAAAATGACAGGAGAAGCAGAGAATCCACGTGATGACATTCTATGGACAAGGTTCATAAGGCGAACGAGACGGCTTCGGATCTTTATGCTGTAGCGCCAAGGGGCTCAATGGATGTCAGGCAGTCTTCCAGTCGATCCGCTCGTTCTCAATATGGCCTTTTTATGTTACAAATGGAGTTATGACTTCTCTTTCGATGTGGCCTGTCGTCCCTTAATGAATGGACTGGCGATGCAGTGCTGCCCAAGAACCGCATGCAGCGGACGGCGCGCTCCAGGCCGCTGCTGATGCTAAGCGTTAAGCTAAAGTTTATTAGTATGTCATAATTCAAAATATATGCTACATGCTATTATTAAATAAAATACTTACAATCAATTACAGACTACATATGAGAAAATTTTATGGAGATGGAGTTACAAAATATCCATATTGCTCTGCCCCAATATGAAATGAGCGTGCATATGCTTGTCTATCGAGTGTGTTGAAAAATTATCAACAAGTATTATTGAATTGGCGCCACATTTAGTAACAGGAGTTCAAGATAATTAGTCAAGTCCAAATCCGAATGAATTTATTGAACGACCCAAAGGAGTTATTAACGACGGGGTTATAGTGGTTACTTTGCAAATATTTAGTTTCCTAAATCTCATTCCCGGGCTAGTAATGGGCACTAAATCATTATCAGCAATTGAGGGAGATCCTGGAACCATTGCTGGTATTCCCTTCATTATCGCACCTATTTTGGGCTATGCTTTGTTATTGGTTGTCGCATTAATTGCGGAAAATGTAATTTCAATTAAGAAAAAGATAGAGAATTATATTAAGAATACCGACTAGGTATATTTGCTACTATGACAGCATCTTTGAAGATGACGTATGACCGCGAAACCCGAAATCTAATAAAAGATCGAGCACGGAAACTTCGAAGGAAGCAAACAGGCGCTGAATACCACCTCCGAAACCGACTAAGGAGGAATGGGGAAAAGAGGGTTCTGCGTCAATGTGTTGTGGGAAAGTTGATCGTAGACCTGGCCTTGCCATATCGAAATCTTTTGGTTGAAGTTGATGATTCCTCCCATGTAATGCGTCGAGATCGTGATACCATGCGGGATTTATGGGTTGCTAATCTCGGATTCAACGTCCTCCGAGTCACGAACGAGGCAGTATTCCAGAACCCCGATAGCGTTCTTCATGAAATATCTCAGTTTCCTGTCAATGAGGATAACAGGATTAAGTTCCAGATGAGTATTCGCGCCGCGCGTGCAAAGTCATACTGGAAAGAAGTTGAATGTACCAACGAAACAGCCAGCAACAAAGCATTTTAGAGGATGGCTGATAACCGTGGCTTATTTTGTTCTAATGCGGCCTCGTCCATACATAATCGGCGGGAGGCTAGCCTGTCCAGTAGGTGGAATTACCAGAACCTGCTGACTAAAACGAGCAATGAAGGCTTTTATGTTCCTAAAATGTAGATTGGGTTCTCACGACTGGAAAAGAGTCTATCTCACAGAGGACTCGTGCAAGATGATAGAGAAATGTTCCCGGTGTGGGGCCATAAAAGGGCAGCCTATTGTTATGCACACTTGGGAATGGATACAGCAAAATCCTTGCCTTTCAAGCCAAATCTGTAAACGCTGCGGCACGACATCCCAAGTTTATCAAAAAGAGCACCAGTGGGAATGGGTGCAACAAAATGCTTGTCTTTCCCAACAAGTCTGTAAACGCTGCGGCGCAATAGGTCAAATTAACCAAAAAGAACACCAATGGGAGGAGACTTACAAACCTAATTCTTATGAAATCCAGAGAACTTGTAAGTATTGTGGCGTTATGAGTACCAGTGTGTCTGAGCTTTCGAAGTTTATAGGTCAGGAGGTAATCAAACCAGCTTTGATGACGTTGATAGCTGCTGCTTGCCAAGAGAAGAGAGTACTTCGCCACCTTTTGTTCTGCGGGCGAGACGGAATGGGCAAGATGACTTTAGCAAGGATTGTCGCGGCCGAGATGGGAGCTGATTTGAAAATTATCTCTGGCAAGATGATTGATGTAAGTCGCTTCGTAGAAATGCTCACTAATGTGAGCGCTGGCGATTTCCTTATCATCGAGCAAATCGAGGCGGTTCGGAAGCACGTATTAGAAACGTTAATCCAGGCTATAAGGGATTTTACTCTTGACATTGTTATCGATAGAGGCCACGCCGCCAGTAGTATAAAACTGAGTATTCATCCCTTCACTTTAGTTGGTCTGACCTCGAGGCCCACCCGACTGGATGAGCGATTGAATAGCGTTATGTTGCCGTTTACGTTCTCCCCTTATGAGCAGGGTGAGATTAGTAGGATAATATGTCTGTTAGCGGCACGAGAGGGCGTAAATATACAAGAGGATGTTATGGATCTGTTAGCTCAACAATGTAGGGGACTCCCAGGCGAAGCATTGTTTCTCCTTAGAAAGGTGCATGAATATGCAATCGCTTACGCTGATGGACAAATTACTTTGACCATTGCGAAGAATGCACTTGCTATATTCGATCAAAAGAGCGCTTTGCCTGTGTTTGAAAGACAACAAATACCCGACGATGTAAAAATGTTCGTTTGGCAACGTGACAAGGGTCGCTGTGCTAAATGTGGTAGTCAACAAAATCTTGAATATGATCACATAATTCCTATCTCCAAAGGCGGTAGCAACACGCCGCGTAATATCCAACTCCTCTGTGAGAAATGTAATCGTTCAAAGAGTGCCAATATAATCTAATGAACTCCGCGCCAAACAGGGGCTCTGCGGTCAAGTCGAAGCGTTACAACAAGAATACAACAGTTGAACACGATGATTATCGTGCCGAAGCAATCCTGAAACTAGAGACCATTACTATGACTGGAGCTCAGCACAATCGAAGAGTGAAGACTACCGGGTTTTATAAAGATGGTACCATAAATTATGATTCTGGAGATGAAGAAAGAAAGAAGAGGAGAAATTTCTACCGAGAGTCAAGAACAATTTAGATAAAGATGAAGTTGTTCCCCATATAATGAGTTCATTGCCGACTGAGCTATGTTAATGGCTCCCCTGCTAATTGAGTGTCAGACAGAAGAAGCAGAGGAGCCTGGGGATGTGGTATTATACGGAGAATTACAAAAGGCGGGTGGGATGGGGCATCAGAGTATGCCTTCCAATCTTATGAGTGCGTTTCTGATAATCTTTTTGTCTCCATTTAAGTTTTCTATTTGA
>Ga0078972_1012498_pt1 | contig 14567 bp, 16 predicted proteins | sample YelNatPaOPGAMG01_FD_67568 | JGI IMG/M metagenome (GOLD analysis project Ga0078972, IMG submission 67568) | Hot spring thermophilic microbial communities from Obsidian Pool, Yellowstone National Park, USA - OP-RAMG-01 (SPADES assembly) (version 2) | ecosystem: Environmental > Aquatic > Thermal... | reverse complement strand
GAACGAATATTCAGGATAATGTTGTTGTGCATGTAGATTATGACCTTCCTACGATCATAGGTTCTTATGTTACAGTTGGTCATAGTGCTATTATACATGGTGCGAAAATCAGTTCAAATGTCCTTATAGGTATGGGTTCAATAATTTTAAGCGGTGCTGAAATAGGAGAAGGTTGCATCATTGCAGCAGGTGCTGTTGTAAAAGAAAGAGAGGTTATACCACCATTTTCACTCGTTGCAGGTGTCCCTGGAAAAATTATTAAAACACTATCAGAGGATGTGATTCAAAAAATAAGAAGTTCTGCAGAAGAATACATAAAACTTGCTAAAAGGAGGTTAAGTGAAAATACATGAATATCAGGCAAGGGAATTTTTTATAAGATATGGTATTCCAACACCAGTTGCAGATGTCGCAAAGAATAAAGATGAAGTATATGAAATAGCGAAGAAGATTGGGAAAAGGGTTGTTATAAAGGCACAGGTTCAAGTTGGTGGAAGAGGTAAAGCAGGGGGTGTTAAACTCGCTAATAATCCTGATGAGGCAAGAGAGATAGGAGAAAAAATACTTAATATGGAGATAAAAGGTATTAAAGTAAAGCGTGTCCTTGTGATGGAGGCTGTTGATATCTTAAAAGAGTTCTACATAGGGATAATTGTTGACAGGAGAACGAAAAGACCTGTGATTATGGTTAGTCCTGCAGGTGGTGTGGATATAGAAGAGGTTGCAAAGAAGACACCTGAAAAAATATATAAATTGACAATTGACCCTCTTTATGGTGTGCTTCAGCATCAGGCAAGAAATCTTGCTCAGAGATTGTTTGATAATGTTGATTTTAATTTTATAATAAGGACAGCGGAAATAATAATGAGGCTCTATAAACTCTTTATAGAGACAGATGCATCAATTGCTGAGATAAATCCATTTGTTTTAACAAAGAATGGTGAATTACTTGCAATTGATTCTAAGATAAATTTTGATGATAATGCATTGTTCAGACACCCTGAATACGAAAATCTGAAGGATCTAACTGAAGATGAAAAGATAGAAGAAGATGCAAAAAAAGCAGGATTAAGTTTTATAAAACTTTCTGGTAATATTGGATGCGTGGTTAATGGAGCAGGTCTTGCTATGGCTACAATGGATGTGATAAAATACTTTGGTGGAGAACCTGCAAACTTTCTTGATGTTGGAGGCTCTTCAAACCCTGAAAAGGTGAAGAATGCTATGAATATACTTCTTAAAGATAAAAATGTTAAATCTATCTGGTTTAATATATTTGGCGGAATAACAAGATGTGATGATATTGCAAAAGGTCTTGTAGAGGCAATGAAAGGGATTGAAATAAAGATACCAATCGTGGTAAGGATTACTGGAACTAATGAAGAACTTGCGAAGGAGATCATTAAAGATTCCAAATTACCAATAATATTTGCAAACACAATGTCAGAAGGTGCAAAGATGGCTATAAAATCAATTGGAGGTTCTAATGAGCGTTCTCGTTGATGAAAGAACAAGGGTTGTTGTTCAAGGTATAACTGGAAGGGATGGTTCTTTCCATGCAAAGAAAATGAAAGAGTATGGAACGAAAGTGGTTGCAGGTGTTACACCAGGTAAAGGTGGAACATTTGTTGATGGTATACCTGTTTTTAATTCAGTGATTGAAGCGGTTGAAAAAGAAGGTGCAAATACATCCTGTATTTTTGTTCCCGCAAAGTTTGCACTTGATGCAATATTTGAAGCAGGTGATAGTGGCGTATCTTTAATAGTTACAATAACAGAAGGTATACCTGTGATTGATATGGTGAAAGGTGTGAGATACCTTGAGGAAAGGGGTGTAAGACTAATAGGACCGAATTGTCCTGGAATAATATCACCGGGTAAATCAAAGGTTGGTATAATACCTGAAAGATTTTATAAAAAGGGAAGGGTTGGAATAGTGTCAAGGAGTGGAACATTAACATATGAGATTGCAAGCCATATAACAGAGGCAGGTTATGGTGAATCAACCGCTGTTGGAATAGGTGGTGACCCTGTTATAGGAACAAAATTCGTTGATATGCTTGAACTTTTCAGGGATGACCCTGAGACAGAAGCAGTTGTGATTATAGGTGAGATTGGTGGTTCTGATGAAGAGGATGCAGCAAGGTACATTGTTGAGACAAAATTCCAGAAACCTGTTTTAGGTATTATTGCTGGAAGGACTGCTCCCCCAGGAAAAAAAATGGGGCATGCAGGTGCTATAATTACTGGTGGAACAGGGACAGCGGAGGAAAAGATAAGAGCATTTAAGGATGCGGGTGTTCTTGTTGCTGATATACCTGAAGATGTGGTTAAATTATTAAAAGAGGTATTAAAGGGGTAAAAAATGAAAAAATATAAGGTAGAGATTGATAAAAAATGGTGCAAAGGGTGTGAAATATGTGTCTACTTCTGTCCTGTTAAGATTTTAAGGATTGGAGATGACAGAAAGGCAGAGGTTATAGATGAAGAAAAATGCACTGGTTGCCTTATGTGTGAGTATCATTGCCCTGATTTCGCAATATTCATAAAACCAAAAGAAACAGTTGAAACAAAGGGAGAGAAATGAGGGAAATAGAGTATGATTTAATTGTTGAAAAGGTGAAAGAAATTTGTATGGATGCAAATTATAATGAACCTGATGATGTGATAGAAAGGATGAAAGAATTTATAAAAAAAGAAGAATCAGATGTTGCAAAGAATATTTTAAATGTACTTATAGAGAATTACAGGATTGCAAAGGAAGAAAAGATCCCTGTCTGTCAGGATACAGGTTTTGCATTCTTCATCGTTGAAGTTGGTGAAGATGTGAAGATAAAAAATGGGAGAATAAGGGATGCTATCTTTGAAGGTGTAAGGAAAGGATATAAGGAAGGTTATCTAAGGAAATCTATTGTTAACGACCCTGTTTTTTTAAGGAAGAATACAGGTGATAACACACCACCTGTGATACATTTTGAACCTGTTCAAGGTGACAGGATAAAAATAAAATTTGCACCGAAAGGTGGTGGTTCGGAAAATATGAGTGAGGTGAGGATGCTTGTTCCCTCAGATGGTGTTGAAGGTATAAAAAGGTTTGTGATAGAAAGGGTTCAAAAATCAGGTGGGAATCCCTGCCCTCCTGTGATTGTTGGTGTTGGTATAGGGGGAACATTTGACTATGTTGCTTACCTTGCAAAGAAGGCCCTATTCAGAAAGATAGGCGAGCATAACCCTGATGAAAGATATGCAAAACTTGAGGATGAATTACTTGATGAGATAAATAAACTTGGTGTAGGTCCTATGGGTCTTGGTGGAAGAACAACAGCACTTGCAGTTCATATTGAATATTTTCCCTGTCATATTGCAAGTATGCCTGTTGCAGTGAATATGCAATGCCATGCTGCAAGGCATAAAGAGATTGAGATTTAGGAGGAAAGATGATAAAGATAAAATCTCCACTTGATGAAGGAACAATAAAAGTTTTAAAAGCAGGTGATTTTGTCCTTCTTTCAGGGATTATTTACACGGGAAGGGATGCAGCACATAAGAGATTCATTGAGATCATAAACAAGGGCGAAAAACTTTCTTTTGATATAAAGAATAGTGTTATTTACTATGTTGGTCCAACACCTCCAAAACCAGGATATGTGATAGGTTCCTGTGGACCAACAACGAGTTACAGGATGGACAAATACACACCAAAATTACTGGAAATTGGTCTTAAAGGTATGATTGGGAAAGGTGAAAGAAACAAGGATGTGATAGATGCTATTGTGAAGTATCGTGGTGTTTATTTCACAGCAATAGGTGGTGCTGGTGCGTTCATCTCAAAATGTGTGAAAAAAGCAGATGTTATAGCATTTGAAGATTTAGGTCCTGAAGCGGTTATGAGACTTGAGGTAGAGGATTTCCCTCTAATTGTTACAATAGATGCGAACGGAAACGATTTTTCAAAAATTGGTATAGAAAAATACAGGAGAGTGTGATGGGAAGGAGCCTTGTATCAGGGAATGAAGCGATAGCATTAGGTGCTCTTAAAGCAGGTTTAAAATTTTATGCAGGTTATCCAATAACACCATCCTCTGATATAGCGGAGATACTTGCAAAGGAATTACCAAAGTATGGTGGAAGATTCATACAGATGGAGGATGAGATTGCATCTATGGGTGCAATAATAGGTGCTTCACTTGCAGGGCTTAAAACTATGACAGCAACAAGTGGTCCTGGATTCTCATTGATGCTTGAAAATATTGGTTTCGGTATAATGGTTGAAGCACCCTGTGTGATTGTTGATGTTCAGAGGGGTGGACCTTCAACTGGTCTTCCAACATTTCCTGCACAGGGGGACCTTATTCAGGCAAGATGGGGAACACATGGAGACCATGAGATAATAGTGATCTATCCAAATTCAGTGATGGAATGTTTTGAACTCACTGTGAAGGCATTCAATCTTGCTGAGGTGTACAGAACACCTGTTGTTCTTCTCTCAGATGAGATAATTGCACATTTAAGGGAGATTGTTGAATTCCCTGAGAATGTCCATATCGTTCAAAGAAGAAAGCCAGAAGTCCCACCGGAAGAATTTCTCCCTTACACAGATAGATTTGGGGATGTTCCACCAATGCCTGATTATGGTTCACCTTACAGGTATCATACAACAGGTCTTGCTCATGACGAGACAGGATTCCCTATTCATCATCCAGAGAAAGTTGAGAAATTGCTTTTGAGAATAACTGGTAAGATAACAAAGAACAGGGATAAGATTGGAGACATTGAAATTCTTTATCCTGATGCAGAGAATTTTGTCTTTGCACTTGGATGTGTATCAAGGGGTGCAGCAGAAGTTGTCGAATATTTGAGAGAAAAAGGGATAAACATAGGGCTTATAAGACCAAGGGTTTTATTCCCATTCCCTGAAACCCAAATAAGAAGAGTATGTGATAATGCAAAAAGGGTATTTGTATTTGAGATGAATCATGGACAGATAATACATGTAATAAGAAGGGTTGTTAAAACTGAAAAAATAAGATGGTTTGGTAAATCAAATGGTGAGATAATAACACCAGAAGAGATGGAAAAGGTTATAATGGAGGGATTAAATGGTAACTGAAATAGCGAGAAAATATCTAAGAAAGGATAAATTCCCTTCCATCTGGTGTGCAGGATGTGGTCATGGAATTATATTGGGTTCACTTTTAAGGTCTGTGGACAGGTTAGGGCTTGATAAAAACAAGGTTGTCCTCATATCAGGAATAGGTTGCTCTGGAAGGACACCTGGTTATGTTGATTTCTTCACATTGCACACAACACATGGAAGGGCTTTGACATTTGCAACAGGTGTTAAGATTGCAAGGCCTGAACTAACAGTTATAGTTGTTATGGGCGATGGTGATGCGGCAGCAATTGGTGGAAATCATCTCATACATTCTGCAAGGAGAAATATAGATATAACTGCCATTGTTTATAATAACTCAATATATGGAATGACAGGAGGTCAGGTCTCACCAACAACAGGACAGGGATACTATGCAACAACAGCACCTTATGGCCAATTTGAATACCCATTTGATATTGCCCAACTTGCCATAGGTGCAGGTGCAACATTTGTTGCAAGGGGTTCTTCATATCATGTCCCTATGCTTGATAATCTTATAAAGAAAGGGATAGAGCATAAGGGATTTGCACTGATAGATGTTATAACAACCTGCCCTGTGAACTTTGGGAGAAGGAACAAGATAACACAGGACCCTTATGAAAACCTTAAATTCGTATCAAATATCGTTGTTCCTAAATCAAAATATGACCAGATGGGTGAAGAAGAGAGGAAAGGGAAGTTCCCTATGGGTATATTGAAGGAAGAGATAAAACCTGAACTTACAGAGGTCTACAGACAGAAAGAGGAAGAAATGGGGGTAAGATATGAAGTATGAATTGAGATTTGTTGGTTCAGGTGGTCAGGGTGTCATACTCGCAGGCCTCATATTTTCAGAGGCTGCGGGTATAGATGAAAAACTTAATGTTGTTCAGACACAACTTTATGGCGCAGCAACAAGGGGTGAAATAAGCAAATCAGAGGTTATTGTATCTGACCAGAAGATAAATTATATAAAGGTGAGGAATGCAGACATCCTTTTAGCATTGAATCAGGAATCTTTTAATGCATATAATGGAAATGTGAAGGAAAATGGAATAATTTTGATTGACAGTTTCTATGTGAAAGATTATAATAAAGATGATAAAAGGATAATTGCACTCCCTTTAAGTGAGACAGCGATAAGGGTTACAAATAGAGAAGTTACGACGAACATAGTATCACTTGGTGTTATAACAATTTTAAGCAGGATAATAAAGAAGGAAAGTATGAAAAATGCGGTTTTAAGAAGGATTCCAAAGGGAACAGAGGAGATGAATATCGCTGCACTTGAAGAGGGTTTTAAACTTGGTGAAGGTGTGAGATGGTAATAATAATTTTTTCCCTTTTTTATGAAGATATAAAAAACATCATAGAATGGTTCAACAGGATAGGCTCACCTGTTGGGTTTGAGATGCTTTACATAGACAAAGACCCTGAAATCTCTTCAACAGGTGGTGTATATTTCTTTAAGCCTGAATTCTCTATGAATATAAATCCTTCCTACCCTTTAGTTCAGGATGATAATTGTATCCTCTCTTTCTCCCACAGAACACATTATGCAGACTCATATCTTGATCAGATAAATTATTTGAAAAAATCAGGGAAATACTATTTTGGACTTGTTTTTGAGGGATTATTCTCAGGTGAGATGGAATTACACGATTCTATCCCTGGAACATCAGATATAACATACAATGGTTATGACCTTGCATTATATTTAAGTTCTGGCTATAGATTCAAAAAAATCCTTCTTGGTGTGACATTAAAATATCTCAGAGAGAAAATATTTATAGAAGATATTTCAACATATGGATTTGACATAGGTTTAACAGAAGAAATAGGTGAAGGAAGATTTGGTTTATCATTACTTAATCTTGGCCCAAAATACTATGGGAAGATGAGATTCAGGCTACCATTAACCTGGAGGATTGGTTATGGGATTGAAAAAGGATTTAATGATTACAGGATTGGTATAGGTATTGATATTGTTAAACCATTGCATAATGTGACGGAATTCCATACAGGTTTAAACTTTAAATATAGTTTCATAGACCTATCAATAGGTAAAAAATTCAGGAATAATCTTGAGGGTCTTTCAACAGGTCTCACTTTATCAATAAGAAGGTTAAGATTTTCATATGGTTTCATTATATTGAAGAATTCAGATATCTCTTCAAATATAAAAACATCCTGGAGATTCTGATGCCTACCTATCTTGATTTTGAGAAACCAATAGAGGAACTTGAGAAAAAAATAGAGGAACTTAAGGCACTATCAATAGAGCAGAATGTCTCACTTGATGAAGAGATAAAACCACTTGAGAAGAAATTGAATGAATTGAGAAAAAAGATATTTCAGAACCTAACACCATGGCAGAAGGTTCTCTTAGCAAGGCATCCAGATAGACCTTACACACTTGATTACATAAAACATATTTTTACAAACTGGGTAGAACTCCATGGTGATAGATTATTTGGTGATGACCAATCAATAGTAACAGGATTTGGTGATATTGATGGAATCACATTCACAATCGTTGGGACACAAAAGGGAAGGACAGTTGATGAGAAATTGAAAAGGAATTTTGGTATGCCTCACCCAGAAGGTTACAGGAAGGCTTTAAGGGTGATGAAAACAGGCGCAAAATTCGGGAAACCTATTGTTTCATTCATTGATACACCTGGTGCATTCCCTGGTATTGGTGCAGAGGAGAGAGGTCAGGCAATGGCTATTGCAGTGAATATTAAAGAGATGGGTTTTCTCCCTGTCCCTATAATTGTTATAATAACAGGTGAAGGTGGAAGTGGTGGTGCACTTGGTATTGGTGTTGGTGATAAGGTCTATATACAGGAAAACGCAGTATATTCTGTTATATCACCAGAAGGATGTGCATCAATATTATGGAGGGACCAGAAATTTAAAGACAAAGCAGCAGAGGCTTTGAAGATAACAGCGCAGGATATGCTTAATCTTGGTGTTGTTGATGAGATAATACCTGAACCACAAGGTGGTGCACACAGGGATTATGAAGGTGCTTCAAGGATGATAAAGGAATTTATATTGAAAGGATACAATGAATTAAAGGATTTAGAACCATCTGAACTTGTGAAGAGAAGGATTGAGAAATTTGGGAGGATGGGATTCTTTGAGGAGTGATTATGCCATTATCAGGGAGCCTTGAAGACTTTGAGATAACGGATGTCTTACAGGTGATACATATATCAAATAAGGATGGTGTCCTTTATATAAGAACCCCAAAAGGAAGGGCATTGATGTTCTTCAAAGGTGGATTGCTTTTACATGCAGAGATAGAAGATGCAGTGGGAATGGATGCGGTGAGAAAGATAATAATTTTGAGGCAGGGGACATTTGAATTCAGACCAGGTGAATCAACATCACAGGTAACAATTGAATTACCAATACAGAATGTAATTATAGAGGCTGCAAGGCAGATTGATGAATGGAAGCAGATGAAAAAAATAATACCATCCGTGAATATAATAGTGGATTTTGTTGAAGAACCGGAGATATCAAAGATAGAATTAAAACCAGATGAATGGAAAATACTCACATCAGTTGATGGAAAGAAGAGTCTGAAAGAGATTGCAAAATCACTTACACTTGATGAGTTCACTGTTGCAAAGACCCTTTATGGTCTTATATCATCAGGTCTTTTAAAGGTAACAGGTGAAAAACAAGAAGAGGAGAAAAAAGAGGAGAAGAAGGAAGAAGAGGATAAAAAAAGGGGAGGTTTCTTTAGAAGGCGTTGATGTTTAAATCAAAAGGCTTCTCAATCATTGAACTTATCATTTCAATAACAATAATCTCCATTATACTCCTTGGTTTTTCAGGTCTTTCAATTTATAATTTGAGGTTAACGAGAAAGATAAACAATCTAAGGAATGCAAAAGAGATTGCATACCAGAAATTAAGATTTTTAAATTCCTTACCGTTTGATAGTGAATATCTGAAAAAAGGATTACATAGTTTTGAAAAAATAGAAGATAAATTTGTGATAAGTTATTTAGTGAAAGAGAATGAAAAAATGAAAGGGATAAAATGGATAGAACTCTTTGTATATATCATTCCTGATAAGGATTCTTTGAAATTCACATATTTCATAACCGAAACAAAGTATGAAAAAATTTACACAAAATAATAAGGCAAAAATTTTACTATATTGATAATCAATATAGAAATTTCAGGAACAAATTTTTTTTATTAATAAGAGGAGGTGTAATATGGATAAGAAAGGATTTTCTTTAACAGAGCTTGTTGTTGTTATTGCTGTTATAGGGATAATTGCAGGATTTGCTATCCCTTCAACAATAACATTGGGAAGAAGATTCGTAGACCAGGAAGCGAACAATGTTGTTGCTGATTTAAAAGATTTAAGGGAGTTTGCAATTGAAAAGGGTGCAGAGGTTATAATTACAAGAACAGGTGATAATTCATTCCAGGCATTTATAGACTATCCAGGTTCAAATCAGGATTTGGTTATTAATTATACATATAGAAGGATTGTTTTTGCCCCTCTTTCCCGTGTAGACCCTTTGCCTGATGAAACTGGTTCTCCTGAACCAGATGGTTTCACATTCCCGAACAATGAGATACATATATTAAGGTATGGTTCTCTTGTTAATCCTGGTGCAATTTTTATGAGGGATAAGGGAGGGAAACAGGGCTTTGCAATATCTATATTGCAATCTGGGAGGATAAAACTATGGAAATGGGCAGGAGGTTGGAGATGAAAAATAAAAAGGGATTTACAATCCTTGAAGTTGTTGTTGCAATCTCACTTTTTGCACTTCTTTATGCAGGGCTTTTTAATGCTATTTTCTTGGGTATGAGGATGCAACCGATTTTAAGGACAAGGATATTTGCACATAATATTATAAATGCACAATCTGAATTTTTTAAATCTTTACCCGTTAATGATTCTCTTCTTAAAAATGATGCAGATAATGGGGATGCAGATGATATTGAAAATCCTGATTTTGTGGACACTATTAGATACGCAACTATTGGAAATGTTAATTACGATTACCTGGTAATGTGGAATATAGTGGATAACTTTCCTTCACAAGATATGTTTCTAATAAGATTATTTGTGAGAGATCTCAGACATCCAGATTTAATAATATCAAATGATATTGTGAGATGGAGGGAAGAATGAGGAATAAAAAGGGTTTAACACTTGTTGAATTAATGGTTGCACTTTTGATATTTGGGGTTTTTATGGCATCTTTAGTTCAGGTCCTATCCCTTCAGAACAGGAAGAGTGTTCAGGTTCAGACCACTTCCAATCTTCATATGGATGCTCAGGTTGCATTTGATATTCTTAAAAATGACATTTACCATGCAGGTCTTGGTATAAGCGTTGATAGATTTCCAATATTATCTAATGATGGGGGTGATAATCCTGATGCGATTACGCTTTTTGGTGTTGCACTTGGCTCAGAGATCCCTGAGTTAAGATGGAACCCTGTTATAGAAAAGTCTGGAAATGGGGTTTTTGTATGCCTCAGTTGGGAAGATACTACAAAAAATATACAACTAAATGACAACATTGTGGTTTTAGCATCTGATAAGACACTTATTTACGACACCTTAAAGGTTACACAAGTTAGAAGGGATAGAGATACATTAAAAATTACCGTGAATAATAACTCTGCCTCCTGCCTTGCTTCATCAAATTTATTTGTGATTATAGATAGGAATATTTATCTTAATGGGATTACATATCATATTGAAAATATTGATGGTGTCCCTGTCCTTATGAGGGGAAATGAAAGATTTCTTGAAAATGTTGAGGATATCCAGTTTGCTTATGGACTTGATATAAATAATGATGGTGAAGTTGAGGATAATGAATTCAGGGACGATTTAATGGATTTTGAGGATGAAATAGATGGTTTCAGTTCATCAACACTTTACGATAGAAAATTCCTTGTGAGGTTATCCATGCTTGTGAGAACAGAGAATAGGTTACAGGATGTTCTATATCCTGAAAATTTAAGGATTGAAAATAGAACAATAAATTTCACTCCATCTGAAAGAAAATATGATAGGGTGTTACTCACAACAACAATCTCACCAAGGAATGTAAAAGAATAAATAAAAGGAGGTGAATGATATGAAAAATTTTCAAAAAAATAATGGGATAGTATTGGTTACAACGGTTCTTGTTATGAGCCTTGTTCTTATTGGTGTTTCAATCGCACTTTTTTTAACATCAAAGGCTATAAGAATAACAGGTGCTGAATACAGGGCTTATACTGCGTTTGAGGCATCTGAAGGTGGAATGGATAGAGGATACCAGGAGATACACAAAGCCTTCTTAATGGGTGAGAGGATTAATAAAACATTGTCTGTTGACCTTGGTAAATATAATGTAGAGGTGATTGTGAGATTCCTTGCAACTGCACCGCAACCTGGTGGTGCGATAGAGTTTGCGGTTGGTTATCTTGGTCTTGGTGTTGCTGCATCAAGGGGAGGTGCTATGAATGTTTATACATTAACTTCAAACGTTTCAGGTTCAAAGGGTGCATACTCATCCATCGAAGGAGTAATAAAAAAGGTTATAGGAATAGCAGGGAGGTAGATATGAAAAAATTTATATCACTATTTTTATTATTCTCATTAACAGGTTTTTCCCAGACAATGCCTTGTGATGCACCACCAACAACAATTACTGTTGTTAAACCTAATGTTTTGATTGTTCTTGATGTGACAGGTTCTATGAGATGGAGGGCATACTGGTTCAACGATCCTGACAGGGATAGATATGACCCAAGTATCAGATACTACGGATATTTTCATCCAGATTCTATATATCAGTATAGTTCGCAAAAATTTACCCCTGTGGGTTATTGTAATGGGAATTATAATCTGAATACAACGAATTTTGATGTTGCCAATGATAAATACCTTGGGAATATATTGAACTGGGGAACTATGTCAAGGATAGATGTTGCAAAGAAGGTTCTTGCAGGTGGATATGGTCAACCTACTAATCAGGTTGATAAACATACATTGATAGGTCAGGGTGATGGCGATGGATGGCCAACACCAGATTTCAGGGTTGATACTGTTTATCGTATTTCCAAACCTGCTTATATGAGCAATAAGCCTGAAGAATTTTATATACAGCGAAGATACAGGAAATATGGAAATTATTATTACACTACTATAAAAACTTATAAAAACAACATAGATGTCTCAAATATGAGTGTCTATTTAAAAATGGGTGTTATAAGGCAGATAGCGGATAAAGACCTTGATGGTAACTGGGATGCAGGTGAGGAGATACCAAGATTTGCACTTATGATATTTTCAACATCAACAGGCAATTTCACACTTTTAAGGGAATTTTATCAGACAGACGAGACACCTTCTATGGAACCTTTTTTAAATGCTATAAATAATATAGTTCCCGAAGGTGGAACAAATACTGGAAATGCGGTTTTGGAGGCAATACATTATATAAGATACTGCCAAAGCCATTTTGGGGCATATACCTACCATGGAACTCAAACAAAATGGGACCCATATTATAGAAGTTTTGGTGGCCAGAATGTTTATCCTGTTTCTTGTGCAAAGAGTTTTGTTATACTTATAGGTGATGGTGAATCAAATACAGATACAAGAATAACAACGGATTCGCACCTACCTTCTGGGCCGTGGTCAGATAACCTTTGCAGTTATAATAATAATCACAGAGGTGGAACACAGGAATCCTGGGATATTGATACATACGATTGCACAGATGGTTCAGGTAATACAGACCATCCTGCTGATGATTACGCATACTATGGTCATATAACAGACCTAAGACAGGATGGGAACTGGTACCTTCCGGATAAACAGAGCATAAATTTCTATTCAGTCTTTTCGTTTGGAACAGGTGCAGGGCTTTTTAAGTGTATTGCAAAATGGGGTGGATTTATAGATAATAATAAGGATAATATACCCCAATTAGAAGAGTATGATAAAGATAATAATGGTGTTCCAGACAATTACTATGAAGCAGAGAATGGGCAGGAACTTGAGAATGGTATAAAGAAGATTTTATACGAGATTATGGCAACAGTCTCTTCAGGTACAGCAACCGCTATTGTGGCAACAGGGACAAGGGGTGAAGGTGTTGGAACTTATGCAATGTATTATCCAAGGAAGTATTTTGGAGAACAATATGTTGACTGGATAGGTATGCTTCAGGGAGTATGGGTTGACCCTTTCGGCAATCTGAGAGAGGAGACAGAAGGTAATCTTGAGTTGAATCTTAAAAGAGATTATGTGATAGAAATGCAATATGATACCTCCTCTTCTGAGACAAAGATATTTAGATATAGGGATGTAAACGGTGATAATAAGGAATTAGAATTTGTTGATGTAGTAAACTATGATAATTTAAGACCTCTTTTTGACCTTGGTAAATATCTTTTGAATATTTCACCATCAAATAGGAATATATTCACATTTATAAACAACAATGAGATAGATTTTAAAACAGCAAATAGAAATATCATTAAGCCATACCTCCATGTATCAAGCGATGGGGCAGCAGATACTCTAATAAATTATATTAGGGGGACTGATTATCCCAATCTCAGGTCAAGGACATTGCCAGATCAAAGGGTATACAAACTTGGTGATATTATATTTTCATCACCACTTGTTGTTGGAACACCAATGGAAAGATATGACCTTCTTTATGGTGATACAAGTTATTTGACATTTTACAGGAAATATAGTCTTGATGAAAAAAGAAGGTCTGTTGTTTATGCAGGTGCAAATGATGGTATGCTACATTGTGTAAACATAGGATATTATTATACTGATTCTTCAAAATATATAGCAGGGCATGTTGATGAAGGTGGGCATCCAATCGGTAAAGAACTATGGGCATATATACCATTTAATCTATTACCACATTTAAAATGGCTAAAGGATAAGAGTTATTGCCATGTTTATTATGTTGACCTCAAGCCTTATCCAACAGATGCCCAGATTTTCAGTAATGATAATACACACCCAAATGGTTGGGGAACAGTCTTAATCTCTGGTTTCAGGATGGGAGGAACTAAATACATCTTACCATCAGGTTTAATACTCTCTTCAGGATATGCTTGCATTGATGTAACAGACCCTGAATCACCCAATGTTCTCTGGGAGTGGAGAATACCAGATACTACATATTCAACATCCTATCCAAATGTAATAAAGGTGAAAAATAAGTGGTATTTGATTGTTGGGACAGGACCAACACAATTCAATGGATGGAGTTCAAAAAAGGCAAAAATATATGTTTTAAATCTTGCAACAGGTGATACCGTAAAATCCTTCACAGTCCCTGAATCCCGTTCAGCAATAGGTGATATTATATCTGTTGACTTTGACCTTGATTACAATGTTGACCTTATTTATTTTG
>Ga0078972_1012497_pt1 | contig 14568 bp, 6 predicted proteins | sample YelNatPaOPGAMG01_FD_67568 | JGI IMG/M metagenome (GOLD analysis project Ga0078972, IMG submission 67568) | Hot spring thermophilic microbial communities from Obsidian Pool, Yellowstone National Park, USA - OP-RAMG-01 (SPADES assembly) (version 2) | ecosystem: Environmental > Aquatic > Thermal... | reverse complement strand
GCATACATACAATTTTTAAATTGTATTTTTATTGAGCCTAATATTGTAAAAACTCATATTGGTATGGATGGTGATGTGTTACTCACCGATATAAAAGGAGCTGTGCATTATTTACCAATAACACTAAACTTGTGTGGGGTATTTTCTAACAAAACAGACACGGGCATTATAAGTAATAATAGATTAATACTTCTTGGAAACTTAGTTGGGGCTACTACTCCCCCAGCTGTTTTTCTTAATCTGAATGGAGGGGATGATGTATATAGGAGACAACTAACTGGTGCGTGGGGAAGGTCTTTAAACATACTTGACAACTTCTTACAGTTTAATATACAAATGACAGGGCAGAATATTCAAAACACTAACAGTTGTAAATTATTCATACAATATACACATTATTTAACAGGTAGAACATATAATCCAGTTAGCAACAGGCTCACTACCGCATATAAGTGGGATTATGACCAATTATTGATTAGAGATTATACTATACTTGAAGCAACTACCAATTTAAATACTAAGAATACCGAATTTAGAATTATTCCATATAAATATTTAATTACTTCAACATCCATTGGATTTCATTATTTTATGCAATATTTTCGTTCTTCTCAGTATGACTGGGGTTACAATGGTACTTCATTTAGACCTTCACTCAATTGGAAGCACGAATCTGACCCGGACACTCCTATGGTTGGGCATCATATAAGTAATGTAATAAGTAGAAATGGAATAGTGTATATTTGGAAGCCAAAAATAGAAAATGGAAATATTATTCCTTATGGAACACCTTATATAAAATTTGATTATGATTTACATAATTTACCAGATGATTACTTTTTGATTGTAGATGGAATAAAGTATGTAATATTTACTAAACCTACACTATCAAATAATGAGGTTTTCAGAAATACTTGCGATGGTACAGGGGCGTATTCAGACGATACTTCCATAAAAGTACCTGTTATTTTTAATAGGTGGATAGAAGAAGGATATCCATTTGAATACTTTGTTGGAAAAGTTGGAACATCTAATAACAATCCAGTTATTGCCCTTACTACAATGTCAGGAAGATATGCACTACACCAAAGTGGGGCTGCATACTATCTAATAAAACAAATGCCAACTTCTGCTTTTTATCCTATCTATGTGTCAACCTTTACACATCCAATTAAAGGTCCAAATTACATTTTAGATGAATATTTAACTGAAACTTTTACTTTTAGTATGCTGGAGAATGCAAATACAGACCATATATATGAGCTGCTAGATTCCCCAAGTGGAGGGGTTTGTGGTTATTTAGTAAATCATGTTGCTATATTTACCAATAAAGTTCGTAATGGAACTGATATGTATAGAAAACTGGTACTATATTACAACAATAAATATGATGTAATAAATATACCATATAGCTCTATTTCTGACTCTTATATATTTATATATGGAAAATACTTAATTTTTACTGCAGGTATTGTAATAAATTTAGAAACTAAAGAGGTGTTGGAAGTTGGGGATAGATTTGAGGTTTATACAGGTGACCAATATGTTTATAGTGATTTAGTTATTCCTTATAGCACAGGCTTTGCTCCAATACTATATTTTTGTACAGCCTCTCAATATAATGTGGTGAGAGTAAAGAATATTGACTTATGGTTGCGTAGCCCATGTTTAACAAAATTATTGACCCAGAAGATTTATTCAGACGGATGTTTACCTAATAGGTTCACAGCTGGCATTATTATAAATAGAGAATCTATTGAAAAAGGAGAGATACCTTGCTCTACGGCAAGTATGTCAATATTGACTTAATAACACCAGACCTTGTTGAAAATATCAATGATTATGACCCTGATTTACTTACTCTTGTATTTGGAATACTACCACCGATAAAAGGTTCTGCTGAATTAAATATTGATTTTTCATATAGATTCAGCAATAAGCCATTCAATCCATTAATCACAGGCAGTATAGATTTAGAATATCTTTATTTTATAGATAATATTCGTGGTCTATATATTCAGCCAAATGAGGGCAGGATAACAGGCTCTTTTACTATTGAGTTTGAAGGTTCAGCACATTCAGCCCATTTCTATACTGGGCATTTTTATCATGATATTTTATATCAGTCTGAACATAGTGGAACTGCTTCTGGAAGGACTTCTCTATTATTAGATATAAATATTATTAGTGCCTTTTCAGAGCGTAGTATATCTGGGCAATTAAATTTAACACTCACACCATCAGTTAAGTACACAGGCAATGCATCCATAATAGGAACCGTTATTGGAAATATTAAATTATCTTCACAGATAACGATATTACCAGAGATATTAGGAACTATTTATTTAATATATTCACTTTATAACTATCATTATGGCGATAGTTTCAAGTATATAAAGGAAAATATACTCCTTATGAATGTAAACACCACAGCTGTATCTGAAATAAATACTTATACAGAAGTAGCAAGCATTGGTGATTCTTTATATTTATTTGATAATTCAGGAATAGGCACCCCTACTGGTGTTTTACAATCAATTATTGAATTTAGTATATATGATATAGATATGCCTTTGATAGGCAAAATGGATAATCTATACTTTATCGGAGTAGTAGACTCAGCTAATACTTCAGTTAATTCTTATGCTTGTGATAGAAGAGGAGTAAGAAGAAGTAAAGAAATGAGATTTATATTACCAAGAGGAATTACTGATAGAAATCTTACCTTTAAAATAAATGGTAAATTTAAAGAACTTCAGGCGATACTCCTTGATAAATATCCAACTGAGGAGGTCATGAGAAATGTATCCAATCGACGTTAAATATATTGATATTAATGATAAAACGATTCTTTCTTATATTTTAGATATATATCGTAACCCCAGTAGCTGCCCCGATAGCTGGTGTGCATACAACCCAAAAACTCAAGAATTAATAATTGCAGTAAGTGTATATATTGTTATAAATCTAAAAACGATGGAGACTTCTGTTTATGATACACTCCCAGATAAATACCGTTTGGGGGATTGGATATTTAAAAATTCAACTTATAATTCAAATGAACATAAGGTATACGATTTAGAATCACACAATGTTATTGCATCCTTTCCTTCGTCTACCAATGGGCTAGATACCCAAGTATATCCTATAACTATATTTGAAGATGCTTTATTCGTTGTATATGATTGGTCATCTTTATCGTTATACACAGAACATCAACAATTGATATCCAAGCTCAATTTAGGAGATTATGAATTCAATATATATAATGGATTTGTTACACAAGGAATAATAGAACTTAAGCACTCAAGTAAGAATATATATAAATATTACAAAATAACAAGGAATGGTTTTGAAGAAATTAGTTTTACAAAATTGCCACATATAATATACCCCGGGCACTGTAGTGATTGTCGGATTAACCCTAGTATATATAAATGTAATGGATTACAATGGAGCCGAGATATAGTAAACTATAAAGTCGTTTATAGAGTATATGATGTATATGACCCTAATAATAAACATGTATCATTTAGGCTTTCAGATTTTTATTCTTCCCAATGCGTTGGTGTAGATCTTTATCCTTATAAAGATAAAATGATTGGACTAATGTCAATTGCAACTAGGAGAAAAGTTTCATTGAGATATATGGAGAAAAATTCTTTCCTAATATATATTGATGAGGATTTTAAAGTGAGGACTACTCCTATCGTATTTAATACTCCACCACAAATCAATAAATATAGCTCAATAATAGTGAATGATTATGATTTTTATACGACAGCATGCTGGTATGAAATACCATTTCTTGTAATAGATTTAAAGGAGGCTTATATATGATAGAAACAGAACTAAATACATCCTTTAATGATTTATCTGTGTGTAATATGGGCGGTAGTTCATATAAAAATTGTTATGTAGGAAATAATTTGATGATTCAGACATCCGTATGTGTAGATAATAACAACAATTATACAGTGACAGCTTCCTTAGTAAACATAGTAACCAATGAAGTAATCAGGGAAATAAATACTGAAACTTTTACTTCTTACACTGAGATACTGAATGTTGTACACAATGGAGGGTATGTTTATATCATATTATGGGTTGGGGCTTCTATAAAGATATATTCCACATCTTCTGACCTAACAGCCACACCTCAATTAGTATCTACATTAGAGGAAGAGGGTATAGGTGATCATCCTGCATATATAACTCTATCAACTGCTGATTGGAGTGTATCCCAGCATAGTTATGATGCTGTAATTGCTTTTAGTAACGGCATATATGTAAAAGGATGGGGAGAGGGTGACTATGACTTTTGTGGAGGTGGTTCAAATGGCGTCTATATTATGTTTATATGGTATAAGTATGATGGAACTGTTAAAATAGAACGCTGTACAGGTTCAGGTAATTGTTACTCTACTGTACTTCCAGATAATTATGGAGGGCACGATATAACAGGAATTATAGTTTTTGATAATTCCACAAATAGTAGTCATATATATATTCTTGAATCTGTTACAAATTATAATTATAACCTGTATAAATATGTGTGCGATGTGGACATGAATATAGGAAATAGAGAGTTTATAACTAACATTCCTAAAAATTTAGGTTATATATACGGGACTCCTATAGGAGCAGTATATACTTATTATAACCCTGAGCAAATAATACTGCACTTTTTCACATTATGCCGTAATTCTGAAGATTATTGTTTAGAAGTTATTTCATTTAACTCTGCAGATAATAATTGGGTTATAGATTATATTTGTCCATTTATGCGTGTGTCCAATATCAGTCCCTTTACTGTGGATGCATCCGTCTATGGGGAAAATAAATATATAATTAGAACTTATATAATTACATTGAGCTTTATATAAGCACAATATAATTTTGAAGGAGGGAACATGTTGCAAGATGATACAAAAAATACATTAATTACGAATAAAGATATACCGATGGCGGTTCCAACGGTAGTTCCAACCACAAGCACCTTCTTAACAGATTACGGGTATACCTATCCATCATCTATTTCAAGAATGTTTGCCCCAAATACTGATATAGGCTCATACATACAGCCCACAATGAAACAGGTATCTGCCATCCCAACTACTATAATGTCTGGAGTATCAGATGTATTAAACCAACTAAATAAAATAAATACTGCCCCAGATTTAACTTGGAATGATAAACTGACAAGAAAATATTTAACCATGCAGTTAGGGCATCTGCTGGGGGCAATACCTTCTACATATGGATTTGCAACAGGCTTAGGGCAATTGGGATTACTTGAAGCAAAAACTCCTTATGATATATTCAAGGATTATGCTGGTGGATATTCTACTATTCAAAGTGCTTTTATACATCCTAATCTGCTTGAAGAGTTTAAAAACTGGGCGAATAAAATGAATAACTCATCAAATACGGCAGCCCAAGAAGAGGAGGGGAAATAAATGGGAGACTTTTATGAATATCTTGAGCCTTCTTTAAATAAAATGAGTAATTTACTTGGACTATTTTTTCATAATCCTACTGACCAAGAAAAGGCTGCATTAGCAGATAATATAAGAAATGCTGTTACCGCAGGGCTTGGACCTATTACATCACCAGAAGCAATTCCAGAACAAACTAATTTACCAATAGCTGCTCAAGCAAAAACTAATTTACCAGCAGGTACTCAGGCAGGTACTCAAGTTCCTCCTCTATCCCAACGACTTAATTCAATAGCAGGTGCCCAAACTCCTACTCAATCTACTACAAATCAGCAAAAAAATCTTCCAGAACTTCCAAAAATGCCTCAGTTTGATTGGGCTGGTTTTATGAAGATACTTGCCAGTCCATATGCTACTCCAGCTGGAATACAATATATATTAAATGCTGGTTTTAATCTTTATAAATCTATGTTAGAGGATTACAATGCAAAGTTGAATACATACAAGGCAGTAGCTTCAGCAGAAAATCCAACAGTTACAAAAGCTTTGCAGATACTTCCATCAATGTATGCTGGTGCAAATAAACTAATGGAAATAATGGGCACACCCGGAATACCAGATGAGGTAAAGCTTCAAGCTGCTGTGGAATTTGCAAGGCGTAATAAGAAAATAGAGCAGATGGAAAGAGCCATAGGGCTTAATCCAACAGAGCCTGTCAACCAAGCAGTGCCAATTAATAACCAAACAGCACCAACTAATAATTGGGTTAATAACCTAACAATGCCAACTAATAATCTGATTGGTAATCTGAGTAGCAACCCGACAGCACCAATTAGTTATGTAGTTAATAATCAGTCAGATTTGTTATAGTGGCTAAACGATTAGTCGGCTCTGTAATTAAATCGATTTAATTCGGAGGTTTATTAATTGGTTGACTATAAAGAGCTTGCCAATTTAGCCAAAGAGAAAAATGTAAATGTAATTCCTTTCTTAATGCAGGGCGTTCCGCCTGAACAAGTATATGAATATCTACAAAATTATAAACCACCTGAGGGATTTTTTACAGGATTAGGGCGTGGGCTTGCACAGGGGGTAGTAGGTACTACTACTGGATTAACGGGCTTAGCTGGGGCACTTACTGGCACTAATCTAACTCCTGATTTTCTAAAAGAATGGGAACAAAAATTAGCTCCACCAGAGGAACAAACTTTTGGAGGAGCAGTAGGCAGAACAATAGGGAGTATACTGCCTTTTATTGCTGGGGCACTTGCAACTGAAGGAGCCAGTGTACCCCTATTTGGTGCCAGAGCAGCTGGTACAATTGGCAGGGCTGCTATTCCAACAATTATTGGTGCTTCCACAGCTGGGCAAATATATGAACAACAGCCAGAAGGTGAAAAAAATTTACCGCAGGCACTTATTGGTGGTGCTATATCTGGCGGTGCCGCAGCTATCCCAGCTGGTGCATTGTTTAGACCTACCAAGATATTACCAACTATGGTAACAGGAGCTGTATCTTTTCCATTAATAACTGGAGCTATGGAAGCAGGTCAGCAGTATGGATTGACAGGAGCAATTAATCCAGAAGAAATAATATCAAATAAACTTGCAAATTGGAAAGAGACTGCTGCTGAAGCCTTAGTAGGTGGAGGTTTATCTGGTTTAGGTGCTGCTGTCTCCAAAGGCTTAGCTGCACGGGGAGAGGGAATTCCTATACCAAAGCAGGAAACAGCTATACCAGAAAAAGGAATAAAATCACCTGAAGCAGTAAAACCAGTGCCTGAGATTACTCCAGAACCTGAAGCAGTGAAGCCAATGCCTGAAATTACTCCAGAAGTAACAGAATCTGAAACTGGAGGATTAAAACTTGAAGATGTAGGCATAAAACCTACAACTGAAGAAGTGAAACCTATAACTGAAGAAACAGAAGTAAAACCACAAGAAATTAAGATAGAAGAAGCACCAGTAAGTGATTCCGAAGCAAATAGACAAATTGATTTATCTAATATTAAAGTAGGCGATTTAGCAGAACAAATCCGCCAGTCATCTCCAGCTATCATAGAAGGAGAAGGGCTTATTTATGATATTTCCAGAACTATGGTAGGTAATGAAATAGGATACAAGGTAGATATATATGAAAAAGTGAAAGATGAAACTGGAGCAGAAAATAAGATACCCATAGATTCAGGAGAATATATAACAGCAGATGCGGCAGCTAATTCTATACTGAACTTTGAAAAGAAGTTTACAGCAGGTAGAGAGATATTAAATAAGGCAGAAGAAGAATCTGCTACAAGGCAAAAACCATTAGAGATAAAAACTATGGAAGAGGAGCCTTCAGTATTAAAAAGAATGCCAGAAGAACAAGAAGGCATAATACCACCAACAGCAGTTGCTCAGAGAGAAAACATAAATAAAATGCTGTCTGATATCAATGCTGATGAGCAAAAAAAGATAGAATTACTAACTGATATAAATAAACTTGGAGTTAAAACATCTGATGAGGCTGGTAATGAAGCAGTTACTGATATTAATTCATATAATATAACACAGGAAGATATTAATAAATATAAACAATTAGTGCCTGATAAAAAGATTACAGCTAAAAAAGCCAATCAAGACCCCCAACTAAAAGCTGAAGTATTAAATAAACTTGAAAAACTTGTAGTAAATGATAATGGCAATTTAGTTACACCAAATGAATATAAAGTTGCAGAAGAAGATTTAATGGAGAAAGTTAAGCGTGAGTCTGAAAAAGAGAGAGCTACACAACAGATTGTAGAAGAGCCAGAAACTGAACTGGAAGTAATTGAACCTCCTGTAAGCAAGAAAGAGATACCAGAAGAGGAAGATGCATTCAAAGAGACACTTCAAGACATGACTGAGCGATTAACTATTCCACAGAGGCAGAGAATTTATAAAGTAACAAGAGAAAGTTTGCAGAAAGAACATTCTGATTTACTTAAGCCACAAAGTAAACCAGTAAAGCAACTTATTTCTAACTTAAGTGACCCTGACATTACTACTATTGGAGAAGCATTAGCAGATGTCAAGGCTTATACAGGCAAGGTGCCAGTCATAACACCAGCCTTGAAAAAAAGATTTTTCATTGTAACTAAAGATAATAAACCGTATATAAATAATACCGAAGTAACAAAATGGAGAGACGATATTGTAAATAAAGTCTTAAGCAAAAAAGCTATACAAATGCCTGAGGGCAAATCATATATAGAAGATATTGGAAATAAAGTTAGACAGCAACATGCAGAAGAAGAAATAAAACTACCAGAACCTAATACTCTACAAGATATTATTGGATTAAAAGGAGCTACTGAGGGGCTATCTGTTCATCTATTAAACAATGGAGTGTTAAAACCAATAGATTCTATATTTAAAACAGCTGTTGAAAGTAGCTCAGCAAAGGAAAAAGAATTTAAATCATTACAGTCAGAAGAGCAAATAGAAGGAATAGAAAAACCAAAAATAACAAAAGAAGGCACCTCACAATGGGAATTTAATTTAAACTTTGAACTTTCACGGCTTGCTCCTAATCTATATAACCTAGCAAAAGAAGTTGTATTACTTGGTACAAAAAATAAGGCTGTTGACGAAGTTGAAAAAGAAACAAAAGATTTTGCAAAGACAATAAGACAAAGGCTAACAAAAGATGAAATTGATTTATTGAAAAATGTATTATTTAACCAAAAAACAGAAAAAGGCAACTGGATGAGTTTGCCTTATAATATGTGGGAAGAATATGCTCCAGAAGTAAAACGCATTTTATCAAAGATTGCTACTTCTTCAGTTATAAAAGATTACTTTGGTGTAACCGATGTAGCTGAGATTTATAACAGAAATCCTTTCTACTATACTATTGGAGCTATTTCTTCTTGGCTTGGGCGGGTATCTGGAATAGAAAAAGCCCGTGCTTTTAAAGAAGCAATAGAAGATTATACATCTGAACTAAACACAAAGGTAATGCAGAAACATCCTGAAGTAGCAGATATAATTAACTCAATGTTAGGATTTGATTATAGAGTAGCAGCTGAAACTAAATTTTTTGAAAACATACTGCCTACCAATAAAATAAGTAATCTTTATCTAAATGTTGTTCCTTTAGGTGAAGCCAATAAGGTTATTATATTTATCCCAACAATTATAAATAGAAAGGTCGGTAGTATTCCATTAATAATGGATAAGGATGTCTATGAACGGATAAGAGCTACTGATGACCCTCTTGCAGAACTTAAAAACTATATAAATACTGATGTGGCTGATAGAAAAGGAAGACAGCAGAAATTATCTGATGTAATTGTAGATTACATGAAAAACACAGATGAGAATTCTGGCATAGATTTCAGTAAAAAGATAAGAGGCACTACTTATACACAGCTAAATAGAATCTTCAAAGACGATATTCTTATTAATAAAACTTCTACTGGATGGGAGTTTACTGATGACATAAAAGAATTTATTAAGAATCCTGAAAAATACATAGCTTATACTGTTGCTGACGGTATAATAAATGACCCTATAACTTATAACAGAATAATAGATACTATAAAAAATGTTTCTGTTGATTCCATTGAATATAAATATAATCTCCTATATTCAGAAGTAAAGAAATATATAAGAGCAACAGATATAGAAAAAGTGCTAAATGGTGAAATGAAGCTTGAAGATGTATTAACAAAATACAATAACCAATTTGAGCTGGTTCCTACCCTTGAATCAAATTTAAGAAATCTTATATCTACATACAATCTACTCCAAGATATGCCCAGAAAAGTAGAAACTGCTGAAACTATGATGATACCTGAGCTGCAAAAGACCTTAACTGATGATAAAGATGCAGAATTGACTCTGGCAAAAGAAGTTAAAGAAGGACATATAAAACTGTATGAAAAAGCTGATGCATTAATTAGAAATTTGTATGCAGCACTTAAAGATACTAAACTATCTCAGAGTGAGCAAGACGAAAGAATTGCACCATTACTGAAGGACTTAAGAACAATTCAGAAAACATGGAATAGATATTGGAAAAGAGAAACAAAGGGGGCGAAAATAACAGCCCCAGAAGATATTATTTATTCCAGATACATAGATTTATTAGAGAAAGCCCAAGACAGCAATGTTTCTCCAAAGACTCTTAATGAAATCAGAGAAATATATGATACAGTTATTACCTCTAAACAAGTACAGGAAGTTATATCAAAACTTGATGAAATCCCAGATATTGATTTAAGAACATTATCTGAAGCACCTCACTTATTAGGAAATACAGCCGTAGATTATCTTGTTATACATAGAATGCTTACTAAGATACTGTCACCATTTGATATAGATGTCAAATATGCTTTTATATCTCCAACTCATGAATTATATAAAGAGCTTACAAAAAATCACGATAAAACTGTGGCTGGTTTTTCTTTCTGGCTAGCTAATAACAAGGAAGGTTTTATCGGATTAGTAGAAAACCATCCAGATGTAATTACAACAGTTGGGCATGAAGTTATTCATATATTAGCAAGAGCTGGAAAAATAAAGGATACAGATTATAAATTAGCTCTTGCCAAATATAAAAGTGAAGAAGGCATAGCTGAGGCGTTTGGTAAATACCTGTCTGAGAAGCAGGAACCACCCTCATTTATGAAGAGAATAATAGAAACATTTAGTAACTTTATAGAAAAGATAAATAATTTTATACACGGTTTAGGATTTTCTTCTGTAAGTGATATGTTTGCAAAGATAGAGGCTGGCGAATATTTGTGGGGTGGAAAAGGTAATATAGAAAGAGTGCCTGTTGGATATATGAGTGATGCTCTCTCACTACTGGGCGATAAATCATATGCTATGTTTAGAGATGCTGATACTAAAATAGATAGAGTTGAGACTGAGTTAAATAAAATGCAAATGAAATCAGGTAAGTATACAGACATATTAGCTGGGGTAGCATCCTCTGTCAGAGATATTATTGGTGCATCAAAAGAAGTAAGAATATCAACTATGGATAAGCTTAAGGCTATAATAGATATGCCAAGAAGAAATGAGTGGCTTATGGACTTCTATGATATAGTTCATAGAGGAGGACAATATGCAACCAGACTACTACAAACTTCTTATGGCAAGGTGTTTGCGGCTTTAAAAGATTTAAAGGCTGATAACTTGTATGATAAATATAGTGATATAGAAAACGAATGTGCTGTTATAATGGACTTTTTACCCAAAGATAAATTTTCTGAAGTAGCATATAGATATGGAATTACAGACCCAACTCATATAGATAAAATGTATAGAGTATATACTGAAACAAAGAAGGGGACTGATTTAATATTTAGAGAGATGATAAATGCTCTATATGGTATGTTTACTAAATCAACTATTTCATCTATAAAGAGAAATATAGAAAAAGGCAAAAGTGATTTTAAAATGGATGAATTTAATGAATTTGTTAATACAACATTCAGCTATTATATGACTCAGATAACACAGGAATTAGCAAAAGATGTAATTAATAAAGAAGAAATATTAAATCTAAAGAGGGAGCTGTCAGCTAAAATTACAGACGAATACAAAAAGGATATTTATCCATTTTCTCATTTACTGGATTTCATAGAAAAAAGTGCAAACTCATTGACTGAACTGTCAAATATCTATTACAAACCATTTGTAAGAAAAGGTGGAAATTATTATATTAAATTGTATCAGAGAGGCGAAACCGTAGACCCAATAACAGGACAGAAGACTCCTGCATTATATGAAGTATTCTATCATGAAGTAAATCCATCAAAGTTTGTTGAAAGGGAACGGGCGGAATTAAATAATTTAACTGATAAAATTGCTCAAGCTCTTAATAAGGCTGGATTTACATTTACGACAACTGAAGGTGATATACATAATAATCCAGTAGTAAAAGCAAAAGCATATAAAGACAATCTTGATTTTATTGTGGTAAAGGGAGAAAAGCTACCAATTGAAAAATCGGCTTTATCTAACCTATCTTATACGCAGTTACAAGAAATAATTTTTGCCCTTGCTAAACATATAGACAGTCCAGATTCGGAAATGGTATTAGACCAGTTAAATAATGCTATGGATAAAGTATTTGCTGAAACCCATTACGCCGCAGCAAGAAGAATGTTCCAGAGGCACAGACTGCCAGAGGAATTTGGTAAGATTATCAGGGGCTATGAAAAAGACCCAGAGGAAGTGTTAAGTAGGTATTTTACACAAATGTCCAACAGTATAGCACATAAAAGAGTTATAACAGAATATATGGATTATAGAGATAACAATAATGAACTATTGGAGTCAAATCCAGAAAGACTGAGTCTCCTTAAGAAAACTCTTGAAGGTGTAACAGCTCCTTATAATGATATAGCAAGATATGCTTATAAACTTAGGATGATAGGTGCTTTTTACTATCTGTCTGGAAGAATATCATCCGTAGTAGTTAATATAACCCAGATGCTAACTCAACTTGTTCCAGAGCTACAAAATTATTACACAATGCCTGCTGAGCGGTTAGAAATGCTTATGGATAAACCTTCTGGATTTATATTAAGAGGTGAAGGCAAAGTCACTGAGCAAATTCTGAAATCTATTCCAGAGAGTATAAAAGCTACAATTGATATAGTAAAGGCTTCGAGAGATTTAGCTGATTGGTGGAAGAAAGGCTACTTTAAAGAAGACTTTGATATATCAGATATTAAAAAAGAAGACATACCTTATAAAAATGATATAATGGCTCTAAGGTCTCTTATAACTGAAGGAATTATAGAGAGCCAATTCCTTAATATGATTAGAGAAGAAAATTTAAAAGTATTTGGTAGAACATTCCAGAAAGTATTTGACTGGACTATGCTCCCATTTAAGTATTCAGAATATTATACAAGAGCAGTTGGTGGCTTACTTGCTTTTAGATTAGCATATGCAAAGGGGCTGGATAGCGACACAAGTATTCGATTTGCATCTAAAGTAACCGAAGATGTGTTTGGAGATTATAGTAGAGCTAATAGACCATACTGGATGCAACCACGAACAACTGCTGGAGCTTTACTTGCTATACCTACTACACTTAAATCATATACATTTAATTACATATCGTGGCTCTTACACAACATAGGAAGAAGAAATTTTGATAAAGCATTTACATCTTTAGCTGCTTTTGCTGTATTCGGAGGAATAGCTTCTGTGCCTTTTATAGATGACCTATTTGATATTGCTGAGAGAGTAGTTGGTTTCCCATACAGAGCAAAGGTTAAAAATACATTCAAGAATTTATTTGGTGACCCAGCAGCATCAGCTATAATAAATGGTGTCCCAGCTGCACTTGGTTTAGCTGATATATCTGCGGCTTTAAAAATGGAATTACCAGTACCTAAAGGTTTATCTTTTGATGATTTAGGTAATTTCTTATTAGGGGTTCATGCTCAGGAAATAACAAGAACACTAAAAGCGGAAGAACAGTTTAGTTACGGAGATATTCTTGGAACTTTATCAAACGCTTTGCCTATTGGCTGGGCTATGCCATTCCAAGCCCTAAGCTTATATATAAGAGGATTACTTACTAAGGCTGGAAAGCCTGTTATAGAGCCTGAGACAGGGGAACCATTTAAGCTGACAGCATTAGAAGCCATAGAAAGGGCTCTTGGTTTTAGACCTACAAGATTAGCAGATATACAAGAAAAACAATTCTATGCAATTAGATTAGATTCTTGGTATAACCAGTGGAGAGATAAAATATTTAGACAAATCCGCCTTGCTGGGGATGACCCAAAAGATTATGAAGATATAATAGAATCAATAAAAGAATATAATGAAGCAGTTATGAGATATAATGGATTTATCCCATTCATCAAGAAAGACACCTTGAAGCAAGCATTAACACCAAGATTAGATAAAACTCTAAAAGCTGTTGATTTAATTTAATTCTCTGCCTTACTCTCATCAAAGCCTGCCCTTGATAGAAATTAAATCGATTTAATTTCTTATTTATTTTTATATTTCTTTTTTATTTATTTATTTATTTATTTATTTATTTATTTATTTATTTCTTTTTTTTTTTTTTTTTTTTTTTTTTTTTTTTTTTTTTTTTTTTTTTTTTTTTTTTTTTTTTTTTTTTTTTTTA
>Ga0078972_1010818_pt2 | contig 14571 bp, 13 predicted proteins | sample YelNatPaOPGAMG01_FD_67568 | JGI IMG/M metagenome (GOLD analysis project Ga0078972, IMG submission 67568) | Hot spring thermophilic microbial communities from Obsidian Pool, Yellowstone National Park, USA - OP-RAMG-01 (SPADES assembly) (version 2) | ecosystem: Environmental > Aquatic > Thermal... | reverse complement strand
CCCGCGGCCCGGGCCACGGTGCTATAAGCTCCATCAGCCCCGATCACTACTTCGAACTCCACCGGACCCTTGGTAGTGAAAAGCGCTTCCTCCGTCAGTCCCCGCGCTTCCGTAATCCAAAACTCAGCCCCCTTTTCCTGGGCCTTTTCCCTAAGCCATTTGTCCAATTCCGGCCGATCGAGGACAAGCCCTTTGGGCTCGCTGCTGTGGAGCTCTACGACCCGTCCTTCAGGAGAAAACACCCGCACCCCTCGGATTTCCCGGAGCACTAGCTGCGGAGGGACTCCCAAACGAGCAGCAGTTCTGACGCCAACGAGGCCAGCACAACATGGGGTCCTATTTGGTGCGCGCTCGAGGAGAAGGGTCTTTGCTCCGGCCTCGGAAGCCGCACAAGCAGCCAGGGCCCCGGCTGGCCCACCCCCTACCACCACTACCTCAAACTTCATTTCAGGGCTTCTTCCAAAGCCCAAGCTGCGCTAAGCAAGGTCTTTTCCGAAAGCCTTGGGCCAATGAGCTGTAGGCCAAAGGGAAGCCCATCAATGGTTCCGCCGGGAATGGAGATGGCCGGAAGGCCAGCCAGGGCTGAGGGGATGGTGAAAAGGTCTGAAAGGTACATGGAAAGCGGATCCGCTTTCTCCCCCAGCCGAAACGCCGGGGTTGGTGCGGTTGGCCCCATGATCAGATCAACCTTTTCGAAGGCCTTTTGGAATTCCTGGGCGATGAGGGTCCGCACCCGCTGGGCCTTGCCGTAATACTGATCGTAATAGCCTGCGGAGAGGGCAAAAATTCCAAGGGCAATGCGGCGCTTCACCTCCGGACCAAACCCCAATGTGCGACTTTGGGCAATCATCTCAGCCACACTGGGAGCAGGAACGCGCAGGGTGTAGCGGACCCCGTCATAACGGGCGAGGTTAGCGGAAGCCTCAGCAGAAGCGACAAGATAATACGCGGGAAGAGCGTACTCCGTGAGGGGAAGGGAAATCTCCATAACCTGAGCCCCAAGCTCCTTAGCTACCCCACACCAATGCTCTACCAAACTCAAAGCCTTTGGCCCAAGTTCCTTTGGCACATATTCCCGGGCTAAACCTATGCGGAGCCCGGCCAAACTTGGTCGAAGTTCGGCAAGGTAATCCTGCGGAGGAAGGGGAAGGGATGTGGAGTCATGGGGATCATGGCCGGCGATGAGGGAAAGGAGAAGGGCGGCATCCCGGACGGAGCGGGTAATGGGGCCAATCGTATCCAAAGAGGAGGCGAAGGCCACAAGGCCGTAGCGGGAAACGAGGCCATAGGTGGGACGAAGCCCAACCACCCCGCATAGGGCAGCCGGCTGCCGAACCGAGCCCCCAGTATCCGAGCCCAAGGCCGCCAGGGCCTCGCCAGCGGCCACGGCCGCCGCCGACCCACCGGAAGACCCACCAGGAACACGCTCCGGATCCCAAGGGTTACGAGTTGGACCATAGGCCGAGTACTCCGTGGATGAACCCATTGCAAACTCGTCGAGATTGGTCTTCCCCTGAACTTGCGCGCCCGCAGCCCTAAGCCGCGCCACAGCCGTGGCCTCAAAGGGCGCACGGTAGTCCCGCAAAAATCGAGATCCACAGGTAGTGGGAAATTCCAGGGTGCAGATGTTGTCCTTTATCGCGATGGGAAGCCCCAAAAGGCGCGTGGCTTTTTTCTCTTCAGCCTTGAGTAAAAGCTCCTCTTTTTCCGCAAGGGACAGGAATGCGTGGATCACGGGCTCGCGGCTCTCGATGTTTTTATAAAGTTCGTCCAGAACGTGGGTGAGCGTGATTTCCCCACGGGCCAAGGCTCCTTGATAATCGCAAAGGTCGCGCAAGGGATGGTGCCGGGGGTGGGATTTGAACCCACACGGGGGTTGGATACCCCACTGGATCCTGAGTCCAGCGCGTCTGCCTATTCCGCCACCCCGGCGGGCCAAAGCCATTCTACGAACCCCTTTAGCCATGTCAAGATTTGACGCGCAACCCAGCCCTGCAGTAGACTCCCTTTTCGGTGAGGGTGATGGTTGAACTCAAGGATTTCCGGGTTTTTAAAGACCTGAAGCCCGAGGAGCTCCAAAAACTCGAGGCCCTGGTGCGAAAGATCGATTACGGCGAAGAGGAACTCATTTTCATGGAGGGCGCACCAGCCTTCGGTTTTTATTTGGTCTTCAAAGGAGCGGTAAAACTGGTGAAACGCAGCGCCAAAGGGAAATCCCAAATCCTAAAAATCGTCGGACCGGGCGGGCTCCTTGGGGAGACCACCCTCTTCGATAAAGGATTGCACAACGCTTACGCTAAAACTCTTATCCCCTCAACCGTTGGCTTCATCGAGCGCGGCGATTTCTTCTTTTTTCTCGAACACCACCCCAAGGTGATCTTCCGGTTCTTCGAGCACCTCTCTTTGGAGCTCAAGGCTTTCCAAAATAAACTTGCTGAGCGCTCTTACGCTTCAAGCAAAGAGCGGCTGGCCCGGCTCATCCTCGCCTTGGACCGCCTGGGTCTGGAGCTCTCGCGGGCGGAGCTTGCGGAGATGGCGGGAGTTTCCTCAAAAACCGCGATCCGCACCTTAAGCGAGCTGGAATCGCGGGGGATCATCAGCGTGGATAACCGCCGGATCAACGTGATCAAAGAGGATTACCTCCGCCGGCTGGCTGAACCCTTCTCCTTGGAGATCGATAAGGCCATCATCATCTAGCTTGGCGTGACCTCTGTCCTTGGCGCAGTGGGGCGCCAGGGTTAAAAACGAAGGGTATGAATCGATCCCGTCTGGTTCGGGGTCTTTTGATTCTCGGTGCATTCGGTATCTGTGCCCTTTTGCTTTGGGAAACAGGTCTTGGTTATGAACCGCTTTTCCTCATGATCGTCACCGGGCTTTGGACGATCCTCGCCATCCTTCTTGGCCGTTGGCCGTGGGTGGTGGGCGTTCCGTTTGCTGCTTTGGCCTTGGCTGCGCCTGCCCTCTGGACCCAGCCGTTACCGGTCTTCCTTGCTGAGGCCTTCCTCATCGGGGGCCTTTCCCTCCTCTGCGGAGGAGCTTCGTTTTTGGTCCGGCGCCAAACCTCCCACCGCCAGGTCCAACAAAAGCTCGAGCTTTCCTATGGAGCCGAAGTCTTCGAGAATTCCCTGAACATCCTTCACGTTATCGACCGGGAGGGGAACGTCATTCGGCGAAATCGCCGCTCTTTTGAGCTTTTGGGTTGGCCATACCGACGAACCCTGCATGTCACGGAGTACGTCCATCCTGAGGATCTTGGGCATTTCCGCATCGATCTTGAGCGGCTTTTTGAGCGGGGGGAGATCCGCGAGGTCCGAGTGCGGTTCCTCAAAGAGGATCGGGGGTTTTTGAGCGTAGAGATCCAGGCCCGCCGGGTCACCGGAAAGCTTGCGGTTCTTGAGGCCCGCGACCTTTCGGAGGTCCAGAAGCTCCAAATGGAGCTCGCTGAGGAACGCGCACGCTACCGCCACCTCATCGAGGACGGCATCGATGCCTTGGATGTAGGGGTCATCCTCATCGACGCTAAAGGCCAAGTCCTTTGGGCCAACCGAGCCCTGAGCAAATTCTTCAGCCTCGATCGGGATGCATGGATTGGCCATCCAGCCCTGCGCCTCTTGGAACGGATCGGGATGGTGTTGGAGGACGGCGAGGGTTTCTTTTCCAAGGTCCGGGAGAGCTATCAAGCCGGGACTGGAATAGAAGGGTTGATCGTGAAGGTCCGGCCGGGAAAGGATCGCGAGGAGCGGGTCCTCCAATATTTCAGCGTGCCCCTTTGTGGGACACGGGGGCGCGGTGGACGGGTTGATCATTTCGCCGATGTCACCGCGCTGAAGAAGCTAGAGGCCGAGCTACGGGAGCAGAAACAACTTTTGGAGGAGGCCAATGAGCGCCTGCGCTCCTTCAACGCCGCGGTATCCCACGATTTGCGGAATCCTACCCGCGCGGCCCTGGGCTACGTCCAATTGATCCTGGCCCAGCACGATGGGGTCCTTCCCCCAGATGTCCGGCGGGATTTGGAGCTAGCCCGCGGCCGATTGGAACGCATGGACCGCATGTTGGAGGACCTTTCTCGCTACTCCAAGATGCGGTTGGATCCCTCCCAGTTCGAGCCGATCGATCTCAACAAACTTTTGGCCGATGTCCGCGAGGATTTGGGTTCCCTCCTTTCCGGGGTGGAGCTGCGCCTTCCTCCGGATCTTCCCGAGATCTATGGCCGTCCCAGTCTCATTGGCGAGCTCTTCTCCAACCTCATCCACAACGCCATCAAGTTCAATGACAAGCCCAATCCGGTGGTGGAAGTGGGATGGAAGCCCCATCGCGGGGATACCTACCTCTTTTGGGTGCGGGACAATGGTCCTGGCATTCCCGCGGAATATTTGGAAAAGATCTTCAGGCTGTTTGAACAACTTGATCGCACGAAGGAGGGAACCGGTGCGGGCTTGGCCATATGTCGCCGCATCGTGGAGGAGCACGGTGGCCGGATTTGGGCGGAGTCCCAAGTTGGACAGGGAGCGACCTTCTATTTCACCCTGCCCCGGCTGCCCGTGAGAAAAGGGGTGGAGAGCGATGCCCATTGAACGGCGAATGACGATCCTGGTGGTGGAGGACGACCCTTATCACTACGAGCTCATTGAGCGCTCCGTGCGGAGCCTGGAGAAGGCCAACGTCCGCTATGACCTGTTTTGGGTCAAGGACGGGGAGGAGGCGTTGGACTTCCTGTTCCGCCGGAAAAATTATGTTCAGGCCCCGCGGCCAAACCTCGTCCTTTTGGACCTCCGCCTCCCCAAAAAGAGCGGGTTAGAGGTCCTGGAGGAGGTCAAAAGAGACGAAAAACTCCGGAAGATCCCGGTGGTCGTTCTCACCGTTTCCACAGATGAAGAGGACATGGTGCGGGCCTACGATTCCGGGGCCGCTGGATTCCTCCAGAAACCGGCCTCACCTGAGGAGTTCGATCGGCTTCTCACCACCGTTTGGGAGTACTGGCGAATCGCCAAGCTTCCGGACTGACGTCCCTCTTTTCGGGCTCAAAGGTTTCCCTGGCGGATGAGCTTTGTCATTGCCGGAATGGCCACGCCCGGCTAGGTTGGCATTGGTTGGGCGTGCTGGGCGTGGTGCCGGCCCAATGGGGTTTCCAGCCCCACCTGCCGGGAAGACCGGTGGGCGGGTGGCCGTTCAATTCGGCAGAGCACGCCCCATGACCCCCTCCTGGCCTCCTTCCTCCTCGCCGGGGGAGGGGGAAACCCCTCCCCCTTCCTCTTCTTGACCAGCGCCTCGATTACCCGTTACCATGAGCCAACCTTTGGACCCAAGTCCAAAGGCGAAGGAGGGAGAAGGAGATGAAACGTCTAGGACTGGTTTTGGCTGTGGCAATGTTGTTGGCTGTGCCAGCTTTGGCCGGCCGGGTGGCCCTGATCCTCGACGTGGGCGGCCGCGGAGACCTTTCCTTCAACGACATGGGCTTCAAGGGAACCGAGGAGGCCTGCGCGGCCTTCGGCTGGGAAATGGTGGAGATCCAGTCCGCCACATCCGCGGACTACCTCCCCAACATCCGCAACGCCGCCAGAACCGGAAAATTTGACCTCATCATCTGTGTCGGGTTCCTCCTCGCTGATGCTCTCAATGAGGTGGCTGCGGAGTTCCCCAACCAGAAATTCGCCATCATCGATGCCGTCGTGAATCAGCCCAATGTTCTTTCCATCGTGTTTGAGGAGCAGGAGGGATCGGCCTTGGTCGGGGCCCTCGCGGGCATGCTCGCCGCGGAGTACGGATACCCGTACGTGGGCGTAGTTTTGGGGATCGAGATCCCCGTGCTCTACCACTTCGAGGGCGGTTATCGCTTCGGCATCGACTGGGGCCTCAAAAAGTACGCGGAGGTAACGGGAAAGAAAGCGGACGTCGGGCTCCTTTGGGTCTACACTGGGACCTTCTCGGACATCGCCAAGGGTAAGGCCGCGGCCGAGGCGCAGTTAGAGCAGGGCGCAGTAGCGGTTTATAACGTCGCTGGCCCTTTGGGCATCGGTATCCTCGAGGCCGTTTCCGCCAAATTGGAGAAAGAGGGCCGCAAGGCAGGACCGCCGTTCATGATCGGTGTGGACGCGAACCAAGACTGGATGGGCGACGGAAATAAAGTCGTGGCATCCATGATGAAACGGGTGGATGTTGGCTGCTATACGGCCATAAAAATGGTCCACGAGGGAACTTTCACCGGTGGGGTGCTCTCCCTCGGCCTAAAAAACAAGGGAGTGGCTATCTCCCGGTACCAGGATCTTCTTGACTTCATCGAATTTGGCATCAAGGCCGGGGCCATTACCGAGGCTGACCGAGACAGGATCATTGAGAACTGGAAGGCCATGAGGGCCTCCATCCCCGAGTGGATTTGGAAAGCTGTGGATGAGCTTGAGGCGAAGATCCTCTCCGGGGAGATCGTGGTACCTAAGCCGGAGACCCGGGAGGAGATGCTGGCGGTGCGGGCCCAGTACCCGCTAACCCGCTAGGGAAGACGGGCCTGGAGCCTTGGGCTCCAGGCCCCTTTTAATCAAGTCTTGGCCGAATTTCTTCTGCGAGCGGAAGGCCTGACCAAGGTCTACCCGGATGGAACAGTAGCTTTGTCCGGCGTGGACCTCACGGTCCGGCCGGGCGAGGTCCTCGGCCTCCTTGGGGAAAACGGAGCGGGAAAAACAACGCTCACAAAAATCCTCTCCGGACTCCTCCCACCAACATCGGGGCGGCTCCTCTCTCCCCGCGGACAAGTTCGCTTCCATTCCCCAAAGGATGCGCTGAAGCTCGGGATAGGCATGGTCCACCAACATTTCGCCCTTGTGGACACCTTCACCGCCCTCGAAAACGTTGCCCTCGGTTTGGGCCGGGTCAATCTTTCCTCCCTCCGGAAAAAATTGGAAAAATTGGTCGAGGAAACCGGGCTTCACGTCCCTCTCGACGTCCCTGTGGAGAACTTGGCCGTGGGCGAGCGCCAGCGCGTGGAGATCCTCAAAGTGCTAGCGCGGGACGTGGAAATTCTCATCCTGGATGAGCCCACAAGCGTCCTCACCCCTGTGGAGACCGCTGAGCTTTTCAAGTTCCTCCGCAATCTTCGGGATCAGGGCAAAGCCGTGATCTTCATCACCCATAAATTAAAGGAAGCTCTCGCTGTTACCGATCGCATTGTGGTCCTGCGGCGGGGAAAGGTAGCAGGGGAAGTGAAGACCGCGGACACAACGGCGGGCGAACTGGCTCGCCTCATGATAGGGGTGGAAATCGAGCCAGGCCACCGCCCAGTGGAACTCGCTTTGGAAGGGGAACCAAAAAGGGCGGAAGCCGGGGGACCGAAAGGGGAAGCGGTTTTAGCGGTGAAAGCTTTGAAGGTCCGCTCCGATACCGGAGAACTCGCTGTGCGTGATCTCTCTTTTGAGCTTTATCCTGGGGAGATCCTCGGGATCGCCGGCGTGGAGGGAAACGGTCAAACTGAGCTCGTCGAGGCTATCTGTGGGCTGCGCCGCGTGGAGGCCGGAAGCGTGGAACTTTTGGGGAGAAACGTAACCAACCACCCGCCCACCGAACTTTATCGCCTTGGACTAGGACACATCCCCGAGGACCGCTGGAAATACGGGGTGATTTTGTCCTTCACGGTGGCGGAGAACTCGATCCTTGGATTACAGCGGGAGCGCGGGTTTTCCGCAGCAGGGTTCCTGCGAGCCTGGGCAGTGCGGAGACATGCGGCAAGGCTGGTACAGGAGTTTAGCATCCAGACCGCTGGTCTTTCGGCACCGGTAAAAAGCCTCTCCGGAGGAAACCAGCAAAAACTCATCGTGGGCCGCGAGCTTTCCAAGGATCCCAAGGTGATCATCGCTGCCCAACCCACACGGGGCCTGGATATCGGCGCAGCTCAATTCATTCGGGATTTGCTTCTGCGTCTTCGCGAGGAGGGCCGAGCTATCCTCCTTGTTTCCGCGGATCTTGACGAGGTTTTGGCCCTTTCCGATCGGGTGGCGTTCATGTACGAAGGCACGTTCACCGGGGTAGCGCGGCCTACGGAGCTCACCGCGGAGACGATCGGTCTCCTCATGGGTGGAGTGAAGGCGGGATCAGGATGAGCTGGATCTGGCGCGGGCTTCGGCCAATCCTTGAATCTGTCTTAGCTGGGCTAATCGGCCTAGGCGTTGGAGCCCTCATCATGTGGGCCTGGGGATATCGGCCTTGGCCAGCATATGTGGCGCTGTTCAAGGAAAGTTTCGGTAGCGGCTATGGGTTAGCTAGTGCCTTAGCCAACGCTACTCCCCTTATCCTCACCGCTTTGACGTTCGCTGCGGGAGCCAGAGCTGGTCTTTTCATAATCGGTGCGGAAGGGATGATGTACATGGGGGCCATGGCCGCCGTGGCCCTGAGCCTCTTTCAGCTCCCCTCCGGGTTTCACGCATTTGTGGCGCTTCTTTGCGCCGCAGCCGCAGGAATTCTCTGGGGATTCATCCCCGCAGTCCTTCGCGCCTACCGCGGCGTACACGAAGTCATCTCCACCATCATGTTCAACTGGCTTAGCCATTTTCTTTCCTTTTACCTTGTGGCCAACGTCCTCGTCGACCCCATTCGAGCCGAAAAAACTCTCTCCATTGTGAAAACTAGCCGCCTTCCCCTTTTAATCCGCGGGACTGATCTCTCTTTGGGAATCGTTGTAGCTGCAGGTTTAGCCCTTCTTTTTTACGTATTTTTCTGGCACACCGTGGCGGGCTATGAAGTTCGTGCAGCTGGGGCTAACCCTTATGCTGCTCGGTATGGCGGGGTTTCTCCCCAAAGGACGGTGCTTTTGGTATTTGCTTTGGGTGGGGCCGCTGCGGGCCTGGCCGGCGCGGTGGAGGTGATGGGACGGCCTCCTACTTATGCCGTATACAGCGGGCTCACCAACCTCTCCGGCTTCGGTTTTGATGGAATTGGCGTAGCCATGATCGGCAGAATCCATCCGTTGGGGATCATTCCGGCGGCCATCTTCTACGGCGGCCTTCAAGCTGGAGCACGCCTCATGCAGATGGAAGCCGGTGTACCCTTTGAGATGGTCCGGGCCGTTCAAGGGGTAATCGTTTTAGCTCTAGCCCTTCCCGAGCTCACCCGCATCTTCAAGGTCTTTTTCCGAAGCATCCAGCGAAAAGGAGCGCGCACATGAACTGGGCGTATTTCTGGAGCCTTTTTTCCATCTCCCTCCACGCCATGGTCCCCATTACCCTCACTGCGGTGGGCGAGGTGATTGGCGAGACCGCTGGGCTATTCAACATCGGCCTTGAGGGCATTCTCCTTATTTCCGCATTCACCGGGACTTTGGGGGCCCGAGCTGGCGGCCCTGTTCTTGGGCTTCTCGTTGGCTTCCTCACCGGCTTAGGGGTGGGGGTGATCTTTGGCATCATCTGCGCGTATTGGAAGGGAAGCCAGATGATCGCCGGGGTGGGAATCAACCTCTTTGCCTTGGGGTTCGTGGCCTTCGGCCTCCAAGTCCTGGGTTCTCCCGGTTTTTACACTGTGCCGAGGAACGTGCAGCTTCCGCCGATCCGCACTTCTGTGGGCTCTTTTTCGCCGGTGATCCCATTGGCCCTTCTCCTTCCTTTCCTGATCCACTGGGTTTTAAACCACACCCGGGTTGGGTTAAGGATCAAAGCGGTTGGGGAAAACCCGGAGGCAGCGGATGTGGCGGGAATCCCGGTGGAATTGACCCAGCTTCTTTCCACAGCGGTGGGCGCAGCCCTGGCCGGACTGGCGGGAGCTTATATGTCCGTTTCCTGGCTTGGCTCTGTGACCAAGGAACTCTCCGCGGGCCGCGGATTCATCGCTCTGGCTACCGTGGTTTTCTCCGGGCTTAGGCCTCTTCTGGCCCTGGCCGGTGGCCTCATCTTCGGCTTCTTCGAATCCCTAGCCACCTGGATCCAATCCCTTCCCGGGGTGAAGGAGGCCGTGCCCTGGCAATTCATCTCCATGATTCCCTACGTGGCCACGCTTCTGGTTGTAGCAGGGGTCATCGGCCGTGTACGGTTCCCCAAAGCTTTGGGAGTGCCCTATCGCCGGGAGTAGCCAGGCTTTCCCGGTCTTGGCTATAATGGCTTTAAGGGAGGTGGTTCGGTGAAACGAGTAGGTTTAGCGGTATTGTGGCTAGCGGTGTTGGGGGTCATGGGCTTAGCTCAGGCCTTGGGAACGCCGGAGCACCCGATCACTATGCTCTTCGTGCCCTCGGTGAAGGTGGACGTGATCCAGGAGGTAGGGCCAAAGATCGCTGAGGCTCTTTCCCAGATGACAGGTCTTGTGATCAAGCCGGTGATCGCTGCTGACTATGCAGCGTTCATTGAGGCCATGATCACCGCCGAAGGCGATATGTTTGGCGTCCCCACTACAGATCAGTATTGCCAGATCACCAAAGCTAACCCTGGCGTGCACGCTCGATTGGCCGCTGTCCGCCAAGGGTATCCTTACTACTTCGCCTCCATTTACGCCCTCCGGGAGAAGGGCTTTAAGTCCGTATATGACCTCCAGGGAAAGGTCTGGGCATTTGGTAGCACCCGCTCGACTTCAGGTTACGTCATTCCCAAGAAGTATTTCGACCAACTGGGTCTGACCTTTGCCGAGGAGAAGGCCGTTGGAACTCACGCGAACGCGATGATCGCTATTCTCGAGGGTCAGGCGGACTTCTGCACCGGATACGGTTCGCCGCCTCTTCCTCCGGATAGCATCGCCGAGTGCTTGAAGGCCGCGGGCTGGCGCTGGGAATACGGCATGGATCCGGAACTTTGGCTCTGGGATCGCTGGAATAACGACCTCTACCCGGAGGGCATCCGCGGGCACTGCCGTGACCTTCGCTACGCCATCGCTACCGAGGTCAAGGTTTACGGCGATATCTGGGATCTGGTGAAGAAGGTAGGCATTGTCGCAGTAGTTGGGCCGATGCCCAACGACTGCATTGCCTTCGCCGCCGGCTTCCCCAAGGACCTCGAGGACAAAATCGTCCAGGCCATCATCCAGCACATCCGCTCGCCTGAGGGCCTCCAGCTTTGGTCCCGGCCCGGATTCTATGAGTGGTATGACGTGGCTGAGATCGACGACTCCTTCTATGATTCCTATCGCCAGCTCGCTGGATACCCCATTCCCAAGCGCTAAAAGAGGATGAGGAAAGGGGGAGCGGGCTCCGCTCCCCCTTTTTCTATGCCGCATCTTGTGGTGGAGAACCTGACCAAGATTTACGAGCGCGGGAAAATCCGCGCCCTTTCTAATGTCAGTTTCTCGGTGGAAAAAGGCGAGTTTTTGGTGCTGATCGGGCTTTCCGGTTCCGGAAAGTCTACGCTCCTTAGGTGCATCAACCGTCTAGTAGAACCCACATCGGGTCGGATTTTTCTGAACGGGGTGGAATTGACCAAGCTTTCCCCGCGGGCCATGCGCCGGATGCGCCGAAAAATCGGGATGGTCTTCCAGCAGTTCAATTTGGTAAAGCGCGCAACAGTTTTGCAAAACGTTCTCGCTGGCCGTCTGGGTTATAACCCCACCATTCCCACCCTTCTTGGGCGTTTTCCCAAAGAGGACATTCGTCGAGCTCAAGTATGTTTGGAGCGCGTGGGATTGCTCGACAAGATGTATGTGCGGGCCGATCAGCTTTCCGGAGGCCAGCAGCAACGGGTGGGCATCGCCCGCGCCCTCATGCAGGAACCCGAGCTCCTCCTTGCCGATGAGCCGGTCTCCGCCCTCGATCCCGCAACTTCCCACTCCGTGATGCAGTACATCGAACAGATCAACAAAGAAGACGGAGTCACGGTCATCGCCAGCCTCCATTTTCTATCCCTCGCCCGCCGTTACGGCCAGCGCATCATCGCCCTGAAGGCCGGAGAAAAGGTTTTCGACGGGAAGCCCGGAGAAATCGACGATCGGAAATTTAAGGAGATTTACGGGGAGGAAGCGGAGGAAGTGGAGGTTCGGTGAAGATTCTGCGCGCACGCCTCCTTTCGCTCACTCTCGACTTATTCCTTTGGGCTTATCTCCTATATAGCGGTTTCACCCTTTATTACCTTGCGGAATTATGGACCCCTTGGCGACCGGAAGAGAAGCTCGTTTGGCCAGCGCTTTCCCCTTGGGAGTGGGCAGTGGTCATAGTCGGGATCGTCGAAGTGGTCCTCCTCACTCGCTCCTTCGGACCAAGCCTTGGCCAGAGGGTTTTGGGCGTACACCTTGTGGGGGAAGGTGGCGCTCGGCCTACCTTGGCTCAGTCCCTAGCCCATTTTGGGTTTTCTCATCTCGAACTTTTGCTTTTGGGAGGAGGTATCTGGCTCAATCCCCAAACTCCCTGGCACGAGCGGTGCATAGGTCTGCGATTTGAGCCCTTGCCTCCTCCAGAGAGCGCGGTGCGGCGGCCGCCTTGGTACCGCACGATCTACGGCCTAACCGCTTTGCTTTTGGTGGCCATGACCCTGGCCTTGGGCTGGCGCCTAACCGAGGTGGACTTACAAAAACTCATCCGATCCGCTTCCAAATCTTTGCGCATTTGGCGAGGCCTCATCCATCCATCTTTTCAGTACCTCGTCCAACCGGATCCACGCATCAAGCTCTCCTTCCTCGATGGTTTGGTACAGTCACTGTATATGGCCCTTTTAGCGACAGTAGCGGGGATCATCGTGGCTTTTCCCCTCAGCTTTGCGGGCGCTAGGAACATTGCTGCCCGTAGTTCCTTAGGCTGGCTCTTTTACTCCCTCACCCGCGGATTCTTTAACGTATTTCGCGCGGTGGAATCGGTGTTTTGGGCCTCAATCTTTGCCATTTGGGTAGGGTTCGGCCCGTTTGCCGGAGCTATGGCTCTGTTCATCCATACCCTGGCGGCTTTGGGGAAACTTTTTTCCGAGCAGGTTGAGCACATCGATCCGGGCCCGGTAGAAGCTTTGACCGCCACCGGCGCTAATCTCTTCCAGGTCCTGCGCTACGCGGTGGTGCCCCAGGTTATCCCTCAGTTTTTGGCTTTTTCTCTTTACCGCTGGGACATCAATTTGCGCATGGCCACAGTGGTCGCCTTGGTCGGCGGAGGCGGCATTGGTCAGCTTTTGTTCGAATACAAGGACGATTTGCAGTGGAACCTTGTGGGCGGGGTAATCATCCTCTTCATGATCACGGTATGGATCATGGATTACGTATCTGGCTGGGTGCGAGAAAAGATCGTGTGAGCCATGAACAGCACCTTATTTTCTCTCGAGACAATGGCCCAGTGGGCAAAAAGCCTGCGGATTCGGGTTCTGCCGGCAATTTTGGACCTCCTTTTCCTTGGGTATCTTTGGCTAGCCGTCTCCATAAGCTACGGATATTTCCGGTTCGGCCGCATTTACTACTCCTTTTTCCCTTGGACCACCATGTTTCTTGTGATCGTTCCCCCGCAAGAACGGTTCAGCGGTGGGGATGTCCGGCTGACCGATGTTCAGGTGATAAACCTTCTTCCCTTTCTTCTTCGCCTCCACCGCCAGGGGATAGAGGCGGCGGATGGGCGACGCCGGTGCCGCTTGGCTCCGCGCCGAAATTTTAGGCATAGGAAAGAAGCCACACCTCCCTTGCTTTCGGGAGATTCTGGGAGGTCAACTCCACCTCGCCCTTGAACTCCCGCACCGTGAGGTCCACGGCCTCCAAAAACTCCTGGACCGGACGGATGGGCCAGTCCTTCACCGCTTCCGTGCGGTAGTGCATGGGGATCACCACCCGCACAGCCGGCAGGCTTTGCACCACTTCCTTGGCCTCCTTGGGGCCGATAGTGTAAAAACCGCCCACCGGGATCATCACTACCTGCACGTCCTCAAGGGGCCTTAGCTGCTCAGCAGTGAGGGTATGACCGAGGTCACCAAAGTGGGCCAAAGTGATGCCATCAACAACGAACTTAAACACCGTATTCCGGCCGCGCTCCTTCCCACCCTTAGGATCATGAAAAGAAGCAATCCCCCGGATAGAAATTCCCCGCAGGGTCCACTCGCCCACCCCCCGCACCACCTCCGGATTCCCCTTTACCCGCCCCACCGCATTATGGTCGAAATGATCGTGGGACACGGTGACGATGTGAGCCGGTCCCTCGGGAGCTTTATAGGGCACGCTCTCGTCGTAGGGATCGGTGATGAGAACCGTGCCGTTCTGGGCGGTGATGCGGAAACAGGCATGCCCATACCACAGGATTTTCACCCCGATCACCTCCTCGCCGAATCCTCGTAGCTTACTGTACCCGAAAAATCAGGTTTTGGGCAACCGGCTTAAGGCACGGCGAAGAAGAAGGTCCACGAGGTCATCGTAGGGAATACCGGCCGCGGCCGCAGCCCGCGGAAAAAGGGAAAGCTCGGTCATCCCGGGAAGGGTATTGACCTCAAGGAGATAGGGCACGCCACTTTCATCGAGGCGCATATCCACCCGGGCAAAATCGCGGCAGCCCAAAAGCAAGAAGGCTTCAAGGGCTACATCTTTAGCCCTTTTTTCCTCTTCCGGAGCGAGCGGAGCCGGACAGAGGATCTCGCACTCCCCGGGAGTGTATTTGGCCACCCAGTCAAAAAATGCCCGTTTCGGCCGAAGCTCCACCAAAGGGAGGACTTTTGGTCCCTCACC
>Ga0078972_1012494_pt1 | contig 14572 bp, 15 predicted proteins | sample YelNatPaOPGAMG01_FD_67568 | JGI IMG/M metagenome (GOLD analysis project Ga0078972, IMG submission 67568) | Hot spring thermophilic microbial communities from Obsidian Pool, Yellowstone National Park, USA - OP-RAMG-01 (SPADES assembly) (version 2) | ecosystem: Environmental > Aquatic > Thermal... | reverse complement strand
TGGCGCGCCCGGCCAGGAGCACGGCCAGGCGGTCGAGCATATAGTCCTGCTGGTAGATGTGCTGCTCGCCTTCGGGCAATTGCTGGGTGATGCCCATGGCGCGACCACGGGGCACGATGGTCACCTTGTGGATTGGGTCGGCGCGCGGCAACACCACGGCCAGCAGGGCATGCCCGGCCTCGTGATAGGCCAACAGGCCCTTCTCCTCGTCACCAATCGCCATGCCCTCGCGGCGGAGGCCCATCAGCACCTTGTCACGGGCGTCCTCGATATCCGCATTATCGATGACCGTTTTGCCAGCACGGGCGGCGTTGAGGGCGGCTTCGTTGAGCAGGTTCTCCAGGTCCGCGCCGGAGAAACCGGGAGTGCCACGAGCAATCTCATCCAGGTCCACATCAGGCCCCAGCGGCTTGTTGCGAGCATGCACCTGGAGAATGGCCATCCGCTGGCTGCTGCTGGGCAGGTCGATCGTGACCCGGCGATCAAAGCGGCCGGGCCGCAGCAGAGCAGGGTCCAGGATGTCGGGGCGGTTGGTGGCCGCCAACACGACCACGCCCTCGTTGGGCTCAAAGCCATCCATCTCACTCAGGAGCTGGTTCAGGGTCTGCTCGCGCTCATCGTGGCCGCCGCCAATGCCCGCGCCGCGCAGGCGGCCGATGGAATCGAGTTCGTCGACAAAGATGATGCTGGGGCGGCTGCGCTTGGCTTCCGAGAAGAGATCGCGTACACGGCTGGCCCCGACACCGACGAACATCTCCATAAAATCAGAGCCGGTGATGCTATAGAAAGGCACGCCCGCTTCGCCGGCCACAGCGCGGGCCAGGAGCGTCTTGCCGGTGCCCGGCGGCCCGACGAGCAGGATGCCCTTGGGCATGGAAGCGCCGACGCGGCGGAACTTGCCCGGGTTGCGCAAAAAGTCGATGACCTCACGCAGCTCCATCTTGGGGCCATCGGCGCCGGCCACGTCGTTAAAGGTCACAGCAGTGGCAGGCTCTTTCCGGTAGAGTTTGGCCCCGCTGCGGCCAAAGTTGGTCATGCTCTGGCCCTGACCGCCTACGCTACGGGCAAAGGCCAGGCCCAGGGCCACCAACAGCAGGATGGGTAACACGGTCCCCAGCACCGTCCATACCGAGCCCAAGCCGCTCGTGCTCAACGCATCAATGCGCACGTTGTTGCTTTCCAGGGCGGCATAGAGGCCCGGGTCGTCAAAGGCCGGGCGACGTGTGGTAAAGGTGGTGTACTGGATTGGGGTCGTCTGACCCGGTGGTGTGGTCGTAGCCTGGTTCTTGAGCTGACCACGGATCTCATCGCCCTGGGTAACAATGGCGCTGACATTACCAGCATCGACCTGAGAGCGGAATTCGGAATAGGGAATCGTCGCGGCATTATCCGTGCTGGTAGTACCGATTGTGCAACCACAGGCCAGCAGCAGCACCACAGCCACCGGCAACAAGAGCTTTGTCAGGCTATGGGTCCTTCTTTGTAGTACCATCTATTCCCTGCCGATAATGAGCTTGCCCAGGGCATCACTGCCTTTGATACCCGGGGCGACCCGAGATCGAGCACAGCCGGCGCTCAAGCGAGTCTCGTTGGGCGTCAGCTATCCGAACTCGTGGGTAGCAACATACGTGCCAGATGTCGAGCCTCAGCCAGCACGACCGATTCTTCGGCATCTGGCACACCTGTTGCTCGTGCAAAACGGATCATACCGCCAATTCATTTTCATGATCATGCTGGTGGTTATGGCCCTATGCAGAGAGGCGCATTCAGGCCATGACTGGGGAGGTGGGAGGCTTGGAGATTCGTTTGGGTGTGGCAGCGAGACTCAATGACGGCACGATGGCAGGCCGGGTGAGCAAAGTGGTGCTGGACCCGAACAAGGGGGTGGTGACGCACCTGGTGATCCATCGGGCCGAGAACCGTGGCCCGGACCGCCTGGTGCCCGTGGATCAGGTGCTGGTGGGCGATGAGGAGCAGGTACAACTGCGGATCGGCCGCCAGGAACTGGAAGAAGAGGTCAGGTTCGACCCCGACTATTTCATCACGCTGGAGTATGGCGACTGGCCCGGGCCCTACCCGGTAACGGCGCAGCCCATTGTGGCCTGGGGCCGCCCTTACCCGGCAGAGGGGCTGCCGCTCGAGCCCCCTGAGCCCGCCACCGAGCTGCCCTTTGTGGCCGCAGGCACTCCACATCCGCCGGCCGGCAGCATCGTCCTCGAGCCGGAGATGCGCGTCTTTGCCTTCGAGGGTCAGCCCCTGGGGCGAGTCGTGGAGGTGCTCTCGGACCCGCAGAGCGGCGTGGCCACATACCTGGTACTGGTCGATAACCAGGGTGATGCGGTAAACCGCCTGGTGCCAACAAGCTGGATCCGCTCTGTGCAGGGCTCGGATATAACGCTGGCGGTAGGGCCGCGGGTAGTGGAACGGTTGTCGGTATATCCTGAGGTCGGCTGAGCCTCAACGGGTCACACCCCAACCCCTCTCCGGCACAGTGTATGACGAGATGCTCGCCCAGCGCCGGGGAGGGGCGCGTGTGATGGTAAGGTGCGCCAGCTTGCCACCCGGGTTCCCTCTCCCCGGCGTACCTGTGTATGAGCAAGTCTATTCTGCGTCGGGGAGAGGGCAAGGGCTGAGGTTTCTACCTTAGCCTTTGCGCGCGGGGCCAGGGTGTTCTTTACCCAGGTCCGCATTGACCTGGAGATAGTTGATCACATCCTGCCGGCGCAGGAGCCCTACCATGTGATGCGGCTGGTCGACGACGGGCAATTGCTCATAGCCGCCCCGGCCCAGCCTGTCTACAGCGACAGCCAGGTCCTCATTGGGGTTTACGGTAACGAGACGATCGTAGGGTGTCATCGCCTCGGCGACTGTCTCTTCTGGGCGCTTTTCGCGCGGCACGCGGCGGATATCATCGAGGCAGATCAGGCCCACCAACTGGCCATCACTGGCCACAGGGTAGGCATGTTGGCGGCCGGAGAGAACATGGTCGTCAACCAGCTTCTGAATGGTGATGTTCGGGGGCACCTGGTCCACATTGCTCGCCATCAGCCGCCCAACGGGCACCCCTTGCAATGACTGGCGGACGAGCAACTCACGATAGCTGGAGACGGCGGCATTGTTGAGGAACCAGCCGACAAGCCCGAGCCAGATACCGCTGATAAAGTTGCCCCCCAGAATCAGGGCCACACCGGCAAAGATGAGGAGAAAAGCGAATCCCTGGCCCACCCAGGTGGCGATGCGGGTAGCCCGGCGCAGGTTATGGGTCGCGCCCCAGAGGATAGCCCGCAGCACACGACCGCCGTCGAGCGGAAATCCAGGCACCAGGTTAAAGATGCCCAGGACCAGGTTGATGAGCGCCAGATACTGGGCAAGGGCCGCCCCGGCCCCATTGAACGGGCGCAAGAGCAGGTAGATACCGTAGAACACACCTGCAAACACCAGGCTGCTGAAAGGGCCCACAAAGGCCATCGTAAACTCGTTGCTGGCTGTGCGTGGCTCCTCTTCAATCTGCGAGACGCCGCCCAGGATGAAAAGAGTGATGCTCTCGACCGGCAGGCCCTGGCGGCGCGCCACCAGCGAGTGAGCCAGCTCATGGCCCAACACCGAGGCGAAGAGGAGCAGGCTCGAGGCGACGCCCAGCGCCCAGTTTGTGAGCGTGGAAAAGTTGGGAAAAAGCACCGGGTAATAGCCAATGGCCAGGGTCCAGGTGATCAACAGGAAGATGATGATCCAGCTCCAGTCGACGCGGATGCGAATGCCGGCGATCCGCCCTATCGTGAACGCGCGCAATGGCTTCTCCTTTCTATCACCCTGCGGTTTTCAGCCCTGTCTCAATGGAGGAATGACTTCACCCTGGGGGGTTGCCTCGACGCGCAGCGTGATGTGCTGGTAATCACGGCGGATCTCGGGCCTGCCGGGCTGCCCCGGGTAATGCGACTGGTCGAGGACGATATCCTGCTCAAAGCTCTCGATGCCCCCCTCGAGCAAGGTGAGAATGGCCTGGGCGCCGAGGCCGGCCGCCAGCTCGCGGTCATCGAGTCCGGCCGTCTGCTCAGCCAGCGCCTCGCGTAGGGAGGGGCGCACCTTGATGCGCACTGGCCAGGTCTGGACGCCATCGTCTTTGGTCACACCAAAGCGGGCCACCTGATAATCGGCCCCGGTAAAACGGTCAAAGCCATCGAAACGTATATCATAGACATGCCATGCCATGTGACAGTCCTTTCATCAGTGCCGTTTGAGATCAGCCGCCCGCAGGCTGGGCCTGCCCATGCCCCATGCGGCTGTGGGCCTGAGCAGGGCGATAGATGATAAAGCGATCATCGACGATCATGTAGGGTATGCGGCGGTCCTCGATCCACGGCCAGTGGGTATGGTATTGCCGAAAGGTATCGTTGGAGAGCACATCGGCCCCGAGCTGATCAGCCGTCTCAAGGATAAAGTAATCGGCCTCTGTCTCGGCAGGGGCCTGTATAACCACTTCCCGCTGCAGCAGGTCCTCCAGCTCTTGTGGATGATCGATCTGGTGGTGGAGGGCAGCGTCGATGATGACAATGACCCGGTCATATTGCTTGTGCAATGCCTCCATGGCCAGGTACAGGTTCTCCAGTCGCGGCTTACCTTCGGCGGTGCGTTCCTCATAAGCCACATTTGAGCCATCGACGACAATGGAAAAGCTCCGGGAGCGCCTGGAGGCCTGGGCCTTATCCGATGGTGAGCTGATCACGCACCTCCTCCACGCCCTCCACATCAGAAACGATGTCTTCGACCACCGCAATATCGTCCAGGTCCTCCACCCGGCCGCGCAAGGTCACAACGCCGTCGCGCACGCGAACCAGGATGGGCAGGGCCGTGGTCGAAGCATGCAGGCGCAGCGCCTCGCGCACACGATCGGCAATCTCCGCATCGCTGGTTGCAAAGCGGGCGGGCACCTCTTCCTCATCCAATGGAGCATCATCGGCGGAAGAGGCAAAGCCGATGCCCATATCAACATCACTCTGCGAGCGGGAAGGCAGGGTAGGGGGATCTTCAGGCGGGGTGTAGATCTCTCCAGCGTCGATGGCTTCATAAACGTCGGTCGTGGCGGCGTCATCCTGCATCTCCCAGCCGGGCACATCCGGCTTTTCCAGCCCATCTTTGGGCACCGGGCTGCCGTACATGTGCGGCGAGAACGCGTTTTCGATAAACAGAAGATCTTCCTCGCTCAAGCGCTCATCGGGATCCAGCAGATACGCCTCTTCAATCGAGCCGTCATCGCCCTCGGTATAGCTCTCTTCCCACTGCTCATAGCCCTCGTCCTGGCTATCATAGTCGGGAGCGCCTGGTCCTTCAGGCTCATACTCATCCTGCTCTTCCTGGCGCCACCGTTCGTAACCCTTGTATTCTCTCCTTTGCGCCATCTCACCCTCTCATGGAGCCGAGGTCACCGGCCACTGGCCATAACCAAGGGAGCAATAACCATGCCAAACCTGGCATACGGAAAAGCAAGGCGTCCCCCCGTAGGGGAGAACACACAATGCTCTCCCCTACGGGGGGACGCCTTGCTTTTCCGTATGCCAGGGATCAGCGGCGGCCCATGCGCAGGCCTAACAACCAACCGGTGACCAGGGCCACGCCGACGGCCTGGAGGGGATAGCGCCGGATGGTCTCCGCCATGTCGCGCTGGATGCCGTTCATATCGGTCTGGCGCAGGTAGGCAGCGCTGCGCTCAAGATTCTCAGCAAAGCGACGAGCAGCGGTATCGCCGTCAGGGGAACTGCCGCGCAAGGTATTGGCCGCTCGAGAGAGGCCCTCAGCGGCAATGACCCGCGCCCGGTCAATACCCTGCGACAGGCGGCCACCCAGGCGCCTTGTCTGCCTTTCGGTCTGCCCGGCAACCTGACTGGCCTGAGATTGGGCATTTTGCCAGGACTGGCCCATCGACTGGGCGCCGGGCCCTTGCGGCCCTGCGGCCGGCGGCCCCTGGCGCCATGGATAATCGCTCATGCACGATCTCCTTTCGGTGCTCACGTTCCAGGCCCGGTTTTTCCAGAAGAAGAAGTAGCAAGAAGCGTGCCAACCTTAAAAAGAGGGTCAGGCGGGAACGGCCTGGACGGCCTGCGCGACCTGCGCAGGATCCTGAACGGGCGCACAAGTCTGCGCGCCACGGCGGACATAGAGCACGGGCTGGGGCTGAGCGCTCAGGCCCAGCTGGTCCAGGCGGCCATGTTGCCGCAAAGGATCAACCGATTCGACGAGCACATTGGGATCATAGATCGCCAGCGCCGCCAGGCGCAATTGCTGGCTGAGCTTGGCAGCCGTATCGCCAACAATGATCAGGTGCAGCGGGGTGTGAACGTAGCGGTAGACCGTCAGGCCATAGGGCGCAGCATGGTGGCGATAGGGGCCATAGAGCGGCGCCATGGCCTCGAGACAGCCAACGGCGGCCTCGTGGTGCTTTTCGATGCCAGTCAGGCGATAGAGGCGCAGGGCCAGGTCAGCCGCTATGGCGTTCTGATCGAGCAGCTTGTGGCGATCCTGCAGGCGACCCTGGTCGGATGGGTGGAAGGGGATATCGTAGAAACCGCCCACGTCGGGGTCGAGCAGGCGGGCATAGATGATATCGAGCAGGGTCTCGGCGCGCTGGCGAAAATCGCCAGCCGCGACATAGGCGTCGGCGTCGAGGAGGGCGTGCCCCATCCAGGCCAGGTCCACCAGCAACCCGGGCAGGTGAGGCGAGCCATCGTAGTAGTGGGCCATGCCGGCGCCGGGCACAAAGTTGCGCTCCCAGATGGCCTCGAGCGCCTCAACAGCCCGGTCGGCCAGGGCGGGCTCGCCGAACACAACCGCTCCACGCAGGAGAGCGCGAACCATCATGGCGTTCCAATCTGTGAACAGGGTCGGGTCAACGGCTGGCGGCTGCCGCTCGGCGCGGGCATCAGCGCGCAGATGATAGTATTGCTCATCGGCGTCGACGCTGCCGGCAAAGGCGCCGCTGGGATCGCTCAGGACGTCGTCGGCAAAGGCGATGATCTCATGCGCAGTGCGGCGGTAGAGATCATCGCCGAAAACCTGGACGGCCTGCAGGCAGTCATCCAGCAAGCGGGCGTTGGTTTCGAGCAGTTTTTCATAGTGCGGATCGGCCCAATCGGCTGTGACCGAATAGCGGAAAAAGCCGCCGCCTACGCTATCGTAGACACCGCCCGTGGCCATCGCCGTGAGCGTAGAGCCAGCCACATCGAGCAGCGCCCCATCGTGCGTGCCCTGCCCCACAGCCAGGGCGAACTCGAGCACCTCGGGCACGGGGAACTTGGGCTCATTGCCAAAGCCACCATAGCGAGGATCATAGGCGGTCATGACCGATTGCGTCACCGTGTTGACGATATCGACGCTCACTTCGCCACGGAGGCGCTGTCGGAGTTCGTGAATGCGCGCCCTGCGGGCGCGCCGCCGCTGCACCTTGGCCTCCAGGTCGGCCCGCTGATCGCGATAGTAGGTGGTCACTTCGCTGAGCGACTCCAGGAAGGCATCCGCAGGCATAAAGGTGCTGCCACTCAGCAGGTCACCCTCGGGGGTCAGGAACGCCGTCGTGGGCCAACCGCCCAGGTTATAGCGGCTGTTCAGGTCGGGCCGACGGTCGTTGTCGATGCGCACAGGCACGACCTCGGCGGCGACACGGCGAATCACCTCCGGGTCACGATAGGTCTCTTGATCCATAACGTGGCACCAGTGGCACCAGGTCGCACTGATATCGAGCAGAATGGGCAGATCGCGCTCCTGGGCCTCACGGAAGGCATCCACGCCCCACGAACGCCAGGGAATACCGATGATGGCAGCATCCTCCTGAATATCAGCCATGCACTGTTAGCCTCCGCTTTTCGCTTGATCCTGCGCTTCTTCATAGGCATAGACCATGAATTGGCGCACCTGCTCGTCGAGGCCCTCCGTCGAGAGGAAGACCTCGGTATCTCCAACCAACGGCTGCACGCGCACGCTCACGCTCCCCTGGCTGCTGGCCAGGATGATGCAATCCTGGCCCCGCTCGGCAATGCGCAACCCGAGCCCGCTGGGGCCAAAGAACCTGGCGGCCAGATCGAGCACCTGCTGGGGCCCCAAATGGGTCGACGTGCCGTAATTCACCTGACTCCTCCGTTCATCTGCGCAACACGAGACGGCGAAAGCCCTCGGCATAGCGAGGTTGCCCCCCGGGCACAGTCTGCCGCTGGTCGACGGCTTCGCGGATGCGTTTTTCCAGGCCATCCGGGTCGCTGATCTGAGTGGCATGGCAGCGCAGCGCGGCAATGCGCAGGTCAATGACATCGGTGGTGTCCACCCAGGTATCCGGCTCATTGGTCACCGTCAGATAGACCTGGCTCACCCGGTGGGGGGTCAGGCCATCGGCCAGCTGCTCAGGATAATAGGTAGCCATGCCGGCTGCCGGGAAGATGGCATCCAGGGTCACATCGCCACACACACGATGGTCCGCATGATTGGGATGCACGCCCCGGGAAAAACGACAGGTGGGATCGGGTGTAATCACGACCTCGGGCCGGTAGCGCCGCAACGCGCGCACGATGTCACCACGCAGCCTGAGGGATGGCTCGAGTTCGCCATCGCGATAGTCCAGGAATACAACCTCATGCACACCCAGCACCCGGGCCGCCGCGCGCTGCTCGGCCTCACGGATCGCCGTCAGACGTTGCGTGGTCATATTGGGGTCTTCGGTGCCCTTGTCACCACGGGTGCAGATGAGATAGGTCACCTCGACCCCTGCACGCGCCCAGCGGGCGATGGTGCCTCCGCAGAAAAACTCGGGATCATCGGGATGGGCGACAACAACCATGGCTTTTTGGAAAGGTTCGGACATGATGATTTCTCCACTGGATTCCAGGGGCGCCCCATAGCACCCTTCTCCATGTAACCGGCCTGGGCTGCACGGCAAACAGCCCAGGCCAGCCAGCAAACACAGCCTCTATTATACGCCCATTCCGCCCCCCGATGCCAGTGAGCCAAAGGAGGGCGAGCAATTCCTGTGCCACTGTGCAGGCAAACCTGGCCTGCATCTTGCTCAGCCGCTTCATAGCAGGCGGGGCGGCCGCACCCGTTGTGCAGAACGTGGGCCGCCTGCTTCGCAAAGGATTGCGCACCACTCGTCTGGAGGTCGCTTTGCCCCTCAAACCGCGTCTCCCCCACGTGCCCAAGACCATACGGGGGAACATGGGTCCCCTCTTCGTGCGCTCCCTGCTGGTCGGCCTCCGCATCAATGTTCTGACCGTCATCCTGCAGCCTTTTGTGCTGGCGCTGGGAGGGTCGGTAGCCTTTCTGGGGCTCCTGGAGACGCTGGGGGGCTATCGAGGGCTGGTGCCGACGCTGATTCAGCCCGGCGCAGGCTGGCTGGCCGACAGGGTGGGGCGGAAAAGCCTGGGGATGATCGCCGGCGGCGTCACGGTATTCAGCTTGCTGCTCTACGCAGCGGCAGGGCGGCTCGGCGCTGTGGCGCTGCTGCTGCCGGCGACGGTGTTGGTGGGCCTGAACGCCATCGGCAGGCCAGCCATGGATGCGTTGGTGGTGGAATCGGTCGGCAGCGAGCGCGTCGGCTGGGCCTACAGTCTGGTGAGCTTTGGCTGGGCCGCAGCAGGTGTGGTTGCCTCTCTCGGAGCCGGCCTGCTGGCGGACCGCCTGGGCTATGCGCCGGTTTTTGTCATCACAGCTATCCTGGAGATGGTGGGCCTGGGCTTTCTGGCCCTGGGCGTGCGCGAGACCCTGGTAAGGCGACAGCAGGCTCGCCTGGGGCCACATGAGGTGAGGCATCTCACCCTGGGCTGGATGGCGCCCCCGCCCTCGCTGCGCGTGTTTTACCTGGCCGTCACCATCGATAGCTTCTTCTATGGCATCGGCTCGGCGCTGCTCTATGGCTTCCTGGCCGACCGTTACGGCTATACCCCTTTTCAGTTCGGCGTGATGACCACCCTCTATTCCGTCACCTGGATGCTGGCCCAACTGCCAGCAGGGCGTTGGGCCGATCGGGGCCGTGTAAAGGACCTGTTGGTGATCGCCGAAGGGCTCAATGCGGTGGTCATCGCCTCGTGGTTGCTGACCCAGCAATTCGCCGCCATCGCCATCTCCATGGCGCTGCTGGGCGTGGTGGGTGCGCTCTGGAGCCCGGCGCTGATCGCCTGGATCTATGCGCGGGTGCCGGGGGAAGAGCGGGCAGAGGAAATGGGGCGCCTGAGCGCACTGCCGGGGCTCTTTGCTATTCCTGCGCCCTGGCTCGGTGGCCTCCTGTATGAGCGCTTGGGCTTTGCCGCGCCCATCGGGCTAAACCTGATAGGGGCGCTGATGGCCATGGCCATCCTGGCATGGGGGCTGGGCCGGGAAAGGCGGGGCTATGACAATGGCTAAAATGGGCCGCACGGATACGCCACGCAGAAGCAAGACGATGCACCCAACATGGCGGTATGGAAGCAGCGCCGTGCCGCCGCTGCGGGCATATCCGTCTAGCCCGTCTTGCCCGTTATCATATCGCCAGGCTGGTATTCCACGAGAGCTTGCCCCAGTTCATAAGCCAGAGCGAGGGCTTGCGCGTCCTCAAGAATGGCCCCGAGGGCATCGACGCCAGGGCGGAGGACATCACCCTGATAAACGGCATCAAAAGTCTGCAGCCAGGCGCGGACCGTGGCCCGGGCGCCCTCGAACGAGGTGCGCCGGGAGCCGGCCGTGGAAAGAAAGATAGCGCGCCGGGGGCGGCCATCGCCGGTGGGCGGCAGAGGGCGACGCAGGATGTATTTGCGCGCCCAAAGGCATTGGCATCGGTCGACAAAAGCCTTGGCCCAGCCGGTAATGCCCAGGAAGTAGATGGGCGAGGCCAGCACCAGGGCATCAGCAGCCACGAGCTGAGAGAAGACGGCCTGAAAGTCATCACGTACGACACAGACGCCCTCTTGCCGGCACCCATCGCAGGCAATGCAAGGAGCAAGATGCAGGCGGGCCAGCTCGACCCGCTGCACTTGTGCACCGGCCGCCGCCGCGCCCGCCAACGCCTGATCCAGAAGCAACGCCGTATTCCCCCGCCGCCGGGGGCTGCCCGCCAAGCCGAGGACGGTCGTCATTTACTCTCGCAGCGCGGCGATAATGGTGCGGCAGTAAGCGGGGAGATCCGCCGGAGTGCGAGAGGTAATGAGATTGCCATCGCGCACGACCTCACGGTCAACCCAGGTAGCGCCGGCATTGGCCATATCATCCTTGATGGCCGGGACGGAGGTCACCGTGCGGCCCCGCAGGACGCCGGCCGAGACGAGCACCCACCCGGCATGGCAGATGGCAGCGATGACCTTGCCCTGCTCGAAAGCGTCGCGCACCAGCTTGAGCACGGCCGGGTAGCGGCGCAGGCGGTCGGGGGCAAAGCCGCCGGGGATGATCACGGCATCAAACTCGCTGGCGCTCACATCATCGGCGCGGGCATCGACGGTGACCGGGTAGCCGTGCTTGGAGAGATAGGTTTGGGCAGAGCCCGTGCCGATCACCCGCACCCGGGCGCCCGCCTCCTGCAGGCGATAGTAGGGATACCAGAGCTCGGGATCCTCATAAATCTCCTCTGCCAGGATCGCAACATTCTTGCCTTCCAGTTCCACCGGAATACCTCCTTCTTCAGGGCGAGACTGTCTTCCAGTCAAAGCGGTCGTCCAGGGCAAGCTCAGGGTTGGGGCCAAGGTCAGCCTGGGCGACGACCGCCCGGGAGATGGGGTTGACCAGGCCCTTGCGCCCCAACAGGATGGCGCCCTGCAGGCGCCCCCCCTTCAGCACCAGCTTGATGTATTCACCGGTGGGGCCGGTGCGGCGCAGCTCGGTGTAGCCCTCGCCGCCCATGATCTGGCCGACTGTGGTGAGGTCAATGCCGACAATCTTGAGGGTATTGGTCGGCACGGTGCCTGCATATTCACGGGTGTCGATCTCGGCCATGTTGTGCGCCGCGACCTGGGCCTGCTCAATGGCCGCCGGCACAATGCCATAAACGGCGCCGGCGTATTCGGCCACATCACCGGCCGCATAGACGTCGGGCGCCGAGGTCTGCAGGTGCGAGTTGACGATGATGCCCTTGTTGACGTTCAGGCCCGAAGCCTGGGCCAGGCTGAGGTTGGCGCGCCCGCCAGCTGCAATCAGCACCAGGTCCGCGGGGATGCGCGCCCCCCCTTGGAGCAGAACAGCCTGCACCCGGTCTTCGCCCATGATGCGCTCGGTCGTCGCGCCGACCTGCACGGCAATACCCAGGTTCTCGACCAGCGTGCGAAAGACAGCAGCCCCCTCCTCATCGAGCTGGCGCGGCATGAGCCGGGGGGCGAATTCAAGCACCGTGACCGCAAGGCCCAGGGCGCGCAGGCCACGCGCCGCTTCCAGACCCAACAGACCGCCGCCAATCACTACCGCTCGCTTGCGCCCCTGTGCATAGGCGCGGATGCGAGAGGCATCCTCAATGGTCCACAGGGCAAAGACGCCCGGCAGATCCACGCCGGCGATGGGCGGGATGAAGGAGCGGGCGCCCGTCGCCACAAGCAGCCGGTCATAGGCGACGGTCGTGCCATCGGCCAGGGTGAACCGGTGCGCGGCAGGCTCGATCCGCGCGACGGGAGCGTTGGTGTGGATGGTGATATGGTGCTCCGGGTACCACTCGGGCGGGTAAAAGTAGAGAGACTGTTGCTCAATCTCGCCGGCCAGGAAGGCGGGCAACTTGGGGCGAGCATAGTAAGGGTATGGCTCGGCCCCATAGATTTCGATGGGCGTACCGGGCCGGCCGGCGGCGATAGCGCGGGCGGTATTCGCGCCCGCGGCGCCCAGGCCGATGATGACGATTTTCATGCGTTCCTCCACGCCAAACCTCACAGGTCTGCGTAGACCTGTGAGGTTTGGCAAGTTTGGCAGGGTCAGTGGGCTTGAGCGATGCGCCGGCCCAGGTCGCGGCAGGCCTGCAGATCGGCGGCAGTGGGCGACAGGATCGCCTTGACCGGCGGCTCTGGCAGGCGCAACTTGAGGCCCTTGAGCCGCTCCTCGAGCATGGGAATAGCTTCACCGCTCCAGCCGTACGATCCAAATACAGCCCCAAGCTTGCCCTTGAGCCGTAGGGTAGCCAGGCTGGCCAGCAGGTCCCAGATGGGCTTGACGGCATCGCCGGCAATGGTGCACGAGCCCACGATCAGCGCATCGGCCGCCTCGATGTCATCGAGCAGCGAAGCGGGATCCCGGTTTTCGGCATCGACCAGCAAGACCTGGGCCCCCGCCTCCTGAGCGCCCGACGCGACGGCCTCAGCCATGCGCCGGGTGTTGCCATAAGAAGAGACGTAGGCCACCACCACCCGATTGCCGGGCGCACGGTGGGGATTCTCGCTCCAGGCCCGATAGAGCTCGATATAGCGCTGCGGGTTGGTGCGCAGGATCGGCCCGTGAGAGGGGGCGATCATACGGATGGGCAGGCCCTGCAGCTTGTCGAGGGCCTCGAGCATTTTATCCTTGAACGGTCGCATGATGACCTGGTAATAATAACGCCACTCATCACTGAAATCGCCCACCTGATCATCGAACAAGCGCTCATCAGCATAGTGCGCGCCAAAAACATCGCAGGGGAAGAGGATTTGCTCCTCCTCCAGATAGGTGAACATGGTATCGGGCCAGTGCAGGAAGGGGGCTGAGACAAAGCGCAGGGTCTTGCCGCCCAGGTCCAGGCTATCTCCATCGCCCACTTTGCTGAGCGGCGCATCACGGTTGAGGATGTGGCGGACAAAGTGCTCGCCGGTGCGCGAGGCGATGAGCCGCGCCCCGGGCGCCTCTTGCAAAAGCCGGTCGAGGGCGCCAGAATGGTCGGGCTCTGTATGGTTGACAATGATATAGTCAATGGCGCGCGGGTCCACGAGGGCACGGATGTGGGCCAGGAATTCATCGTCAAAGCCGTGCTTGACGGTCTCGATGAGAGCAGTCTTTTGCCCGCGCACCAGGTAGGCATTGTAGCTGGTGCCGTGGGCGGTGTGCATGACAATATCAAAGACGCGCAGGTCGGGGTTTAGCACGCCGACCCAGTAGACGTCTTGAGCAATTGATAATGGATTCACGGGGGAACCTCCAGGATAGCTATCAGCCTTCAGCTATCAGCTTTGGCCGCTACAGGGCGCAGTCTGGCCAATCGAGGGCCATATCGGCAAGCCACATCGCACAGCAAGTATCTTTCTGCAGTACAGCCGCTGAAAGCTGATAGCTGAAGGCCAGCAGCGAAGCTCTCCTACGCCTTTTTCTCGAACATGTCCTTGGCGGCGCCGCACTCGGGGCAGACCCAGTCATCGGGCAGGTCCTCAAAGGCGGTGCCGGGCGCAATGCCGCCGGCGGGGTCACCCTTTTCGGGATCATAGATATAGCCGCACACCAGGCATTCGTATTTGGCCATGAGAAATCTCCTCCTCTGTATGTTAGTACTGCAACCGCACTTGATCCAGCCGGCTCCCGGTCACAGCCGGCCAAGGTGCTGCGCGCCTGCCCGGCTCTGACCCGGGAGGGGGGATTGGGCGGGTTGCCTGCAGCCGGGCCGCCCGCGGGCGGCCCGGCTGCAGGCAACCCG
>Ga0078972_1012493_pt1 | contig 14572 bp, 11 predicted proteins | sample YelNatPaOPGAMG01_FD_67568 | JGI IMG/M metagenome (GOLD analysis project Ga0078972, IMG submission 67568) | Hot spring thermophilic microbial communities from Obsidian Pool, Yellowstone National Park, USA - OP-RAMG-01 (SPADES assembly) (version 2) | ecosystem: Environmental > Aquatic > Thermal... | reverse complement strand
GCTGAAGGAGAGCATGACGGCGGGATGGCAGGGAACGCCCGCGGCGAGGAGGTTATCCAGCGCCTTGAGCTGAAGGTCAAAGGCTTCTGGCACTGCCCCAGTCAGCCTGGAGAACTCCTGCGGGTCTGTCCCCTTTATGGAGACTCTGACATGGACGCACTTGAACCTCGAAAGCTGTCTCGCATAGTCCGGATCGTGCCCGATCAGTATTCCATTGGTCTCTAGGGTGAACTTGTAGTGTGTCTGGTCTATGAGCTCCAGCAGATTGAGCAGGTGCTCCTTGCCGATGGTCGGTTCGTTGCCGCTGACTCTCAACTGCCTGTAGCCGAATCTCCTCGCGCACGCCGTGAGGCTCTTAAAAATTTCCAAGGGCGAGTAGAAGCGACCTATCTCTCCGGGGCTGTCACGGGGCGCCCCGCTCCAGCAGAAGACGCACCTCAGGTTGCAACCGCAGCAGTCAGCGCTCGCTATCCCGCCGTACCACCTCCCAGGTCTGGCTGCGCGATAGTACCTTCTGAGCAAGCCTTGGGTCACGAGCCTCTCAGCCTCTTCACTCAGTTGCAAGGGGTTGTAGGGCATTTGCCTCAAGAATTAATGCGCTGGGGGTGCATATTATTCTTTGATGTGGTGAATGTCATCCTGTCAGAAAAGCGTCTATTCTTGTCCATTTTTCACATATGTTTCAACCCTTACTAGGTATGTTATGAACTGAGCTGGAGGAAAAGAAGCCAAATTAAAACATTTTAACTCTATACTTGAGATAAAAGATAATACAAAGCCTATCTACTAAGCGATCGAGTCCATTAATATAACACGCTTGTTGTTTTCTCAACGGTCCCCCTAGAAAAGCAGTCATAGCCTAACTTTTGGCAATAAGAAACTAAAGGAAGGCAAACTTAAAATTAGGTAACCACTACAATAAAGTTGAGATTATATGTGGATAGAGCCACCTCGATCTTTAACTTTCTATTTAAATACTTATGAGGTTACACCTAAAATACCTTCTAATCCTTTGAAGGCCTTTAGAATACCTCTAAAGATTGGTTTAGAGACTAAAAAGCACTTGTCGTCTGTACTAAGGGAAAACAATGTAATGTTTCATTATCAATCGTCGAATTATTTGGAATATAGGGCAGGTTATTACATATATGATGTGGAAAGATGGAATGAAATAATAAAATCCAACGAAATACTAACTGGGCTGGAATATTACGAAGAAAATGTAGACGCCACCTCGTATGTTGTGAGAAGTGTTATTTCCAAGCTTATCGAAAACAAATTAGAATCATTGGAGGACATCAAAAAAGTAAGGACTCGTATAGATGAAAAGAAATTCATGTTTTCCCAGGATTTGTTGAAGGATAAGTCAAGTATATTCGGATACTACCGATGTTTCGTTTATCGGATAGAATATATTCATAGACCAACCAAGAAATTAATGCTTTTAATTTTGCCTTCTATCTTAATACTAGGCAAGGAGTCTGTTGAGGGGCTAATTAATGAAAGAAATGTGCCACCTGAGTTGCTATACGGATTACCATTTAAAATACGGCAGGACATTGACCAAGAAGCAAGAATCAGAACCTATGTTGGTTTCTTGGAAAAAATAACTGGAGACAAGGCAATTATTAGACCTGCGGGTTTAACAATTGAGGAAACCGTTTATGTCCCGCTTAAGAATCTTTATGCTATGGGTAGAATAGAACTCTACGAGAAAGTTGTTGAATTTCTTGGAGAAAATTGTGATCTTCTCTATGACTATAAAGGCGAATTAACATTCGCATGGGAGAAAGGAAAGAAAATGGAAAACGCCCCATTAAGAATGATGGAAGAAATAAAAAAAATCCATAATGAACTTTTCGTAAAAAAAGTTTTCCCTCTAGAACTACAGAAGGTTACGTATGTTCTATCAAATGCTTCAATTTCGCCGGAAATAAGAGAGGAATGAAATATGTACATAAGGAAAATACCGACAAATCTTTTATCATTAAGAGTTGGAATGGGGAAGACTACGCTTTTCCCAAGTAAGGGTTTAGAGGATGCTGGACCTCTAGAAATACGAAATCCTCGAATATCCTTGAAAGTAGTTTTCGACACTAAATACGAAGAAAAAGTATCAAGTCTTATTGGGAAGGTTAAAGAGGAACTATGTGATGTTTTCAAAATCAAAATTGAAGAAGAAACTGAGGAAAAAGTGGAAGGAGAGATATCTGAGGAAATTAAGAAATTAGCACGTAAAGATATTAAACAACCAGAATCTAAAAGGCCGATATATCTTGTAATCACTGAGAAAGAGCCTAAAGATGACCCATTAGCCACATACTACAAAATAAAAAAAGAGTTACTTTTAAACAACATTCTTTCACAAATTGTTACGACAGATACATTGAACGATCCAAGAAAAATGTGTAAGATTACCTTTAGAAACATAGCTTTAGGCATATTCGTTAAGTCAGATAACACTCCTTGGCACTTGCAAATGCCAGTTATATTAAGCGATAGAAGTGAAGAAACATTAATTGTAGGAGTTGGTATAACTTCTATTCGAAAAAGCGTTTTTTCTAAAGAAATTCATCGTTACGTTGGTTATTTTTCGTTTCATGGCTCTAAAGGTTTGTGGAAAAGGCTATCGCCTCTTTTTTCTCCTCTTGAAGAAATACAAGAAAAAATTAGACAGTCTTTGGTTGAGGGCATTAATCAGACTGTATCCAAAGAAGTAAATGAACTGGACATCATAATTCATTATTCAGGTAAAGAAATCAGAAAAGAGGAAGAAGAAACTATTCACAACGCATTAGTTCAATATGCCAAAGAAACAGGAATCAAGGTTAACTACGCACTCTTAAGACTTATAAAATCTCCAGTTTATAGATTATTTTCAAATCATGAGTGCGGCTACGCGCCTATGGGAACCTACGTAGACTTTGAGAATAATCTCATATTGATTAATACAACAGGGCTTTTGGGAAGGAGCGCTACACCTATGGGAGTCAATATTCCTATCTTAGCTTCTATTAGAAAAACAAACCTTGAAGTTAATCCTAACTTTGTCCATAATGTTGTTTATTCGGTTCTTGGTTTGGTAAGGATGAACTGGAGAGGGGTAAGTGCATTTAATTTTGAGCCTGCAACAACAAAATATGCAAGAGAAATCGCCTACACGATGGCTAATCTCGGTGAAGAAATCTACCAAAATAAGGACGCTCTAAGATTTTTGTCAAATAAGATGTGGTTCATCTAAACTTATTTAGCTCCTTGAGAAGTTGTTCATCTTTCTCAAGTGTAGATTTAATTGTGATATAATAAGACCAACGATTTACAATTCTTTGAACTTGTTGAGGTAAATATTTAACAAGTATGGCTTTAAAGAAATATATTAATATTATTGACGTTATTGATAGCCCAAATATTAGTAATGTTGATTCCTTCAAACTAACAAAAGCAATCGTAATTATTAGTATTAAGATTTCTGGGAGTGATCTAATTGTTTGATAAATAACCCAATTTTTTCTGCGTCGCCAACTGATAAAAGCGATCTGATCTTTTAATGATAACTTAGGAAGAGAAAGTAAACAAGATAATTTCCAAGCAAAGTACAACATTCTGACATCCCATATTCCTTCCGAGAGCATCTCCGATATTCTCATTAAAGCAATACGTATCACTCTTAAGATTCTATGACTATCTGAAATCTCATGATAATTAAGTACTGTTTGGATGATCACAAAGTTGTCCTCGGAAAACTTTATATGAGCTTTTGGAGGAGAATAATTCAAGTCCATTTTTTTGGCTACATGCTTCATAATCTCTACATAAATATCAGTAAATTCGTTACCCTGTTTCTGTAAGGCAACTTCGGTCTCATTTGCTAAATCAAACAATTCCTTTGCATCTTCTAAGCGCTGGTCCTCGAGAAGTATGTAAATCACAAGTGGAACCAACTCGACGAGATATCCTAAATGTCGAAGTCTCCTTTTATACTCCTTCCATCTTTCTCCCCCACAAATAATGTCCGCGAGAAAATCCTCTATTGTTAATACCTTAAAATTGCCATATTTGCGACCTAAAATTCTGGAAGCGATAGCTCTTTCAAAATTGGAGGCAGACTCAATGAATACTTGGTCGGCCGCTCTTAACACTAAATCAGGTAAATTCATGCAGATCTTTTCAATATTATCCATATAACATGCAGATACAAAAGAATTCAATCCACTCTCCAGAAATTGTTTATATTCAATGAAATAATAAATATTACTAATGCGATAAGCTCTACCAGAAAACTTGGCAAGAAAACCTACTGCCTTCCAAATATGTGCTTTCTATGCAAAGCATAAGATTTAGGTGGTGTTTGCCACCATTATTCATATCCCACGAATCCGCCAGCAGCTCTAATGCTGGCGGATCAGGCGCGGTCCGTTGCATCTCTTCAGTGCGTTCTTATTTTTATCTAGATGCGCTTTTCACATTTCGACTTCTCTTACTTCGTCCCGTTTCACGTGGTTTTGTATTGTGAACCAGTATGTTAGTAAATCTTTTTCTTTAGTTTTATAGTCTGGGAATTTTTTGGCTATTATGTTCCAGAAGTTTTGGTTATGTTTTCTTTCTATAGCGTGGGCTGTTTCGTGGTAGATTATGTATTCTATTAATTCTTGTGGCAGGTATTTAGCTAGCGTATTTATTGTTAGGTTGTTGTTTTTGCTGTGGCTCGCCCATTTCGTCTTCATTTTGCGGAGGATGATCTTGTTTATCTTCGTGTTGAGCTCTTTTTGGTATGTTTCAACGAGTGTGTTTGCCAAGGCTCTGAGCTCTCCGTATGTTCTGTTGAGTGTCATGGTTTTGTTTTTTGCTTCTTCTATGGCTTTTTCAATTATCTGTTGTTTTCTTTTTATCCATCTTTGGTATTTCTGGAGGATCTGCTCTGGATCTTTGTGGGTTTTTGGCAGTATAAGCGTCAGGACGCCTGTTTTGTATTCCAGTCTTGGGTATTTTATGTTGCGGTAGATTACGGCGTATTCTGGCAATTTTTCATCCATATGTCTCCACTTTTTCCATTATCTTTTGTTGTAGTTGGTCTATGTCTTGGAGTGTGAGATTGTGTTGTTTTTTGTATTTTCTCAGGCACCTGCGTATTTGAGCTTCTATCTTTTTCTTCGTCGTTGGTTGGGTCTGCCAGCCTTTGAACATTAGGGGCTGAAGTATCTCTGTGAGTTCTTGGACCTCTTTGACGAGTTTTTCGTCTGATCCAAGTTTCTGTTCAAGGGTTAGGAGGATGGCGTACTGCATGTTTGTGAAGGACAATTGGTTTTGGCGGGCTTGGAGTTTCTGGATTTCGTTGAATATTTGAGCGCCTTCGTTGTAGATTCTATCATAGTCTTTGATTTTTTCCTTCCAGAGTTTCAGTATGCGTTCTACACGTTCTGTCAGGGTCTCATATATTGGATTTCGGTGTTTGTCTATTATTACGAAGCGGTTTAGAGTGAAGAGGATGTTGGCTGCCCTTTCTTCCTTCGTTTTGATTTTCTCCTGCAAGTTTTTGAGGTAGTTTGAGTCGAATTGGATTGTTGGGTAATGGCGTTCTATTTCTGAGACCTGAGTGGTTCTGTAGACGTATTTTAGGGTCTTTGGGAAGTATTTTTGGACGTACTTGTATTCCTCGTACTGTTCTTGTCTGAGCCAGTGGATGTAGTAGCCGTAAACCCGCGTCAGCCATGTGTATTCTTTCAGCCTTTCGAGTTTTATCGGGTGCGTCCCTAGGAGTTCGAATAGTTTCCTGAGTTGGCGGTAGTTCTGCTGGAATTTCTTTGCTTTCTGTTCATCTGCAGTTATAGTCTCAAAGGCTTTTAGCATGGTCTCTCTGTCGTCTCTATCTGTGGGTATGCCTTGGAATAACGCCATTGTTTGGTCGAGGGTTTGGATGAATTCTGTGACGAGTTCTTCTATGGGCAGTAATACGCCTGTTATGTCCTCTTTTGTGTAGTTCTCGAAGGCTCTTGTGAACTCTTTCAAAATGCCTACGTAGTCTATTATGAGTCCTGCGGTTTTGAGGTCTTTGTAGGGGCGGTTTGTGCGGGCTATGGCTTGGAGTAAGCGGTGCTCCTTCAGCGGTTTATCCAGGTACATGGTTTGGAGGATTGGGACATCGAAGCCCGTGAGGAGCATGTCTGTCACGATGAGGATTTTTGGGTATTCTTCCTCTCTATAGCTCTCTATGATCTGCTTGCGGATGTCTTCTATTTCCTTGCCGTGGTAGCGCGCTGTCAATTCTTCCAGGTAGTCTTGGATCTCTTGGGGGTCTGTCCTTGTGAAAGTCATAACAACTTCTGTGTACTCTTTTGGAAGTAACTTATCGAGTTCGCGTTTGTAGCGGACGCAGGCAAGGCGGTTAACTGCGACGACGAGGGCTTTGAACTTTCCGTCGAGGTTTTCCTTGAAGTGCTGGGCGATGTCTTGGGCTATTAGTTTTATCCGTTCCGGGTTTTCAAGGAATATCTTTATGGCGTTTAGGCGCTGTTTGATTTTCTCTTCTGTCTTCTCTCGGTATTCCTCCGGGATTTCTTCGAACTCCACTTGGATGAATGTGTCGAGGAGTTCCTTCTTGAGGTGGACGTCTTTTTCCAGGTGAGGTTGATAAGCAATTTTCAGGGTGAAGCCGTCTTCTATGGAGTCTGTTATGAAGTATTTGTCAAGATATCTTTCACCTTCATGGGGGTATGAGAATTCTTGGTAGGTGTCGCGCCCTGTTTTTGCGATCGGCGTGCCCGTCAACGCGAAGGCGAATGCGCTCTTCAGGATCTTTTTCATTTGGGCCGCGAGGATGCCGTATTGTGTCCTGTGGGCTTCATCTATGAAGAGGATGACGTTTTTGCGGGTCTGGATGGTCTCTTGTTTCCCGCTCAGCGCATCCAACTCGATTTGGAGCTGGGTGAGTTCTTCTGGGCGGAATTTGTGAATCAGGGTTATGAATATGCCGCGTTTCCCTCGGTTCTCGTCATGTCTCAGTGTTTGTCTTAATGAGTGTATGGTGTCTATTGTTTCGGGTTTTGTTATGTCTAAGGCTGTGAATTCCTGGTAGAGCTGCTCTTGGAGTTCTTCGCGATCCACTATGAAGAATATTGTAGGGTTTTCCAGCAACGGGTGGCGATAGAGTTTGTTTGCCGCGAATATCATGGTTAGAGTTTTGCCGCTCCCTTGCCAGTGCCAGATTAAGCCTTTGTTTTTGTCCGTCTCCCCTTTTAGGTGGCCTATCACGCGGTTGAAGATCTGTTCGGCTGCCCGGTATTGCATGTAGCGCGTGATGACTTTTGTTGTCGCCCCGTGTTCTATGCGGAAGAATAGGTAGTTGCGGATTATGTTTAAGAGCGTGGATGGTGTGAGCATCTCTATTTGGGCGTCTAAAGGATCTGCTCTGTCCTGTGCGCGCCATTGGTGTGTTTTCACATCTTCTTGTTGCCATGGGGCTGTTGGGAAGTAGCGGGCTGTCTGTTCTGCGGCTACGCCTATCTGTATGTATTTGTAAGGTTCTGGGACTGATTTCCAGTAGTCCATTATCTGTTTGTAAGCTGTGTACCAGTTTTCTGTCAGGCTCGTGGGGCTCTTGCACTCGATGTTTACGACTGGTATGCCGTTTATGTAGAGGATAATGTCGTTGCGGATTTGTTTATCTCCGCTCTTGTGAATGATCTGGCGTGAGACTATGAACTCATTGCTTGATATGTTGTCGTAGTCGAAGAGTTTGACGTATTTGACTACGCGTTCTTTCTCGAATTTTATTGGGATGCCGTATTTTAGGTTGTTGAGGATCTGTTTGCAGTGTTCAGCTCCGCTCGTTTTGAGTTTTAATTCGTTTAGAACTTGTTTAATTTCTTCGTCGCCTATTCCAATTTGAGCGTTTAAGCGTTTTAATGCTCTGATTAGCATAGGGGTAAGAAGGGGCTCTTCGAGGCTTTCCCTTTCCAAACTATCGGCCTGTATGAACGTCCATCCCTTATCTTGAAGTTTTTGAATAATGTAATCCTCAACAAGAGATTTTTCACTAAAAAAAGGCATGGGGTGGCTCACCCTATATTAAGGTATATGTTTGTTTGTTTTTGCATCTCCATCAAAATTCTTCTAAATTCAAACTCTGACAATTCTCCAATTCCATAACCATCAACATAGCTTTCTATTTTTACGAAGTGAGTTATGAAAGGTTTGTCTGAGAAAATTATTGAGCAGAAGGCAACTTTCCATGGGAAAAGAATGTGTTTTTGTTCGTTTGGCCATATTGGTGTTTGGTCATCGTAATATGTCTCTTTGACTATGCCGAAGGCATGTATTTCGCCTGTTTTGGCTATTTGGAAAAACACGGTGTCAAAGGGTTTGATTTTGTTGTAGAGTCTGATGAAAGACCTCCAGTTCTGCCTTTGCTTGTCTCCCGCCTCCCTATCCCAGAATCCCCATAACAATCTATCTTTTGCAACCTCAATATTTTGAAGAGTTCTTGAAGAAAAAATCCAAAAATTCATCCACAACCCTCATATTCCGTTATATATTCTTTTAACGATATTATCCTAGGAAACTTTTCTGGGATTTCTTTTAAGTCATTTTCCCAGCAAACTATGAAGTCACAACCCTCTGTCGGATGACCATGGGCTATGAAGTCGCTTGCTAATTTTTCGATTTCAATTTTCTTTAATTCTCGAGTTATATCTAAAGCCACCACATCAGGGAAGTCTTTTTGAAATTGCACGATGTATGGAAAGTCTAATTTTCTATGCAGTTGTGAAAACAAGTAAACAACTTCTTGTTCCGTCTGCGGTTCGAAGAGCAACCCGTATTTATATAGTGGTGATGCTTGTATTGGTACTTTCGGAAAGATTTCATATAAAAATCTCATAAATAGAGGGTTGTCCCACGATGAAAAATGCTTGGCTTTAAAATCCATAAGCATGCCATTTAGGAGCTCGAATTTTTCTCCCACGGTTAAATCGCCATATGGTTTATAATATCTTGACAATGATTCTTTCTCGTAGTTGAGATTTAGTTTTTGGCAAAAACGCTCTAAATCCATAGTCAAGAAAACTGGGATAATTTTATCACTGAAATAACAGTAAATGATCTTTTTTATTATTAGCCTATCCTCTCCTCTAAAACCCGGTATGCCACAATCATAGTCTACTTTATCTTTAAGAGGAATGTTTTCGTTAACAATGACTTTAAGCAGTTGTTTAAATTGATCTATTTTCTCTATTGCACTTGTGTAATATTTCGCATACACCCAGATTGCGCCTAAACTGCGAGTTTTATGCTCAATCCATAAAAAGAAATAGTCTTCAGATCCCGGAGAATATATTTTTTCAGGTATTAATGAATCTATCAGTTCAGGCTTTTCTCTAAAGGGATATTTTTCTAAGAAGATTTTTAATTGCCTTTTACCTTCTTCAATTTCGCTTATCACTTTAGCATTTCGTTCGAATTCTTTTCCTTTCTCTATTAACTCCTCAATTGTCATATTTTTACCTCACCTTAATCCTAATTCTTCCAGTAAGAAGCAAATTCATCAAACCTAGCTTAATACGCTCCCACCTTACTTTCTCTTTTTTTTCAAACTCAAGTTTTTTGTCAATAGCTGAGAGAATTTCACCCACCCTTTTCTGTTCAGATAAAGGCGGGTAGGGCATTTTCAGGTTTTCTAAATCGTCCTTAGTTAATGCTTTAAAAGTCGAGCCTCTCCCAACGTTTTCTAAAAAAGTTTGGATTTTCTGAAAGTAGTAAAAATAGAACCAATTATTCGCTTTATCGGAATTAAATCGTATTGCAGCTAATCCCCTGCCTATACATATTTTGTAAGGCGCAATATTGGCACTTCCTACAGGCGCTCTTACTGATATAAGAATATCATTTTGCTCTGCGATTTTTACTGGTTGGGAACAATAAAATACTGGTGAAGGGTAAATCTCTCCAAACTCCATCTTTCCTTGAAGGAAGGGTAATCCCTCACCTTCTTTATTATATGTGCTTGATGGAGGAGATTGGCCCATGATTATTTTAGTCAACTCCTTGTTACCAAGTCTAACAACTTCCCATTCTTTTGGTATTCTTCCTATTTCTGTTTCCTTAAACTCTTTGTGCCCTATTCCCCGTGTTAAAAGCGTCTGCATCAAGCCTTTCTTCAAACGCTCAGTCTTAGCAATAACCTCATCAGTCTTAGCGATAACAGAATCAACAACACTTAAAATCTCAGCGATTGTGCGCCGTTCCTCTTGAGGGGGTAAAGGAATTATTGAATTGCACACTATCTCTGCCGTTAAGTTTGCTTGTGTTGTAGGCTTAGCGTATTTTTTCCATCTTGGCTTAAAAAATGAATACCAATAGTAGAGGAACTCAACATCATCTCTGTCTTGCGGAATTATTCCAAGTATCGCCTGATTCGTCGTAACAGGAATTTTATTTATTGAGACTTCTCCCATGCTTCCGTACATTGCAAATAACAATGAGTTCTCAGGAACAAGCCACGCATTCGAATTACTCAACCCCTCTTTTGAAATAAAGCTTTTTGTTGAAGTCAAATACTTACTCGCAAGTGTTATATCCTCTATTTTTACGAATGGCAGATCACCATTCCAATATTCCTTTTTACTCGTTAAAGGTGTTCCACCAGCCCTAACCTTCTCGCATATATTCTGGAGCCTTGTGACACTCCAATCCCTTGGAAACCTTCCTATCGGAGTCTCTTGAAAGTCAGTTTCTTTAAAGAACATCACTCTTATCCACCAGTTGCCTGAGTTATTTCAGAAATGTATTGTTCTAACTTACTCGCAATCTCCTCCCTTTCCCTTTCCAACCCTTTCAGGGCCTTCCATTCTTTTATTATGTCTATTTGTTCGCCTTCCTCATCCGACATAACATACAAAGTCACATTCAAATTATAATTATTCTGCCTTATCTCATCCAAACCAACAACCCTTGAAAAACCTCTCTCCTCACCAAAACTCCTGTAGGCATTAACAATCTTCTCGATGTTACCCTTCCCGAGAACGTTCAACTTACGCACTTCAGGATGTTGCTCAAACTCCTTGGAAGCGTTGATGAATAAGATTTTTCCCCTCCGCTCTGTTGGCTTGTTCTTCCTGAAAACAAGAATAGCGCCAGGTGCACCAGTATTGTAAAACAACTTCTCAGGCAACAAAATGACGCACTCAACCCAGTCCCTCTCCAAAACCGCAGAACGTACACCCTTCTCCTTCCCACCACGGAACAAGCAACCATTGTCTATGACAACGCCTACTCTGCCCGTGTCGTCCTTCGCAGAAGCCAGCATGTGTTGAATCCAAGCCCAATCTGCACTCTGCCTCGGCACAAAACCAAACCCAAAGCGCTCGCGCCAAAACTCGCCTTTCTTCAGCACTTCTTCTCCATAGCCATCTTGGTTCCAAGGAGGATTGGCAACAACTACATCAAACCGCTTGAGGCTATCGCCCTCCTTGAACTTGGGATAAAGGAAGGTGTCCCCAAACTCCAAATGTGCATCCCGGATATCATGGATGTACATGTTCATCTTAGCCAAGGCCAAGATCGTCTGGTTCGCCTCCTGCCCGAACAAGAACAACTTGCCAGCCTCTTCCCTCCCATATTTTTCTTCAACGTACTTATACGCAGAAATCAGCATGCCACCAGAACCGCAGGCAGGATCGTAAACGCTCTCCAGAGGCTTCGGATCCAAAATCTCAACCAATAGCCTAATTACCTCTCTCGGAGTGTAAATCTCACCCTCCTTCGCCTTGGCGGGCGCAAAATACCGCAAAATCCACTCATAAGCGTCGCCCAGAACGTCAGCGCTGACATGATTCAACTTCTTCTCGCTGAACAACTCCACAAGCTGCCTCAAAATCTCCGCATTCTCGCGGCTGCTCGTAAACTGAATGAAATCAACGCTGTCCACGACATCCTTCAGTTCAGGGTTAAGTTCGGCAATAACCTTCAAGCCCTTTGACAACCGCTCAGTGAGCCCGCCCACATCCTTCCGCAGATTATTCCAATTAAACTCCTCAGGCAGATTAAACCAGTGAAACTCGTCCCTTCGAGCTTCAGCCCGCGCCTCCTCTTCACTTAAACCCTGAGCCAAGGCCTCACGATAAGCCTCCTCAAACTCAGCATCCCATTTGTCGCTAATCCTCTTCAAAAACAACAAAATAAGGATGAACTTATAATCAACCCTCGTCCTGATCAAGTCCGCAGCCCGCTTCAACAGAGCCTCAATATCCCCGCGCCCCAAGCGCTCCTCAAGCTCCGCCTCCCTACTCCTGAGCCTGTACACCTTCTGACGTGCATCCCGAAGATCAGACTCGACATAGAGCCAACCGGCCTTCCGCAACTCCGAAAGAAAAACGGGCACCTGCTCCCAAGCATCCCTATTCTTATCCATCAAAACCTGAGCGGCATCCCCAAAACGGAAGGGCTTGTTGCCAAAAGCGTTCCACAAAATCTCATAACGCCGCAAAACCCAAATGGGAACATCCTTACTCAAGAAAAACAACTCCAACAAATAAACAGCTGGCAGAACATATAAAAATTGCGCTTATTAGATAAGCTAAAGATAATTTACTTATCTTTAAAGGAAAAAACTTAAAGGTGATAGCCATCCCACTTAAAGGAAGTCAGGTGGGAAAATGCACGACCGCTCCATAGTAAACAATTACTCCACCAATTCTATCGAAAAACTAATACTTAAAATAATCAAATCCACGGACCCGGCTATGCTGTCTTACTGTAAAGAGTATGTCGAGAAGAACTTTCATGCCTTTCTTGGTGGTAAGTTGGAACTGTCCTTGGTAATCGATGCACAGGCAGTCTTGTCGGAGGCTATAGCTTATGCAAAGTGCGGCAAGTCGTTTCTGCTAGACCTATTAAAGTCGCCTTTCCTGAAGGTCTTCGCTCCATCTTGGCTGAAGGTCGAGCTGAATAAAAAAATTCCAGAAATCGCAAAAAAGCTGAGAATCCAAGAAGCTACGTTGATGAATGCCGTATCTACCATTATAGAGAACGTGCATTTTGTAGATTTGAAGAACGAGAAAGCTTACAAAAAAGCAATCACCCTTGTAGGTAGAAAAGATCTCAAAGATGTCCCGTATGTTGCCCTCTATTTTTCTATGAACTCTAATGGCATATTAACGAAAGACGAACACTTAACAGGGATCCCGGAGGTGAGGACATGGGCAAGACCGGGGCTACTTGGAAAAACTATCACCATATTCGAAAAAGGTACGCTCTCCTTCTTCATTCTAGTGGAAGGGGTACCAGCAGCCTTGCTACTTTTGTTCGAAATATGTGTATCAATACTTGGAATTCTTTGGGACCTGATTAGTACGATAAGCAGGAGTCTCTACGGCATTATAAAGGAAGGTGCGTCGGTTCTCTCTCAACTGCCTAGCTGGGTTAAAGTGGCTATTGGGCTGACGTTCTTTGCATTACTCTTGCAGGAAGAAGGCAGAAAAGCCATCTTTGGGGCTTTACAGTGGCTGATTTCTACCACAGTTGCTCTCCTTGAGGAATTTTATGAGGCTGTCAAAGGGGTGGTAGCGGTGTTGGCGCCCCTCGCAGGAATTGGTGTGGAGATATTAGAGACCTTATATAATATGGTCGATGCCCTCATAATAGAGTTAAACGAACTAAGACCTATCTAAGACCATTGAATGCGAAGAAGTACGGAACGGCGGAGGCTTTTGTCGTTTGGTAGCATTGGACTTAGAGGATCAATCAAACTCATTATTTGCACTGTATGATATGTGAAAAATGTTTGAGATGCTGGAGATGAGAGACGGCAAACCAGTTTCTTTTTTAATTCAACGTAATAAAATTGATGAACATAAGCTTAACCTGCAAGCAAGGGATTTTCTCGACAAAACCTGTCTACATTTACTGGCTGGACTATTGAGGATAGAGGAGCCCGAGGCTATGCCCACTTCCGTTCGTGCGATTAAGCCTAAGAAGATCTATTAACAGAATTTACTGTTACCAAGCAGGCGTAAGTTTATGCTAAATGAACTTGTTGAGCCAGGGGAGAAGAGCTTACCTGATGAGGAAATCAAGGCTGGGAATTTTAGAGCTAAGCTCCTTGGTCTGATGTATTAGGATTTGTTAGATGTTTGGTTTAGCGAATGTGGTAAGCACAACGTAATTGGAAGTGATGTGAGGAGCAGTCTTTATGAAGGAAGGCGCATAGCTGCAGACTTCATATTGGAGAGGGATGGGCGTTCATACAGGCCTTAAACGAATTGAAAGGAAAAACCAATGACATTGTCAGGGAATACAAGGATTGGGCTGATTAGCTCTACAATGCACTACTAAAATAAAATGCAATATGACTATAAAACAAAAAAAGAGTCTGTAAAGTATATCGCGATACTTTGCCAGTTCAATCCAACATACGACAAGGGCGCCAAAATACAGCCGACTTCTTGTGACTGCCTTTGCGCAAATCTGGTCAATATATTTTAATTTTGAAACGAAAATATTATTGGGTGATCACCATGTTTGACGAAGAATTCTTCCCGAGATGGTTTAGGAGAAGGTTCCCGTTCTATGACTTCTTCAG
>Ga0078972_1012491_pt1 | contig 14574 bp, 13 predicted proteins | sample YelNatPaOPGAMG01_FD_67568 | JGI IMG/M metagenome (GOLD analysis project Ga0078972, IMG submission 67568) | Hot spring thermophilic microbial communities from Obsidian Pool, Yellowstone National Park, USA - OP-RAMG-01 (SPADES assembly) (version 2) | ecosystem: Environmental > Aquatic > Thermal... | reverse complement strand
CTTCTCTGGCACACTATCAGTCTGTCAATTCATCACTCCTTGTCAATATGTCAAGTCCTTTCATATTTTCTTTTCATATTTATTACCAAAGAACCCTTTTCAGCAACCTGCTTTTCCAAGGAATCTGTTAATTTTTTCCCCTTTGCACCCCTCATTTCATAAGATATCCCCCCTTAGCTGATTGGGTTCTTTGGCGATAAATTCAAGCAAGCCCATATATTTTCTACATACAAGTCTTATCAATTTACCAACAGATTCAAAATGCTAAATCCGCATTTTTATTGCCTTTTATAATGAACTTTTCATATTTGTCACCAAAGAACCGCTGATTGACCAACAAAAGTCCAAAACAACCCCTGTCACAAGAATAGAATAGTGACATAACCTCCCAGTGAAAATTGTATCAGTCTCGGCAAAAAAAGCCTTTAACAACGTCCACATTTGAGTTAAGCTTTACAAAAAACTTACAAAAACTTTTATAACTAAATCTTGATTCCGATCACTTTTCTGAGTATACGTCTGGTATTACGCATAGCCCCAGTATCATCTGATTTTGTTGTTCTACATCCAAGCGGATATGTTACCGCAACCGCTATACTACTTTCGCCATTAATTTCACTTCGCATTATTAGATTTAACGATTTATTTGGACGAAAAGCCATAAGAATTTCAAAATCCGAAATATCATAAAATGGTGCAAGATATCTGAGCGTAAGTCTATCATTTAAGATGCTTTTTGTAAATATCAATTTAGAGTTATCATACTTCTTAAAGTTTGGTCTGATATATATGCTTGTCAAACCGAATTTATTTGCGATCTCTTGCTGTTTATCATTAAGGTATCGTTCATAATATCTATAATATTCGCCATAGCGAGTTTGGAAAAATCCCTCAATTTGATTAAAATCGTATTTCTCAAATAACCATCCAAACTTTATCGCTGGACGAGAATCATCTTTAGTAATATGTTTATTCAAATCATAAAGTTCAATCTGACTAATGGTAGTCTCATTAGCATATATATTATGAGCTGTTGTTATCACGGAAAATGAGAACGTCATAAAGGTTAATATTAGGATTATATTGATTCCTTTCAACGTTATCACATCCTCTCAAAGCAAAGCTTTTAGCCCATTAACTTTTATCCCATTATAATTTTACACCAAGAAATCATTTTTGTCAAATTTAGTTTAAATCCAGGATACTGTATGATGCAGATTGGATCAATGCAGGTAAAAGTGAGATGTGTTATTGTGTTCATCAGTTATTTGAATTACTTACTAAATTAATACAGTCTTTATTCTGATTCACCATCAGTAGAATAAAAATGATAAATATTTAATTATTGACATTGATACACATTTTTTACATAATAAGTGCAGTTGGATCTCTATTTACGATAGAAAATTACAGGTATAGATATATACTGATAGCTTTATCTAAAAAAAGCGGAATAATAATAAGAGTTGAGGTGGTTTTAATATGAAAAAGTATAGAGCTGGAATTATCGGATGTGGAGGGATAGGTCTAAAACATGCCTCTGCTTATGCTAAAATGGAAAATGTTGAACTCATCGCTGGCGCTGATCCATCAAACCGCCGAGAACCTGAATATCGCGCTTTGGGGCTGAAGCATTTTTATAATAACGCCTCTGAAATGCTTAACAATGAAAATCTTGACATTGTAAGCGTCTGCACTAATCCATCACAGCATGCCCCTATGACTATACTTTCAGCAGAGTCAGGCGTTAAAGGTATTATCTGCGAAAAACCTATGGCAAAAAACATCAAAGAATGCGATGCTATGATAGATGCTTGCAGGATAAATGGCGTTAAACTTGCAATCGGTCATCAACGCAGATATGGTGAGCAGTATATCAAAGGACGTGATGTTATTGCATCGGGAATGCTTGGTGAACCGTTGCTTTTGTGGGCGATGACTCCGGGGTCTGATGTGATGACTTGGGGTGTTCATTGGCTTGATATGTTCAATTACTGGTTACTTGATCATAAGATAACTACCGTTATGGGACAAATAGATGTTGAACGTCAAACTTTAACTGGTCATAAGGAATTTGTTGAAGATGCCTTGTTAGGTCATATTACTTATGATAATGGAATAAGAGCCATAATAGAATGTGGAGACCTTGCACAACTTGAACCGGGTTTTCCTGCCCATGCGACTATCCGTGCCTATGGTCCAAAAGGGAGATTTGAGGCGAACGATATTGGATATAAATTGTCATTAGGCGATTTTTATGAACATCATCCTGTCACAAGCCCTTTTGAAAAGCCAGATTTTCAGATGTGGATCGATCAGGCAACTGAATTGATACAATGTATAGAGCAAGACAAAGAACATCAATGTAATGGTTATGCTGGCAAAAGGACTATTGAGGTTGCCTGTGCGATATGGGAGTCCGCAAGGTCACATAAATTGATCCATCTTCCGTTTGAGTGCTCAGAATCGCCCTTAGATGCTTTTTGGAGGAAATAAAGATGGCAACACTATTAATCGGATACGATGTTGAAAACCAAGACCCAAATAATAACGTAACAAAGACGTTTCTTAAAACTGTTAGCAGATTGCATAGAGAGTTAAATGCACCATGCACACTCTTTATCTGCGGTAGAACACTTGAAAACAACGTTGATGAGTTTAAAAAAGTCAAATCTGAATATTCCGATCTGTTCGATCTGCAACAGCATACATACTCCCACGTCTTGCTAAAAACCGTCTTTCAGGAAAATGAGAAAGGCAAGACGATGTTCAGAGGCGGGACATTAGACCAAATTCGCGAGGAAGTCAAAAAACCGATAGAAATGATGAAACAACTGCTTGATGTTGATTGTATCGGCTTGACAGGACCTTATGGGTATTATAGAGGCTTGTCAGATAGACCAGATATTCTTGAAATACTTCACGGTCTTGGGATCAGATTTACTCGCACATTTGCGCGAAATCAGTTTGATTGGCAACCGCTATCATTTAAGGTTCAACCTTTTTGGTATGATGTTCAAGGTTTTGATGATATGCTTGAAATCCCTGTCCAAGGTTGGCAAGATTGCATTCTTAGAGACGAGATCGGCTGGGAGAATACAGAAGGTTATCTTAATGAGGTAAAGAAAAATTTGGATTATATCGCCAAAAATAACCTCGTTTGGGGATATGTCCAGCACGATTGGTCATCTATAAAAGGCGATCCTGATATGTCAATAATAAGGGGAATGATAGAATACGCCCGTTCAATAGGGGTAGAATTAAAATCTTATATTCAATTTTATTTAGAGATGAAAAAGAAGTGATCAGTAATCAGTCAACCTTTAACCTTCAACCTTTAACTATCATTATTTGTTAAAAATGATTATTTTATCAGAAAGGAAAAATATATGTATTATATTTTTAGCTTACTATATTCATCTGTTGATCCAAGGATAGGCAAGCCTGCACCAGATTTTCAAGCATTAGCAACTAACGGAAAAACAATAAAGTTATCAGACCTTAAAGGCTCATGGGTAGTGCTTTATTTTTATCCGAAATCATTTACACCGGGCTGTACCGCAGAAGCATGCGCCCTCCGCGATAGCTATAAAAAAATAACAGAGATAGGCGTTGTTCTTCCAGAAGATGAGGACAAAAAACAAGGGTTAGATGTGATAATTCTTGGCGTAAGCACAGACTCTATTGAAACACAGAATAAATTCAAATCAGAATACAATCTCCCATTTGACCTTTTAAGCGATAAAGAAAAAGCCATTTCAAAAGCCTATGATGTTTTAGGTATAACTGGTCTGACCGCCCAACGTAAGACATTCATCATTGACCCAAAAGGAGACATCGCCTATGTCTTTGATAAAGTAGATGCAGGCAAACATGATCAGGAAGTGATGGAAGTGCTTGATAAATTGAAAAAAGCAAAGTAATATGTGAAGAGTGGCGAGTAAACAAAAATTCTATTAATAAACTCGTCACTCTTTTTATTTTGCCTTTTCTGTTTTTGTATTTTGAAAAAGGGGGAGTATATGATCTTTTATATAATATTTAAAAAATATGTGCGGTTTATAAGAAAGGAGAATATCGGAAGGTTATTGATTATCTCATTATTCATGCTATTTGCTGGGTCTATACTATTATACATATTAGAGAAAGGCAAAAACCAGAATATTGACTCTTATGGCGATGCTTTATGGTGGGGAATTGTCACGCTTGCGACTGTTGGATACGGTGATATATTTCCGATCACGCTTGCTGGTCGTATAGTTGGTGCATTTGTTATTTTATTCGGCATTGGATTTATAGGCTTATTTACCGCATCTATTGCAAGCATCTTTGTAGAAAAAAAACTTCGGCAGGATAGGGGGTTGAAGGCTTTGAAAAACCTAAAAGGACATATAATCATCTGTGGGTGGAACTATAACGTGACTGAGATCATATCTGAGATACATTTGGATAATAAAGAACGTGAAATTGTCATTATCGCTAATCTAAATGAAAATCCAATAGATGAAGATCACGTCCATTTTGTAAGGGGAAATGCGTCGGATATGAACAAATTGGAGATGGCATGTTTCAAAACTGCCGATGTCGCGATAGTTCTTCACGATGACTCCATCCCTGGCAACGGTGGAGATGGTCAAGCCATTCTTACTGTTTTAGCGATTAAAAAAGAGCAACCAAATGTCTATGTATGCGTTCAAATATTAGATGAAAACAACGTTGAGCATTGCAAAAGGGCTGGGGCAGATGAGGTGATCGTCACTGGTGCAATGACATCTAAATTATTGGTTCAATCAGCATTAGATCATGGCGTTACAAGGGTTGTATCTGAACTTATGAGCAAAAAATATGGAAATGAAATCTATAAAATCCCGTGTCCACAAAAATACATCGGTCATAATTTTAAATCCGCACTTGCAGAATTTAAAGATGATTATGACGGGATTATAATAGGGATAGAAAAGCCCGATCAATTGCTCACAAATCCTAAAAGTGATGTCATATTAAATAAAGGTGATTACATGATCGTCATATCGGAACAAAGACCTCATATTGATTGATAAATGAGATAGATTATGAAAGCGTCAGTCTATTATTTAGAGAAATTATTAATAGCATCCATAATTGGCTTATTTATGAGCATAAATTGCTTTTCTGAACCTGTTGGAAAGCTTCTTGTCCGAAGTCTGCCGTTAGAGTGTGAATTATTGTTTAGTAACGATCTGTCAAAAGATAAGATAGATATCAAAGGTGGAAATTTTATAAAATACCAATCGGATAAATGGGGCATTAAGAAAATTGATGATATTTTATATATAAACGGTATTCCAGAGGGCAAATATGAGATAATTTTCAAGAAATCTGATAAAGAAATTACTTCCGCAGTTAATATCCAAGATGGTAAGACTTCCTTTGTAAGCTGTAATTTTCCACAGAACACGACTTTTAAAATAGACCAAGTTTATGTTGGCAAAGACGGTTATCCGATGGTTCAGATACCTGCAGGAGATTTTCTTATGGGAAGTGACAAAGGAGAGCCAGATGAACAGCCAGTCCACAAAGTTTATTTAGATGCCTTTTATATTGATATTTATGAGGTTACAAACGCACAGTATAAAAAATTTTTAGATGCTACAAAACATAAACCGCCAAAATATTGGAATGATTCCAGATATAACGCTCCTGATCAGCCTGTTGTAGGTGTGACATGGCAAGATGCTATGGACTATTGCAAATGGGCAGGGAAACGATTGCCGACAGAAGCAGAATGGGAAAAATCTGCGCGTGGTGGTCTGATCGGAAAGGAATATCCTTGGGGTGATGAGGAAATAACAGATATGGCATTTGGTAACGAAAATCCCGGATTGTCAAGTGCTGTTCCTGTTGGGAGTTTTAAGCCAAATGGTTATGGTCTATTTGATATGGAGCGGAATGTCTGGGAGTGGTGCTTAGATTGGTATGATGAGGGATATTATGCAAAGTCTCCCGGAAAAAATCCAAAAGGTCCTGCTACGGGAGATAAGCGAGTCTTGCGTGGTGGATCATGGTTTTCTGGCATTTATACACCATTGAGGATACCTTATCGGTATAGCCTTGAACCTGATCAGACAAGTAATCTTATCGGCTTTCGTTGTGTTCAGGATAATAAATAAAGGAATTGGGTTGTTGGGCAAATATCTATCTCGTGATTTAAAAATTCTCTCAATTGCATTTTTCTTTATCTTCATGGGGTCCTCCTTCCAGCAATTTTTGATCCCCTACCTTCAAAAATCCACGTCATGGAGCGCTATGAAATGCTCAGTTATACTTATGGTAGTATATTCAACGTTCCTATTCTGGCGTGTATTTGTCAACTATACAATAAAATGGCTTGGTGATTATGTATCAATATTCTTAGGGTCGCTCACATATTCGGGATTTATGCTTTCGCTTTATTTGACAAAGCAATATCCTTTGATCATACTTTCAGCGTTGATATGGGGCTGGGGTGCAGCTGCATTATGGATCACAAGCAGTTCACAGGTTCTTGACGCATCAAGATCATCGCAATATGGAATGGCTTCCGGCATATTTTATTGTGCCACACACCTTGGATTTGCCTTTGGTGTGCTACTTTTAGGCAATATCGGCGAAAGATTTAGCGGAGATCACGCTGTTTTGACCGCATGTCTTGCCATAGTTATAGGCAACATAATAATTCTTTTTATTCCAAAAAGAAACACACATAGAGAATCCAGAATTGGCATCGCATTTACTATGATGTTGGCGAAAAAGATAAGGATAGTCAGTTTTCTTCTTTTTGCCTCATCATTGAGTTTTGGATTGATGCTTGGGGCTTTTACAGGCGTTGCAGAAAAGCATGGATTCGCTTATCTTGCTGGGACTGCGGTCTTTGCTCCGATTGCTAGGGCAGTTTTAAGTCTTGTTGGCGGATTTATTTCTGACAAACTCGGCAGAGGAAAAACGTTATTTATATCGTTTGCAATTAGCACTGTCGGGCTTGCATCTGCGGGAATATGGTCAAATATCGTAACGCTTGCGTTCAGTGCATTAAGTCTTGGGCTTCAAGGCGGACTTGTGCCTGTCTCTGCTATGGCGATTATCGGCGATTCTGTAAATACTGAAAGACGACACCTTGCTTTCAGTGCAACTTTTGTCTGGAGAGACCTCGGCGTTGTTTTATCGCTATTCTTTGGTCAATATATCAGTTCAAAGTTAGGCGGATTTAACGGGACTTTCATTATATTTGCGGGCATATTCTTAATTTGTGCGTTAATATCTTTATCGCTAATCAAGCACGAAAAAGAATTAGTTTAGTTAGCCTTTATAAAGTTTTTTATTTTTATGCGTTTCTATGGCGATCTCTATGATCCTATCCAAAAGATCGGAAAATTCAATGTTAGCCGCTCTTGCCGCTTGTGGATAAAGGCTTAATTCAGTCATACCAGGGATCGTGTTTAATTCAAGGACATATATCTCATCATCTTTTATCATCATATCTGTTCTGGACATCCCACCGCAATTAAGCGATTTATGGGCGATAACCGCAACTTCCTGAATACGTTTGATCATATCACCTTTGAAGTCTCTCGGCGGGGTTATCTCATCTGTCGCGCCTGAGGTATATTTTGCGGAATAATCAAAAAATTCGCTGGTCTTCGGTATTATCTGTGTCGGAACAAGAGGAATCGGTTCTTCACCGTTGACAGCTCCTAACACTGCACAGGTAACTTCCTTTCCGTCAATGAATTCTTCAATAAGCACGTCGTTACTATGTTCAAAAACGCTTTCTAATCCTTTTAGGAAATCTTCCTCAGATTTTGCTATGCTAATTCCTACACTGGAACCAAGCTCAACAGGTTTAAGCACACATGGAAAACCGACCAGACTTTTAAGTTCTGATGTGATCTGATATTGTCTTTTTTTCCAATCCCATATAGTAAAATCAACGCCCTTTGGGACTTTCAGACCGACGTATTCAAACATTCGCCGAGACATGACTTTATTCATAGCAAGACTACTTGATAGGACGCTTGAGCCTGTATAAGGTATATCAGCGATCTCAAGCAAGCCTTGAATAGTCCCATCTTCGCCCATAGGTCCGTGCATAGCTATAAATACAACATCTATTTTTTCCTCAATAGCCTTATCTAACGCATTTCCTGTGGTAGTAGGGACAATATCGGATTTTCCGAAGTCTAACTGATCAAAATTTGATTGAGTTAGATAGCCTTTTGGAATTATCCATTTGCCTGTCTTTGTGATCACCACAGGTTTGACGTTATATTTATTTTTGTTTAAGGCATTGACAATAACTTTTCCAGTATTGAGTGAAACTTCATGTTCTGCGGTTCTTCCGCCCATTAAGACTGCGACGTTAATTTTACGCACTACAAAATCTCCTTGTAATAAAAAGAGTTTAAATTTTCTTGATCTATATTGGAGTTAAATATATTATAACCGTTTTTGATCCATATCTTGAAATTGCGGAATAGCGTTGCTGTGCCTTCCCTATATTTTCCGCAATAGGTAGTTCTGTCTATCATGCCGATTGCATGGATGCCTAATTTGCCACTAGTGAATCAGCTCAATTTAATAGGAATACTCGCATCAACAAATAGCAATATATTCAGCGAAAGATTGTGATTCAGGAATAGGCAAATTATCTTCTAATAGACCTTGTATGTGCATTTGAATTGCTTCATACATATTTTGCTCTGCTTCTTTGTATGTTTTACCACTAGCAACACAACCCGGCAAATCTGGTGAATATGCTGAATAATTTCCTTCTGCCTTTTCAATAACAATTAGAAAGCGGTACATTATCTTTTTTCCTCCTTCAACTGAGCTTGTTTCAATATACTATTCAAAGTCCCAATGGCTAAATCGTGGTTAAGATGTCCTGCTATTGTAACTCTACCCGGTTTGATGGGGTGTTTATATTGTCGGTGACTACCCTTTGTTTTTACTAAGAACCAACCATCTGCTTCTATCATTCTAATAATATCTCTAATTTTCATTATTAGCTCTCTCATGGATTTTCATCGTGTCCATATCTTGAAATTGCGGAATAACGTTGCTGTGCCTTCCCTATATTCTCATACAATCACTATGGTGCCTTATTAAATCCCATGCCAACATGTAGAAAATGCTCATCTTCAGTAAGTATATAACCTATATCCAGGTCTTTCATTACTACCATTGATGTAAGATCAGTAAAGGAGATCATGGATTTATCGTGAAATTGTAACCTAAACTGTTTTGCTCTTTCAAATCTGCTGGGAGTTATCCACTCAAGAGTCACATATTTTTTAATTATACTACTGTCTATAAGCTCTATTGACGCCTTAGCAAAAGATAATGGTAATCTACGACATGTCTTTTTTCTCAATTATCTCTGAGGGTTAGCCAGCCCCAAGTATCAATTAAGAGTTTCATTACCATATAATTCTTCATCAATCCCTTCAGCTAAAGAACCATGAGAAATACCACCAATGAATTTAAGTAATGGATTTTCCCCATCCATTACGCTCTTGCTTTCCTTCATTTTATGAAGATATTCTGCAAAATCTAGTAACTCTTTAAGGCTTTCGTCTGATAATGCCTCAATTTCATTTAACAATTGTTCTTTGATTTTTGACATTTTGTCATCCTCCAAACTTACCAACATTTTTCGTCCATATCTTGAAATTGCGGAATAGCATTGCTGTGCCTTCCCTATATTCTCTGCAATAGATAGTTCTGTCTATCATGCCGATTGCATAAATAATTATTCATTTTTGGCGATAAATTCGTATATGATCGAAACTTGTAATTGTCTGTTCTAAAATACTTTGACCAAGACAGGAAGCAAAGATGCCAGTCTCCACTGGATCCACCATATCTGCTTCTGTCCATCCGCAGGTGTACCAATTCTGTCCATCTGAACTGCAATATCCACGAATTATATTATTCTTACGCTCAAGCGCAAGTATTAATGATTCAGCATCCAAGAATCCACTACATACCGTTCTTCTTCTATGAGAAAGTGAGATACAATTTTTTAGCCCTAACACTTGCTGAATTGTAATTACATTATTGCCGCTCTGGATAAATAAACCTCCTGATCTCGCTCCACCCATTCTGGCTTCAATTATAAAATCACTGGTAATGGATTGTGAGAATCTAGGTGCACTGTATTTATAATGGCCGAACCCTGATCCACCTGATGCTCTTATTTCTACGCAATCATGATCGAGATTGAGCGAATAAGAAGATATACCTTCTGGATCTAACCATTTACAATTTAACAAGAATGCGCTTGTATCAAAATGCTCTTGTAAGTCTATTTTTGAGGGATTTGCAGGATATTCCGCAGGTTTTAAACGGATCTGGTTTATTCCAACTCTTTTCAGTTCCTCAGAGTATTCCAACTCAAATCTATCACATAGTTTATCAAAAGCTTCTATACACCCCAATTCATGGTAGGATGGCTCGATCATTCTTAGAACAATACTGGTGTATTTAATGTAATCTAACAAAGTTTTATAAACCATATCGTTGGCTATATCTGTTTTTCCCAAAAACAGATATGCAGGGAAAAACCTTACCATATGATTTGGCCTTCCCATTTCATCAGCTATTAAAACTACTTGCTCTGCATGTTCTTTAGCACAATGAATATTTCCGATTTCTATATTAAGCGACATAAGTTGGATATGATACCATGCTATTTGAACTTTAGTGGTGACTTCCTTCAATAAATCCTCAAGGATACTGATCGCTGTATATGCAAAATCCTTTTCTTCATTTACCATACAAAAAGCACGCCGAAATGACCTGAAAATCTTGTCTGCGCCTTCCTCTTTAGAATTAAGGAAAATAGATCGAGCCTGTGAGATTTCATCAATTTCAAGAGATGCGAGTACCCTCATAATCCTTATGAAAGCCGGTATTATCGTATCCCTCCGCCCAGCTTTTGCATAAAGCTCTGTAATTCTTCCACATAAAAGTAAAGGAACTACAGCTTTAGTCTCTGCAACTATATCTAGAGCTTCTTCGTAAGCCTTTATTGCGTTATCATTTTGTCCAAGTTCATGATATGCTTCTCCCAATGTGCATAATGTTGTAGCTTGAACCCGCAAGTCTCCAATACGTTCTGATATTTCCAAAGATTTTATAAAATAGCCGATACTTTCTTCTGTCCAATGCTTGCCCGTTCTCACCCATAATCTTGTTCCAGCTCTGTTGTAATAAACCCATAATAGAGTTGGTAAATCTCCAAGTTCTTCTGCAACTCTAATTGCTTTATCTCCATATTCATCAGAATATATGCCGTTGAACGATTGCCATTTCTCCATATCAGAATATAACAAAGCTAACTCCCGTTTATATCCCATCCGTTCAGCAATTTCTGTGGCATGCTGACAACGTATGAAGTTGTCTTCCAACAACCCGCGTTGCCATGCCCAAGCTATGCCACGTTCTAATTCCACTAACTGAATAGAGCTATCATTTTCAGGAAGTTCCTTTAATCCAAGCTCAAAATACTCTGTCGCTTTGACTTTATCCTGTATTCCTTCACATTCAAGCCAACCCATTTTCCCATATATTTCCGCTCTCCCATGAGGATCATCACACCATTTTAGAGCTTCTTCGTAATCCGAAATTGCCTTAGTCCATTGACAAATGAACCCAAGCACTGAACCGCGATTCTCATAAAGAATAGCTCTTTCGTGTCTATATGGTTTATCGGATTTGGTTATCATCTCTTCTGCCTTGTTAAAATATCGGAGAGCTTCATCATTTGAGAACTGTCTCGCGAGCTTGATCCCTGATTTAAGCAGATAATTTATTGCTTTCTCCTCATCATCACTCTTGGAGTAATGCTCTGCCAACTCCTCATAATACTCCTCTATCCTCTCCTGATATAGCTTTTCTATGCCCTGTGCTACATGAAGATGAAATTCCCTTCTCTTTCTCTCCAGTATGCTCTGATATGTCGCCTCTTGCGTCAATGCGTGCTTGAAGGCATACTCCAACTCAGGCACCGTCCGCTCCTCATATACTAATTCCCTTTCCTCAAACTCACTGATGTAATGATTAAGCTTTTGCTCTTGATGTGTGAGATGCTCCAATAATCTATGCTTGAATAGCCTACCAATTACACTGGCACACTGCAAGACATACTTCGCCTCCGCCTGTAACCTGTCAACCCTTGATAATATAACACTTTGTATCGTGTCTGGAACATCTATATCCGCTATCTCTTCTCTGGCTTTCCATCTATCATCCTCATGATATATCATCCCTTGCTCTATTAATGACCGTATCACTTCCTCTATGAAAAATGGATTGCCCTCCGATTTCTCCATTATCATCTTCTTTATTGACTCTGGCAAATTCTCTATCTCAAGCAATGACTCTATCAATTGTCTGCTCTCAACGCTTGACAACGGCTTCAACATTATCTCCGTGAACCTGTCCATACACTTACGCCTTGCCTGATCGCTCAACTGCCATACCCTATGCTCTTTCTCCGGACGATAGACGCATAACAACATCAACGGCGTGTTCACTAACTCGTCCATCAATAATGAGATTAGGTCTAATGATAGATCATCTGACCAATGAAGGTCTTCCAGTATCAACAACAGTGGCTTTTGCCTTGCTAATGTCGTGAATATATCCCTGAGCCTCATCAGTGTCTGGTGTCTTATCTGTTCTGGTGTGGCAAATTTCAATCTATCATCTAACTCATTGCCATATTTGATTGATAGCAGTTGCCCCAATAATGATAATGTCTCATCTGCGGATAGTGGCATTAGTTGTGTTATGGATTCTGTAACCTTGCCTGCTATTGTTGAGCTATCATCTCCTTCACTGAGATTGAAGTATGTTTTCAGTATATCTATGAATGGCCAATAGCTGATTGGCTGTCCTATTGAGACACATCTGCCCTCAATATATTGAAGATCATCATCTTTACCAGAAATATAAGCCTTCAATTCAGATACTAATCTTGACTTGCCAATGCCTGCTTCACCAATTATATTTACAATCTGTCCATGACCCGAAAGCCATTCATCAACTGATTCCTTTGCATCTGCGAACTCATGCTCCCTGCCTATCATCCTTGCCCTTAAACCTTCTATCCCTCTGAGCTTCTCTGGATGGACCTTCACCTGCTTGACTGAATAAGCTGTGACAGGTTGAGAAAACCCTTTAACCGATAGATTCGGTATCATCTCAAAGTCAAAAGCCTTTCTGGTAAGCCTGTATGTCCCACTGCCAACTAATATCTGTCCTGCTTCTGCATGTTCCTGTAACCTCTTTGCTAAATTGATGTCCATCCCATAAGCTGTGTACTCATTATGTAGTTGTGTCTGTATCTCTCCTACTGTCATCATGGCGGTATTGATGCCTATGGATACCTGCAGTTGATAATCCTGCATAGCATTACGCATATCAATTGCTGATAGGATCGCTCTTTCTGCATCATTCTCATGTAGTATAGGTGCACCGAATAAAGCAAGCAAGCCATCACCTCTGAATCCACTGATACTGCCTTCATATTTGGCAACTATGCTGACAAGCCGTTTGAAGCAATCCTGAACCAATTGAAATATAGCTTCTGATGACTTGTTAGCAGATAGCGGAGTAAATCCTGATATGTCTGCAAACAATGCGGTAATGGGTCTGTTTTCACCTGTTGCCATCTGTTCTGCGGACAGGTATTTCTGAGCTAATGCCTCTGGTATAAGGCTTTGTAATTGTGCGTGCATATCCTCTAACTTTGGGATATTAGTTTTGTGCGAATCAGTTTGTATTTCCGCAATAAGATTAGCTCCGCATTCATCGCAAAACTTGGCATTTGCTCTCAATTCAGCACCGCATTTAGGGCATTTAAGCTGTAATTTCTCTCCGCATTCTTCACAAAATTTAGCACCTTCTCTATTATTATGTTTACACTTCGGGCATTGCATAAGTCATATCCTCCTATATTATAAATCAACTTGTAGATAGGTCTGTATATCTTACCCGAACCTTTGAATTATCCGCTTGCCAGATAATCTTCTCAGCTTTTACCAAGTTTATTAGCGTCGTATCTATCTTATCAAGAATGCACAAATAGATCAATAAAAAACGATATGATTAAATCTTAGTCTATTGACATATTTTTATTGTTATTATATTATACAAAAGGAAATGATGAAATTAAGGGTTTAAGGTTTAATCTTGATTGTTTATAATATTTTTCAATCTTTTAATTGGCGTATAAAACAGGAAGTGATCTTTTGTGCTAAAATTGAAATGTATAATTATCGTTTTTATATCTATTTACATTACTGGTTGTGGATTTGATGACCCTTATGTTCCCGCTTCTGTCGGTTCCAGCAGACTTACAGGAAGGATAGTAACCGATCCGGTAATGGACGTCACAAACGCAGAAGTAATACTCAGAGGGGAATACTCAACTTCTGTCATAGCTGATGCAAATGGCAGATTCCAATTCCAAGATATAACTCCTGGGTCTTACATAATACAGATTCAAAAAAGCCCTTACCTATTGAGTAATATCCCTGTTGATATACCAAA
>Ga0078972_1012490_pt1 | contig 14575 bp, 10 predicted proteins | sample YelNatPaOPGAMG01_FD_67568 | JGI IMG/M metagenome (GOLD analysis project Ga0078972, IMG submission 67568) | Hot spring thermophilic microbial communities from Obsidian Pool, Yellowstone National Park, USA - OP-RAMG-01 (SPADES assembly) (version 2) | ecosystem: Environmental > Aquatic > Thermal... | reverse complement strand
TCTTCCAAAAGGAGATGGCCTCCTGCGGCGTGGAGTGCCTCCTTATAGAAGAGCGGCTCCCCACCGCGAGGTCATTTGTGCTCATATCTAGGGATGGAGAGAGGACAATGCTCACCTCTCTAGGCGCTGCAAAAGTGCTTCGGTGCACCCACCTCCCATCCATAATCTCATTCATAAAAAACGCTTGCATCGTGTATATAGAGGGCTACCTCATGGATGGAGACGATGGCGAACCGGTGGTGAAGGGTGTGGCTGAGGCAGCCGCATCCGGCGGCGTCAAGGTTGTAATAGGGCTTTCTGACGCCCGATGCGTGGAGAGGCACAAGACCTTCCTAAAAGAATTGGTTTCATCCATAAATGGCGGGGTCATCCTTGCAAATGAAGAAGAGGCGGCCGCATTCTTTGGATCACATGGGATTTCTGCCACCATTGCACGATGCGCAGAGCAGAGCGATTGGACATGGGTAGTGACAAGGGGGGAAAGGGGTTCAATAATCGTACAAGGCGGCAGAGCGCTAAAAATAAAGGCAAATAAGGCGGAAGAGGTTGTAAACACCACGGGCGCAGGCGATATGTATGCGGCAGGCATCTTGTATGGGTTTGCAACCGGTAGGGACCCCTACACAAGCGGGGAGATGGGGAGTTTTTTGGCCTCTGCTGTTTTAACAAGACACTCAGCGCGGGTAGACGCAGATACCATAACCGAATTTAGAAATAGGTTTAATGAATTCTTTTAACCTATTAAATTTTAAAATCTTTTATTAAGACATACAAAAAACCGCTACCAAAGGGCGCCCTCTCAAGGAGAACCCTTTGGTAGCGGGGGCAGGATTTGAACCTGCGACCTCAAGGTTATGGGCCTTGCGAGCTACCAGGCTGCTCCACCCCGCGGAAGCACCGATGGTATAACCTCATCTAGGTCAAAAGGTCAAGTACAAAGTTTTTGTGGTACCCAAAGGGCTAGAGATCGAAGGTCATTCTGATAGGTCGCTCCGTCTCGCCGTCTCTGACTCCGCCTCTGAAGATGGAAGGTCGTCTGGTCCTGCTGCCTTTTGTTCATATCCCCTCCCTGCATAAGTCCCCGTTCTGGCAACAGGAACCAAGACAAAGTTTTTGGTCCTATAGTAATCGCGCATCGCTGGACTGTCTAAATCAAGGTGTCCGCCGCTGTTATATGGAGCGGCCGCATCAAAACGGCCTGCCTTCGTCTTACGAGAAACCCTGTCCTTCACCGCTCTCTTCTTCTCGACGCCTCCCTGATTCAAAGTCACCGCCTCCTCTTTTATCAATGGACCACCTACTGAAGGACCAGCGCCATCGCCTTGAGCGGCAGGTGTCGAAGGTGCTTCGTGTACTCCTGACACGGCCTCTGTCTTGGCGCTCCCTTCACTCGCTTTTCCAACCTCTGCGCTAGGGGAGGTTGTATCGTTGGAACTTACCTCCTTTTGAACATTGTCGTCTCTGGTCTTGATGCCCTCAGACGCAACGCCAGCATTCATCACTGTACTGCCTTGTCTTGAATTAAATCTTGCAAACTCCATTGCCATAAAGGTCACGGCAATGATAAGGACGAGGAGGAGAAAGTTCGTGAGCGTCGCAGAGGCAAACCCAACCCTACCCCCTCGAGCGCTGGGATGTAGGAGATCCTCTAACTCTTTAGAGGATGAGACAACGGCAGCTCCCTTCCGACTCCCCTTTTTTCTACCCCTCTTCTTTGCTATACGTGCAGTGGGTTCTGCGGTTGGAGCCACCTCTCTCCCTTGTGTCAAGCCCCCTTCCCTCTCCTCTACTCCCATACATACCTCCTAAATATTTCGTATAATATGACTGTCAAATCTCCTTGTCAAGTGGAGAGTCTTATAAGTGTGCAGGCGCACACAATATATAAAACTGCATTGACCTCAAAAATGGACTATTACTCCGCTCCTTTTAAGATATGAGACACGAGATCCAAAAGACCATCTGGGGTAACAATGGTGCCAGTGCCAACCGACTTGTACCCGGCGCGCCCCTCTGGAAACGCCACCCCTTTCGGCATCACCACCCTCTTTGCACTCCCCTCTCCAACCACGCGAAATCTCCCCTGCCAAATGCCCACAGGAGATGTAAATCCCAACCTGCTCTCCTTGTAGAGAAATAGGACATCCTCTTCGCCCTCCCTAAAAGGGAGTGACCCATCTAAGGTGCTCCTAGAACCTAGGTCTTCTCCAAATACCTTGAACTCCACCTCGCCGCCAGAGACCCCCTTTATCCCCCTCTCCACACTGTACTTCACAAAGATGGCCGGGAGGCCATTCTCATCAAACCCCTGCTCGACCTTGATGCAACGGCCATAAAAAATCTTCCCAGCCTTGAGGCTCATCTCCTCCAACGTACTCGGCACAACTGAAGTGGCCAACAGGAGAGCGGGCATTAGAAGGACCAAAGGCGCTACCAAAAGCAAGGTGTGCAATACACGCCTCGTCCGTATACTAGACGACGCCCTGAAGAATACATACGCTATTACATACGGTATGACATACCATGAGGGCCTAGCCTTTCTTGAATCGGCCGGCGCACGCACCAATGTACAACCACCTCCATCCATACCTACTCCTCGTCCAATACCATTGTACTCACTTAAAGTCGGCGCCACAGCACCGTTACTCACATCATCTAACCATTTCATAATATCGGGCGAATCCAATACGCACCTAGATGACTTGCCCTCCTCAAACTCAAAAGAAAAATCACCCTCCTCTTTGTCTCCATCTTTTAGCACCTTAACAGATATATCAATGCCATCTACCTCTTCCGAGGCGCCCAAATGGATTATACTCTTTTCATCTCCCGACTCACCATCCCCCTTATCGCCTTCGTTATAGAATTCGGTCTCAAACAAGGGCGAATACTTAAGTGAGAGGGATGGGGTATCTGTGATCCAAGCATCCGAGATATTGCTCACCTCTACTGTGTACTCACCCGGCGGCAGGCCCTCAAGTCTAAAGTCGCCATACAATCCCTGATCGCCACAGGCCATCGAATTAAAATCTAACTTGCCATCCCCATCTATGAGTGGCACACACCTCTTCCCCGTCACTGAGGAAAACGCCTCGCAAAGCGGATCATCAATCCTCCTAGCCACTACATTTCCACCCTTTATCTCACCGTAGGTGTCTGAGACCACCTCCCCAACTATACTACCTAGCGAAGCATACCCGGCCGATGGATAGAGGGAGGAGATGGCGGCGATGTCGTCTGGCCTCAAAGAGGTAGATGCGGGCGAAGACCTGAGGACCATCGGAAACATCACGGGGAGATAGCGCGCGTAAGACGAATCTAGGTCGCCGCGCGCGATCCCATCGTATACCCAGTCGTTTGCGTAACTGTGGTCTAAACCCAATAGGTGCCCAAGCTCGTGTAAGATAATCCCCGCAAAGACATTCAGTGGGATATCGGCGGGAGAGCCTTCGTCTATTCCCTTTCCATCTATAAAGCCTCCATTTAGTATCACCATCCCTTGGTATATATTGCGCGGATCGTCAGCACTCCCCGTAAAACACCTAAGTGTGCTGATGCCACCGATCGAATAAGACGCACCCTCGCCCATGAGGAGGTCTATGATGGAGCCATCGCTGTCAAAGATAATCGGCACTACATCTTTTGGGATGTCACCCCTCGAAGAGGCGCCACACCCAACCATCGCCAAGTAATCTGGGAATTCGTGCGCAGTCACATCTTCAGGGAGATAACCTTGGAATTGAAATCCAACTGACGCCGTATCTACAGAAGACCAGACCTCCATCATCTTTTCAACGATGGAGCGCGCAGCATCGTTGGAAAGCGCGCCCAGTGGACCATTGTCTATCCAATATGGAATGGCGGTCGAATCGCCCCACACAATAGATCTTCCTGTAGCAGGATGGATTACAAGCGGGTCTCCGCAAAAACCGTAAGAAGAGATGATGGTGAAAGGGACTATAAGATAGAGCCAAAGCCATCTACCAATCCTCTCTAACATCTCTATTCCCCTTATTAATCGCGTCTTTTTACCAACCTTATCTTTTATCGAATATCTTATCAATAAGTTGCTTTGAGAATTAAAAAAATTTTTACCTTGCTCTTATGCGGCGCAAGTAGTAAAATGACGGATAAAATAAAGGAGCCCTTATGAGCTTTCCGGAATATAAGGAGATACCAACAAATGTCTTGATAGACGGATTTTGCGGACAAAACAGTGTGTGCGCCTACCACACCAACCTATTCATAAATCACTTCGTGGACAAAAATAAACCTATAGGTGTCGTAGACACGCTAGAGGTGCAGACTGCGCTACATGCGCTCATGTATGGCAGGCACCCGCAGGCAAGGGAAAACACATTTATCCAAGAGTTCACAAGCTATCTAAGGCGCGTATTCTTTGCAAATTCACCCTTCGATGGAAAACATAGCACAATAGCGCCGTTTGTAACACCCGCGAACACATTGCAGTTCAAAGATGGGGATACTTATGCCGTAACAGCAAGTGGCAGAGTTTATACATTCCGCCTTGGTGGCATAGATGCCCCAGAATCGTTCCTCTCTGAAAAGCTCACCAAGCTCGTAGATTATATCTACCTCTATTGGATAGAGAGGCTCGGGTTCAGGGGGGATGAGGCGCTAACGAAGGGGATGATAAGAAACAGGATAAGATATACAGGCTATCTCGCAGGCCTTGTTGTAAAGGGTCTGGATGAGTACCTGGAATCAAAGGGTGAGGTATTTTATACCGTGCCGTCATTTGACAGGACAGATAAGAGACCGGAACTTGTAAATACACTGGTGCTCGCAGACGATTACAAGAGGCTTATAGGCGTCCTGCGCGTGGGCAATCCTACAAACAAACAGCCACTCCTCGCAGAGTTTATAGAGGATGTCCTTCCTACGATTATGGCAACGAAGGGGATGGAGCTATATGAGTATTATCGCCATGGAAAGCGTCCCGAAGGTTATCCATCATGGCTCCCAAGGCAGGCGCTGTTAGACGCAGAGGTAAGGACGCTCATTAAGATGGGTGATGTAAAGACCGCCAGCGAACTCCCAAAAGAGGGTGATTTGGAAGAAGTGGTGGCGCTCACCGAAGAGGGAAGGCAACTCCTTTCTAGCCTCTCAAAGGCAACCGAATACAAAGAGGTGTACGATGCCATCTCACCAGACACGCTCCCAAATCCAAAGGTCATGTTCTCTAAGGGGAGGTGCAAGGAACTCGCAAAGAGGTGGAGGCAGTTTTCAAGGGAGAATCCATCCCATGCAAACGACATACAGGCGATGCTTGTATTTTTGGGGCTCGCATGGGCGTATCCAAAGTACGCAAACCAAGAGACGCCTACCCTACTTGCCCTTGAGAAAGAGGCGATGGGAAAATCTGCTGGTAGTGCAGGTGGGCAAGAAACAAACGGACTGTGGGGAAGAGACATAATTTTTGGATACGGACAACCAAATCCAAACTATAGCCCGCTCTATCGCGCTTATGAATACGAACTCTCTAGGGGAAGGGAGCTTGTCCCAGAGGATGCCTGCGATGTCTTAAAGAGGAAGGGAGGAGACATCTACAACCACTGCCCGTAATCCTACCACTTCATCCTCTCTCCCCTGTCCTCGTTGATAAATATCCAGCTGGCCAGTTTGGAAATAGATATAGGCCACTTACCTTCGTCGTCCTTCCAGTAGTGTACACCCTTCACAAGGCTGGAACTCGTATCGTCCTTTGGAATTCCGTCTACATATGCCTTGATATATCTAAACCGAGTCTGCCACTTTAAGATGTTCTTGGGTCTTAGGTCTACCCATCCATCATTTGCCCACTTGTCTATCCTTGTGTCATCTACCTCAAACTTTGCATCGGGCTGCCCAGGAACATCTGGAGGGACCGCCATCCTAGAACCCCTTAAGAGTTTCAGGCCGGATGAAAGGAGGATGGGGATCCCTATCGAAATAATCCTAGACCTAAGCAGAGGATCGCTTAGTATAACTGTCTCGAGATGACGCGATATCTCTTCAGGCCTCATTGCCAACACCGCATCAAACGTGCCGTACTCCTTTTTCAAGAGATATGCCTCATAGAGTAGCTTTGACAAACGTGGCGGACCAAGTATCTCAAACGCAACGCTATCCACACCAGTAGCCTCCACAAGACGTTTGAGCTCTCGGATAGCGCCATGTCTCATATAACCTGCGCGGTATGTCGGCCCTAACACAGAATTATCCAGCGCAGCGACGATATCATGACCAGTGTTTAACCCCTGTATCTCCCATGTTACACACTTTGCTATCTCCTCTGGTGTAATAAACTCCATCTGTCCTTCGTCCGTTATCGCCTCAAACTCACCAAGGGAGAAGAAACCATTTTCGCCTGTATCTATGTATGGCGCCTCGAGCGCCATAGGAACGCCTTCTTTCATGAGATACCTAATCTCACCTCGAAACGCCTTGGAGATATAACCACTCAAGCTCACCGCATCTTCAAGCGAGACATCCTCAAGTAAGATAGGGCTCCCCTGTCTCTTTATCGTCCCGTACGCCACCTTCTTCCATGCAATGGCTGCCGCGGGTTTTAACTCCTTGATGATTGGGCCGCCGGGGGTCCTCGCCATCAAGAATAATAGGAGTGAATGCGCGCCAGCTATGGCCGACTTGGCAAGAAGCATCTGTGAAGGCCTATCTTCGCTGTGGGTGTATGGGATATTGAGCCCCATGCCTCCAGTGCCGCATGTGCCTATCTTTAAATAAAATCTGGTATTTGCCTCCATCATAGATTGGAGCATGATCTGGACATGTCTTATGAGTTGAGGAATGTATAGCGTCCCCACAAGTTTTTCCGCACTAAACGCCAATTCACCTGGATCACCTCCAATCTTTGAAAGCACCTTCCGCATCTCACCAAATACATTCTGATAGGCAATGATGGAGGCGGTATTTATAGAGTCTATGATGATGTCTGGCTTGTGCTTCATGAGGATTTGAAAGATGGCAGATTCGGTGAGGATGTCTCTATTTAGCGGCTCCACTATATCGCTCAGAAATATCCTCCGAAGGCGAGCATCCCTCATGATCTCGTCTCTGGGGAGCTCCCTCATGTTGTATCTCAAGAATATATCCCCCCACTCCACATCCACATCCGCATTGTACCTTGAGCGAAGCTCAGAGGCAAACTCCTCTGCCTCCTCCTTAAACCTGGAACATACCACAAGTGAGGAGATGCCGCTCTCTATGAGCTCCTTGCAGACCGCCCTCCCCACGAGGCCTGCGCCACCAAACACGAGCGCCTTCCTTCCCTTCACATCCATAGACTCTCCTTTGTCTATCTAAGTCTAGTGCTCCCTATTATATATAAAGCCTGTGCCTATCTACCTCTTCACGAAGTATCCGAAGTTCCTCTTCCGTCGGAGGCTCGTTTTCTACCACCTCATCAGCAACAAGGAGTTCAAAGCCCGTGTTTTTTATCACATCATCTTTTGTAACACCTGGGTTTACGGCGATGAGACGCATCCTCTTCGTCTCTGGCTCAAAATCCATGATGCCAAGGTTTGTCACGACCCGATACGGACCTGTTCCTTCAGGCAGACCTGCGGCCTCTCTGGCGCCTGGACCGGTCAGGTAGCCCGGTGTGGTTATAAAGTCCACCTTCTTCACAAATCGCTTCACATCATGTTGCATGATAATGATAGTGCGCCAGCAGAAGCTTCCAACATCGTTTGCGCCCCCTGAACCAGGGAGTCTCACCTTGGGCGAATGGTGCGTCCCAATGAGTGTGGAGTTGAGATTTCCGTACATATCTATCTGCGCCCCGCCCAAAAATCCGTATTCCACAAATCCCCTGCATGCCGTCTCCATAATATCGCATATGCCGCTCGCTTGAAAACCGTCTCTGTATGTCCTCATGTCTCCGACTGCAAGCGCAAGTTCATTAAGGGAAGCGCCTGTCCCTCCAAACTCAAATATCGGTACAAGATTTGGGGCGTGACACTTCTTCGCAAGGGCTGCCGCAAGCATCGGGATGCCAGTCCCGATAAACGCCGTGGTGCCATCTTCCATCTGGCGTGCCGCAAGCGAGATGAGTAGCTCCGTTGGATTGTATGAAGGCATATCACCCTCCTTCAAGATGACTCCTTTATCTTGAGGTCCTCAAGGCGCTTTCTCCCCACAAGGTCTAGATACTCCTCGTGGTTCTTCACGCCGTATATCCACTTATCAAGGTATGCCGCTACCTTCCCCTCATCTTCAGTGTCTTTGTAGTAAGACTTGATATGCTCCTCATCCCTCTCATACATCCCAGCCATTTCGCCTGGGTGGGATCCAAACGGGGCATGCACAACCGCATCCACAAGATAGTATGGGATGATGGTCATGTCTGGACGTCTTTTTATCTCCTTCGTATCGATGATCTCCTCGGCAGATATAATCACATACTTTGAGGCGCGGGCAAGCTCTCCCGCAAAGCCAGATATGCCGTCAATCTGGGCATTTCCGTATCTGTCCGCGCGGTGAACATGGATAATTCCAACATCAGGTATCAGGGCAGGCAAAAGACAGACCGGCTTCCCGGTAAAAGGACACTGAATTACCTTTGCAGAGGAGTACTTGAATGTATCTGTCCCGAGCATCGACCTCACGGGTATGAATGGGATCCCCATTGCCGCCGCCTTTATCCTCCAAGCGATGGCGGCGTTCGACCACTCCACTAATCTCTTAAGCCTCCCGCTCTCGACAAGCCGCCTGAAGTTCTTTGAGGTCCCATACACCTCAAGGCCTATGTATGTGATATCTGCCTCGTCGAATACACCTGCGGCGCTCAAGAGGTCAAGGTCCAAGACGCCCCTACCCAACACCTTAAGTCCAGTGATCCTCTGCCGCACTATCTCCCTAAGGATAGACATAGGACACCTCACCGTTCCATAGAGGTCTATCCCCACATACACACCAGGCCTTATGAAATTACTTACGGCCGTCTTCTCATCCATCAGTTTGTCTACGAGCTCTTTGGGCTTCGAGCGATTGTGCCTCCTAAACTCCTCAATGTCTAACGGCTGGATAAGTGGATATACCCCCTCTTCCAGTACCCGTATCTCTTTCATATCCATACCCCCTTCGCCTCCCTATATAAGCCCTTACTATGCAAAAATCTCTAAAGTGTCAATTTTTAAAAGATGACAAAAAAGAAGGGGTGGTGCCTCCACCACCCCCCCTTCAATAGGTCCTCAATCAAAATGCTACTCAGAGATAGAGAACGACGGCGCGGTTGGTATCGCTATCTCAGTACCAGTAATGTTATAGAGGTCGGCATCAACAACAAGCCCATTATAGTTATCGTTTGTCATGATGTTCTGGTAGGGATCGGTAGAATATATAAAACCAGCTTTTTCTGCGCTGCAGCTATTAGTCGGGGCGTACTTAATCTGGGACTCGACTGGAGCAAACGGACCAGCGTTGGAGTGACGGTATATCCTCTGATATTGGGCAAATGGTTTTGGCGTGTGGTCACTCCCTGGTCCAGCCCAGTTACATATAAAGCCCAAGATCTTACCCTTGACGCAGCCGCTTGGCACTTTCGTTGGATCGCAATTTATCGGGTCGCCATACCCATAGAACGCCTCGCCCTCGTCGTCACCACTCTCTGTCCTATGTATATTTACATTGAACACGCGGGTCTTGTCGTCATAACTCCCTGCCTGCCACGCGTAGGCAACGCTCCCGATCCCGCTCTCAGGGTCTATATTAAAGGCGCCCCAGTTCCAATCGCTGGCCCAACCATCTGGGTTTGTATCACTATAGGCGTCATCTGGATCTATCGTGCCATATGAATCTAGTGGATTGGTATCATAGCCGCAGAATGTAGCGGCATTTATCTCGTATTTAAGCCCATCTTCTGACTTCTCGTATGTCACGACGCTTGCGCGCGTGATACCCGTTGTCCCAATCCCACAGTTCATTTGGTCACCATATGCGTCGTGGATGAGGACAGATATCCTCCCCTTGTATGTGGTATTGTCATCTGAGGTGGGGATATGCCTCACATAGATATCCCCAGGGAGTTCCTCTGATATTCCTTGCCCACCTCCAACTCCAGGGAACCTCACATTCGCCTTGAAACCTATCCATGTCCTATAGATAGGATTACCTTCTGCGTCATCGCCGACGTATTCTACCTCTGCGCCATCGACATCTATCCCCATATATTCATCCTTCATCTCGACATTCTTTAGATATTGGTATATATCCAATGTCTCACCCTTGTTTTGAGGCGGCACTAGCTGGTATTCATCTCCAACGCAGGCTGCCGCCGCGCCCATCATGACGGCGTTGTCCACCATCCACGAGATAGATCTCACTATGGCATTCATCTCAGCCGCGGCACACGCCTCATTTCTCTCTATCCCCATCGCACGGCCAGGCCTATCATACTCATCCCAAATGCCCAGGTCTCCGGTAGGTAGCAAGCCGTTCTTTTTTGGATCATCTGGTGAGGTTGCATCGGGGTGATTTGTATAGAATACCGCAGGTCCATAACACCTTGCCTTCACACTGTGTCTGGCCGGCATGAATGGCCTGAAACCGCATGTCCCAGCCTTACCTTCCACCATCTCTCTAATCCGCTCCCTCTTCCTCTCATGGTTATACTCCCCCTTACCCTCATCTGCATAATCCTCGAACTCTACACCTGTATTACCTTGTTTTAGGTGTAGCGACTTGGACGAACCCCCGCTTGATGCAGCCGACTCCGTCGGGGAGCTAAGCGTAACATCACTCGGGACTACCTTAGAAAGATAGATCTCCCCTCCACCACCGCCTCCACCGCTACCACCGCCTCCACCGCTACCACTACCGCCGCCGCACGAGATGGCAACGAGCGCAAACGTCGCCACCAAAACCAATAGCCCCAACCTCTTCATACACCCTCCTTTTTAAATGATAGGGTATGGTATCACAAAGGAGGCATCCTAGCAAACAAAAAAGCACAAAAGTATAAACTAGGCATAAAATCTTATAAGACATCTAAGATCGCCTAAGATTGCCAGAGGTTCTACCACATTACCTTGGGGTCGCTAGAGGTCTCGATCAAGACTACAAGATGGATTGGTATAATCATCACAGATGCCTATGGAGAGTGTGACACTGCCTCGACTCAAGTTGTTTGTATAACCAGGAACCGCCTTGCCTGCCTCATCCCTCATCGTCCTTATCTGAACTGGAATCACCGTCTCAAGCGAGACTGGACAGAGGTATCTATCTACCTCTTCGTGCTCTACAGGCGCCACACCAAGCCACTCCTCCTTTGGGTAGATCAAGAATGCCTTCTCATAGGTAGCATCAACCGTATCAAAGTAGTCGCCACCCCTTATTTGCATCCTGTCACCTGTAACAAAGTATGTCCTGAGTTCAGAAAAGAGGTCCCCGCCATCTAACACATCTTCATCGGTACACACCTGAAGGTCTGAGTAGGCATCCTCCAATCTGAATTCTTCCCAATCATCTACCCTCGCCCTAATCCCAAACCCCATCTCCCCAATGTCAATCTTAGGTGAGACGGGGTAATCTATCATCAATCTTCCCCTCCCGTGATAATGTATACCAAAATAGGTCATATCAGTAGCATAGTTCGACGGTACATTTCCATTGCAGGAGATAGAACAGCCTCCGTCTCTCTTTCCGACGAGGCAGTTTATACAGCTATTGCCCCTACTACAGCGCGCCCCTGGATACCCATTCGCGTCATTTGTAATGACTACCTCGTACAGTGCCCTTCCGTTCTCATCTCTCACCTCATACTTATTATCCATCTCTGGGGAATAGGAATCTGGGGAGCCTACAAAGAAATCACATTCTATCTCAGCGCTATCGTAGAGAGACCTTACATATACCCCGCCCTCACCCCTGGTACCTGCCTCGGTATCGAAGTGTCTCCCATCTCTGTCTGTCAAGTTGGTCCTCGCATACCCGCGCGCAGTGAACGTGACCTGGGAAAGGACCTCCCCTCCCCCACCCCTTTCTGACGAAACGGTATCCAAGGTGCCACTGTTACACGATGCGGTCACAAAGAGGATGAAAAAGGCATAAGAGAAGATATGTAAAAAGGAAATCCCTCGCCTCATCAAATCCCTCATCTTATATTGCTGTATTATGCAAAAATCTTGTGGGGCATGTCAATCCAAAGAAAGATTTATAAAAAAGTCTGCAACGAGGCAAAAAAGTCTTGCACAATGACAAATAATGTGGTAAAAGGCAACCATGCTTGGTCTGGATGGTCTGATCAAGGGGGTAAGGATAGGGCATGAGGGCCGTGTCGGCTAATATGCCGTATCCGCGATTTATAGACCATTAACCAAAGGAGGTGTTATGGAAAGATGGAAGAAGGCGTTGGTAGCCCTGAGTATAGTGGGGCTACTAGCCGCGCTATCGGGGTGCGGCAGTGGAGAGGAGGGAGAAAGTGCCCCGCTCTCGAAGGTAAAGTTCAAGGCGAGTGGTAACTCGGTCCTTTCTATCGTTGATAGGGAAGGGGCGCACTTCGACGTCGACGCGTATACGACTGGGTCTGGTAGTGGAGAAAACCCGTATGTCCAGTCGGCCTATGACAGTGCGGGCCTGGAGTGTGACTTTTATCTCACAGCCCCTGGAGCTTATTTGCCGGAGACGGATAACAAGTATGAAGTACAAAGTGGCGGGAATACATTATATGAAGTGGTCATTACAAGTAACTACGTTAATGGTTATCCTCCAGCCAGTTGCGCTAGAGATAATGCTTGTATAGAATGCGATGTAACAAAAAATGGTACAAACTGCTCCATCAGTTGTACTGGGAATGTCCCATCCAATTACATAACAAATAACACACAGTTTGGCATAGCATACAAAGGGGTTGGTTACTTAAGGACAGGGTATCCCAATATAGCGGGCGCAGATGTGACGGAGGAGGTATTTGGCTTCCACGCTAACATTGATGATTGGCCTGAATTTCAGCTGACGGACACCTACTCTGATTTCAGGGTGTGTACAGATGGTAATATACTTATGAATATGGGTGGTTTACTTGCTGACCTACTCTATTATTTCACTGACGCCACTCATATAGGCGATGTATATAACTTCTCATATGTAGATGCAGACCAAGAAAAGTTCTTCTTTATAAATCCACAGTCGGGATGGCTTTCGGCTGCCGATACTTATAATAGTGGTGGAGTCACCCAGTATGAGTGCCCAGTTGAGCTAAAAACCGTAATACCGATGACCGTACAAACTATGAACAGTGGCATCCCAGGTTACAACAACGACCTGAGCCGCGGCAATATCAATATAGGGATAGGTATATGCGACGACTATGCCAATCCAAGTTGCGATCTATATGATATGCTCGAATAACTTGGGTATAAAGACAGTCTTACCCTAAAACTACCCCGCCACATGTGTGGCGGGGTAGTTTATATAAGAAGAGGAAAGGTGCTTCGGAAAGATATATCATCACTACTCATCCTTGCCGCCCTCTCTGTTACCCTATCCTCCTGCGGGGGTGGAAGTGGAGGTGCTAAGCATTATTCCACGGTCAAAGTGACCGCCAAGGGGGAGGCAAATCCGGAGCTCTATGCATGGGACAAAAACGGGAATATAGAGGCCATAGGTGCTAGAGGGGGAAGTCATTGTTCAATCCCGACGTCAGCATCATCTCGCATGGGAGCATGGAAGATGGGTCTATACAATCGGCTTATGACACCGCGGATATAAACTGCTCTTTTACTGTATTGGAAGACGGATACGATACCCAAGACATAACAGTAAATGGTGGGTAGTATATCAGGTTGTAGAAGACCCGTTCTACTGCGAGAGTAACAATGCGTGCATAGTATGCAGTGTAGAGAAAGATGATTCAAAAAACACATGCTCTATAGACTGTGATGGGACTGTCCCCTCTAACTCATCCACCAACAACACCACATTCTACATATACCACAAGGCGGATGGTTACGTAGAAACCGATGTCCCAGATGTCACTGAAACTGCCCTCTTCCTTGACCTATATGTAGATGGCTGGCCTGAGGCGCTACTTACAAGAAATGGAAGCAATCCCCCGCAAAGTCTTTGTACAGGGCAGGATGAGATGGTGACCTTTAACGCCGATGGATACAATATAAACGGAGATCTATTTTAAATATATTTGAAGACTACGAGGCACGCTTCGGATTCCTAGTCTCTAGCGCGGGAAGTGGTCAAAATGCAAAGAGGTGCAGTGTAGGAACCGAGATTGCCATACCGATGACGATAAGAACATTACAGGATGACGGAACTCCTGGTGCATTAAATGATATGCGCCGCGGCACTATAACAACTGCTCTCGGCATGTGTGATACATATGACACCTGCCCGTTGTATAGCGGTGGCGGAGGCGGTGGTGGCACTTACTCCGTCTCGAGCTTCTACAAGACGAGTGTCACAGGGACTGGGTCTCCAAATCAAATCTCAGCCACATTCGTGTTTGATCAGGCGGTTGGAAGTGGGATTACTCCAACTGTAAGCATTGAGAGCTTCGGTGGCTCTGGCAATCCAACCGTATCTTCATGTAGCTTCAGTA
>Ga0078972_1007570_pt1 | contig 14576 bp, 17 predicted proteins | sample YelNatPaOPGAMG01_FD_67568 | JGI IMG/M metagenome (GOLD analysis project Ga0078972, IMG submission 67568) | Hot spring thermophilic microbial communities from Obsidian Pool, Yellowstone National Park, USA - OP-RAMG-01 (SPADES assembly) (version 2) | ecosystem: Environmental > Aquatic > Thermal... | reverse complement strand
CGTTTCCTGCTGGCGTTAAACGAGAAATTAGGGGTGCTTCAGCAAGTATTACGGACGCTCAGGAAAGATATATCTATGGGTTCATCAATAGGAGCGGACAAGACAAAGCGATAGTGATGAAGGAAATCAGCGATATAGTTGGCAGGGAAATCGTTAAAATGGGCGAACTGACCAAAGACGAAGCCAGCAAAGTTATCACAATTCTGAAAGACAAAGAAAGCTAGGAGGATAAGACAATGGAAAGATGGAGTTTCTCAAAGATAGAAGCGACAAAGGGCTGTAAGATTGCCTATGAAAAAAGATACATTCAGGGGCTTCCGCCGGACACAGAAGTCCCTATGTTCACCGAGGCCAAAGAGACACATGAGAAAATACAGGGAAAGTTCCTGAAAAGGGAGATTGACCATCCCCTTATCGTTCCATACCTGGAAGGTTCTGTATATACGGAAAAGGAATATAAATACTTCTTCGAGGATATGGAGTTTGTTGCCTATGCTGACGTTGTTCTGGAGACGGAAACTGACAGGCTCATTTTGGACATTAAGAGCCGATATAACGCAGACATTACCGATAGAGATGGTTTACAGCTTCTGACTTATCTAGCTTTAGCAAACGCAGAAAACCCGATGGCGCAGAATAAGGTGGGCGTCTATGCCGCTTACAACAATTTTTCGCCGGTAACTATAGCAGATATAGAACCTCCGCCATTGAGTTTTATCGTGGATGAAATTGAGAAGGCAAAAAAAAGAATACCTCGGATGACGGTCAAGACTTCAGAATGCGCCTCTTGCGAATACAGGAAAAACTGTGAATATGGGCTAAAAATGGAAAATGATAACAGCCTGGCCGCCATTGCTGAAAAGTATCTTTACCTGAAAGCGCAGGTAGATATGTATGAGGAAATGCTGAAAAAACATGCCGAAACAACAGGGGAAAAGATACGAGTCGGGGATAAGGAAATCGGATTTTTTGAGCGGGTCTATACCATCATTGACACCACGAGCTTCATAACGTTGTGTGAGAATAATAATATCCCATATATTGATTCCGTAAAGATTGATGTTACCAAAGCCAAACAACGGGCAAAAAAGTATGATGTTCTTACACAGGCGTTCGACAAGGAAGTGAAGTATGTATTCACTACAAAGAAGATAGGAGGGGGTGAAAAATGATTTTATATTTACAGGACGACGGTGAGTGGAAAAAGTATGATATAGCCACGGTAAAAGCGCGAGAACTAATTAAGAGAAAAATAAGTATTAGTGATGAGGCGCTTATCTCTGATTATGTTTATATCGACAATGGAGTGTCTATCGGAAGGAAGGCATATATTGGGGTGAATGTTGTCATCTTCGAGGGGGCTATCATTCAAGAGGAGGCGTCTATCTACAGCGAAGCCATTATTGGTGATTACGTTATCATCAACAAGAGTGCTTCTATCGGTGTAAGAGCCCATATTGACAAGAGAGCGCTCATTGGAGAGAAAGCTATTATCGGCGAAGATATCTATATTAGCCAGGGGGCTTATATTGATAATGGAGCGCTTATAACTACCGTTGACGACCAACTCCTAAATAGGTGAAATGTTTCACGTGAAACGTGAGAGGAGATGAAAAGATATGAAAAATCTTATACTGAATGAGCATTTTATAGAAAAAATGTGGAGTGTAATTTTTAAAATATTAGGAATAGGCATACTATATTTTGTAGTATGGTTAATCCTAGAAGACCCGACAATCATTTTCGGTCTCGCGTGTCTTGTGCTTATTGGCGGGATAGTTTTTGTCTGCGGATAGGAGGTGAATAAATCATGAATCCAAATCAAAACAGGAAAAGAGGTAAGAGGATTGAGAGAGATTTAGCAAAAAGACTGGGAGGAAAAAGGGTTGGGATACTAGGTAAGACGGACATTTCTCATGCTGTATTTTCATTTGAGGTCAAGGGACGAGTCAAGTTCGTGGCTGAAAAATGGTTTCAGCAGGCAGTAAGAAATTGCGAGGAAGGGAAAATACCTGCTGTAATCGTCCACGTAACAGGACAACACCACGGAAATGACTATGTAATTATGCAGTTAAAAGACTTTGAAGACTGGCTGGGGAGGGTAGAAAAATGTTAACAGCTCAAGAGGTTATCGGAAAGTTGGCGGATAAAGCAAGAAGGAATAGCTGTATAAATTGCAATCATCTTCGGATAAAGAACGGGGAAATATGGTGCAGGCTTGGAGTCATAGAAAAGTTTCACGTTCTTGACCCGATGAAATTAAAAAAAATGGTAAAAAAAATAATTCGCAATAATAATTGTGAATTTAGGGAGGAAGAGTAACATGCAATCATTGGCATTGAGAAGTATTTGCGACACTTTTGAGGCAATACAAAAGATAAGATTTGCTTCGGAAAACAGATTAAGGGCTATTGCTCAACAATATGACGAGAACCATAAGGAAAGGATTGTAGCACTTGAGCATGTTACCAAGATTGATGAGTTTGAAAAGGCCGTAGTCAAGCAGGCGGAAGAAATCCTAAAAGATGATATGATATATCAGGGATTTCTTATACAGGTAAATGGAATCAGCGTAAGAACCTCTTTGAGGCTGTTATCGTTGGGACTGGATATTGAAAGGGAATTGTCGGATTGGTATGCTTATTTCGGTTTAGTTCCTATTTACTGGGCATGCAAATGCGAACATGGGCATAAAGTACTGTTACCATCAGACCCTTTCAAAACAGGTGCAACCTGTATTATGCGGAAGAAGGTAGGTGAAGAAGATGACTTGTCGGAGGATATTGACGGCAGCATAACTACTGTTAAAAGAGTAACAATGGGAAAATGCGGGGGTAGGATAGTAGAAGCAAATCCTATGCCGCCCAGTAAAATGAATGGATACTATTTCTTCTGGAATAAAAGGGCGAAGAAAGTATATTATATTATTACAGATTACTGGGTTAAGAACTCCGGCAGGAGCTTTTACGGCAGGATATTCAGACAAGAAAGGGAAAAGTTGATGAACAGAGCGGATGCCAAGGATGTGTATTATAAGCTAGTAAAAAGGGGAGATAAAGAAGTCAAGGTGGCATCCAGAAGGGCGACGTTATCGGCGCGAAGAAAGGCTTTCAAAATGTTCCTTGCCCATTTATATCAGGCATGGAGAGAGCTTTTAGGCATGGAATATAGAATGCCTTATGCTTTCGAATTTCTTAAACATGATGATTTCATAGACTGGAAACAAGTGTTACAAATAGAAGAAACTTTGAGGAAGAAGAAAGATTAGTCATACCTCTTAAGCAACAAGAAAGGAAAATGAATTAAGAAAAAACAGCAACAGACGAACGAAATGAGTTAAAAAATAGGGAAGGGAAATTAGTCATAGTCTGTGAGCGACAAAAAGATAAAACGAGTCCATTACGTTAAGCAACGGGGTAAAAAATGAGTCTAGGCGAATATTAGTTCGCTTCTGGTAACAGTCAACATGGTGTAGGCCAGCCTGTTCTTTTCTTCGGGCAGGCTGGCTATACACAAGCAAACATCAGGATTTAGGTGTTTCATGCTTGTAACAATACCGCAATAAAGGCTCGGGGAATACCATCTTTTAGTCAGTCTTCCTTTCCACATTATCCACTGCCTTGCTAAATCCTGTCGCAAACAGTAGTGAAAGTTTCGGCTCACCCATGCCTTGATTAGGTATTTGAAGAAGGTCGTTCTGTGCAGAGTCGCGCCGGAAACAACGGGAAGGGAATACAGCTTTAGCAATTTCTTCTTACCATCGAACTTGTCTGTGATTTCGCCTTTGATGCCTTCTATAAGTATCTTGATTTCCTTATAGGTAATCGTCCCTTTATTATTGCAAACATTCTCCATAACGTTAAAAATGACATATAAATCAAAGGGAAACTTATAAGTCTCTGTAACGCCTTTAAATGGGATGTTTCGATTAAATAAAGCCCTCTCAATGTAATCGGTATACATCGGAGTTTCATAGGCGATACAGGCGGTTTCATATTGTCTAGACTGCAAATAATTCAACGCCTTATCGAGATTGTTAAATTCCGTTATTTTACCGAAAGCATTGCTAGGGGCAAAATCATAAGGAACATTAAGGGACGCCTTAACCTTTGTAAAATAGTTATACAGGTTTGCAGGGATTTGCAGAGATGAGTTCAGGTCTATCGTTTCGTCAAAAGCTATATCATTTTTATTGGAATACAGAATGGAATATCTATAAGGGTCGCCGATATAATATACTTTTTCTGGGACGATACACTTATCTATGGCTTCATATAGCAATTTATAGCCGTCTTCATAGCCAACGATAAACAGGTTTTTAACAGAGGACTTTATATCCCTGTCCATACATTCCTTTATGGCGTCAAATCCGGTTAGTATATTCAATTTGGTAAAAACGTCTTTGACCTTGCTATATTCTTCCGGCGTGATATAGTTCCATATCGGCTGTTCCTGATACAGATTGTCATTCATATTTGCCTTTTCAAGCAATAGAGTTCTCACGCACCGCCATATCAACAGGTCTTTTTCAAATCCTTTTTTACCTTCAAATAGGGCCGGATGCTTCTTCAGCATTTCGCAAATCTGATGAGTTTGTAAAAACCGTTTCCTGATAAGGTCGGCAAAATATTTTTCTGGAGAACTTACCGAAACACTTTTAATCCCATATCTGATAAGATTTAAAAGCATTAGTTGTCTAGAAACCTTACTGAAAACAAAGATAACGGAACTCGGCTGTCCTTTGCATTTTTCAGCAATCCATGAATAACTTGCATTGTGGCTGTCAATGACTCTTATTTTTGTCATTTTATCCTCACTCAATTAAAGGATTATATGGCTCTAGTTTTATTTTACATACAGACTCCAATATATAGTTCAAGACTCTTAAATCCTTACTGCTCATAAATGTTTCCGGCGGGAAATCATATTTTTGTTGCCGGCATATCATTGACAAATACACGGACTTCTTCAGCCCATAGCCGCCCTTCCCAGAGAATATCTCAAGCAATAAGGACGGAGCGATTCCGGTAATATACGATAGCTGGTGTAACTGAATCGTCTTACCTTGTTTGTCCTTCAAGAAAGGGTTTAATTGAGTCATAGATACCTAGTGCCTTCAGTAATTGAGTATTGTTTTCAACGTTCACAGGGACTTCTGAACTCTTCGGCAGCTTGTGATACGCATACCTCCGCCAACTTTCCACTGCTATGGCAGCGGCAATAACCCTGTCATCATGCTTGCCGCTTTCAGCTCCAAGACGAGAACCGTTTCTGATAAAGAAACTCATTTCCTCCACCAAGTCCCTGCTTCTTACATCGAGTATAGACATTTCAAACAAGCTCTTAAACTGCCCTATGACGGCTTCCTTGGTATCAGCAGTAGTCTGCCAATGCCTAACATAAGACCTGTTCAAGCTGTCTGCCCTGTAATACAGATACTCTCTTATATGACTGATATTAGACTTGATTTGTTCTATAGCAATATCCCCTTTATCGAAATTCCATACAATCTCGCCGATGTCATAGGTGTTTCTCTTCATGTTATCCATTTCCTTTATCACCATCCGGCCCGGCCCCTGAACTTCAATATTCACATAGGAGTGCTTATAAAAGCAGGCGAAGAAGATTATCAATTTAGCAAACTCTATAACCCCTAAAGAATTGTCTGAATATTCCGCCACCTGAATGACTTTGTCCTGATAACCTTTCCATACGGATATAACAGCATTATCGCTTTCCGATGAAGCGCCATAGCTTGGGTCAGCTCCGATAAAGTAATTCTCATTTTCTTTAGGATATTCAAATATTTTCAAATTGTGGTCAAGTTCTGTTCCCTTATCTACATATATGCCATCAACATTGGCGAATATATTAAAGTAATGAGCGACTGATTTTTTCTTCATCAGTTCCGTTAGCTTTTCAGAGCTGAAGAACCTGTAACCGGAAAGCCGGAAAGCCTCATCTTCCCACCAAGGCAATTCCTGTAAGGCGTAATTCAAGTCTCCAGCAAAAGAAGAGACAACTTCTTTCCTGAACCATGCAAGCTGTTCCATATCAACCTCATAGTCATATAGTTCTTTTACCAATTTTATCTTGCTTTTCTCTTCTCTGGTCAGAGGGTATCCGTATTCCTGAAACAGGGGATTGTCTTTTTTTATCCTGTAATCGTCCCTCATATACCAACCAACAAAGATGGTCTTCTGTGAGGGGTTCTTTTTGGCTTCTCTCCACCTATCATAGAAAGAAGTAAAACCGTTTGCAGTGCTTTCAAGAATACACCACCTTGCCGGATTGGTCTTACTTAATGAAATCATAAGGGATTTAAGAACTTCATCATTAGGGTCATTAACCGAATAAAATGCCGCTTCCGTTGCGTGTAAGCAGGTAAGAGCCTGTGAGCGCGCCACCGTTTGTCTTGCGCTTTCTCTTGATGAAACATGCATAAATTGTATTTCAGAACCATTAGCGAAGTGCATCAATTCTCTGTTATCAACAAGACAACCTACCTTCATGTTTTTAGGAAGCGTTAAATACATGCTCCTAATGATTTCCCTTAACTTCGGCCTTGCCTCATAGCTATGACACAAAAAGCCCAGCTTAATGCCCTTGAGTCCCATTATCCAAAACAGGTCAAGTGAATGCAACACGGTGGTAATCCCCAGCTGTCTCCCCTTGAGTATAAGGAATTCCCTTACTTCGGAGTTCTTTTCTATTTCCGCAAATATCTGTTCTATAACGTATTTCTGGCTTCTGAACCATGTATCCGGAGAGAAGGGAGTCAAACCTTTTTCCTTTGATACAATCCTTAAATGTTCAGCCCATTTGTAGTAATTAGAGATAACCGATGACATTTTTTTCTCTCTTCTCTATCTTGGCTTCCCTGTTATTAAAGATAATATTTGCCATTTTCCTTATTGCCGGCAAGTCATCACATACGTTAATCAAAGCATATAGAACGATAAGTTTTGCGTTTCCTGACATATTCAAAAAGTGGATAACCCATTCATGCTTAAACCTTTCAATATGTGAAGCGTGCGGTATTCTTACGTTCTGTAATATAAACTCCAGAAGTTTTATCGCCATGCCGGTGCCTTTCAGACATAGCAACATGTAAAAAAACTCCCTAAAGTATTGCATATCGAAAGAATTGAGCTTCAGATACACAAGCTGTCCCCATAGTTCTTCAGCCATTGCATCAGAAACTCCACATATCTGGGCTATGCCGTATGCGTATTCCGGTGTTTTCATCGCTTTTTCGGAAAAAAGATTTGCCCTATAATGCTTATTCCAAAGAAAATTAGAGCATACAAAAGATTTTTTTCCGAATAGAAAAGGGTAAGCATGAATATAAATAGGCTACAGGTTAGGGTGATAATCCATGCTAACAATCCGCTTACCAACAGAAAGTTAACAAATTCTGAGATTTTTGACAACACAGTTGCTTCCGGTTTTGCTTCAACCTTCCTCCTCATTGTTCAATTCCTCCTCTAAAGTAATTACATTTCCTAAATCTTCTATATCGAGATTTAGGGAGTCGCTTGTTTCGTTGTTTTTAATCTTATCATTTCTTAAATCTTCTACATCGAAATTTAGAATATCGCTTGTTTCGTTGTTTTTAATCTTATCATTTGTCTTAACCAAGTCTTTTATTTCCTTAATTGCCAGTAAAGGAACTTTAAATTCCTCAAAATCAATCTTTTTCTTTGTTATTCTTGCATCATATATGTCATCGAGGATATTTAATGCAAGAGAATTGAGCTTTGTAACCAGCTCTTTAAAGGAATCTTTGTTTTTATCTTTACTCTTCCCCCGCATGTTCCCTCCTATATTTCTGATAATGCTTATTTATCAGGGTTCTTAAAGCGCTAGAAACGTATTTTCTGAATGCCGGATGATAACTAATAGCCGTTCCTTCAAAGTCTTCAAAGATTTTTTGCTCTAATTCGCCTGCAGACAACCGTCCTTTTACTATTTCGTTTATATCAGATTTATAATTATCATTCAAATCTTCCATTATTGTGGACTTCATCATGTTGTAGAACCATGTTTTTGGGTTATCTGATGATAATTTAGCCGGAACTTCTACAGCTCTAACCTTATCAGTAACTACCTCTATGTCGTTGTATGCCCTATCAATGATAACTTTGGCCTCTTCGGGAGTAACCTTCTTCCTCATTTCGATTCTATAATATTTGGACAATTCCATTTCCGTCCTAAATTTAATACCCGTCTGATACAATGTTGCCAATAATCCAGCAGGAACTCTATCCCCTGCTTCAGTAAAGGTTACATTCCTATTGAACATAAGGTTAAATGTGCTTGCAATTATCGGGAGCGGCGCTGCTTTCAAAAGGCTTAATCCCTCTCCAGCCCCCATACTCCTGAATAATTCATAAATAGAATTAGCAAGCGGGCCTTTTTTATTGGCTACGTGTTTAGACCACTTTACGGCTGCGTCCCCTGCGGCTTCACGTGCTGATTTATTCGTCGTAGAATATTCATACAGAAAATCGAACATTGGAATAAATCCAAGTAATTCCAAACCTTCTGTTTCAAACCCAAGTAAGTTTATATTGCTTCTCTTGTATTTGCCGGTTTGGGGGTCTACTGAAATAAGAGGAACTCTGAATAAGTCTTCCCAGTTATGGGTTTCCTGAAATCTCTCCCATGTTGTTTTGCCGGTCAACTGCCAAGACATTTCATTTGCAAGGGCATAGTGCAGTAAGAAAATCCTTCTGAAGAAATCTGAAAACAATTCATGGCCGGACACAGCACCGGTCAAGTGTCTTATCATTGTCAAATACCAGTCTGGCGCAAAAAATAAAAACCTTGCCGCGTTTCTGGCGATGCGTCTCATAAACAACCATTCATAATTCCCACCAAAGGCACTGCCAAGTTTGTTTAGGAAACTTTCCGCAGTTTCTTTAGTAATATTCCCTTTTTCCATTTCCGCTAGAATGTTTCTCGCTGACATGCATTTAAGGGTATAGAACATCCTATCCCACAACCTCTTGTCGAACTCCGCCGATAGCCAAGTAAGGCCAGTTTTATTCACCACTTTACCTGCTAGTTTAATAAGAGGATTGAGCTTGTCTTGCAACATCATCCTTTCAAATTGCTCCCTTACATCATCAAAACTTGAAAGGAAGAAAGTGGTCTTAAGGTTATGTTTTTCAAATAAATCAACAATTTCTTTTTGCATCGGCAATACATGTTCTTTGAACCAATCATCACTTCTGAATACGCTTTCCCATGCCTTGCCTAACTCTTTAGTTCGTCCCGTTCCAATAGCGGCAGTGGTCAACGCCTTGTAGTGGATAATACCAAACAGCATTTGTATTCTCTTGAAAAGGGTATTCGCACCCAATATTACGCCCATCATATCCTTCGAAGAGTCAAATAACATCATCTTGCCGGCGAACAAAGGCCTAATAGAATGGCCTAGCAGCTCGTATATATCCTTATGAACCATAATCCCCAGCTCTGGAAATTGTCCAATCAATCTTTGAGAAGATAAAGCACTGAATAATTTTGCCGCATTTTCTTCCGCTAAGCCATTCAGTTTCGCTAACCCATTTACCATTTCCTCTTGTGTCCGTGCCGCATAGGGAACTAAAAACTTTCTGGCCGAACCGGTAGTTAAACCGGAAAATCCCTTTATCTCTGTTTCGATACATTTACCTTCTGAAATCCATTTGGTAACCAGTTTCTTTATCCTATCTATAGCAATCGGTATTATGTGAGTATTGGTAACTACATCAGCAAAATCTCTATTTGATTTATACTCAATTCTATATCCGGCTTCCCCACCGACTTTTGTAAGAATATCATCCGCGTATTTAGCTATCAGTGTAGAATATCTTCTTTCCTTCAAATATCCGGCTACGCTATTAAGATAATTGTTAAAAGAGCCTAAAACCTCTGAAGTAATCTTTTCGATTTGATATTCAAATGGCGACGTAACGGTATCGCCTTTTTTCAGACCTATCTTCGCCGGAAGTCCAGTCCTTGAATAATACATATTATGCACTTTCTCTATCATTGATTTTATGTCTCTGGGCATCAATGAGGGCAACAGGTCTCTTAACTTTTCGAGATTCTTCAGGGTTAAATCCCTTTCCTGCTGTTTTAGCAATCCTCTTGTAACAATACCAAGTTTTGACAGATGTCTAATTGCTTTATTCGTTTCTTGTTTTAATGACCGCAATCGCTTTTGAAGTGGTAATAACTCTTTGATTTTTTCATTTTCAGCCTTGATTAAGTTCTTTAGCTGGTTCTTCAAAAACTTTGTTCTTTCTTTTCCTAATGGTGATGTATCCTTAATAGATTTTTCTAGTTCCTTCTTTATGAAGGAAATACGTTCTCGTGTTATAGTGGAAATAAAATAGCGTTTTACATCGGAATCGCCATAACTTAGTATGCGCGAGATAGAAGGTGCTTTAAGTGTTTTATTAGGAATAACATCTAAAAGATAATCTATTTCTCTTATAACATTTTTTAAAGGAGCAATTATGACTTCCTTATCCACTATTTTGCTGACATTTCCTATACTTGCAATCGCTTTTGTGATTTCTTCTTTTATTGGCGAAATATTTATTTCTTTTGGAAATTCAGCCGCAATATTTTCAAGGTCTGAAATTGACTGAGTCAATACCTTACTTATCTTTTGAGCTTCTCTTATTTCAGGGACTCTGACCCTTTCAAGCTGTTTTACTATCTTTTTAAATTCTGAAATGATTTTAGTTGCAGATTTTGTATCTTCTAATAACTTCTTATCCCTGAGTTCTTCCAGTGTCTTAATGAGTTGCTTTGTTTCTCTCAACTCATTTTTAAAGGCATCTGACCCTACTTTTTCATGGACATAGTCTCTGAAAACTATCCTTGGCCCTATTTTTTCCCCTTTTGCAAGCGCTGTGGTCATTTCTTCCAGAGATTTAACTTTGGCAAAACTTCTTTGCCATACTTCCGCAACTTCCTTTTTTACTTGTTTCAACGCCTCTGGGCCTATCTTGTCCTCTATCAGCTTATAATACGCCTCAGTGCTATATTTATACAAATCATCATATTTAGCTAAAGTAGGATATTTTTCAAGGATATGCTTGGCGGCCTGTTCTATTTCGGGAAGTTTCGCAAGCTCGAACAAAAAATGGGGTTCTGCACTATATTTGTTTATTGGAAGGTTCTTTATTACTTTGAGAACATTAAGAGCTTTTTCTTGCGGCAAATTCGGGATAATATTGGGATTATCAATAACCTTTTTTTCTATTATTCCTGTGAGTTCTCTTATGTCCTGCGGGTTATTGATAAGTTTCCCAAGCTCTTCTTCAGCTTTCCTTCTTACTGTATTCCCAAGGTTGATAACAGACAACAATTCCTTATGAATATCTTTGATGTCTTCCGGTCTTGCATTGCCGCCATGAAATAACCAGTTATAAGTTTTGTCATAGACGTCTTTAACCGATTGTTTTACCGGCTCAGGTGTAATGGCCTTAATTTTCCCAACTGCGTATTTACCAACCTTTGCGATACCATAACCAAGAACTTGCGCAGCTATAGCACCTTGAACAGCTTCTTTTGGCTTCTCTCCCTGTATCAAAGAACTCGTAGCCAGTCCTGCCGTTCCACCAACAACCTTTGAGCCTTTAAAAATGATTTTAGCCAGAGTGGCTGCGTTTTCAATCGTTTTAGCCCCTCTCACGCCTGCTACTACTATTCCACCAATACCCTCTAAAAGTATCTCGCCGACTGCCATAAAAACTAAATCTTCTGCTATTGATAAGGCCAACTTGCCTGCCGATTTTTCTTGTTTAGGTTTTTGGGGTATATTTTCAGGCGGAGAGGACGCAGGCTTATACCATTCAGGGATTTTGCCGACTAGTTCCCCCCCCTTTCTAGGACTAAAGAAGTCTCTTCTAGGACTAAAGAAGTCTCTTTTAGAACTGAAAAAGTCTCTTTTGGGAGTAAAAAAATCTGTCATTGATTCTCCGACTTCTGATTATTAGTGTTTGACTCCAACGCGTTTGAAAGTGAATCAACTAAAAAATCAAAGTCTTTTGCTTTTTCTCCTGTTGTTGGCAAGGCGAAACCAACATTCTTAAAAGCAAACGCCAAAGCACTTCTCACTTGGTCTCTAGTAGGATTTGGGTTATGCGAAAGGATATCTTTTACAGTTTTAACTACATCTTCGTGCAATCTTAAGTCTTCTTTCCCTTCGCCTTTTGCGGCCATTATATTGTGATACCTTTGTGTTTCTAAAAATTTTGCTTCCTCAAGGTTTAACCTAAGAATTTCAGTAAGATGCTTTTCCATCTTATCAGCAGCCTTATCTACTGCTTCCAGCGCTTTTTCTTCATTCTTGATAATCTCGGCATATCTCCTTGCCTGTCTTTCATATTGAGTCGAAGTTATTTTAGAAGTCGTTTCAAGTTTCTGTAACTGAAGTTTTGCGACCTCTAATTGAGACTGCTTTCTTTCTTTCGCATACTCATAATCTATCTTCCACTGCTGCAAAAGTTTCTGATAACTCTCCATGTCATTTTTTTTAAGCGAGTCCATCATGGAGTTAAAATAGAAGTAATTATATCCCCCGAATTTATCCCCTCTGAACAAAGCCGAAATGCCGACTACTATCGGGACGTATACTTTTATAATAGATTCAGCGAGATTTTTAGGTCTTTCAACGTCTTCAATTCTTGGGGGTTTTGGCAATTCTTGTCCGGCCACCTTCTCCATATCCGACATTCTTTTTTCCACGTCCTTTTTATAGGCCTCCAGAAAATCATCCATTTTCTTTTCGGATTCCTGCAAATAGCCCAAGACTTCACTAATTCTTTTTTCGTGGGGTTCTCGCGCTTCTTCCTGTTTCTTCATTATATCCTGCAAGCCTTTTTTAAATTCCCCTGTTAAATTAATTCCTTTTATAGATAGGCCTGTCTTTGCTCCTCCAGAAGCTTGACCTGCTCCTCCGAAATCTCGACCTGCACCTCCGGTATATTGCCAATTCTCTTTTTCTTCTTGATATGTATGAGGAAATGTTGAAGCACCAGCCTGAAGTAACTGCAGGGGTGGTATCGGCTGTCCAAATAAAGGAGCTAACGGCCCCATCCCTGTCTGTTTCATATCCTGACTTTCTGCGCTATCTATCTTTCTTTCAGTTCCCATATTAACCTCTCCAATCTGGCAATTCATATCCCTCCTGAACGAGGGAACTATATGGTTTTATTGCGCTTTCTATATCCGCATCCTCATAACCCAGACCTTTTAAAAAGCTCTTTGTCTGGTCTAGAAACTGCATTCCGCTTTCATAAGCAGGCTTATATAGATTTAAAACATCTTTAACACCTCCGGACATTTTGGCCAATTCAGGATACTTTTTTGCCATTCCCTCTGCCCATTCATAAGCTCCAGTCATTCTCAACGCTTGTGATACTTCCGGCGTTACAGCAGAATACTGAGATATGGCTTGTGATTTAGATTGCTCTAATGGCTGTATTTTCTGTTGTTTTATCTTCTCATAAGCCCGACTAATTCCAGTGGCATAAGGATTATACTGCAAACTTCCAACGGCATTTGTTAACGCATTCCTCAATAATTGCATGCTCTTAGCCTGCTCTGTTGCTGTATTTGTTTCTATCTGCTTTTCATATTCTCCAAACTTCGACTGTATAGCAGAAAGAAAAGGCGTTATGTCAGCCGGAGGCTTTTGCTGTATGTTTCTTGTAAACTTGTTAATCCAGGGTTCTTCCTGTTCGCTTCCCATTTTAAACCTCCTGTTAATTATTTATACATTGTCGTCCCAAAACCTTCACCAAAATCTGAAGTTGTCGTAGTCGTCGGAGTTGTAGTTTTTTTATCCGACTGCTTCTCCGATGTCCCTAGCTTACTAAAAGCAGATGATAGATTTCCATAAGTCTGTCCAGCCGCCTGACCCATAGATGCTGAATAAGCCTGCGCCTGCATATAAGATTCAGCTTCCGCAATTTTACCCTGAAGCTCTAATTGCGCTTTAGACATTAAACTGTTCTTATAATCATCCGCCAATCCCGCCATAGACAGAGCATCCGACAACTGTTTTTGCAAAAGATTGCCCATATTACTCAAATAAGCGGTATTCAGCTCATTTAAAGCACTTTGAGCCATTGTAGAATTAGACAATCCCATACTTGCTAATCTCTGTTGCAATGCAGTTGTCTGCTTATTCCACCAATCATCCAACTGCGCCTGATATTGAGGGGTTAACTTGCCTTGCTGATACATAGTTAAAGCCTGTTCAATATTAGCCCTCGCAGCATCGGACATGCCTTTATTTGACTCAATCGATGCATTGATTTTGTCCATGTCTTCTTTAGGTATTTCCACCTTCGGGATACTTACTTTCGGCGGATTAAGTGCGCTAACCGCACCCGCTATCGCCCCAATTAAAGACCCTATTACCCCTACAGCTTCCCAACCCATAGTTACACCTCCATAAAATAAAATCTTTTTCGTTTTGTTTTGTAAAACACTATTGCCTTAGCCCCTAAAGACTTCATATGACTTTTAAAATAATCCTTATAAACTGCGTCTATTTTTCCACA
>Ga0078972_1012276_pt1 | contig 14578 bp, 13 predicted proteins | sample YelNatPaOPGAMG01_FD_67568 | JGI IMG/M metagenome (GOLD analysis project Ga0078972, IMG submission 67568) | Hot spring thermophilic microbial communities from Obsidian Pool, Yellowstone National Park, USA - OP-RAMG-01 (SPADES assembly) (version 2) | ecosystem: Environmental > Aquatic > Thermal... | reverse complement strand
GAAAAGTTCCGGATATATTGACGGGGAGAAATACAGCGAACGTCTCCGTGTTCTATCCTATAGACATGTCAATGAAACAAAGAATAGATCACGAACATGGAGGATAAATGAATACCGAGGCGCAGACGCCTCTCAGCCTCTTTTGAATTGCCGCGTGGTATCCGCTTCACTTTCTCTCCAGGCCCGCTTCGAGTATCAGAGGATGTCCCACGAAGCTGGACCGCCTCAGCTCCGCGGATCTCGTCTTCAGCAAAGCACACTGTCTTGTATTGATTGTGGCGTTGACGTCTAGCTTCACCAACTTCTTGCGTTTCATGCTTCTATTTCAACAAACCAGTGCAAGGATTCCTAGAATTCGCGCTCTCTGTACCTTTGGAGTCTCGTCACCGTCATGTCGGGCAAACACTTTTTCTCGCATATTTCCCCTCTGCGTCTTTTCCTTCACTTGCTCTTCTTCGCTCGATACTCGACAAAATGACGATTCTTCCCTTGTTTTTCTGGCAGCCGGCAACGCCGGGTTCTCCAGGATCCCCGACTTTGATGTCCGTACCCCTCCCTAAGACTTTATTTCACCAAATGATCCCAGTTTCATGGCATCTGCCGTACACAATGAAAAAGCATTTCATGACACACACACACACGTATGCGGAATACAATTAAGCTGAAAGCGTATCATCCGTATGTCACGTTCGCAATCTACACGCAGATGGCGCCATCACAGCACGATCCGTGACGCGCACAACATGCGTGCACCCCTGCGGACGACATGCAGGTTCCGAGCGCGCGCGCGTATCTCTTCCTGTGTTTTGTCTTCTATAGGATTCACATATGTCACGTGCAACGCCCATTACAGATCAGACTCCAGTGGAACAATGGTTGGATGCTTATCAGGATGAAAGCTTGTGCGATGCTGTTGAACGCGACATCTGGTTCGTCGCCGGGGCCTCTCCGACGCACTCTCAGCAGAGCTCTGCACCAGCACCCATGGAGAACCGGCGCAAGCAGCCGCGGAAACATCGCGAAAAGCAGCGGGAGCGTACAGCACGCGCCCCAGCAGCAGCGCGTGGACGCAGGCTTCCGCGTCTTGGGCCAGGTAGCCGTGCATGTGTTGTCTGCGGAACGATGCATGCAGGCACGTTCGGCGCGGGCCGGTACTGCTCGCGCTCATGCAGCCATCGGGCTAGCGCGCTCGTAAAATGGGGGCACGTATCCCGTGACGAGTTGCTCCACGCCGAGCATGCCCTGGGGCACTGCCGACCCAAACGCGTTTTCTGCCGCAAGAACCGCGTACGCATGTCGAACGCGGACGCTTCATCAGCAGCAGCGCACTGCGCGCCTGGTGGACGCGCCGCAGGGTGCGCGCCGGTGCCCCTGGCGCCCTCGAACGGATCAGCGGTCGTCGCTACGCCTCCAGGTTCGAGGCAGGCCGCGTCGGGCCCGGAGGTGGTACGTCCGCTGGAGCGCCAGTCGCTCACTGGACAGCATCTGCATCTCTGGCTGGCACGGCTGCGGGTTTGGCAGGCGGTCTACGTTCGCGAGTACGACGTGTGTCGGGACCAGCACCTGGTTTGCCTGCGCGACTGTAGCGACGCTGTCGGACACGAAACCTGTTGCCATTGGATCAGCCTGCGCGCAGCGCACTTGCAGCTACCACCGCTGGAGCCGCCCTCTCCGGACCTCATTGAGCAACTCCTCTGTAATAGTCCCGCCTCAGGATAGGAGCTTTGCAGATGTTTGGGCGCGTTGGTAGTTGTCGTTTCTGACAGAGGTACACGCGATGTTGGCAGCACCGGCGCTGAAAAGTTCAGCGCTGAGCACGCTCGAAGGGTGTCTGGCATTCCAGCCGGTCGCACTGCAGCGACCACGAGCCTGAACCGGTTGCAGGTCGCAGCCGATGCCGCCACGCTCATCTAGACGACTGATTCGAAGAAAAGAAAGCGTCATCGACTCCTTTTCCAAAGTGTTTTACGCCAAAGGCGCTCCTATGCGTTCAGCAGCACGAGCCAATGCATGCGCTCCAGCATGCACGATTTCGACATCACACAGGCGCTCGACGAGAGTCCACACCGCGATCGCAAAGGCGTTTCACATCTGTTCCCATCCATCGAAGAAAATGCTGCGTCTGCGTAAACGCCCAGACTGCCAGGGCATCGAAGGAGCCGGATAGCGACGTCGCCTTGTCGCGCGGCACCACAGCAACCGAACAAGCTACATTGATGTTTGGAACGATTTTGGTCCCTGTCTGCGGCATCTTATGCCCATGTAGAGCACCGCAGTCGTATATGGGCAAGCGCTCAACTCCGACGCAGAGGTAAGCTCGTGTTCTCGGACCAGGCCTAGGTTGCACCGGTGCGATGCTCAGGCGTGCGCACCTCTATCGCGGCAAGTGACGACTTGGGCTCTTGTCCACATACGAGCTGGAGCTAGCGCCCGTAAAACTCGCCAGGAGCCAGTCAGCACCGAGAGAAACTGTTCTGGTTGCTGGCGCCGCAGACTCATCCAGTGCGCTTGATCCGACGTCAAGTCCAGGCAACTGGCGCCTTCGTGCGAGACATTCTATGGAGGGATTTGCCGCCAGTGCTGCCGGCGCTTGCACTGCTGCGGCTGCTGCGCGAGCATTCTCCGCTTGCGTCGTCCCCAGAGAGTCACCTGCGGCTGCGAAATCCTCAAGCAACGTTGCTGGACGCAGTTCGCGGGCGGCGTTGTAGGCTCGTCCTCGATCCGACGGCACTTGCCGCTGGTCAGGTGTGCTGTACCCACGCTGTGCTGCGACAGCGCTCGTAGTACGCAATGCTGGTGCGTGCGGGAGACGTCGCTGGTGCACTGTCTCCGCCCTGCAGGGGCGCGTTGCAGTGAAACCGGGGTCGTTCCTTCTAGGTATGCGCACGCCCGCGGAAACCGCGCTCGAGTCGCTCTCGTAGCTGGAAGTGTCATGGTCGCTCTGGGCCCCAGTGTCGCTGATGAAGCTATCAGACTCTGAAGCTTGCTCCAAGGCTCGCGGCGGTTGCGCCCCGTGTGCCGAGCGTTCCTGAAGCGGCGAGCCGTCACCGTTGCCACGACCTCGGAGCCGGACACGTCTGCTGCTCTGCTGTGGGAGTACGCCGCGCCCAAGTCCTACGTTTCTCGGTAAAGAATTTTGACGCCTGAGCACGGGAACTAACCCCTCGACTGAGCGGGTTGGTTCCAGACGGCTGTGACCCCCTGAGGCTGGTGTCCCAGTGCCTGCGGGCGTTGACCGATGTGTTGACAATGCCCACTCTGTGAATGCCTCTGCGCACTTCCGCCGCTCGTCCGCGGTCACGAGCGTCGCCTGATGTAGGAGCGCATAGCTCTCACGGAGCAGTGCCGTAACGTCGCCATCGCGAGCAGAACCAACCTCCTCGTCCATAGAACGTACCTATCTTACGAACGACTCCCGAAACGGAATGCTAGGGACAGCACCCCTGAAAACAAACGTCTCTCAAAAGAAATACACTGGCCGCAGCGGTATGCGGTAGTGGCGGCAAACGCGCTTCAGATAAAACGTCTCCAACTGAGGTGCAGACGCCTCCCCGCTTTTTTGGATTGGCTACCTACAATTGGTTTCAATTTTTTTCTCATATAGTTCCACTTTGAGAGGTTGTCCCACAAAATTCCTTCGTGTCAACGCCGGAGGTCTTGTTTCCATCACCGCACATCTCTTTATATTGATAGCGGAGTTAAAATTCACGATTCACAAACTCCATACGTTTCTTGCCGTCGTTGGTTGTACTTACTGATGTAAGTAGCCCTCGCACTTTCGCTCGCCTTTCCATTTGCTCCTCCGTCAGCGGTCCGTACTTTGCTATATCCTCAGGGCTCCGCTGACACGTTTCCATCTTGACCCTCTGAATTGTACGCCCCAGTTCATGGTGTGTATACCATGTTCGGAACTCATCGATCGGTATCGTAGCAAAACGCCGTGCACATTCCTCGTACGTTCTTGTCGTTGGAGCTGGCCTAGTCCCTTTTTGGGTCTTCCAGCGCCCTGCTCCGTATGCGACTACGAGCCTCTGACTTTCGTCCTCCTTCAAGGCGCTCAACGCATTGAAAAAATTCGCGAACGCCCGCTGTTTCCCGCCGTATCGATTCATTCGCAAACGAGCCCACCGGGGCTTTGTATACTCCTCCCACAGCGCATCCCAATGCGCAATGCGAACTTCCATGAACTCCCGAAAAGCGTCAAAGTCCGCTCCGCGGCTCGTCACCTTGCTCATAGCTTCCAGGTGCTCCTTCATTCCTGCATTCCATGCAGCAATTTTCTTCCTCGCATTCATGTTTCCCGATTCTCGATACTATCTCGCTCTCGAGAACCTCAACAGACGCATGTCTTTCTGACGTAGGTTGCCGTAAATACCATCTTCTGCACGCTTGGATTCTGCGATGGTTATGATATTCGTAGTCCCAGGGTCCACGCCAACGACAAACTCGTTTTTATGCACTTTCTGCGTCGCAGGAGCCGCCTCCTTCTCATCTTCATGCTTCGCCGCACCAACGACAAAGTCGTTTTTATGCACTTTCTGCGTCGCAGGACCCGCCCCCTTCTCATCTTCATTCGTCGTCACGGGCGAAGCCGAAGACATAATAGAACGATCCACCTTCAAGTGTCGATGGTGTACACAAATGGCTACCCCATCGGTTTCGATCATCCCAGTAAATACCTTTTGCTTGCTAACTTTCTGACGTCTGGAATCGAAGATGTTCTTCCAGTACGTCTCCCGATTTTCGCCGGTGAACTCCTCCCTGCTTACACTGAATTCCGAACAGATCTCCCTCATAATGCCATGAAGGACTCTGGAACTGATAGACACAACGTGCGAGTTGATGCTGTATAACGGAACGACACTGACGCGGTTCCCCAGAAGCGGAGCCTTTCGTCTCTCCGACAGTTCATTTTTCCGCACGCCCAGCTCCGTTTCGGACTCGCGTTCGAGTTCTCCGTCCAAAAACACGAAATAGCACAGGATGAGGGGATGGTATCTTTCTTCATCGTTTTTCAACTCTGATATCTCTTCTGTTGGATTGGCCAGCCCCAAGACTTCACGATGCTCTTGAACAGCCGCACAGATTACAGAAGCCTCATTCCTTCGCCTGCTTGATGCCTTCTCGTCGACGAATTCGATCTTCTCTTCATTCTTACTATCGTTAAAGATGCCATCGACGATAATCCATATCCCTTTGCGAACGAGACCTGGGTAGAGTGCAAAGATGGAGCGTATCATGAAACGTTCGAGGTTCATGGTCAAATGTTTCTTCAGGTACGTGAGGCACTCAATCGCCCCGCAGGCATAAATATCCCCGTTATCTCTGTATCGAGTACCGTTGAGGCGGTAATCCACGTGGTTTTCGTTCCCTCGTGACTGCCAGATCTCCCAGGTGCGCCTGTCGACCGCACTGTATCGAACAAAGAACCGAAACTCACTACTATCTGGCAATCCAATACCAATTTATTTCCCCAGTTACGATATACGTTAAACGGGGGAAACGATTACCATATTGTCGAATGTTTACCCTCTAGGCCGAAGGTCTCGCGAGCCGGACGAGTCAGCCGAGCTTGTGCTTCGTGCTCCCGACCAGTGGCAGGTGCTGTGGAGAGATGTGCGCAACTCATTCGCAACGCTGTTCTTTCAGCGACTAGGAGCAGGTAACCTGCGTTTAGGTTTCGCCCTGGTCGTAGTGGACCCCTACGATATCCATTCACGCTGCCGCATGCAGTGCGTCCGTCTGCGCAGCTTGCAGGCTCCCAGCATGATCATGGACTCCAACACCGTGTCGGGCAAACTAGACCTCCAGCCGACGCCCTTCGTGGTACGGAAAAGCCCTTCTGTCTCCGTGCTGTATCCTGACCTGCGCTATAAGCGCTAAAGCGGATGCATACTGCAGGTACTCGCGGTACGCGAAAACGCACAAACGACCATTATATCGGAAAGGAAGTAAAAGTAATGGAACTTGGAAATGATCTGCATCACTACGATCGATGCTCTTTCGAATATCATTACCGATCCAGCAACAAAGGATCCATGGTCCATATAAACGTCTTGTTATCGAAAAAGATCACTTCGTGAGCGTCGCACGGCACCCGGGGTTCCCCCACCCCCCTGCGGGGGAACGCTCGCGGCGCGCGCTGCGTGTCATCCGCCCGCGGCCGCGCCGCGGGCGTCCAGTTTCGAATCCGAGGCAATCAGTGAGGTCCATTCCCATCATTCCCATCATTCTCATCGTTATCATTATTATTATCGAGCACTTTGAACGTTGTGCTTGCAAAAACTTTGCCTCTCTTATCTGGTATTTATTGATCCAGGTTCGAATCGGACTTGGCACCCGGTGGCGCCGCTTATCGAGTACTTTGTACCTTGTGTCCGGGAAGTGCCGTTGACTGATAGCTGGTGTTTGTTATTCAGGTGTTCAGTCGAGTCCACAAAGGTGAGCGCAGTTATCGACAGGTTTGTGCGTTGCCTCCAGACGTTGTCGCTGATTGCTACCTGGCGTTTGATTCGATCAAGGTTGGAGGCCGCTGTGCACGTTGAGTACGGTCGAGTAATCATCACCGAGCTATCACGAGTCAGAGCTGGAGCGTGACGGCGCTGGAGGCTGCCTCTTGCGGTGCGCGAGCGTTGCCGTGGCTGTTGCCAGTATCCACAGCGTCGTAAGCAACCGCTTGAACGCGTCAAAATCGTGCTTTAGGGCGTACGTTCCGTCCAGCTGCACAGGGGAACTGCATCTGACCCCAGAGGCTTGACCTTTGACACGTCGCCGGCCATGTTTCGTTGTTTGCGCTGGCGCGAGCTTCTTGCGCCAACAGACGAAGCGGACTCCGAGGTGCCTCGCACCGAGCAGGGTCTCTCGCGAAGACCGCGTGCTGGAACGCTGAGACGGGACTCGCGGGCGGAGCCTCTTCGCACGCAGGGTCTCCGTTGGTGGCACCGAACCCAACCAGATCGGACGCAGCAGCCTTCGAACTGGCGCCAGACACGTGAAGATCAACGTCTGCTGGTCGAGGGCGTGCATAGAGCCTCTTCAAATGGCAGGAATGACGCTGCTGATGCGGAACACTCCTCGACATGTGACGACTTGCGCAAACCTTCATCTGGTGAGGGCAGCGCCCTCAAAGCACCGCCCCGCTGGACTGGTTTATTGCAGCGAGCGAGCAGCCCTGCCGATGCCGCCGAGCTGCGCAGCTGGATTCGAGATAACCTAGAAGCGTTCACCAGAGAATGGGATCGAAACGAACCGGGCGCAGACAAAGCCAGGACGGGCTGGACCGCGCTCAAGCAGGCAGCATATTTCGGTAACACGCTTGCTGTGGAGCTGCTGCTCGAGTTCGGTGCTTGGAAAGAGCTCGCTGTGACGACGGGGCCGACCGACAATTCGCGAAGGTCTGGCATGATTCCTAGCCTAGTGCGCAGGGGAGACATACCCAGCACAACGCTGGATGAAAGCGAAAGAGCCATCCCGTCGGCACTCTATTTAGCAGCGCAAAATGATCACATTGCGACCTTGCGTGCGATGCTGCGATATCGTTCCCCAGAGCAGCGCAATCAGTCGGCACCGCCGCCCGATGTGAACTGCCGCACGAGCATCGGCTGGACGCCGCTGTTTATCGCGGCGTGGAACGGGCACGAAGCGGTCTGTCGGATGCTGCTTGCAGCGGGCGCGGACCCGCGCGCTCGTGACCACAACGACTGGACGCCGCTCATGGTTGCGGTGTCTGGAAACCAGCTGGGGATTGTCGGGTTGCTTCTGGAAGTGGGCAAAATCCGTCCACAACACGTTCGTGCCCGCCGCGGATGGACGCCGTTGCACATTGCTGCTGAGCAGGGTTCCATCGAGATGATTCGACTTCTTTTACAGCATGGTGCTGATCCAAGCGCCGCAAATGGTGAAGGATGGACGCCCCTGCATGCAGCGGCAAAGTTTGGCCACCTCGTCGCGTTGCGTCTCCTGGTCGAAGAGGGCAAGACGAAGCCTAGCATCGCGCGTCACGACGGCACGTCTGTGCTGCACGTTGCTGCTCGGTATGGGCATTCGGACATCGTTTTATGGCTCGTGACCGAGGCGGGCGTCTCACCGTTCCAGCAAGACTGTGCCGGTCGTACCGCTCTGCATACAGCAGCGACCTGCAATCGCGCCGACATCTGCAACCTGCTGGTTTCATTGTCACCAACGAAGCTCATCGATCAGGCGAGCCACAGCGGTGAAACTGCGCTAACCATCGCGTTTTCAGCAAAGCGTTATGACCTCGCCTTGTGGCTTCTCCAGCTTGGAGCCCGCTTGCCTCAAGATCAGCGCCGCCTCGTGATCGGGCGGAAACTGATGCATCATCTGGCGACGCGCTGGTGGGAGTCTAGCATCGCGAACAATCCCAATACCAATACCAGCACCAATAACACGGCCCTTGTGCGGCCGCCTGGAGCGGCGCTTGTCGAGGCGCAGCTCCGCTCACTTGCAGTGCTGAGCGGCGTTCTCGACGAGAGCCCGGATCGTCACTTCCTTGCCACAGTTGTCTGCATTCGTCGTCTGGTGTCACTAGGTATTGATGTGAATATCCGGCGCAAGCTTGACGGCGGAACGCCGCTGCATACCGCTGCAGCGCTTGCAAACGCCGAGGGCGTCGAGGCGTTTGTACAAGCTGTTGGGGGCGGTCAACAAGGGGCGCTCGCGCTCGAAACGGCCACCATTGGCCTTGGTACCCGAGGCGAGACGCCGCTGCACTACGCTTGTGCGCTGGCGCAGCAGGATGCAGGTGCCGCAACTGTCCTCGCGCTGCTACGAGCAGGCAGCAACCCCTGGGCTCGTGATCGACGCCGACGGACGCCACTTCATGTCGCAGCGGCAGCTGGCGCCCAGGAAAGCGTGCTACGGGCGCTTGTGGAGCTCGGTGCTCCCCGAGGCGATCTGGTATACGCTCGCGACAGCCGCGGGGCGACCCCGCTGGATATCGCCCGCGAAACCGGCCAGACGCAGGCGCACCTTGTGCTGACCTCGTTGTTGGGGACGCGTCAGGCCCGGCAAGCGGGTTGCGAGAATGCATTTCCAGCGCTGGCTGGGGAACCTAATCATCGACTTGCCGCGGCATACAGCGCTCGCATGGGCGTCGTCGACGGTGTTTCAGCGGGAGAAACGTCGAAGCCGACGGCATCGGCTTCTCATGTGTACAAGAACATGGACGCGACGACGCCCGATACGAAAACCGGCAACTCGTTTGCCTACGAGCGGAGCATTCATCTTGGGGATCGGACGTTCGAAGGCGTGTTCGAGGCTAACGCAGGCACCTCGTCGAGCACACAGCCGCCGCTGTTGCGCAAACGCACCCCGTCGGCTGCGCGGGGCACCAGCTCGACAGGGTCCAGCATGACCTCGCTCAGTACAGCACCGATTTATCGGGACTCGATGGTGGAATTCAGGTACAACAGGTCTGCTGAGAGCGATCCGCTTGTGATGCAACAACAACTTGCTGATGACGCACCTGCGCCGCCGAGCAACAACAGTGCGCTGTTCTCCCAAATCACCAACGCGAGCACGTCACAGAGCGGTGGCGACTCGATGGAAACATCATCTCATGTGGAAGTAACTGGTGGTGGTGTTGATGGTTATGGTATCACCGCGACTGTGCTCACCTCGGCGAGCACGAGAACCGCAAGCGCTGCGCACCAGCACTTGTCGCCGTCGACGTCGTCATCGTCATCATCGATTTGCGCTCCTGCCGCCGCGAATGAGGTATCGCTCGACAACCAGCTGACGGCGCTATCTGGTGACGACGGTGATACGCTTTTGCCGACGTCGCTTCGCCAGAGCGGTGCGCAGCCGTCCAGCTACCGACGTTCAGCGTTTTTACCCCGGCTCTTGAGCAGAGACTGGTGGCCGGTGCGCTCTACTGCAACTGCAAGTGCACCACCGCTGGATACCGAAGGTGCCGACCAGGACGAGGATTCCCGCCTCCTCCACCACTCGAGGGCAAGCAGCAGTAGCGACATTTATTCCGAGATATCTGCTGCCCCTTCGGCACCGTTTGATAGTTCACGCTCCGCGGCAGACAGCGTTCTGGTGCTAGACGAGTCCGACATCATGCGTTCGACGCATAGCATCGAAGCCGATAACACTCGAGCACACATGGAACCTGAATGTGCCGTGTGTGCTGATTCTGGTCCATGCGTTCAATGGACTGTTTACAATTGTGGACACTGTACTTGTCAACCATGCGCAGAGCAACTCTCGGAGTGTCCCATGTGTCGAGTGACCATCACATCGCGCATTCGTCTGTATCTGTAAAGCGACTCGAACGCGTAACTGGACCGCGAGAACCTGCTATACACCAGCTCGCTACCAGCCTGTTGCATGCAAGGCGTCACACACACACACACACACCCGTCTCTATATAACCAAGACGCAAGGCTCTATACATCCTGCTTGCACGCTGCTCGGAGTGCAGCAGTCTCTAAGCGCGTCCATCGACGAGCTTGACAAGCGCCCTGAGCTCCCGCTGTTTACGCACCGTCATGGACAACGCGAGCTTCGAGTCCAACAAGACCCATTCGCGTGTCCATCTTGCAGACTTGCAACGCGGAAGCGAATGCTTTCGATCAGGTGCTCCGGCTTTGGCAACTGCTTGGGTCGCGTACTTGTATTCACGCATCAGCTTCATGTCGACGACAACAAGTATGCAGTCGTTTCAAGATGTAGCATCGAACTCGGGTGTTTTTTTCACCGCAATACCCAGAACCTTCATCAAACGAGTTTCGAAAGCACGATCAGCAGTTGCACGTGTACCGACGCTTTGCAACAGGCACCAGCGACAACGCGTCATCCCTGGTGCGAACGGCTTGTCGTCTGTGGTGAACAAGTGTGCTCGAGCTGCGAAGCTGCACGCAGGCATCTACCTTCCTAGAAGCAGCGACAACTGCTTCATCATACGTCATGAAAACGATCCTGCCAGGCACAAACGCAGCACGTGCGCTGCTGGCTAGCGTTTCGCGAGGCACCATCAGCGCTCCACGTCGCTGACTCTTACCCTTCCAGCGACGGCACCGGTCGGATTGGGCAGGTCACCAGCCGATGATACGCCTCGAGAACAGCAACAACAGGACCAGCGGTTACTTCAAAGTGAACGCAGCTCCGCGGGCGATGACAACTGTAACGCCAACGCGCTGGTGCCAGGCGTGTATGCACTGCTCGTGAACAGCAGCAGCAACAACAACAACAAACCGCCACCGCCGTCGCCCGCGATTCCCATGTAACCTCTCTCCATAACGTTCTGCAGCCGTCACCAAAGCGGGAAAGGCCACCAAGCGATCGTCGCCCGAGGATCAGCGGCTCCGCTGTGCGAGGCGACAGGTATCGAGCCTTCCACCGATGCCAGGTCTTGCACGGGCAAGCGCTTTTGTGCCCATCATACCCAGGTCAACTCTGAAATATCCATAAAAGCGTCGACTTGCAGTCCCCGAGCCAACAGCAACAACAGCAACAGCAACTGGTTAACCGCTCACGATACTGGACGAGTCGCCGCCGTGCAAGTCGTTGAGCCTAGCATTTGTTTTCTCCTGCACATGGCTCGAGTGCGGACGCAGCTGCGTTTCCGACGACTCCTGTGGGAGCGTCTCGGTCGACGATCTCGGCTGCTCCACAGCCTCGGGGCGATCGTCGGCTGCTTTCTATGCCTAGTTCTGGTATTGAAGCAGCAACCTCGACTGGAGGCACCGAGGAAGGGAAACGTGCTCGCTGGCCTGCTGCACCTCAAGGGGCCAACTCCAGCGCCGCAAAGTCAACCTACGCTGCCCTTCGTTCCGACGCGTTTCCTGACGTACGCTCCGCACTCGGGACTAGCAAACCAGTTTATGGAGTTGGTGTCGGCGTTTGATGTTGCTCGGGTGCTGAATAGGACACTGGTGGTGCCACCTGTGCTGCCTCATTTTGCCCTCAAATTAGGGTCTTGCGAGCAAGTAGCGCCGGTTGCCAGCGCCGCCTTTCTTCGCCAGCAGAATAGAAGGATCTGGGAGGACCTGGATCGCAAGGGAACCTACATTGCATTCGGGGATATTTTCGACTTGTCGGACCTGTTCGCGGGCCCGGCGTCTCCATCGTGTCGCGTCGATGGAGCGCAAACACTCGCTCCGGCAGTGGCATGGGAACGTAGGCGGTGCAGCCTTGCGGGCGCAGTAGAAGCCAGAGACTGGATGAAACAAGCGGAGCGCAGCACCTGGGCGTGGCCTTTCAGTTGCCACGAGGTACGCATTGTCATCGATGTGCCGCACGGCCTGCTAACCTGTGCAGATGCCGAGCAGGCCGGAGCCCCTGACTGGATACCACCCAGTGCCTTTGCAGCGACATGGCGAATGATGCTGCGGAGCCGCCAGCACGTAGAGGCCCCTGTACCCCAGATTCATGGCGTCTGTGAGATGCTACATAACGGTGTCGACGGCGAACGACGACTCCGTGACGAACCCGTCATTGCCCTCGGTTCGGTGTTTCATTTCGTGAATTACGCTGGAACGCTTGCACCGTGGACCGGCGGATGGCAGCTGCCGCTTGCTTCGCGTGCTTTCGGTGGACGCCTGGACTTTATGTCACCGCGACTCGGGGGTCGCTACGGCTACCTGGCGGAGCAAATCGCAGAAGCACTGCTGCGGCGTACGTTGCACTCGTGGAGGCATCTATCCCCGGCGTTTGTATGTGTGCACCTCCGCGGTGGCGATGGTGCTTTTCGCACGCGCCTCCGCGAGGCATTCCGGAACGCAAAGAAGCAGCACGATGTGGAAGCGGCTCTGGACGCGCTTGGACTGCGTGAATCGTTGCGTACAAATCGTCTACCGGTGATGCTCGTCACAGATATGCCGCGCTCAGAGGCGAGGTCTATTCAACGAGCGCTCGTAACAGCCAAGCTGGCCTCAAAAGTGATCCTATCTTCGGAGCTGTTCGAGAAGCAGGCGATTCCGGCTACGTTACGAAATTTGCCTTTCGACTTGGGATCGACGCTCTTCGATCTCGCGACCTGTTCAAGAGCGCAGAAACTGGTGCTCTCTCAAGGAAGCACGTTTTCAGCACTCATCCAGGCGCTGCAGCGCACAAGATACGGACGTGAGCGTATCGATCAAGACGATACGCTGCATCTTTGAAACTCCGGAGGCGGCGGCGGCGGCAGAGGCGGCGGCGTGCACGCTCGAGAGCGCTATGGCGAGCCTCTCACCTCTGCGACGTGTCTGTAGGATCGCTTGCCGGCTGCCTCTTGCGTAACCAAGGCCGAACACGAGCCGCTTGGGAACTCATCAGCAAGCAGTGGCGGTCCGGGTGGCGCGCGCTTACATCGGTCACGTTCGAAGCGCAGTCCACGAACGCGACGTCCAGGCCTCGCTCCGACTCCGAATCGTACAGTCGTCATGGGTGCGTCAGTGATGGCCGTACGGTCCACGAATCCACGAATAGGCGTCGCGCTGCTGTATGTGGTATCCCAGCATGCCTCGCAGTGCTTCGACTCCAGGGCAGCATGCGGCAACTGCATCACGTTCGAGTGCAGAGGGGCGACGTTCACGCGAGCCACACGAGTTGCCACAACGTCAGAAGGTACTCGACGATTTCCCGGTAGCCGAGTTTGCTCTGGCCGTACCACATTCGATCGACGAAGACAATGGGCACCTCAGCGACATGGTATTGAAACTGGCGAGTCGCCCGAACCATGGCCTCCATTTGAAACACATAGCCTCGCGAGTGCACCGCCTCCAGGAGTTGCTCCAATGCCTCGCGACGATAAAGGCGAAAGCTTCCAGTCACATCGCTAACACCGGGGTCCAAGAGCCACTGCGTGAGCAGGTTCGCTGCGCTCGAGGTGATTTTCCGCTTCCAGCCCCAGCCGCAGACGCCACCGGTGCCCAGGTAGCGCGTACCGGTCACGATATCCGCCTGGGTCTTATCCATGCACGCTATGAAGGCGGGTATTGCGAGTGGATTATGGGAAAGGTCCGCGTCGAACAAAAATACCCTGCTGCAAGCCGTCGGTGCTCTTTGTAATCCGTGACGATACGCTGTCCCTAGGCCGAGTTTGCCGCTGCGTGGGGCAAGCGTCAGACGCTCTTCCCCGTAGAGCTTTTGCAGCGCCCGGGCAACTTGTAGCGTGCCGTCCGGTGAGTTGTCGTCCACGATGACAAGGTGATAGCGATCCGCAAGACTAACGCTTGAGAACGCTTGGTGTATCAACTCAACTACAAACGGCAAGTTTTCCCGTTCGTTGTACGTCGGGAGAATGACGGCGTAAGCGGGATCCAGTGAGCTTGCCGCTGGCATCGACCCCGACGCCGTTCTTTTGCCCTTTGACGTGTTACGCGCTCTCTCCATATCCTTTCTTTTTATCTACAGGGCGAAGTTGACTGCATCACTCGCCTCGATACGTGCCAAGCGTAACGTTCGCGGTAGCTGAGTAGCTGCGCTGGACTGTAGCCGCGCGCAACAGTTCGAAGACCGTACTAGGCGCAACGGTTGTCGGTGACTCGTATTGCATCCACACGAGTTACATGGAAATGAGCAATAGAACAGCTCGCTGTATTTCTCCCCGTCAATATATCCGGAACTTTTT
>Ga0078972_1012483_pt1 | contig 14581 bp, 15 predicted proteins | sample YelNatPaOPGAMG01_FD_67568 | JGI IMG/M metagenome (GOLD analysis project Ga0078972, IMG submission 67568) | Hot spring thermophilic microbial communities from Obsidian Pool, Yellowstone National Park, USA - OP-RAMG-01 (SPADES assembly) (version 2) | ecosystem: Environmental > Aquatic > Thermal... | reverse complement strand
GGCAGGAGGTCCGCTTCAACACCACGATCGGCAGCGGGCCGGGCCGGGTCCAGTACCGCTTTACCGGCGCGGCCCGTGACGACGGCGCGCTCGCCGGCACGGTGACGATGGGCGAATACGGCAGCGCCCAGTGGACGGCGCGCCCGAGTTTCGTGAGTGATTGACCTGGAAATAGCCCTTGCGCGCCTGCCGGGTGAGCACCGGCTGATATGCTCCGCCCGACCCATCCTTGACCAAGGGGTGTAGTGGGCCGCCGGGCGCCCTCTGCGTTGGCGCCGAAGCGACGTGGCCGTGCTCGGTCTGGAGAAGGGCGAGTGCCGCTTTGTGGACTCGGGGCTGGCCCGCATGCCGGGCACGCAGAGGCTGCGTTGCCTGCTGACCCTCCGCGCCGGCGCCGTGGCCTGGGACCCGGAGGGCCTGACCTGCCCGGATTGGGAAAAGGCGGGCCAGTACATCTTCCTCCGTTAGGAACCGCGAGTCAACGATACTACACACAAGTGAGGCATGCTATGCCAGCAGCATGGGGGTTCTACCTGCGCCCCATCCGTGCGGAAGACCAGCCGTTCCTGTGGGAAATGCTCTATCAGGCCATATACGTCCCCGCGGGCGCGCCCAGACCGCCCCGGGAGATCCTGCGCGAGCCGGCGCTCGCGCACTATGCCCGGGATTGGGGCCGGGAGGGCGATATAGGAGTATTGGCCCTCGAGACCGGCACGCACCGACCCGTGGGGGCGGCCTGGGTGCGCCTGTTGACCGGCGCGGACCGGGGCTATGGCTATATCGACGATCAGACGCCGGAGCTCTCCATTGCGGTCCTGCCGGATTACCGGGGCAGAGGCATCGGCACGAGGCTGTTGGCGGAATTGCTGCAGGCAGCGCAGGGGCACTATGGGGCGCTCTCGCTGAGCGTCACGCGCGGGAACCCGGCCGTTGCACTCTACCAGCGCTTTGGCTTCACAACCGTGGCCGAGGACGGCTCATCACTGACGATGCGGAGGGCCAGTACGGCCGGCCCGGCCCCACTCTGGACGGAAACCACCACGGTCAGCGACTATGAGGTCGACCTCAACCGGCATTGGAAGCCGGCCTGCTTCTTCCAGGCCATGCAGCAGACGGCCACCCATCACGCCGCCAGCTGGGGCTATGATTTCGACACCCTGCTGGCCGCCGGGCAGGTCTGGGTCCTTTCCCGCCTGCGCATCCGCTTTGACGATTTCCCCACGCCGAACGAGACGGCCGTCATCCGCACCTGGCCCAAGGGCATCAGCCAGCGCGTCTTTTTCCTACGCGATTTCGAGTTCCGCCGCCCCGATGGCCGCTCCCTGGCCGTAGCCACCTCGGCCTGGCTCCTCATCGACCCGGCCGCCCGGCGTATCCTCCGGCCCCAGACGCTCGGAGTCGATGTGCCCGACAACGGCGGCCTGACGGCGCTGGCCGAGCCATTGGAGAGGATCGCCATGCCCGATGACCTGCCCGAAGCCCTGGCCGTGCAGGCGGGCTACAGCGCCGTGGACATGATGGGCCACGTCAACAATGCCCGCTACGTGGAATGGGTCTGCGACACTATCCCCTTTGACCGGTACCGCAGCGGCCGTCTACGCCGGCTGCAGATCAACTACCTGAACGAAACCCGCCCGGGCGAGCGCCTCTTGCTGCGGGCGGGCGAACACGATGGGCAGTGGCTCGTCTACGGCCAGAACCTGGACAGCAGTCAGCGCGCTTTTGAGGCCGTCGCTGCATTCTGAATACCCACTGGCGCATGCCGTGGTCTACAGCTCGCCAATCCAGTGTACCCAGGGCAGACCGGCTTGCCTGGAGGCGTTGGCCAAGGACTTGTCGGCAGTCCAGAACTCAGCGCCGAGGTGCTCGGCCAAGGCAAGGTAGAAGCAATCATAGGTTGCGAGCCGGCCCAGCCGCGTTGCCCAGCGGAACGCCTCGGGAACCAGGCCATCATCAGGCACAATCTGCACGCCGAACCCGAGCGCAATCTCCAGCGCCGCCAGCGCTTGCTCCTCTCGAATTTGCCCCTGCATGTAAGCGCGGTGGATCGCCGAGGTGACCTCATAGAGCCAGAGTCGTGGAGTGCAGGTATCTGTACCTGCCTCATTCCAGGAAACCCAGGCTCGTTCGGCCAGGGGGCTCAGCTCTGTTTCCAGCACAGCATGGATCGCAATGTTGGCATCAACTACAGCCAGCCGTAAGGGTCTGCTCATCGCGCTCCTCTCGCATGCGACGGATCATGTCGTTAACGTCGATGGTCAGCGGCTGGCCGCCGTGCTCCTCGCGTATCTGCCTGCGCAGTGCACGGGCGCGATCGAGGGCCTCCAGTTGTCCCTGGCGGCGCGTTTCCTCTCGCTCAGCGAGGTAACGGGCAATGATCTCCCTCGTCAGGTCGGAGATGCTGCGTCCTTCCAGCCTGGCCTGCATGGCTAGAGCCCGGTGCTGCCCCTCATCCAGCAGAATCTGTGCTCGATGCAAATTGCCCATTCTTACCCCCAGATGTCTCAGATGGTGTATTACACCATTACATCATACATCTGGCCTGCGCCCATGTCAACTGGGAATCTGGAGGAATAGCCCGCTTTTCAAAGTATGGGCTCACTCATGCCAACGATATCGATGTGCGGTTTCGTACAAAGCAATGATATTCTCAATCGGAGTGACCGGCTGCAGATTGTGGCAAGGCGCTATGATCAAGCCGGTTCTGTCATTCGCCAGCGTCTCGATCAGCCAACGAACCTCGGAGCGGACATCCTCCGGCGTGCCAAAGGGCAATGTGATCTGGTTATCTACCGCACTGTGGAAGCACAGGCGAGCGCCATACTCGGCCTTGAGCGCGGCCAGGTCCCAATTCCCACAGCGCCACTGAATGGGATTGAGGATATCGATGCCCATCTCGGTGAGCGCGGGCAGCAGGGCGCGCATATCGCCATCGTCGTGATGGAAAACGTGAATGCTAAAGGCGTGCGCCAGGTCAATGGCCCGCTGTGTGGGAACGCGGTAGAACTCATCGAATACTTGAGGGCTCACCAGCAGGCCATGCTGAGAGCCCCAATCATCCGTCACCTGGCTTATGTCAATGATGCCGGCTGCTGCCTCAAAGCAGCGCCGATGGTATTCGGTAAAGAAATCCGATAACCGCCGGATCAGGTGATGAGTGAACTCGGGCCGCAGGAGCGGATCCATCAATGACAGTTCCTGCCCGCGCAACTGCAGGTGATAGTATGCCAATGCCGTATAGCCGCACTCGATCGCCCGCCCCGGGTACTGCGCAGCCTGCTCACGCAGCGACGCATAGTCGTACCAATCGGGTGAGGGCCAGGGGTAGTTTTCAAGGTCAGCGATCGTCTCGGCACCGGCAAGAGGGTAGCGCACCTGTTCAGCATAAGCGCCACTGCCGTAATCCTGCAAGCGGTAGCCCATGCCCCACTCGTTCTCCCAATAGCCATCCTCCTTGCGGGGAGCAGGCCCAATATAGCGCGGGGCAATGCCCATGATGCCATCGATATCCAGTTTATCAAACAGGGCCACCATGGAATCGACCTGCAGGTAGGCGAAAAGCTTCTGGCGCACCTCAGGGGTAGCCCACATGTCGGTGGGGATGCGGTCTACAGGCTGGTGCTGGATTGCCGCCAAGATGCGTTGTCTATGGTCCATGGTCCAACCTCCTGCTGATATCGCTGCACAGCCTCTGCCATGGCGAGAAGCCCTTCGCGCCAGCAGCTCTCCGGCATGTCCTCCGTCAGCCCCAACAGGAAATGGCCACCCTCATACGTCATGCGCAACAGATCGAGCGTCTGATCGAGCACTGCAGCATGGCCCTCAAAGAAAAGGGACTCCGGGAAGTTGCACCAGATCGTCTTACCCGGCCAGGTGGCCTGCGCCTCCTCAATGGGGAGATCCCCCATGGGCGGCAGCGTGAAAGCTTCGATTACATCGAGGTCACAGCGCGCGATCAGGTCCTTCAGACCACGCAGAGGCCCATCCATGTGGGCCACATAGAGCTTACCTCTCTCGTGAAGCAAGGGCGCCTGCCGGTTGTAGAAGGGCAGGATGTAGCGCTCGAACCAGCGCGCCGAGGTGCGGCTGGAGGAGATATTGTCCGGCGACCAGATCAGTTCAGCCGGGGAGTCAGCCGCGAGGTGGTACACCTCGCGCTGCCGCTCCTCCATGACACCCAGCAACCCCTCGACGACACCTGGGTAGTCATGCAGATCATAGGCCAGTCGCTCCACCCCAGCGAACTCAATGGACAGACGCTGCAGGGGGCAGCGGCCCATGCTAGCCATGAGAACCCCATCCTGCCCCATCCGTTCCTGAGTCTGCAGGAACCCGGTGTAATCCGGCTCGTACACGGCATCCCCGATCATAAAGCGCACCACGTCATAATCGTGGACGCTCTTGACCATATACTCCACGACCCATTGGCTCTGATATCCCTCATTGAGGGCCGAAAAGTCGGTCCGCAGCCGCTCTGAAACGCTGCCCACGGGCGTATGGTAGTCACGCTGCAGGATCGGGGTATCGCCTTGCAGCCAGCGCTCCTCCACCTCGACGTGCGGGCATCGACTATGGCAGATTGCCACACTGCTGACCAACCCGAGACCGGCGTTCCTCACTGATCGCTCTGTGTCGCTCCGAGGCAAGAGCACTTTGTAGATCGTCCACGGGATGTGGCTTGGTCGTACACCTTGCAGTATGGCAAGAACGTTTTCTCTGATACCCATCTGCGCGCAGTCTCCAGCTAGCCAGAGTCGCTGGTATAGGCTTCAGCCCTTGATCCCGGTGAGGGTGATACCCTCAACAAATGTTCGTTGCGCAAGATAGAAGATAAGGATCACAGGGGCGATGATCGCCGTACTCGCAGCCATTAGATACGGCCAGCGCTGGGTCTCTCTGTAGGCGGCTTGCCCAAGCACCTGCAGCCCCAGGGCCAGCGGATAGAGCGCCTGGTCGTTCAGGTAGATGAGCGGCCCCAGGTAGTCGTTCCAGCTCCCCAAGAATTGGTAAAGGCCGACCACGGCCAGCGCCGGTTTGGCCAAGGGCAATACTATCCGAGCAAAGATCCCCAGCTCGGAGCAGCCATCCACCCGGGCCGCATCGCACAGTTCACGAGGTATAGTGAGGAAAAACTGGCGCAGCAGGAAGATATAGTACGCCTCCCCAAAGAAGGCAGGCACAACGAGTGGCTTATAGGAGTTGAGCCACTGCAGATTCTTGAAAATGATATAGAGGGGGATCATGCGCACTTGGAAGGGAACCATCATCGTTGCGATGCAGAGGAAGAACAAAGTGTCACGCCCCCACCAGCGAATCCTAGAGAAGCCGTAGGCTACCAGGGAGCAGGAGAGCAACACGCCAACAATGCTGGGTAAGGCGTAACGCATAGTGTTGGCGAAATACAGTCCGAAAGGCGCCACCGTCAACACTTCCACATAGTTCAGCGGACGAATGGGATCGGGAAACCACACCGGCGGAACGACGTAGACCTGTGAATCCACCTTCAGAGACGTAGAGACCATCCAGATGAGTGGCAAGGCAAATATAACCCCCAGCACTACCACTGTCGTGTACAGAAGCATGCGTTTTGCCACATGTGAAGCATGACGACGCCTAACATCGCTCGCCAGCCGCTCATCTTGCCTGCAAGCCACTATTCCTTGCGTCACAATTCGGCCCCCTCTATCGAAGATGCGTATATAGATTGCTAGGCAGCCCTATGTAGCTCATCATTCTTCTCCTCCTCCGTAATATACCCAGCGAGCAGAGGAGCGCAGAATGACCATGGTGCATACGACGGCGATGATGAACAGGCCCCAGGCCAGAGCCGATGCATACCCCATCTTGAAGAACTTGAAAGCGTTTCGGTAGAGGTAGATACTGTAGAACTCGGTCGATTGGTTGGGCCCGCCTCCGGTCAGCAGCCAGCCGAGAGTGAAGTACTGGAAAGTGCCGATCATGCTGGTCAGCATGACAAAGAGAATGGCCGGCGTACACATAGGGATGGTCACGTGCCAGAAGCGCCGCCACCAGTTTGCGCCGTCAACTAGAGCAGCATCGTAGAGAGACCGTGGCACATCCTGAAGCGCTGCCAGGAAAATCACCATGGCCGAACCCTGCGCCCAGCAACCGATGATGATCAAGGAAGGCTTGGCCAGCGCCTCGGAGGAAAGCCAGGGGATCGTACTCAAGCCCATCAAGGCCAGCAGCGAGTTAATCAGCCCATAGCGCTCGTTATAAACCCAGCGCCAAACCTCGGCAGAGGCGACGGCCGGCACGATGGAAGGCAGGAAAAAGATGGTGCGGAAAAGGGGACGTAGCTTGAACTCATTGTTGAGCAAGGAAGCCAATAGGAAAGCCACAGCCAAGCCAATCGGGACGCCCAAGACAGCAAGGTAGATGGTGTTGCCCAGCACGATCCGAAAAGTCTGATCCTGAGCAATCATCTCTATGTAGTTCTGCACGCCGATGAAGCGCGGCGGCTGGATAATGTTGTACTGGGTAAAACTGTAGTAGAGGGAAGCTACAATGGGATAGATCGTCCACGCCAGGAAGCCCAGTATCCAGGGAGAGATGAAGAGCATTCCAGTGATGAAGCTACGCACCTCCTGCCGTCGCATTCGCGTTTTTATGGTAACTACCATTCGTCCACCTCTGATTAGTACCGCAGTTGATCATGCGCATATGGAGAGCCGGTGAGTACCCAACAGTGCTGACGATCACTGTGGAGCGAAATGGCTCTGGGCAGATGAGATGACGCATTACCCATCTGCCCAGAACTGTAACTCTACTTGATGAAACCCGGCCTTTGCTTGTCCATCTCAGCGGTCACGGCGGCCTGCAGATCTTTGGCTGCCTCCTCAGGAGTCCTCTTGCCATAATTGACGTTGGATACCGCCTTGTTCCACTCGGAGCCAACGAAACCCACAATCGGGCATAGGGGGCTCGGCCACATTTCGTCGGCTTCGAACATGGAGCGGAGGAAAAACTCCTCCTGTGGCACGTCCTTGATAATGCGGTCCGTATTCTTCTGCACCCATGACTTGCGCGCAGAGAGAAAACCGGTTTTATCCCAGTTGATGGTGGCTGCTTCATCAGTAGTTAGGAACTCGAGAAGCTTGAATGCTTCCTCCGGATGCTTGGCCCCCTTGGGGATATTGCCCTGGTGCCCTCCGACATTCTGGTATTTCTTGCCCTTTCTCTCTTCCGAAGTCGGAGCCCAAGTGGCCGTAAAATTCACCTTAGGCCCATTGGTTTTCATCCAGGGCGGCGACCAGTAGCCATCGAGGATCATGCCCTCGACCCCCGCAGGGAAACTGGCTTGAGGGCTGGCGGTCCAGGTACCGTAACTGGACCGATAGCCCTCCATCTTGGTGACGCCGACAGAATCGTAGAACTTTTTGATGGTGGTGAAGGTGCGGATAACCGCTTCCTGATCGAATGTGAAGCTCAGGTTGGGCTGGTCCCACCATTTGGCGCCAAAAGAATCCATCCATAGGATATCGGTGTCCGCAGAAGGTGTTCGCCCCCCCATGGCATCAAGTGGATCGAGGCCAAGGACTACCACATTGCCAGCTTTATCGAGCTTGGTGATCGACTGGTGCCAATCATAGACCTCTTCCCAGGTCTGCGGAGGTTTGTTGGGATCCAACCCTGCACCCTTGACCAGATCCACATTGTACATCAAGCCCTGACGTGGACCACACTCGGCGCACTGCACACCATAGATCTTGCCCATCCAAGTTGAGGCTTCGAACAGGCCCGGGAAGAAGTCATCTTTTTGGATTACGGTGCTGGCACTGAGCCACTCATCCAGCGGCATTAAGCCACCGCGAGCAGCCAGTTCTGAGAATGCAGTCCAGACTCCCACAGCCAGATCAGGTGGGTTTCCTCCCGCGATAGCTGTGGTGTATTTCTCATTGATATCGCCGGCAGGCACGAGGGACTTGACTGCAATAGAATCGCTCTGAGCATTAAAGGCTTCACTCATTGCCTTCAAGCCCTCCGTGCCATTCACGCCGCCCCAGAGCCACCACCACTCGACAACGACTTTGCCCTTGGGCACTGTTGTCACCTGAACTTGGACAGTCTCCTTGACCGTGACCGGCACAGTCTCTTTGACCGTCACCTCGACCGTCTCCTTGACGATCTGCGGCTGTGCAGGGGCGCACGCCGCTAGCAGAGTCCCTCCAGCTGCCATAGCACAGAAGCGGAGGAAACCCCTACGGCTCAGACTCCTGTCCCCTCTCATGTTGCCTCCTTGGCTCACATCTTTTGTGGCATGGTCCTTCCCGGACTATAATGCAGCTTGGTAGCCGCCAAGCTGCCGTATATACTCATCATAGCAGAATATTCCGTCGCCGTGAGGTCCTTCCCGCCAAGAAGGCGACAAGCACCTGACATTGGAAGGGTATCGTGGGAACCGAAGAGGAAACCGAATGGTTCGACCACCACCTGCGCCGGGTACTCTACTGCCTGTATGACCCGTCCGTAATCCGCAATAGCCCCCTGCTGGAGCTGTTCGACCTGCGGCAGCGCCGGAACCCTATTTCAGCCCTGCAGCGTACCCTGACCGACGCCATTGAGGCACTCCGGCCGGCACCGGGCGCGCCCGGCGAGACGCGCACCTGGCGCGTGTACCAGGTGCTGCGCCGCCGCTATATCGAGCAAGTGAAACAGGACGAGGTCGCTCTGGATCTGGGCTTGAGCGTGCGTCAATTACAGCGCGAGGAAAAGGCGGCTCGCCAGGTGCTCGCCGACTATCTGCGCACAACGCACAATCTGGCGCCCCAGATCTCCCGGTTCGCATCGTTCCCCGAGCCGGATGAGGCTGAAGCCGAGGGAATCCGGGTGCCCAGCCGCGCCGAGGAGTTGGCCTCACTCAAAGACTCTATCTCTGTGCAGATGGCCGATATCAACGAGATCGCGCGGGGTGTGTTGCAGACCCTTGAGCCGCTGCTGCAGTCTATGCGGGCTGAGGCAGCCTATGTCGCCCCCGAGAACCTGTCACGGGTGCCCCTGCCGGTGCCCATTGTGCGCCAGGCGCTCCTCAATATCGTGAGCATGGCGGCCAGCCGGGCTTCTGAAGGGCAGGTCCGCATCCGCACGCAAATGCAAGGCCGAGAGATACGCCTCACTGTGCAGGCGATGGGAAGCAACCAGACTTCCGAAATCTCGGAGACTTCGGAAGTCTTTCAGATGACCGAGAAGCTCCTCGAGCTCTGTCGCGGCGCGCTGCAGGTTACAACCGAGTCGGGGGAGGCCTTTGCCGCCGAGATCATACTGCCCCTGGAAGATCAGGTGATGGTGCTCGTTATCGACGACAACGCTGATATCCTCCAGCTCTTTGGGCGCTACCTGGCCGGCAGCCGCTATCATTTTGCCGGCACGAGCGATCCGGAACAGAGCCTGAGCCTGGCCCGGGACCTGCAGCCGGCGGCCATTGTGATCGATGTGATGATGCCGGAGCGGGACGGCTGGACCCTCCTGGCCCAACTGCGGGAGCACCCCGAGATCTCCGCCATCCCGGTAATTGTGTGTACGATCCTCCCGCAGGAGCAACTGGCACTGACCCTGGGGGCAGGCGAATTCCTGCGCAAGCCAGTCAGCCGGAAGGAGCTATTGGCTGCGCTGGACCGCTTGCTTGGCCCATCGCCGAGAGTGACCCGCTGAGAAACTGGATACAGGCCAGCAACTGGCGGCCCGAGAGGCCATCCTTGCGCGTTACGGCCACTCCGCTGCTCACAATCGGCTGGCCAGCAGCATCCTGAGCCGAGATGACAATGATCGGTATATCACGCAAGTCCGGGTCGTGCCGCCGCTGCTCGAGCAACTGGAACCCATCCATATTGGGCATGATCAGGTCGAGCAGGATCACATCGGGCCGGCATTCGTGCAGGATCTCCAGCGCCTCCCGCCCATCGCGCGCCAGGAGCACCCGGTAGCGCCGCCCTGCTGAGGCCAGCACACGGCCGAAAAGCTGCAGTGCATCGGGCTCGTCATCGACAATGAGCACGGTCCCCTCAGTCAACCCCAGCCGGTCCAGTGCTCTCAGAAGCGCCTCCCGAGAGATGGGCTTGACCAGCCGCTCAGCAACGCCCAGGGCTACCGGGTTCCCATGCACCTCTGGCACCGAACAGACGATGGCGGGCAGGCCGGCAGGGAGGGGTGTAGTGCCGATCTGCCCAAGGGCCTCGCCCAGCGAGGCGCCATTCACCACTAAGGCCAGGGCGGGCACACGGCCCAAATCTGCCGCCGCCTCCTGCAGGCTATTCACGCGCGCCACTTGCACACCATCCCAATAGCGGCTGAGCAGCCGTTGCAGCACATCGCTACTCTCTACGACGACCAGGCGCGGTCGCGTAATGATTTTGGGCGCCATAGAGGGATGGGTGTGCTGCAGAAACTCCCAGCCCGGTGTGAGGCGGCGCCACGAGTCATCACTGGCCGGGGGCATCACTGGTAGTTGGAAGACAAAAGTTGTGCCCGCGCCCTCGCAGCTCTCCACCCTGATCTGGCCACCGTGTAGCTCAATCAGGCGCTTGCTGATCGGCAGGCCCAGGCCGGTGCCGCCATAGCGCCGGCGAATGGAACCGTCGACCTGGTGGAAAGGCTCGAAGAGTTTGCCCAGATTCTTGGGGGCAATGCCGACGCCCGTATCAGCCACGGAAACCATCAAGTTTTGCCCCTCCCGCCAGACGCGCACGCGGACTCCCCCACGCTCGGTAAAGCGGCCGGCGTTGGAGAGTAGATTCAGCAGCACCTCACGCATGCGCGTGCGATCACAGAACACGGGAGGCAGACCCGGGGCAACTTCGGTCTCAAGGTACAGGCCCTTGGAGGCAAAGAGAGGGTGCACCGCCGTCACGGCCTCGTCCACGATCTCCTCGAAAGGCGCCATCTCACGGCTGAGGGCCATCTGGTTCGCCTCGATCTGGCTCAGGTCGAGCACATCGTCGATCAGCTCGGCCAGGTGCTCGGCGTTGCGCTGCACCACGGCCAAGTCAGCCAGGAGCGCAGGGGGCAACCTGCTGCCATAGGTTTCCGGCGACTGCAGGATCATTTCGCTAAAGCCGGTAATCATGTTGAGCGGAGTGCGCAGCTCATGGCTCACATTGGCCACGAATTGTTCCTTGGCCAAACGGGCATCGTCGGCGGCTTGCCTCAGGCCTTGGGCCAGATCGTTCAGCCGCACAAGCTGCAGGTTGGCCTCCGCCAAGTCCTCCAGGGCCTGCTGCAGCTCGACCTTGCGGTCGCGGGCCTCCTCCAACAGCCCCTGCGCCCGGCGGAAGTACTCCCATGCCCACCGATTGACTCCATAGACGCGGCCATAAATGAGGATCAAAATCCCAAGCGTGGCCCAGACGGCCAGGAGCGCCACCACGGTCGCGCCCAGCCCATCTACCAGGGCACTTGGGAAGAGGGCTACCGTCTCCACCAGCGCCATCCCGGTAGCAGCGGCAAGGCTGATGAAGGCGGCCGCCAAAGCGATCGGGATCGACAACAGCACCAGAGTGCCCGGCAACCCAATCCATGTGTTGCCCAAGAACACAACTGCAGCCACCGAGGTCACAGCCAGCCAGCGGGCAGCGAGGAGGGAAACTCCCTCCAGCACCCAGACGAGGGCTGCCAACAGTATGCTCAGCAGGGCCAGTAGCACATAGGGCAGCCACCACGAGGGATCAGGGTTGGCATCGCCTACCCAGAAACACAGGAGGGCCAGGGCTGTGAGGGCGGCAATCACGGGCCTGGGGCTGACCCGCAGTTCGGCGGTAAAGCCGGAATCGGCGGGGGATAACGCCTGTCTGGACATTCGTTACCTCTTTCCCCGTGCAACGCTTGACAGTCTCACTTCAATAGCACCATAATGGTAGCATATTGGAACCATGTGGAAGATAGGCCAATGCCCACGATCACGGTGAAAAACATCCCGCCTGAGCTGTACGAGCGGCTGAAGCAGGCCGCCGCAGCGAACCACCGCAGCCTCAACAGCGAGATCATTGTCTGTATCGAGCAGGTTGTAGGCAGCAACAGGGTCGAGCCGGAAGAGATCCTGGCCCGGGCGCGAAAGCTGCGCGAAAAGACCGCCAACTACCCCATCACGGATGAAGAGTTCTTGCAGGCTAAATCGGCTGGTCGCCCATGATCGTCGTTGATACGAATGTCATCGGCTATCTGTATCCGCACAAGTGGTTTCATTGCCAGATCGGATATTACACAAACCACAAAGACTCTGCATGCTTTGAGAGTGCGATGGCGAAGTAAACCGCAGATAAGCACAGATGATCTACAAGATTCCCGGAATCTTTGCAGACCCAGATCTTGCTCGATAAATCAGCGTTCATCTGCAGTTGCCCCCCGTCCTCCGCAGCTCTGCGTGAGACTCTATACTGTGCTCAATCCACCGTCAGCTTGACCAGCGACTTGACCATCCTGCGCTCTCTCACCGCCTCAATGGCCTGCCCAATCTCTGCCAGCGGGAAGGGATGCTCCAGGTCCAGCCAGATACCAGCCCGCAGCCGCCCCTGCCGCCATAGGGCCGTCACGCGCTCGTGCGTCTCGGCCTCATCATAGCCGCCGTTGTAGAAGGTAAAGGTGCCCCGCGCCCGCTGCGGGTTGATCGTGCAGCGGCCAAAATCGTCGATGCCATAGATGCCCACGGTGCCTCCGGCCTTGAGCAGCGGCAGGGCGGCATCCAGCTGCCCCTCCTTGCCGACGGCATCGATGATGAAATCGTACCCCTCGGGGGCCGCGGCCGCCAGCTGGGCCATGAGGTCGGGGTCGCGGTAGTCGAAACAGGCCTGCGCGCCCGCCGCCCGGCCCTGCGCCGCCCGCGCCGCGCTGCCGCTCAGCACCACCGCCGCTCCCAGGTTGGCCGCGTGGGTCACATAGGAGAGGCCGTTCCCCCCCGAGCCGATCACCAGCACCCGCGCGCCCGCCCCCACGCCCAGGCGTGTGATATAACTCAGCGTCTCGCGCCACGTGGTGAACATCGTGGCCGCACGGGGGTCAATCTCCGGGGGCAGCACCTGATTCACCCGAAAGCCCGCCCACTCCGCCTGCGGCCGGCCATCCTCGCGCATGGCCCAGTGGTCCCGCGCCACGCCATACTCGGCGAATCCGCCCCAGTTCACATGCAGGCCCGCCGAGGGCAGCGCGCCCACCCGCGTCACCAGGTCGCCCACCTTCAGATGCCGCACGCGCGGCCCCACCCGCAGCACCCGCCCGATGCTCTCGTGCCCCAAAATCGTTGGGTACTCCACCGGCCAGGGAAAGCGCCCTGCGATCAGGTGCTGATCGGTGCCGGTGCAGGTTGCGCCGTAGAGGAGCGCGCACAGGGCATCATATTCGCCGATCTCCGGGTCGGGCACGTCACGCACCACCAATTGCCCGGGCCGCTCGATCACCGCCGCTTTCATCGCGCCACCCCCGGCCCCTTGTACGGGCGCCCAAATGGCAGGCCAAAGGGCTCCTCAAAGGGACGGAAGGGCACCATGGCCGCAATCTCATCCAGCCGCTTGAGCACATCCGTCGGCAGCGGCCCCTTTTCCACCGCCGCCACGTTCTGCTCCACCTCGGCCGCCGAGCGCGACCCCGTCAGCGTGCACGAAATGTGCGGGTTGGAGATGACAAAGCGCATCGCCGCCTCGGTCAGGGGCAGGCCGATCTCATCCAAAAAGGCGTAGAGCGCCTTGTACTGCGCCCGCCGGGGCGAGCTGAGCCAGGGCGCGCCGTGCTCGACCTCTTCGTCATAGCGGCGGGCCAGCGCCCCCTGCTGCAAGGGCGAGCCGATGACGATGCCCATCCCCTGCGCGATGGCCGCGGGCAGCACCTCCAGCTCCGCCTCACGCCACAGCAGGCTATAGTTGAACGCCGTCAGCACCACGTCGAACAGCCCCGTGCGGATAATGCGCGCCAGCTCATAGGCCGTGGTGCCCCCCAATCCGGTGTAGCGGATCACCCCCTGCGCCTTGAGATCGGCCAGCAGGTCCAGCACCGGCCCAGCCAGGGGCTCCCAGCTCGCCCACCAGTCATACTGGCCCGGCCGATCGGGCTCGTGAATCATGAGGATATCGATATGGTCCCGCTTGAGCAGGCGCAGGCTCTCCTCCACCGAGCGCATGAGGCAATCCCGGCTCTGGGGCTGGAAGGGCTGCGGCCGCCCGCCCAGCTTGGTCGAGAAGACCAGCGGCGCCATCACGCCTTCCAGCGCCCGGCCGATGACCTCCTCGCTGTTGCCATAGCCGGGCGCCGTGTCGATATAGTTGATGCCCAGTTCCAGCGCCCGGTAGATGGCCTGCTTGGCCTGCTCGAACTCGCCGCCATAGGAGGAGACAAAGAGCCCGCCCAGGCCCAGCTCCGTCACCTCCAGGCCCGTCTTGCCCAACACTCGCTTCCGCATGATGCCCTCCATGTAGCCCTACAAAGACAGCCGCACACACAGCCTTACTGTACATCATAGCATCTACAGGCTGGATGGCAAATACGGGTTGTGCGCCGGGTTGAGGGCTCCGCAACCGCCCGGCTTTGAACCTTTAGGGTGTGTAGGGTGGATGTTGGCGTCTGCGGCGCCGCCTATGGG